>Ga0207747_1000735_pt1 | contig 31517 bp, 37 predicted proteins | sample HigsolmetaGSP11D_FD_184839 | JGI IMG/M metagenome (GOLD analysis project Ga0207747, IMG submission 184839) | High solid enriched microbial communities from the Joint BioEnergy Institute, USA - SP1-1-D (SPAdes) | ecosystem: Engineered > Bioreactor > SSF (Solid state fermentation) > Aerobic >...
TCCAGAGATTTGAGCTCCCCGGGGGGAGGGCTTGGGCTCACGAGCGGCGGCGCGCATTGCCGAAGCCGCCGTCGCTGCCGGCCGTCTTCCGGCCGTGGCACGATGCGCACAGCGCCTGCCAGCGGCTGCGGTCCCAGAACACCGTCTCATCACCGCCATGCGGATCGATATGGTCGACGACGCTGGCCGGTCGGATCAGATCATGGCGCGCGCATTCCACGCACAGCGGATGATCGTGCAGGAAGGATGCGCGTTCCGTTCGCCAGCGCTTCGAGCGGTAGAGCGCACGTGCCACCGGATTGCGCCTGCTTGCGTAATCACGATCGCGCTCACGCTTCTCGCGCCGGCCAACCGGGCGATGGATCGGTGGGCGGACGGGCATGATGCTGGTCTCGATGATGGTGACGATGGCAATGGCGACGACACCGGAAACGACAACGCCCGCGAGGGGGGACGATCCGTCGCGGGCGCGCTACTGTCCCGAGCATAGCCCAAATTTACCCCATTCAAGCCGTTTCCGTCCGTTCGAAAACTGTCCGCCGAACAGAGTTCTACCGATCCCTCGCAGTTACGACGCACAAGCCAGCTCGATCACCTTGCGTCGCGACAGTTTGCGATTGAACCGCTGCTGGTTGAGTTTCAGGGAGATGATGCACAGGCCGTAAAGCCAGTGCTCATGGGCGGCGGAACGCTGGAGACCAACGTTGCGGCAGATGATCTTCCAGCGCCAGCCATGGGCCTTCATCCAGACGATCTTGCCGTCGATCGGTTCGAGCCCCACGGTCCAGGTCAGCGTTTCCTCCATCCGGCCGATGGCAGCGGGGGATGGCGCAAGCCGCATTGGTTCTGGCTCCTGGCCGACCAGGTCGCCGAACTCGTAGAAATAATCGGGCCAGGTGTTGAAGTATCCTTGCCGCCGGCGCGCCGGCAGCCGCTTCAGGACTGCTGCGGCTTCGGCAAGCCGCTCCTCCACCATGCTCGGCGTCCAAATCAGATCGCCGCATGCTGGATCAGAACGGCAGTTCATCGCCATGCTCCCACCAGTAGTTGTCGGCAGTGATCGTGCGTGTCGGCATGACCTTGGCGCCGGGCCATTCCTCCTTGATTGCCATCACGGTTGGCATGGCCTCGATCAGGCGGGCGATCTCGGACAGCATGTAGACCTTCATGGCGCGGTCCTGCGGATCGACGGCCGCTGCAGAATCCTCGTCCTGAACGATTGCCACCACGGTGCCATCGGAGAGCACGACCTCCCAGACGGCAGGATGGATTGGCTTTGCGCCCAGGCGGTCGGCCTCGCGATCGAGGAAGCGCCAGGCGGTCACCATGCGCTCGATCTCATGAAGCGCATCCTTGTTGCGCCCCTCGCGCAACGCCAGCGAGACCTTGCGGTGCTGCGAATAGAATCGCTTGGCCAGATCGTCGGGCACCAGTGCTGGCAACCGGCACGCGCCCCATTTGCGTTCCATGTCGCGCGCCAGCGCATCAAGCTTGTGCAACGCTGCCATCATGTCGACGACGATCTCGGATTTGGGCTTGGTCGCCACCCGGGCGGTGTCGAAGTCATAGGCCATGATCGAACTCCCTCTCGCTCGGCTCCATTGAAGGCCGCGGAGCCGAAGCGCAGCGGCCTTCTTTAGAAGAGGTCAGACCTCCGTAAACCTCCGTCAATGAAATCAATGACTTAGCACCTCCTTCTCCGTAACTTCCGTAGTGACCTCCGGGTAATGATTTCAATGACTTAGTTGACATAGTTCCGTAACCTCCGTGTAACTTCCGTAACTCTCAATCGAGCCATTCGAGCACTTTCAAACCCCGCTTCTTGGTGTCGGAATCACACATCTCGACGGCGACGATGGCGTTGTCGATCCAGCTGATCAGCAGGGTCTCGATGACCTTGCCGGGCAGATCGAACTGCTGGCCGAGCGCGCGCGGGGCATATCGCCCGGATGCTTTTGACTGGGGCGCCATCGAGAAGGGATGCTTCGCCTTCCAGGCGTCGTCGACGGCCTTCAGGATGGCTTTGCAGGTCGCGCGCGGCGGCAGGAGGTCATCCGTTTGCGCCGGCTTCTCCACCAGTAGAACGACGCATGTGGTGACGGTATCGCCGTCATCGTCGACCCCGAGCGCCACGGCATCCAGCTTGAAGGCAAATTCCTCGCCACCCGGCAGGTCACGCTGCTTGGTCACCTTGGCCAACCGGATTTCCGTCTCGTCGACAGATATCTCGATCTCGGTATCGGTTGCAGCCCGGAGCGATGAGTGACCACGCGCGCCCTTGGCCGCATCCTTGCCGGTATGGTGAACGATCATGATATGGGCGCCGGTGGCATGACGGATGCGATCGACGTTCTTGATGAAGGCCGTCATGTCGACCGGGCCGTTCTCGTCGCCGCCAGCGATCACGCGCGACAGCGTGTCGATGACGATCAGCTTGAGGGGCGCGCGGTTTGCGACTTCCTCGGCAAGCTTGATGACACGTTCGGTGTCGGCGTCCGGATTGAGAAGATCAAGACCCGCACGGCGCAGCGCCAAGGGAACCTCGACAACGCCGCTGGTCTTTCTGAGCCCGACGATGCGGTTGGCGATGCCATTGCCACCCTCGGCGGCGAGATAAAGGACGGCCCCGCCTGCAACGCGCTGTGACCGCCAGGAATGATCGATCGCAACATGGTAGGCGATATCAAGCGCAAAGAAGGTCTTGCCGCTATTGGACGGGCCGTAGACGACCGACATGGCCCCGAGATCAAGGACGCCCTTGACGATGTAGGGCGTGCTGATGACCGGCTTGATGTCATCGAACCATTCCAGTTCGGCCGACGGGTCAATCGAAGGTGAGGCCTGTTCCCACGTAACACCGTGGTGTCCGGCTTGCCTTTCCTTCGCCGCCGCGGCAACCTTGGTGTCCCACTGCCGCATGGCGTAGGCCCATTTTTCGCGAAAGGCAGAAAGGCCGCGCCCCTCGCCCTCGAGCGTGTTTCCAGCCTCCTGCGGCCGCACCTTGCGCTCATAGACAGCGTAAACCTCAAGCAGCTTCTGTTCGACCTCGCGCTCAGATGGCGGGATTGGGCATTCGCGATACCAGTCGACGATCGCTGCCCAGACCATGTCGCGCATGTAGGCGTCGCGGCCATCGATGATATGACCCCAGGCGTCGGTCACCTGTTGTGGTGGTGCCGAGGCATCGGCCGCCGCCGTCGCCGTCTGGACATGCGGAGGTGATGATGATGCCATCGTCGATGGCGCTGTCGCCAGTGGCAGCGCCTCCGTTGCCCCGACCTTGTCCAGCAGCCAGGCAGGCGCTTCGGCCAGCTCGGTGTCGAAGGGCGAGAAGGTCCAGAGATATTGCTTGCCGTTCTGATGGCGCGACGGCGGGGCTATGACAAACCCGCCCTCGGCCCGCACATCGATGCCGGCGATCGTCTCCTGCGTATTCCGGATGGAGAGATGAGCCGGATAACGGAAATAGATGTGCTGGCCGCCGCCGCCGGTGCGGGCCCGCCACGTTTCCGGATCGCAGCCAAGTTCGTTCTCGGCGATCCAATGCTCCCACGTGGCGGAGCCGGAGATGCTGCCCTTTTCATCAAGGTCGATGACCAGCAGCTTCCAGCCATCGCCAAGCGAGGCAGCACCGGTCAGGAATCCCATGCGGTAATTGGCACGATGTTCGCCATCAGCCCCATACCAGCGATCATGAACCGTCTGCGGAATGCCGCTCTGGAACTCGCGCCATTTGCCTAGCGGAATTTTCTCGCGGCCTGCGGCAGGGATGACGGCAAGGCCGAGCGCACGGTAACTATCCGCCCATTGGCAGGCGCTTGCAAAATCATCCGGTACTTCTAACGTCATCGCCGTACCCTTCATGTTGAACACCCCCCGTTCGGCATGTGCGGTGCACGGGGATCGGAAGGTGGGAACCTCCCGATCCCCTCGACGCATCATCCGAAGTCCGGCACTGGGGTACGGGGGGGTGCCGGGTTCGGCGGCGTCATCTGGGTCGAGCCGGTTGCAGCTGGACGGCTCGGGCTGGTGGATGCCGGCATTGCTGCACGCGGCTTGGGCGCTGCCTTGTGCTCCTCGAGCTCGGCGGGGCGATCCTTCCAGTCGAGGATCTCGAAGACCGGCACGGCGCGACTGCCATGCTTGGTCTTTTCTTTCTGAAACTCGGTCAGGCGCACGACCGGCACCTTGCCTTGCTGCCACTCAGCCGCGGCGATGCTCGTCTCATAGATGCGCTCCAATGCGCCGACGACGCCAATCGCAGTCGAACAGATTTCATGGCAACCAAGACCGCCCGGCAGATAGACAACCACCTGCACGCCCTGCTTGTGCTTTTCCGACGGTCGATCGGGCAATGGATCGCCGATTGCCACCAGCCGTTTGTCAGGTCCACGATCAGTGAACTCGACCCAGCCCACCTGGAGCGTGGCCCAGTCCATTAGGCAGACGAGATCATCGACCACTTCGAGGCCGCGCTCGCTGCCGTCCCATGTCGATCGCTCGACCCCGCCATCCTTGCCGTTGATGCGGATCGTCGGCAGGAAATCCTTGCCACTCCCAATGCTCAATCCAAAACCAGTAGTCATGCTGTCAGTCTTTCTGCGCTTTGCGCTTTGTGCCGGCATCTGGCCGCCGGCTGGCCCATCCCGTGAGCGGGAATCTCAGACGCCGAACACCTCGAACGCGTGCTGACGCGCGCGTGGGTCGGCGAGATAAAGGCTGTCGGTGTCGACCGTGATCAGGCTTGCTAGTTCGTGCGGGTCGGTGGAGATGGCGAGGAAGTTTTGCAGCGAATGCGCCATGCGGGTCAGGGCTGCGATATGGGCCGAAACGTTCTCCAACCGGTAGAGTGCCGACTTCCTCGCGGTCACGTAACCTATGCCGCCATTGAGGTTCGATCCGCCGCCGAGATAGGAAGCCACCTGTCTTGCATGGCTTGTCCGGATGGCGTTCGGCAGGGCGTGGGTCGTCTTCAGGTCGAGGATCAGCCCGTGCGCGTCGTATTCGGCATCGGTGAACCCGAGCACCGGGACGGCGATGCCTTCCATGCGCCATTCCTTGCGCACCTGCACACGGTCGGGGCGGCCCCATGGTCGGAGCAGCTCGATCCCGCGTTCGACCATGCCGGCAAGCGCATCGCGTTCCTTGTCGCGGCGTGGATCAGACGAAAGAGCGGTCCGTTCGGTGAAAACTGCATTGGCAGTATCGATCGCTTCTTTGAGCGAGGCACCCATCAAGCCAGCGATGACACCAGCTTCGACCGCGGTGCCACGATGGGCGGCGGCACCAACTGGTGCGCGATAGCCGAGCAGACGCTCCATCACATAGATACCAGGAGCCGCAGCCCACAAGTTCAGCTGGCTGACCGAAATGTGGTCTATTCCATGCGCCTCGAACGGGTTCATCAGATCGTCCTCCAGCCTTCGCCGCCAACGAAGACCCGTGAACCTGCAGGCAAGGAGGAGGTGGGCGGTGTGTCCTCACCGCCGGACATCCAGCCGGAATGTTGCAGGAACCAGAGACCGATCAGCGCGGCCTCGGCACGGTTATGGTCGCGCTTGCGTGCAAAACGGTGCGCCTGATCTGGCCAGGTCTGGATGGCAAGGGCGCGAATGTCTTCATCACGCTTGGCCTTGGCACCGATGTCGCGTTTCCAGATCGTAGGGCGAATGAAGGTTGTCGGGATCTTGAGTGCCGCGAGAGCGCCCTCAAAGCTGCCTGCGGCACGACCGAAACGGAATGTTGAGGTCAGGCCCTGTTTGGGCATCGCCGCGACGTCCTCGACCACAGCGCGCCGGATGCGGAACTGGGTCAGAATGTCGGCGAAGGAGATCAGGTTCAGGCGCTTGTTGGCGCCTTCACCGATCACCGGGATCTCCGTTGCCAGCAGAAGCCGGCGCTCAAGATCCAGGATAGCGATGCCGTTGTTGAGGCCGGGGTCGATGGCAAGAATGGTCATCGTTGCCATCCCCCTATGCCGATGCCTGGTGGCTACGGCCGGGCGTGCTCTGGCGGAGCTGCTCCGCCTCAAACGCCTCTACATCTTCAAGGCGATAGACTACGCGACCACCGAGCTTGACGAATTGCGGGCCTTCGCCCGTCCAGCGCCAGCGCTCCAATGTGCGGTGTGAAATGTTCCAGCGAGCAGCAAGCTCGATCTGCGAGAGGTGTCTGGTAGACATCCGTTTCTCCTTGGGTTTCGTTCGAAGACCCGAGGAGATTGGCGGATAGGGAGAGAGAAAGCCGACCCGGTCAGAGGGAGAAAAACAGAGAGAAATTCGTCACAGGTCAAAACCCCAGAGATCGTCGATAGACGTCAAATGAGGTTCGAGCTCCTTCCATCTCTTGGTGCCGAACGCTTGGCGTAGGGTCTTGGCGCTGGAGCCTGCAACATCGAGAAGCTCGCTCGCACGATAGCGCTTGCCATTCTTGAAGCCGTCGACGAGCTGGCGAATGATCGTAATGTGGATTCGCGATTTGAAGTTGATCGTGACGTTTCCATTGATGATCAGTTTTCGTCCGTCCGGCGACAGGTAGAGCCGTTCCTTCACGTCAATGTGGGACGTTCCATCCAGGCGTGCGGTAAGAATATCGGGCCGGATGGCTAGGCCTGCGCCGAAATCAAAGACATCGCCAACGGGAACAATAAGGTGACCGGGGATTGGCTGGTCCGGCAGACGAGCAGCCGTTGTGGTGGTCAGAAGGAGCCGAATTTGAGTGTTCGGCCGCCGAGCGGCGGCATCGACGATCTGTCGGTGGATGGCTGGATCATACAGCCGACGCGCGAACCAGATCGATGTACGTGTCTTGCGGCGGCCGATCCGTGCATCACCAACTTCCCACAGGATGTCCGGGATCAGCGCGGTTGCCGCGCCGCGGGAAGCGAGATCAAACTGGACCATCATCTGTGCCAGTAGTACTGGATAGCTGACGCCGAAAACGGCCAAGCGCTCGTGAGGAACGGTAACCCAGCCTGCGGACGGACTGAAATATCCATAGCCATCATGATCAGCAGACCAGGTTAGCGCGACTGGTTCATCATCATGATCTTCCAGTGAAACGGCCACCGGAAGGTGGCCGCACAGTTTGAGAAGGTTGGCGGCATTCAGAGCCGCCGCTTGCTTGGGATAGTGGTCAGAAAGCAAGGATCCGGAGATTTTCCCGCCTGGGTTTTCGAGGATCGACAACAGCAGTTCAACGGCCTTGGGCTCAAGTGGCATCGTCACTTTCCACTTCGGAGAGAATACCCCAGCGCCGTAGATACTTTTCACCGATCAATTGCTCTGCTTCGGTCTGCTCTCGCAGATTGCAACCCGACAGCGAAATGGTCAGGGGGATTGTCTTTCCGCGCTTGGCATCGCCCTTGGGTCGAAGTTTGATAGTAAGTTTCGCCTGCGTTGCCCTCCATCCACCAACCAGAGGGTCATTGGGTCCGAACCGTTCGGCCGCCATGCTCCAGATGGTGCGATCCGCGTTACGAAGGCACTCCAGCGTCAAGCGCTCCCCATTGTTTTCGAATGGCACAAGCCGAAGCAGCTTGATCTCAACTGACTCGATCCCGTCTTCAGGATCGGTTGTGAATTCGTGGGGCGCGAGTAAGACGTCGAGATCATATTTACGAAGTGGAACCTTCTCACCTCGAAACTCGATGCCGAGCAGGTCGCGGGTCAAAAAATGGGCCAGTTCAGCACGACTTTCGCCACCGTTTGCCACAACCTCGATCACGCCGGTTGCGGGTTCATAGGTCAGGGCCGCCTCAAAGACCGGGCGATATGGGCGGCGCTCCAGCTCGCCGGCATTGTTGAAAGCAAACCGATCATCGGGCAATCCTTCACGGTAGATCGTAAGCTGGACGATCTCATAACTGGACCCATCCGAAGCCGAACGTGTCCGCTCGAAGATATCAACATGGACATTGCGTGCGGCGAAGCGCGTTTGCAGCGCCGTTGTGAACGCCTCAAGCGATGCTGCATCAAGGTTTAGTTCGCGTCCAGGCATGCTGACGAAACCATCCCAATACCGGCCGCGACGTCGCTCGTCGGTGTAGCGAGCTTCCTCGGCTCGCTGAAATCGCGTGCGATCATTCAGAAACAACCAGAGGGCGCGGGCGTGGCCGTTCACAAGATCATCAAGTACCGCGCGATCGTCGATCACGCTGTAGAGTGCAACCTGCCCAGCCTCATCGGCCATTGCATTGACACGCTCAGCATCCAGTTTCACTCGGGAACGGGCTTCGTCTGACATTTTGTCGACGGCTTGAAGAAGGGAACGCACGACATCGGTGTCTGGCGCGTTCCAGTTGACGGCGATCGGCAGATCGATCCCGGTATGCTCGAAATAACTGAGGAGGGAAGGGACGGGGGTTTTGCGGATGAATGCAGCAACGGCAGGCATATCTGCTCCTTTTTGCAACCTTGGCGGCAGGAGGCACGCCAATCTGCTAAAGAGCGTAATTTGGAGGCATAATGGGAGTCAATCACAAAAATACGCAATTAAGCGGATTGCCGGGGATAACTCAGAACGTAAGCGCGGATTGCTGCGTTCCGTCAGTCAGAAAATTCAGAACCCTAAGGCGCACGCGCGCGGCTTCTTCGGATACCTGGAACTCATCCTTGACTGAATGAATGAGGATCAGGGCATGCTCCGACTGGAGATCAACTGCCCCAAGGATTCCCCGCGGCGCGCAATATTCCTCTACCAGTTTACGCACCGCAGAAACGGGCATCAGGATCGCGCCGCTGACATACCCGGCCTGCCACTCCATCCAGTCAGTCTGGGGCGCATTCAAGATGGTGTCGCGCTTGCAGATGGCCTTGTTATCGTCCTCTTTTCGGACAGTGAACAGGTCTCCGGTGGCCAGCTTTTCTGCCCACAAATGTCGATGAAAGCGGACATGGCCAAATTCATGGGCAAGCGTGGTCCGCAGACGATTCTCGCGGCGCGGGTCGTTGGCAAGACGATCGGAAATCATCACGTCCGGTTCCCGATCGACATAAAAGGCCGTTACCCCTTCGACATCGTCGCCGTAAGGGGAAAGGTCCACGCACGAGTCGAGATCTGCGCCTTCGAGCTCAATGAGGAGAGACAGCTCGTCTGTGGTGATCGGCAACCGGACCTTGCCGTGTCGGGCGGTCAAGAAGGCCGTAACGATCTGCTCGCATTCGCGGTCCAACTCTCCGGCAAGATAGTAGGGGCGTTGCGCAAAGCGACCTGTCAGATCGCGGATCATCTTGACCATACCGTGCCTAATCCTTCGCAATCGACTTCCGAAAGTGCAGGAAGGCTAGGCCAGCCTTGGCTGGATCGGCAAGATCGCGGCGCACATCATCCGGGATCTTACCCGCCAGGACGAACAGGGTGTTCTCATCTATATCGAGTACCGTGGCAAACTGACGGATCAAATGGTCAGAGGTCGGACTGCGCCTGTCGTGCTCAATATCGTTCAGATATTGAGGCGAAATCGCCTTGCCATCTTCTTCCTTCAAGATCCGACTAGCCAACTCCTTCTGGCTAAGCGCTCGGGCCTTTCGCGCTCTGGCGATCTCCTTTCCAAAGGTCACAGAAGACGATGTCATCTTGATCGCATGGTGGCTACCATCCCCTCTCTGCATTTATGCGGATTGACGTAGAGCGCTCTGTGGTCGGCGTCAATGCACGTTTTGACGCGTCACCGATGTTCGTCGTGATCTGCACTGATTCGGTTTCTTTGCCGTGAACCCGTTTGATCGGGCACAACCAGCCAGCGCGTGGCTCCCTCAAGAACACTCAAGATTTCGCACGACTTCGGCAACTCATTGATATCGCTTGTAAAAATGCGTTCTTGATGTACCGTTCGCTTATCGAAGGTAATGGCGAACCGTCTCATGAACATCGCTCATCAGTCCCAAGGATTTTTGTCACCGGACCGGATGTCGGCGGATCAGCGCCTGTCCGAGGTCGGTCAAATCCTGGCTGCAGCCGTGAGGCGTGTCCTGGCCGAACAGTCCAGTTCTTTATCTGCAACCGGCAGAGAAAGTTCCCTCGACATTCTCGCTCTCAAACGCCGTGCTCGCCGTCGCAAACCGAGCAACCGAGTTGGAGAGCAGAAATGAATCAAGCAGTCCGGACGCACGCCGACAGCCGCAAAAATCTGCCGGATGCCGACACGTCGGTGCTGGCCCGATTGGCGGCGCTGAAACGCATGTCCGTCAAGGAGCTGAAACTCGAGTGGGAAGCGTTGTTCGACACGCCGGCACCGAACAACAGCCGCGGCAATCTGGAATTGCGGCTATCCTGGCGCATTCAGGAGCTGGCGCTGGGCGGTCTGTCCCGGCAGACGGCCCGGATGCTGGAGTTGCTCGCCGACGAGGTCGACGGCAACTCCGATCGCAAGGCGATCCTCGCCGATCCGCGCACTCCGGTTGTCGGCACCAGGCTGGTGCGTGAATGGGACGGCGTCGAGCACACGGTGACCGTGCTGCGCGATGGCTTCGAGTGGCAGGGGCGACGGTTCAAATCGCTATCGGCGGCTGCGCGCGCGATCACCGGCAGCAACTGGAATGGCTATCGCTTCTTTGGCCTTGGCGATGCGCGCAGGAGTGAACGATGAATATTCGCCCGCCCCAACGTCGTTTGCGCTGCGCCATCTATACGCGCAAGTCGAGCGAGGAAGGCCTCGACATGGAGTTCAACTCGCTCGATGCGCAGCGTGAGTCCTGCGAGGCCTACATCGCCAGCCAACGCTCGGAAGGCTATGCCGCCATTCGCGAGCGCTATGACGATGGCGGGCACTCCGGCGGCACGCTGGAGCGACCGGCATTGCAGCGGCTGCTGGCCGATGTCGAGGCCGGGCTCATCGACGTCATCGTTGTCTACAAGATCGACCGCTTGTCCCGCTCGCTGATGGACTTTGCCCGGCTGGTCGAGATCTTTGAGCGCAACCAGGTGACGTTCGTCTCCGTCACCCAGTCCTTCAACACCACGACGTCGATGGGACGTCTGACGCTGAACATTCTCCTTAGCTTCGCGCAGTTCGAGCGCGAGGTGATAGGCGAGCGCATTCGCGACAAATTCGCCGCCTCGCGCAAGAAGGGCATGTGGATGGGTGGCTATGTCCCGCTTGGTTATGATGTCCGCGACCGGAAGCTGGTGATCAACGAAGAAGAGGCGGAAACGGTCAGGATGATCTTCGAGCGCTTCGTGGCGATCGGATCGGCCACAAGGCTGGCGAAGGCGCTGGCGGCCGAGGGCGTCGTCAATAAGCGCGGCAAGCTGATCGATAAGGGCTTTCTCTACAAGCTGATCAACAATCGCATCTATATTGGCGAGGCTGTGCATAAGGGAACCAGCTATCCGGGTGAGCATGAGGCGATCATTGATCGGGAGCTATGGGACGCGGTCCATTCCATCCTGAAGACCAGTCCTCGGCTACGTGCCGCCGCGTCAAGAAACCAGACCCCTGCGATGCTAAAGGGGCTGATTTTTACTGACAGCGGCGCTGCAATGACGCCGACCGCGACGAAGAAGGGTAGCAAGCTCTATCGCTACTATACCTCGATGGATCTGATCCGAAACCGCCCCACCGATGCGGAAGGGCCGCAGCGGCTTCCTGCCGCCATGGTTGAGGATGCAGTCGTCGGCGAAATTCGTCGCATGATCGCCACTCCTGAAGTCAGGGCGCGGGCACTTGCCGCCCTGAAATCGGACACACCGGACATCGACGACAAGGCGGTGATTGCCGCGCTTGGCGATTTCGACGCGCTCTGGGCCTCGCTGTTCCCGGCCGAGCAGGCGCGCATTGTCCAGCTGCTGGTGGCGCGTGTCACCGTGAGCGCTACCGGCCTTGCCATCGATCTGCGCCATGACGGCCTCAGATCGCTGGCGCGACAGATGCTGGCGCCGCAGAAGGAAAAGGACGCAGCATGACCGAAAACACCATCCGCGTGGTGATCCCGCTCACCCTTCGCAAGAAGAACGGTCGCCCGAAGATCCTGCCACCAGCAGAGCACGCGCCGACCGACGCTCGGATGCAGGACGCGCATGTGCTGCGCGCCATCGCTCGCGCGTGGAACTGGCGGCGCAGGCTGGAGCGGGGTGAGGCCTCGACCATTGCCGACATTGCCATCGCCGAGAAGGTTACCGACCGCTTTGTCAGCCGGATGATGCGGCTGGCCTATCTCGCGCCGGACGTGCTGGAGAAGCTCGTCATCCACCGCATTCCGCCAGCATTGTCGCTCAACGATCTGATGGCGGTCGCCGAACGGCCGTGGGCAGAGCAGATGGAGACGGTGTTTGGTACGGCATGAGCTTCTGCGCCGCGCGGCAGCTTCCTACCCCATATCTGGCGCTCAACGGTATTTATTCATTCCTGATAGCTGCCGCACAGGGGTCCATAGTCGCTGGCTGCCTACATTGCCTGCAAGTTCCATGCTCAGCTTTCGCGCGCGGCGGCGATAGCATCGAGCAGCGCCTGACGATCCATTGCGCCGCTGTAGATGCGGGTGCCGATGATGAAGGCGGGGGTGCCGCCGAAGCCGAAGGCATTGGCTTGGTCCATATTGCGGGCAAGGATTCCGTCTACCCGATCCATGTCCTTCCGGAAGGCTTCCCAGAGCGCTTCCGGGTCGAGACCCGCGCCTGCGATGGCGGCATCGACGTCCTCCTTTTGAAGCCTGGCAGGCGTCGCCATCACCGCGTTCAGGGCCTTCTCGTAGTCGTCGCCAGCGGCAAGCACCAGGCTCGAGGCATGAACGGAAGCGAGCCCGAAAATAGGCCAGTCCTTCATCACCAGGCGGACATTGCCATCTTGCTCCACCACATCCAGCAGGTCTTTATGGCCGCGTTTGCAGAAGGGACATTGGTAGTCGAAGAACTCGGCGATTGTCACATCCCCGTCGGGATTGCCCAGAACCGGGATTTCCGGATCGAAAAGGACTTCCTCGACCGTCAGCTGGACTTGCGCCAGGGCGGACAGCGGGAAGCTTGCAACGGCTGCGCTTGCCACGGCCACCTTAAACATGTCTCTTCTATTCAACATGCTTTTTTCTCCTTATCAGTCTTGTTCGGTGAACAGTCGGGAAATCCGCGACTCTAGCGTCTCGCGCGAAATCTCGCCGAGATGTGCGTGTTTCAGCACTCCGTCTGCACTAATGAAAAGGGTCGCAGGCAGCCCTGGAGCCCCATAGTGGCGGGCGAGTTCTCCAAACGAATCCAGCAGCACGTGGTCAAGCGCTATTTCGTTGTCGGCGAGGTAACGATCGATCGCGTCGCGGCTCTCGCCCTGGTTGGCGAACACGAAGTCCGCTTCGTCCATGGAACCTGCCAGTTCTGCAATCATCGGCATTTCGCGCCGGCACGGCGGGCACCAGGTCGCCCAGAGATTGATAACCATCGGCTTCCCGGACGGCTCACGCAGTGAATAGACGTCGCCGTCGAGCTTCCGGAACGCGCTGGCCGGGAGCGCGATCGCCTGCGTTCCTCCGGTCAGCTGGGTGGCCGTGTTCCAGACCACGAAAGCGAGCGCCAGAGGTAGTAACGCCCAAAGACGCAGACGGGCGCCTCGCAGCACAATAATGATGCTGAGAAGGATCGCAGCAAGGGCGGTCGGCATATGAAAGCCTCCCTGCCATAATGCAAAGATGCGCAGCGGCTCTGCGGCGAAGCTCTGCCAATGAAGAATTACGTGTCCCAGACGAGCGGCCGCGATGCCGCCCAGCAGGGCCCACCAGGTCCAGGCCCCGAAACGATCGTCAACCCGGCGGGTTATGATTCCCGTGACGAGGATAAAAGTGAAGATGCCTAGAACCGCGGCGAAGCGATCAGCCGCAAGGACAATTGGTCCAAGAGAAATCGCAGTCAACTCAGAATCCCTCCAGTCGATCAGCCGAGCGGGTGAGGGCATTGACGGACACGCTGCCCACAAGCCGCGTACCGGCAACCTCGCGTGCATCCTCATCGAAGAAGAGCATGGTCGGGGGACCGGCCACCTGAAGCTGCTTCATCAGTTCGGCATTCCGCGCGTCGAACTCGGTCACGTCCGCCTTAAGGAGCTGGAAGCCAGACAGATCCTGTCGCACGCTAGCATCGGGAAACACGCCGCGCTCGATCGCCCGGCACGTCACGCACCAGTCGGCGGTGAAGTAGACCAGCGTCGGCCGATCCTGCCCCTCCAGCTTCGCCTGCAGGTCCGCGGTCGAGGCGACTGAGGCGAATTCGAGCTCTCCGCTGGTGGCCGGCACCATCCCGCGATCGGCGAACACGGCGAGCGGCTTGAGCGCGTCGGTCGCGCCGGCAGCGGCTCCGATCATGAGGATCACGCCATAGATCAGCGACATGCTTCCCAGAGCGCGTCCGGTCGTTAGCGCGAGGCCATGAGGCAGCACAGCCGAGAACAGGTAGCTCGCGACCCCGATCAGCAGGACAGCCCAGAGCGCCAGGTCGACCCCCGATGGCAGCAGGGGCGTTGCCAGCCAGATCGCCGTCCCCAGTAAGGCGAAGCCGAAAGCACGCTTAACCTGTTCCATCCATGCGCCCGCCTGCGGTAGCGCCCGACCGCCGAAGGCGCCGAGAACAAGCAGCGGCAGCCCCTTGCCGATGCCCAACGCGAAGAGAGCGGCCGTTCCAAGCGCGATGTCGCCCGTTTGCGCGATGTAGAGCAGCGCACCTGCCAGCGGGGCGGTGACGCACGGGCCGACGATGAGAGCCGAGGAGAAGCCGAGAACCGCCGACGATCCCGTCGATCCTCCACGGCGGCCCGTCCGTGTGGCAATCCAGCTTGTCCATGCGGAAGGCAGTTGCAGTTCGAACAGCCCGAACATGGAGAGTGCCAACGCGATGAACACGACCACAATGACGCCTGTCGTCCAGGAGGACTGCAGGACCATCTGGAAGTTCTGCCCCGACCATCCGGCTGCAGCGCCCAGCAGCGCAAAAGCTGAAGCGAGGCCAAGGACGTAGGCGGCGGAAAGGCGCAATCCTCGGCCCGGCGTCAGGCGCTCCCCCTCCCGGGCCAACGCCGCTGCAAGGATCGGATACATGGGAAAGACACAGGGCGTGAAGGCAAGCAGCAGCCCGAAGAATGCGAACATGCCCAGCAACATCAAGGCTCCGCCCTCGCCAAGCAAAGACTGGACGAGACCTTCATCCGCCGCCAGATCGAAATTCGCGGACGCAGCCGCTGCATGGGTTCCGGCTTCTGGCGCGCGAGCAGCATCTTCCGATTGCCAGTTCACGGCGGAATGTATCGCCGGGGGAGCCGGGTTGGAAACCGCCAGCGAGAGAGGATCCACGAGGCGGGTTTCGGGAGCGTAGCAGATGCCGTCTTCCTGACATCCCTGGTAGGTGACCTCGATCGGTCCGCTTCCGGCGGGCACAACGGCTTCCGCCCGATCATAGTAGACCTCGGAAGGCCCGAAGTTCGGGTCGTCCTTCTGGATGCCAGGGGATGTTTCGACCGTCAGAGCGGCCCCGCCTGTGGTCTGGGCGGCAATCCGGTCCCGGTAAAGATAATAGCCGTCAGCGATGGTCCATTCGACAGAGAACGATCCGCTCGGACCTTGTGACACCGAGATTGCGAAGGCGTGATCTACCGGCAGCGGTTCGCTGGCTGCCGCTGCAGACAGCGCAATACCGAAGCTTGCGAGGACTGCCAGGATAATCGCAGCTGTCTTTTTCATCGCCCACTCCTTCGTCCATGCTGGAGGCAGAACCCTCATTCTTCGGGAGCAACTGGGCGACGCAGCTTAAGGCAGCCTTAAGGTTGAAGGGCTTGGAAGCGCCATCGGAAGCAGCAGAGGTGCGGTAGATGGCGAGAGATTTACAAACCACCATAGCCAAAGATGAAATAAAGATGCGCAGCGGGAATGTCGGAAGGCGCTCTTTCCTGGTCGGAATGGGCGCGATGGCCGTGTCCGGCTGCGTTGCTACACCGCGAGAAGCGCCGGTGGCACAAATTACGCCTGCGCCAGCTCCCGCGCCCAATCCGGTTGTGCCGCCGATGTATTTTGCAATGCCGCACGAGCGTTTCCCGATCCCAGCAGTCGACGTGACGCAACTCGATCAACGGTATTGGCGCACGGAGGTTGACTATCCAACGGACGAGAAGCCGGGCACGCTCATCGTTGATACGCCAAACAAGTATCTCTACCACGTTCAGCCCTATGGCCGCGCCACCCGCTACGGCATCGGCGTCGGCCGCGACGGCTTCTCATGGGCAGGGCGAGCGATCATGGCCTACAAACGGGAGTGGCCACGCTGGACCCCCCCGGATTCGATGGTTGCACGCCAGCCCGAACTCGAGCCCTACAGCATCGCAAATGGTGGAATGGATCCTGGATTGAAGAACCCGCTCGGTGCTCGAGCCCTTTACATTCACGAGGGTGGCAAGGACACACTTTACCGCATCCATGGTACGCCTGAAGCGTGGAGCATCGGCAAGGCGGTTTCTTCAGGTTGCATCAGGCTGGTGAACCAGGACATCATTCACCTGCATGATCATGTGCGGGACGGCAGCCCTATCGTCGTCATCCCTGATCCAGCCATGGAGCATCTACTCGTCGGCTGAGCGTCACCGAATGGGCACTATCTGATGCTGGGTAACACCTCTAGATGGGAACGATGGATGCGCATACTGATAGTCGAAGACGATCCGATGCTGCTCGACGGGCTCTCTGCAGGCCTTGGGCTGGCTGGATTCACGGTCGATGCTGTCGCCACCTGCGAGGATGGGTTCGCCGCCCTCCAGGCGCACAGCTATGGTGCGGTAGTGCTTGACCTGATGTTGCCGGACGGGTCCGGGCTCGACGTGCTTGCATTCCTGCGCCAACGCAAGGATGCCACCCCGGTGGTTCTGCTTACCGCGCGCGACCAGGTGGAGGATCGCATCGCCGGGCTGGACGCCGGCGCCGACGATTATGTGGGCAAGCCCTTCGACCTTGATGAACTCGCCGCAAGGGTGCGGGCGGCAGCGCGCCGCGGCGCGGGTCATGCGTCGGGCGTGCTCACCTGGCGGGGCGTGACCCTAGACCCTGCGCGTCAGACGGTTGCCATCGAAGGAAAGCCAGTCCCTCTGACCCGCCGCGAATTCGGAATCCTTCGCACCCTCATGGAGCGGCCCGGCGCAACGGTATCGAAGGCGTTGCTGGAGGAGACGCTTTACGGGTGGCAGGAAGAAGTGGAGAGCAACACGGTTGAAGTGCATATTCACAATCTGCGGGCCAAGCTTGGAAAGGGCTTCATCAAGACCGTCCGCGGACTGGGATACAGGATGGCAGAGGAAAACGCGTGACGTCGATCCGGTCGAGGCTGCTCACCATTCTCATCGCATCGACGGGGGTTGTGTGGCTATTTGCAGTTGGGTGGATTTATCTGAGCACGCAGGCCGAGGTGGAGCATGTGCTTGATGCCCGCCTGACCGAGGCCGCGCGCATGGTCAATTCCCTTCTGGCGGAGCGGCGGATCGAACTGGCGGCGCTTGCCGACGACGATGAACTCCCTGTAACCGAGTTCCAGATAAAGGACCCATCCTACGAACGTCAGCTGTCATGCCAGATCTGGTCGCTGGACGGGAGGTTGGTCGGGCGTTCGGAACATGCGCCCGGGGACCGGCTCACCAAAGCAGGCAGCGGCTTTTCCGAAAGCGTCGTCGACGGCGAGACCTGGCGCGTCTACGCGATCGACAACCCTACCCTTGGTGTGCGCGTCATGGTCGGCGACAGTATGGGGGTGCGTGACCGCCTGGTGGACGACGTCGTAAAAGGGCTTGCGATACCAGCGGCTTTGATCCTGCCGTTAATGGCCGCCGTCATCTGGGTCAGCGTGCGGCGCGGCATGTCGCCTCTGGACAGAATGGCGGAGTCTTTGTCTTCGCGACCCGCCACCGATCTGCGCCCGCTTCCCGACGACAGGTTGCCCGATGAAATTGTGCCTGCCATCCACGCCCTCAACGGACTGTTCCGGCGCATCGAGAATGTCCGAGAGCGCGAAAAGAGCTTCACCGCATTTGCCGCCCATGAGCTTAAGACGCCGCTGGCCGGGCTGAAGACGCAGGCGCAGGTGGCGCTGGCCAGCAAGGATGGTGAACTCCGTGAGAATGCTCTTCGGCAGATCGCCGCCGGCGTGGACCGCACGTCGAGGCTGGTCCGCCAATTGCTCGATCTCGCCGCCGTCGAGGCAACTGACAGAACCCTTGAGATGCAGGCGGCAAGCCCGCTCGAGATCGTCAGACAGGTTGCATCCGACCTACCATCCAGAGGGCAACGGGTAAGGATTGAGGGTGATGTGGACGGCGCTGCACGGTTCGACCCGATGCTTCTGACGCTGGCGGTGCGAAACCTCCTGGAGAACGCGCTCACCCATTCCGATGCTCCCGTTCTGGTCAGTGCGCGGAAAGCCGTCGGCGCAGCCGAAATCGTGATAGAAGACGAGGGACCCGGCATTCCCGACGATGAACTGCCCCGCGCTACCGATCGGTTCTTTAGGGGGCGGGCAAAGTCTGCTTCCGGCAGCGGTCTCGGCCTAGCCATCGCGAAGGAGGCCGTGACGCGTATGGGCGGGACATTGACGTTGACGAACCGGGAGCCGCGCGGGCTGGCGGCGACCCTGTCGATTCCTGCTGTCGAATGATGATCAGCCGACGAGCCTTGCTAACGGCGTTCGCGGCGGCATCTCTGCCACCTTGTGCAGGCGCCCGCATTCGCGTCAGCCTGTCAGAAATTCTGTTCGATTCAACTCTTCCGGTGCTCGGCAACCCGGAGGTGACATCACGATCGGAGAGTTCTTCGATTATGCCTGTCCGTATTGTAAGGTCCTTCATCCGCACCTGAAAGAGATCGTCGAACAGGACGGCGGTATCCGGCTGGTGATGAAGGACCGGCCGATCAACGGCGACATGGTGATGTACGCCTCGCGAATGGTGCTCGCCGCCGAACGGCTCGGACATTACAAGACAGCCCACGCGGCTGTCATGGAGATCACGGCCCCCCTGACGCATCGCCGGATCGACAAATCCATGCGCTCCCGGGACATCGATGTCGGACAGGTGCGTGATGCACTGGATATCCATCTGGAAGAGATTGACGCGCTGCTTCAACACAACCGCGAGCAGGCGCGGCTGCTTTCCCTGCGTGGAACCCCTTCCTTCCTGATCGGCGCCAAGCTTTATCGAGCTGCACTGACACCGGGGCAGATCCGGGAGGCCATCCAGCAGGTGCGCCAGGGCCGCAGTTAGACATTGGAAACCTGCATTGTGCTGCCTGCAGCGGACGAGAAGCAAAACGCTTCTTCGTCCGCGCCAGTCAGGCTGTTCGCCATCCAAGCGTCGACGTACAAAAGCCGCCAACTGCTTTCCACCCCGTTGCTGACTTTGTTCTATCTATGCCCCAGGCTCGCTGCACTGCGGTATATTCCGCACGGAAACGCCCACTGCGGGTGTCTCTGTTCGAGCTGGTTGGCGGCAGCACCCCGTACAACATGGGCGCAGTCAAAAACCCATACCATATTGAAACCATGATGTATTTTTTAGACCGAACCAAATCGCACGAGGTTCGCATGGTTTGAGACGAAAGCCATTCAGAGACTAAAAATTGGGCTCGAGGCAGTCTCAGAGGTTCGGTCGAAACCGCTAACCCCCCTTTGAAATCAAAAAGAATTTCGGCGCTCAAATCGGGCTGTTGGGAGTTTGCAATCTGATAGTGGCGGAGGGGAAGGGCCTGAAAGACAACCTTCTCCACCCTAAGTCATTGTTTTCGTTATAGTGACATTGGGATCGTTACCACACTGCAGCTCGCATCAGTCCGCATCCTCCTTTCCTCCATGTCCATAGAGGCTAGCATTCTGGTGGGCCCGATCTTGTCGCTCGAACTCGAGCGTCGAGTGCGTGATGCCGAATTCGCTCTCAAGCGCCCGCTTTATCGCGTGCTTGATGTCCTCGAGGCGATCCCATGCATTCACCTCGACCACCACATGTGTGTCGAGCGCAGCAGCATGCTCTTCCATCTGCCAGAAATGGGCGTGGTGGATGTCAGCCACCCCGTCGATGCCACGCATCGCGGCGACAACCGCGTCGTTGTCGATGTCCGGCGGGCTGCCGAGCATCAGGATCCGGATCGGCCCGCCGATCTCGGTCAAAGCCAAGTAGAGGATATAGAGCGCGATGCCGATGGTGATCGCCGGATCGACCCACCGCATGTCGTAAAGGATGATCAGCGCGCCACCCACGATCACGGCGACCGATGCCAGGGCGTCCGACAGGTTGTGCAGGAAAAGGGCACGGATGTTCACGCTGCCCTTCTGCATCGAATAGGTGAGCAGCGCCGTCAGCGTGTCCACCACCAGCGCGACACCGCCGAGGATGACCACGGTCCAGCCAGCGACCTGGGGCGGGTCGATCATCCGCATGCCGCCCTCGTAGATGAGATAGAAGCCAACGAGGATCAGCGTGGTGTAGTTGATCAGAGCGGCGACGATTTCGATGCGGCCGTAACCGAAGGTCATCCTCTCGTCAGCGGGCCGCCGCGCGATCTTGCGCGCAGCGAAGGCGATCACGAGGGACGCCATGTCGGAGAAGTTGTGCAGCGCATCGGCGATCAGGGCGAGGCTGCCGGACAGGATGCCACCGACGATCTGGGCGACCGTCAAAAGCGCGTTCGCCCAGATCGCAATGGAAACCCGTCGGTCGCCGGACTTGGGGTCGATATGTGCGTGGCCATGGTCGTGAGACATCGTGTTCTCGCTTAAGTCTTGCCGTCATCTTGATGGACCGCCTTGTGGTGCTCGCCATGCGCGTCGCGCAGGATTTCGATACCGCCCCAGGCGGCGACGCCGGCGACCGCGATACCGACCACCAGATCGGGCCAATTGCTGCCCAGCAACCAGACCAGACCGCCTGCGACGAGAATCCCGCCGTTCGAAATGAAGTCATTGAGACTAAATGTGTTAGCCGCTCGGACGTTCACGTCGGGATCCTCGAGCCGACCAAGGAGCCAGATGCAGATGCCATTAACGACCGCGGCAATGAGCGCCATGGAGATCATGAGCGGGCCGAGTGGTTCGGAACCGGTGTAGAAACGGCGGACGGCATCAATCAGGATACCGGCCGCGAAGATCAGCAGCAGCCCCCCCGACACGTTAGCGGCCGCACGCTTCCATTTGTCCGAACGAGACAGGGCGAAAAGGCTGATGGCGTACACGAAGCTGTCGGAGGTGTTGTCCAGACCGTTGGCGATCAGCGCACTGGAGTCGCCCAATGCACCTGTCGCAAAAAAGCCGATGGCGATGGCCGCATTCAGCAGCAGAACCGTCCAGAGCGTACGGCGCTGACGTTCATCCGGATCCTTTGGCAGTTCTTTGGTCATCAGGTTCGCCTCCGTTCGTGCTGGCCGTCGGATCAAGGCGGCCTCATTTGCCCTGCATGCGCAAGCCACTCGATCCCCGCCAGAAAAGAGGCAGCTTGCAGCCCAAGAATCGGCCGAGAGGCAGTTCTAGTTCCTCTAGTCGCTAGAGGTTCAAGGGCTGCGTGCGAATTCATGTCTAGACGCCGCGCGGGGCGAGCAGGATCAGGGCCGCGCCCGCAAGGCAAACGACGCCGCCTGTGAGGTCCCAGCGGTCGGGTCGCGCGCCTTCGGCCAGCCACATCCAGAGCACGGACACCACGATGTAGACGCCCCCGTAGGCTGCGTAGGCGCGCCCGGCGAAGGCCGAGTCGATCTGCGCCAGGAGCCAGCCAAAGGCGATCAGGCTCGCAACGCCTGGAACCAGCCAAACCGCTGAGGCGCCGAGACGCCACCAAGCCCAGATCGCGAAACAGCCCGCAATTTCGGCCAGAGCCGCGGCGGCATAAATCGCCACGGTCGGCAGCGCCGTCATTCGGCGGCCCCGGACGTCCTGTGGTCCTGCGCGCAATGTGAATGATCGCTCAGCACCTCGATCACGCGGCAGTCGGCCACGGTGCCCTGTGCGCATTGCGTGATCATGCGCTCGAGCTCTGCCTTCAGCGCCGTCAGCCGCGCAATCCGGGCCTTGACGGCGGTAAGCTGTTTCTTCGCAATGACGTCGGCGGCTGCGCAGGATTGATCGGGCTTGTCGGAGAGGCTGAGAAGGTCCCGGATAGCCTCCAGCGGAAACCCGAGCTCGCGCGCGTGGCGGATGAAAGCCAGCCGATCCAGTGCCGACTGCCCATAGAGCCGCTGGTTTCCGGCGCTGCGCTCCGGCTCCGGCAGGAGCCCGATCTGCTCGTAGTAGCGGATCGTCGGAACCTTTACGCCGGCCGCTTCGCCCAATTTTCCGATGGTGAGCATCAGATTGCCTCTTGAAGCTATAGCTACTAGATATCTTACATTCCCGACTCAGTAAATACAACGTCGCCCGCTGGGCGGGTGGAAGGGCGTGATGACGATGAGCGACAGTGCAACCTACGAGTGGACGGTTTCCGGGATGGACTGTGCGTCCTGCGCCAACAAGGTCCGGGGTGCGGTCGAACGCTTGCCGGGCGTGAGGGACGTCGACGTGGCGCTTATGACTGAGCGGCTTCGGCTAACCCTCGACGAAGGGCAGACGCCGCGCGATCAGATCGAGGCGACCGTCAAGCGGCTCGGCTACGGGATCGCGACGAAAGGGTCGAGCCCCGACCGGAAACGCTTCGTGCTGCCGGAAGGCGAGCAGACGTTGCCGCCAGACGGCGCGCAGGATGCAGGAGGACTCGAGCCCGACACTGCATCGACAGAGCCCGAGAGCGGCCCCGCGCCCGGTTCGCGTTGGTTTCAGACCGCGAAGGGCAGACTGGTGATCGGCACCGGGCTCCTCCTCGCGGCGGCATGGGCCGTGAAACTGCTCGCTTCCCAGGACGTGGCGACCTGGGCATTCGTCCTCGCCACGCTCATCGGGGTTGCGCCAATCGCGCGCCGCGCCGTGGCGTCCGCCCGAGCGGGTATGCCGTTCACGATCGAGATGCTGATGACCATCGCCGCCACCGGCGCGCTCGTCATCAATGCAGCAGAAGAAGCGGCGCTGGTCGTCTTCCTCTTCGCTGTCGGGGAGGTTCTGGAGGGGGTTGCGGCAAACAAGGCGCGCGACGGGATCCGGGCGCTCGCTCGCCTGGTGCCGAAGACCGCGCTTCTAGAAGTCGCCGGCAGGACACGAGTGATACCGGCCGACCAGCTGCAGGTGGACCAGATCGTTCTGGTGCGCCCGGGGGACCGGATCCCGGCAGACGGCGAGGTGATCGAGGGCACTTCGGGCGTCGACGAGAGCGCCGTCACGGGGGAGAGTGTGCCGAAGCTGAAGGAGCCGGGGTCCCCGGTTTTTGCAGGCTCGATCAATTCCGAGGCGGCGCTGCGTGTCCGGGTCACCAAGTCGGCCGAGGACAACACCATTGCCCGTATCATTCGGCTGGTCGAGGAAGCGGAAAGCGCCCGGGCGCCGACCGAGCGCTTCATCGATCGTTTCAGCCGTCTCTACATGCCCGCAGTCGTCGGGGTTGCGGTGCTGGTGGCGATCATTCCGCCCCTCGCGTTCGCGCAAGCCTGGGATACGTGGATCTACCGCGCGCTCGCGCTCCTGCTCATCGGATGTCCCTGCGCGCTGGTGATCTCGGTGCCGGCTTCCATCGCCTCTGCGCTTTCTTCCGGCGCGCGGCGTGGGCTCCTGATGAAGGGAGGCGCCGTGATCGAGGCTGCGGCGGCGATCACTCATGTCGCGTTCGACAAGACGGGGACCCTGACCCGCGGACGGCCGCGCGTCACGGACGTGGTGCCGATCTCGGGATCGGAGACGGAGGTGCTGGCGCTGGCTGCCGCCGTCGAAGCGGGGTCGAGCCATCCTTTGGCGGAGGCGATCCTGGCACGCGCAGAAGCGGCGGAAATTGCGCCCTTGGTCGCATCGGCCGCCAAAACGCTCCCGGGCCGGGGGGCCGAGGCGGTCGTGGAGGGTGACCAGGCATGGGTGGGCTCGCCACGGTTCGCGGAGGAGCACGGTGTGCTCGACGGCAGCGCACGGCGGAGGGCGGCGAGCCTTGAAGACGAGGGCAAGACGGTCGTCGCAGTCTTCCGCCGGAGCGAGCTTGTCGGGCTCATCGCGCTTCGGGATGAGCCTCGAGAGGATGCCGCCCGTGCGGTCCAGCAGCTGAAGGCGCTCGGCGTGAGTTCGGTGATGCTGACCGGTGACAACCGACGCACAGCGGCAGCCATATCAGACGGCCTCGGCATTGAGTACCGCGCCGAGTTGATGCCCGAAGACAAGGTCGCTGCGATCCGCGAGATGGCTGCCAAGGGCCAGGTCATGATGGTGGGTGACGGCATCAACGATGCCCCTGCGCTTGCCTCCGCCAATATTGGCGTGGCTATGGGCTCCGGTACGGATGTCGCGCTTGAGACTGCCGATGCCGCGATCCTGCGCAACCGGGTAACCGATGTGGCCGGCAAGATACGGCTTTCCCGGGCGACCATGGCCAACATCAGGCAGAACGTGGTGATCGCGCTCGGCCTCAAGGCGGTGTTCCTAGTGACGACCATCCTTGGCATCACCGGGCTCTGGATTGCAATCCTCGCCGATACCGGCGCGACGGTGCTCGTCACGCTGAACGCGCTGCGGCTTCTCGCTTTCGATCCGGAGGAGACCTGAGATGCTGTCTCCGTTCGGCTGGTCGGCGCTCGCCGTCCTTGCGCTCTATCTCGCGCTCTTCTTCTGGGGCGGCGTATTGGCGGCCCGGGCCGCGGGGCGGTCGATATGGCTATTCGGGCGGGCGACCGGACGCGACCGGCTGGCCGCTGCGGGTTTTCGCGCCGCCTTCGCTATCGCCTTCCTCGGGCCACTGATCTGGCTGGCATCTCCGCCAGTCCAGAACGCCGACCCGTTCTGGGCCGACGGCGGGCTGCCTCTTCTGAGCTTCGCCGGACACCTTCTCGCCATCCTGGGCGCGATCATCGCCTTTGCCGCTCAGATGTCGATGGGGGCGTCCTGGCGCGTGGGTGTTGATCCGACCGCGGTTGGTGAGCTCGTTTCCGGCGGCCTCTACCGGATCAGCCGCAACCCGACCTTTCTGGGCCAGCTACTGCTGCTCGTCGGAATCGCCCTGGCCATTCCTTCTGTCCCGACGGCGCTGGCGGCTCTCCTGTTCTGGGCATCGGCGAGCATTCAGATACGGAGCGAAGAACGTCTGCTCTCCCAGGAGCTCGGCAGGCCATACGACGAATTCAGGGAGCGCGTCCCTCGGTGGGCCGCTTTTCGGCACTGGGGCGAAGGATCAAAATCAGCATCCACTCGCAATACCCATATCGCCGAGATCAACGGGTAGTGAGCCAACAGAACTTGAATCCCGACAGGCCGAAGCCTCTAAGGCTTCCGATGGCATCGAGGCGAATTCCGCTGCAGTCCCAGGAGCCCGCTAGCCTTCCATAGCCCACGCGGTCAGATCGAGCGCTGGTTGACGCGCTTCGACAGCTGCTCAGCGCTTTCCACCCGCTCCGAGTAGCGGTCGGTCAGATAGGCCGAACGGCCGCGCGTGAGATGGGTGAACTTCACGAGTTCCTCCATGACGTCGACGATGCGATTGTAGTACGGCGACGGCCGCATGCGGCCGCCCTCATCAAATTCGCCCCACGCCTTCGCCACCGAGGACTGGTTTGGGATCGTCACCATGCGCATCCAGCGGCCGAGGATGCGCATCTGGTTGATGGCGTTGAAGCTCTGCGAGCCGCCGGAGACCTGCATGACCGCGAGCGTCTTGCCTTGCGTCGGCCGCACGCCGCCGAGCGACAGCGGCAGCCAGTCGATCTGCGCCTTCATGACGCCGGTCATCGCGCCGTGCCGCTCGGGCGAGCACCAGACCATGCCCTCCGACCAAGTGGCGAGCTCACGCAGCTCCCTGACCTTCGGGTGGTCGGGGTCTTCCGCGTCCGGCAGCGGCAAGCCGGACGGGTTGAAGGCGCGGGTCTCGGCGCCGAACCAGCGCAGCAGGCGCGCCGCCTCCTCCGAGGCAAAGCGCGAGTAGGAGCGCGTCCGGAGCGATCCATAGAGCATCAGGATGCGGGGCGGGTGCGCCGGCGCGCCGGGCCCGGCGAGCGCAGCCACGTCGATCGGCCGGAGCGATGCTGGGTCGATGTTCGGCAGGTCTTCGATCGGGACGGGATGGTCAGCCATGCCGCGCGCCTCCGTCATCCGCGGGAAAATGGTGACAAGTCCGATTGGCGAAGGCGACAAGTGACAGCATGACCGGAACCTCGACGAGAACACCGACCACGGTCGCGAGCGCAGCGCCGGATTGCAGTCCGAAGAGGCTGATCGCGACGGCCACCGCGAGCTCGAAGAAGTTGGACGTACCGATCAGCGCGCAGGGCGCGGCGACGTTGAAGGGCACGCGCCACGCCCAGGCCGCAGCATAGGCCAGCGCAAAGATGCCGTAGGACTGGATCAGGAGCGGCACCGCGATCAGCGCGATCAGCAGCGGCTGCTCCAGGATGATCTGCCCCTGAAACCCGAATAGAAGCACGACCGTCGCCAGCAGGCCGAGCACCGAGAAGGGCTTGACCGCCGCCGTGAAGCGCGCGACCGCCGCCTCGGCGTCCGCCCCCCGTCGACCCCGCGCGAGCCACTGGCGCGTGGCGGCGCCGGCAGCGAGCGGGATCAGAATGTAGAGCCCGACCGAGAGGATGAGCGTCTCCCAGGGCACGACGATATCGGTGACGCCGAGGAGCAGCGCCACGATGGGCGCGAAGGCAAAGATCATGATGACGTCGTTCACCGAGACCTGCACCAGCGTGTAGGTGGCGTCGCCCCGAGTGAGCTGCGACCAGACGAACACCATCGCAGTGCAGGGTGCCGCGCCCAGCAGGATCAGACCGGCAATGTACTGCTGCGCATCGGCCGGTGCGATCAGGTCCGCGAACAGGACCTCGAAGAACAGGACGGCGAGCCCTGCCATGGTGAAGGGCTTGATCAGCCAGTTCACCACGATCGTCAGCACGAGCCCTTTCGGCCGATCGCCGATGTGGCGCAGGCTCGCGAAGTCGACCGCCACCATCATCGGATAGACCATCGCCCAGATCAGGACGGCAACGACCAGGTTGACGGACGCGATCTCGAGCGCGGCGAGCGTCTCGAACAGGCCCGGCAGCACGTTGCCGAGCAGCAGCCCGGCGCCGATGCAGAGCGCCACCCAGACAGAGAGCCACTTTTCGAAGAAGCCGATGCCGGCAGGCGCCGCTGCGATGGCCTCGGCCGTGGGCGCGTAGGTGTCGTTGCTCATCGGGCGGGGCTCTCGTTTACGCGGCGCCCGTCGGCGTCCACCACGAGCTCGCCGTCCTCCTTGCGGAACTCCCCGCGCTGCGGGTTCGGCAGGATGTCGAGCACCGCCTCGGAGGGGCGGCAGAGCCGTGTTCCGAGCGGCGTCTCGACGATGGGGCGGTTGATGAGGATGGGATGCTCCAGCATCAGGTCGATCAGCTCGTCGTCGGAGAACTTGGGGGCATCGAGCTTGAGCTCGTCGTAGGGCGTGCCCTTCCGGCGCAGGAGGTCGCGCACGGGGATCCCCATCGCGGCGATCAGCGCCACGAGCCGCTCGCGGCTCGGGGGCGTCTTCAGATACTCGATAACCTCCGGCTCATCGCCGGAGTTGCGGATCAGCGCCAGCACGTTGCGCGACGTGCCGCAGTTCGGGTTGTGATAGATCCTGGTGGTCATGCGGTCTCTTTCCGGGCGGCGTGCGTCGAGGGGGCGATCCCGCATGCTACCGGATCGCCGGCGCAACAGTGGCGGGTCAGATAGTCGATGAGGCCTGTCATGGTGGCGAAGTCCGCTGAGTAGATCAGCGAGCGTCCTTCGCGCTGGACCGTCACCAGCCCGGCGTGCTTCAGTTCCTTGAGGTGGAACGAGAGCGTGGCTGAAGGGAGATCCAGCGCCTCGCCGATCCGCCCCACTGCACGCCCTTCCGGACCGGCCTCCACCAGCAGGCGGAAGATGTCGAGACGCGTCTCCTGCGAGAGCGCGGCAAGCGCAGCGAGTGTGGCCTGTTTTTCCATCTCTCCACAATAGTGGAGATGTAGAGCGAGATCAATCCCGCCTGCGGCCGCCCCGCGGTGTCAGCTCGGCGCACGGCTGATCCTGCAGCGCTGAGGCGCGGACCGATGCCGGTGATCAGAGGAGAGCGAGCGCAATCCCGCCTGTCGCGATCAGCACCACCACTACCCACGGCGGCGCCTTCCACACGGTCAGCAGCACGAACCCCACCAGAGCAAGCGCGAAGTCCTGCGGGCTGAAGATCGCGCTCGTCCAGACGGGATCATAGAGAGCCGCGCCGAGGATGCCGACGACGGCGGCGTTTGCGCCGCGCATGGCCGCCTGCGCCAGCGGCCGCGTCCGAAAGGCGTCCCAGAAGGGAAGCGTGCCGATCAGCAGTAGGAACCCGGGCAGGAAGATCGCGATGAGGCCGATGGCCGCGCCGGCAAGGCCGTTCGGCTCCGGCACCATGACCGCGCCCAGATAGGTGCCGAAGGTGAAGAGCGGCCCCGGAACGGCCTGCGCCGCGCCATATCCGGCCAGGAACGCGTCCTCGCCGACCCAGCCGGGCCGGACCACCTCCGCCTCGAGCAGCGGCAGGACGACATGACCGCCGCCGAACACCAGCGAGCCCGCCCGATAGAAAGCGTCGAAGAGCGCCAGCCCCTGCGATCCCGCCGCTGTCGACAGGACCGGCAGAAGAAACAGCAGCAGGAAGAACAGTCCGAGCGCAGCGGCTCCCACCGTCCTGGAGACCGCGAAGGTCAGATGCCCCGTCGTCGGAGCGGCGCCGCCCCGGCAGAGCCAGAGACCGGCAAGACCGCCGACGACGATGGCCACGATTTGTCCGACCGATCCGGCGGCGAAGACCACGATCAGCACCGCCGCAAGGGCGATGCTGGCCCTCCCGCGATCGGGCGCGAGCGTTCGGGCCATGCCCCAGACAGCCTGCGCGACAACCGCCACGGCGACGATCTTGAGCCCGTGCAGGAGGCCCGCTCCGATCGGCCCGTCGAAGGCGGATGCACCGAACGCGAAGAGCACGAGCAGCAGAGCGGACGGCAGCGTGAACGCCGCCCACGCCGCGGCTGCCCCGAGCGGACCGCCGCGAAGCAGGCCCAGCGCGAAGCCGACCTGGCTCGAGGCCGGCCCGGGCAGAAACTGGCAGAGCGCGACGAGGTCGGCATAACCCGCCTCGTCGATCCACTTGCGTCGTGTGACGAGCTCGTCGCGGAAATAGCCGAGATGCGCGATCGGGCCGCCGAACGAGGTGAGCCCGAGCTTCAGAAAAGCCCGGAACACCTCGCCCGCCGAGCCCTGCGGGCCGGCACGCTCAGGCGCCGTCGCTTCCCGGAACGACCTCACGAAATAGCTCCCGGATCTTGTCGTGCGCGAGGTTCAGCGCCTCGGTCCCGTAGGGCGTCGCCCTGTAGATGCGCCGATGCGAGCGGCCCGCCCGTTCGGTGCGGGATTCGAGATACCCCTTGCGCTCCATCGCGTGGAGCATCGGGTAGAGCGTGCCCGGGCTGACGCGGTAGCCATGCCGAGCCAGTTCCTCGATCATCCACTGTCCGTACAGGTCGCCCTCGGCGGCATGGTGCAGGACGTGGAGCCGAATGAATCCGGAGAGGAGCTCCTGATGTTCCATCTGCTGAAGTCCTCAAAGCCGGCCCCATTATCGAATCTCGATTTCGGGAACCGATGGTATAGTGGATTGTTCGCCGTGCAACCTGCCCGGGGAGGGTCCGGCGGGTGATGTCGACGTAGTGATAGGAGGGCGACACGGTCAGCGAAGCAGATCGCGATCCGCGCCACCACACCTAGAAAATGCAGACGCGCCTGCAGGAGACGATGGATCACCTGGCGAGGACTTCGAGAAGGTGGACGAACCTCAGCTGAAGGCAATGTTCGAGACAGCCGCCGAGGTGCTGGGCGGACTGAAGAAGGCGTTCAGCGATTACGAGCGGAAGAACGACAGTGCTTGGCGCAGCTGAGCTCGAGGTCTGAAGCAGGAATGGCCTTAGGGTGAGGCGCACTTCCGAGACTGCTCACGCATGACAGCATAGTCGCTCATCATCTCGGCGACCGCCGAGGGGTCCGATAGCAGCATGAGCTCATCAGCCGCACGCGCTTGGAGATTGCGACTGTATTCCACTACCGGCGGACACGCCGCAATGCGTTCTGGTTCAGAACCGCCCGTCGCGCAGGCGGTCAGCGAGGTCGTCGCGATCACGAGGACGGCGAGCCGCAGCCTCCAACATCCGACGCTGAACGTCATGGGTTCTCTCCACAGTTTCGAGGCGCTCGGCGAGGCGGCCAGCACGCTCGCCGGAGCGCCGGAGCGCGAGCAGGAACAGGAACACCGCGAGTGCGATGGCGCCGTAGCGTAGGGCCGCCCGCATCCACGGGCCGGCGGCGATCCCGGTGAACAGAGCAGCGATCATCGACGCCCCCGCTTCCAGTCATCGATGCGGGCGTAGATCGTCATAGCAACGCCCGCGAGCGCCACGGCGATGAACACCCAGCGCAGCGTGTCGAGATATGGCACGAGCGGCAGGACGGCGGACTGCGTCTCGGCCAGGACGTTCTGCGCCACATCAATTCCGGCGGCGCCCAGCGTCGCCACGCCTGCCGCGCCGCTGCCCTTCATCGTGCGACTGTCGGACAAGACCTCCCGCGCGGGTGCCGTTTCAGCGGCGAACGCCGTCGCCCGCACCGGGAAACGCTCGCCCCATTGCCGAGCCGGGCCGAGATCGATGTGCATGAAGCCCGAGCGCGGATAGTAGCCGAAGCCGAGGAAGCCGACGGCTCGGGCGGCAGCCTCGAAAGCCACCGGATCGTGGTTCGCCATGGCGATGTCGAAGGCCGTGCCGTCCATGTGCTTCGAGCGCGGCGCGCCGCCGACGGCACGGTTGTGCGCCGGACTACGGTAGGCCGAACGGACGATGAGCGGCTTGCCAAGTCGGTCGCGCAGCGCCTGAAGCTTGTCGAGCGCTTCTTCGTTGATCCGCAGAGAGCCACTGCCTCGGCAGGCGATCTCGGCTGGGGAGAAATTCTTCCAGCGCCACGAGCGCTCGGGCACGTCGCGCCAGTGCTTGTAGAAGGTTGTGGTCATGAGTGATCTCCAGGCACAAAAAAGCCCGCTCCTCGACGAGGGCGGGCGGTGGTCTGATGGGTCGGGCGGATGGGTTAAGGCGTCGGTCCGAAGAGCTTCAGCTTGATAGCAATGCCCGCCATCAGGGCGAGCAGGACGCCAGTGGTGATCAGTCGCACGGCGGTCTGGACGGCCGTCTGTTTCGCGAGGCGGAAACCCGCGAGCAACGAGCGAAGATCGCGGATGTCCTCGGCGGCATCCTGCCCATCGAGGCCGACCTCATGCAGGGCGCGCCGCGCACCCGTCTCGGCAGCCCGCTCCAGCAGGGCTTCAAACTCGGTCTCGGACATGCGGAACTGCTCGTTCGCTTGCGGCGGCGTCATAGCGGTTCTCCCGGAGAGTCTGGTTTTGGCTCGCGGCTTTGCCGGTGGCCGCTCAGGTCGCCACGCCGGACTCGCAC
>Ga0207747_1000736_pt1 | contig 31492 bp, 21 predicted proteins | sample HigsolmetaGSP11D_FD_184839 | JGI IMG/M metagenome (GOLD analysis project Ga0207747, IMG submission 184839) | High solid enriched microbial communities from the Joint BioEnergy Institute, USA - SP1-1-D (SPAdes) | ecosystem: Engineered > Bioreactor > SSF (Solid state fermentation) > Aerobic >...
TGTATGCGCTGAACGAGCTGGCCGAGCAGTATGATCCGTATTTCTTCAAGGTGGCCGGAGACGGGACGCTGAAGTGGTATCGTCAGCCGGATGGCAACACCTATGCGATCCCGAACGATTCCTACAGTCCGAACCTCATGCGGGAGACGGGGATGACCGCGGCGAACCAGACGTTCCTCGTGCGCAAGGACCTGTATGAGGATATGGGGCGTCCGGACCTGACGACGCCGGAGGGCTTCCTGAACGCGCTGCAGCTGCTGAAGGAACGATATTCCACTTACAAAGGTCAGCCGATGAGCCCGTTCTTCGCCCAGGGCAACGTGCAATACGGCATGACGGAGTATCTGCAGAATCTGCTCGCTGTGCCGCATGAGAAGGACGGCAAGGTCTATGACCGCATCACCGATCCGGATTACGTCACCTGGCTGAAGACGTTCCGCACCGCCTACGAGCGAGGGCTGATCAATGTCGATTTCCTCGTCGATTCCGACACACAGGTCGAAGAGAAAACGAACAATGCCCGCTACTTCATGATGATCCGCGAATGGACGGGGATGACCGCGGTGAACCCGATGCTCGCCGCCAGCGAGAATCCCGATTCGTACTACATCGCGGTCGACGGTCCGCGGAACAGCCGGGGCGAACAGGCCAAGCTGCTCCCTGGCAACATGGATGGCTGGATGGTCACGATGGTGAGCAAATCCACCAGGCACCCCGACCGGGCGATCCGCTTCCTGACCTATCTGGTCAGCGAGGAAGGGCAGCGCGACCTGTTCCTGGGCAAGGAGGGCGAGACCTGGGAGATGGTGAACGGCAAGCCGCAGCTGAAGCCGGAGATGGTGCAGCTGCTGGAGACCGACATCGAGAAGCTGGAGAAGCAATACGGCATCGTGGACACGTACTGGATGCTGCGCAATCCGGTCATCGTCAACCAGTGGCGTCCGGAGAAGCCTGCCGTCATCAAGCAGATGGAGGACTTCGCGAACAGGCAGGCGGACATCGGTCTGAGTCAAGTCAGCGTGGGCACCTTATTGGGGATGCTGGATCACAACCGAAAAAAGAGCCAATCCCTTGTTAGCGATTTCAGTTTTTCTTCTTTCAGGAACTGCTTTAGGTCTCTGGTATCAGTATCCTCTAAGTCCTTTTAATGCCATTCCAGTCGGGCGACTTTGCCATTGGCTTCTGAGCAGTCGAATCATCCCTCCAACGCATCCTTTCGCCGGTCGTATGGCGTCGTGAAGCAACCTCCGTACACTCACCACACGTTGCGGGGACTCGCCTACGTGCTCCTCGACTTCTTCCAACCAGCCGGTCTGCCCGCGTCGCATGACGGCCTCCAGCATCGCCCGGGAGCCTCGTTCACTCCAACTATATCCTCCGCGCTTCGTCCGTTTGGCCAACACCCGCATCTGGGCTTCCGCACTCCCCATTGGCCTCATGCCAGTCGTGTCGATGCCGTTTGCTTCAAGTGTCTTCCGGTAATCCTCCAGATGCTTGCGGTGCCGCCTCAAGAACGACTTGTATGCGGTCCATTCATCCCGTTTGTCAGACGCAATCTCCTCGATCGCTACGCTCTCCACGGCCGCCATCAAGGCCGCCGGCTCCTGCCTGGCCAACGCCTGTCTTGCGTCTTTCCATATCTTCGGCAGGTGGCCCACATACCGTTTCAGATCGCGCGCCACATGAAAACGATCCAGCGTGTAGATGCACCTGTGAAAGTACGATTCGCATTCTCCGATCCACACGGCTCCGTCTCCGCCCACCACCAGCCAAGTGTCCTCGTCGATCTCATACCGTTCTGTCAGAAAGTCGCCAAACCCTTCCCAAAAGTCACCCTCGCCCCGATGCAGATAATGCTGCTTGTTCCTCAGCCGCACACGCTGGCCGACCTGCTCCCAGCCCTCATGCACCACGGCGATCGCATGCTCCATCCCTTGCCGCTTCCGCCGCTGAAGTTTCGTGTACAGACCATCCGCCTCCACGAATAACACCCTGGCCGGTCGTTTTTCCGTTGCTTTGACCGGCTTCTCCGCTTGCTCGATCAGTTTGGTTCGAATGGCCTCATGGCTGAGCACCGCGTAGCCCAACAACTGCTTAAGCCGTCTGGCGCTGTCCCGATACGACGGCCCCTCCGTGGCAAAGGCAATGGCCGTTTCCAACAAATGCGGGCTGACTTTCCCTCGCCCCTCAAATCGCATGTGCTGGTCGAGCAAGTACACGTGTTTGCCGGTTTGGCGATCCATGTACAATCTCCGCTTGAAGCGGATGTTGCCAAACACAGTATTTACGCTGGTCTCCCGTTCGGCCTTGACGCGATACCGCTCTCGATCCCTTTGCTCCAGCAGGATCTCATCCAGCATCTCCAGCGCGGTTTTCATCGCGTCGGCGAACAGGTCCTGCATCTTTCTGAACATCCATTGCTCGAGTTCTTTCATTGTGGGGATCGTTGTGGTAAAGTGCTGCATAGGAGCCTCCTCCTTTTGGTGTGTGTGGTTGGCCAAATATCACTCTACCAAAGGAGAGGCTCTCTTTCTATGGTCGCTTTTTCCAGTCTTTTCCCCTACGCAAATTTTACTCTAACGGACATCGACGGCGCCATCTACAAGAACCTCGATCCGACGGGAGAGTCGGATGCGGCCGTCGCCTGGCTGCGCATCTCCCAGAACTGGCTGGAGGTCATGCCGGAGCTGATCACGGCGAAGGATGAAGCGACCTTCGACAAGATCTTCCAGGATTTCCTCGACCGGCGCGAAGCCTATGGCTTCCAGAAGGTCATGGAGCACCGCCAGGCTGAACTGGATGCGCGCAAGGCCAAGATGGGGCAATAAGGGACGTCAGTGAACTGTTCTATACCGGCCATCTGTACAGGTGGCCGGTATGCCTGCTGTTATGGAATGAGAGACGCGCTGGCCGTGGGGGCCGCAGCATATCCCGCCGCTGGCTGGATATGGTATATTACAGTCATAAGGGGGGCATTGCCATGGGGAAGCTGCTGAGGGCTTGCAGAACATTGTACCGCCGGTCACCGATCTCGCAAAAGTTGTTTATGGCCTTCAGCCTGATGATCGTCATTCCCGGCATCCTCGTGTCCTTCCTGTTCATTCGCCTCCAGGAGACGCAGGTCTACAAGGAAGCGATGTCCTCGGCCGCAAGCCACGTCACCCGCCTGAACGAGCAGATACGCAGCAGGCTGGAGATGATTGAAAGCGTTTCCCGAATGGCCCTGGCCCAGCGCGCGTTCGTCGATTTCATCCATTCCGACATGCGCGAGGATGGTCTGCGGCTGGTCAAGTTTCGGCAGAATGAATTTGAACATATGCACACGATGATCCTGAGCTTCCGGATGATCGAATCGCTCAGCTTCTACGTGGACAATCCCGATCTCTACGAGATCTGGCCCGAGATCTATCACTACGAAAGGTTCGAGCCGCAGGATTACTGGATGACCTTGCGGGAGCAGGGCGGAGTGAGCTTCAGGCTGTTCGCCCTGCAGAACGGCGAGCATACGCTCGGCTATTATCGCCTGGTTCGCATGAGCGGGGCGCAGCAGCCGACGATCATGGAGATTCGCGTGCCGCATCGCGAGCTGTTCAGCGATCTGCTCGCGGACAGCGGGGGAGGTTGGCTCACCGTCGTGATGGATGGCGAAAGCCCGGATCGGGCGATCTATGACGCCGGGCATCCCTTGGTCCGGCAGGCAGGAGACAGCCTCGAGCCCATCCTGGCAGCTGCCCTCTCGCGAATGGATAAACTGCATCAGACCGATGAACCGGTCCAGACCGAGGTGGGGGATCATCTCTATTACGCTGTTTATCGCTATATCGCGCCGCTGGATGCCTATGTCCTGGACATCGCCGCACATCAGACCCTGCTGCAGGGACCGCGCAACATGTATGCGCTCGTCATCGTCGTGACCTGCTGTGTGCTGCTGATGATGCTGCTGCTCGTGTCGCATACGACGCGGCGGATCTTCCGCCGGCTGGACAGCGTCCTTGCCTCGATGCGCAAGGTGAGGAAGGGCGATCTGAACGCGAAGATCCGGATCGGTCTCGAATCTCACGAGACAGGCGATGAGATCGATGAGGTGGCCATCAGCTACAACGACATGCTGGATGAGATCCAGCGGCTGATGACGCAGGTGATCGACAAGCAGTTGGTGGCGAAGAACGCCCAGCTGCATTCCCTGCATTCGCAGATCAACTCCCACTTCCTGTACAATGCGCTGGAGTCCATCCGCATGCTGGCGGAGGTGAAGCGGCAGCCGGAGATCGCGGAGGTGCTGGTCTCCCTCGGCTCCCTCATGCGCTACAGCATGAAATGGCAGAGCGACACGGTGCTGCTTCAGGAGGAACTGACGAATATTCGGAATTACATCCGCTTCATGAATTTTATGGATGGTGTGAATCATCGCCTGGACGAGCATATCCCGCAGGATCTGCTGCGCTACACGATCCCGAAGATGTGCATGCAGCCTATCGTCGAGAACGCGGTTCATCATGCCGCGCCGAAGGGCGGCAGCGTCCATATCCGGATAACGGCCCGGGTGGAGGACGACAGCCGGCTGATCATCGAGATCCGCGATGACGGAGCGGGCATCGAGCCGCAGAGGCTCGCCGATCTGCAGGCCGCGCTGGCGGGGGCGGCGGACGCGCCGATCGTCGCCAGCAAGAACGGGCTGGGCCTCGAGAATGTGCACAAGCGGCTGCAGCTTCACTATGGGCCGGACAGCGGCCTGTGGATCGACAGCGTCAGGGGAAGCCATACTTGCGTGACGATACGCTTGCCTTGGACCAATGTCAACCTGGGGGGATGGTAAGATGCTCAATATCTTGATCGTGGACGATCAGAGCCATATCTGTGAAGGCCTGAAGACGATGCTCCGCCAGTTCCCGCTGCCCATCGGCAGCATCCACGAGGCGGCAAGCGGGCTCGAGGCGCTGCGCATCCTGCGCCAGCACAGCATCCAGCTGGTGATCACGGATATCCGGATGCCGGATATGGACGGACTGGAGCTGATGGCGCACACCAGGGAAGAGCGGATCGAGGTCGATTACCTGATCATCAGCGGCTACGGCGAGTTCACCTATGCCCAGCGGGCGATCGAGCTGGGCGCCAAGGGTTATCTGCTCAAGCCGGTGAAGCGCGAGGATCTGCTCGCCTCGGTCGAGCATGTTATGCAGGAGATGTTGACGCGCCGCGAGCTCCTGAGGAGCATGCAGGATAAGTCGCGTCGGGCGGAGGATGCCGAACGGAAGGAATTGCGCCTGTTTATGAAGGGAGAGGCAGCCAACGAGGAGTGGATCGAGGAGGTCGAGCCGCTTCATGGGCAGCTGTGGAGCCATTATCGCCTGGTCATGCTGCGTGAGGAGCGATGGATCAACCAGCCGGGAGCGCCGAATGTCCACGGCATGGAATCGATCGCTTATCGCGTCTATGGCGGTCACAGATGCCTGTGCCTGCAGCGGCACCCGCATCTCATCCTGGCTTGCGCCGCGGACCTGCCGCCGGAGTCGCTGTCTGCGGCGCTGCAGAACGAGCAGTTCAGGGTGATGACGATCATGACCGATCCGGTGCGGGGCCTAAGGCAATTGCCGGAAGCCTACAGGCGGCTCCAGGAGCTGCACCGTCACAGCTATCTGTTCCCGGAGCAGCGCCTGCTCCTGCCTTCGCATGTCGAGGGACTTGAGCAACACTGGCAGTTGCCCTATGAGGATATCTATGCCCTGTTCCAGCTCATGGGTACGGACAACAGCGGGCTGATCACGGAGAAAATCTCGAAGATCTTCCAGAAGAAGGTGCTGCAGCGGTACAATATCCACTATACCGTCCACCTGTGCGGCGCTCTGGTCGAGATGATCGATGAATATGAGCGGGTGATCCGCCCTTATCTCGGGGAAGAGGCGATCGATACCGATTGCCTGAGGAATCTGTTCGACTACCCCGGCATGCGCGAGTACATCCAGGCATTGCAGCAGCAGCTGCTCCGGCTGAACCAGCATTACTACGAACTGAAGTGCAGCTACCGCAACAGCCAGGACCTGAATGAGGCGATCCGGTATATTCATGCCAATTATCACAAGCCGCTGGATCTGGCGATGGTGTCCAACCATGTGTCGCTCAATTATGCGTATTTCTCCAATCTGTTCAAGAAAAATGTCGGGAAGAGCTTCGCCGAATATCTGCGCGATGTGCGGCTGGACAAAGCCCGCAAGCTGCTGGTGGATACCGATTACAAGGTGGCGGACATCGCGGCGATGGTCGGATATGAGAACTACAAGAGCTTCACCCGGGTGTTCCGCGAGGTGATGCGCATGCAACCCACGGAGTACCGTCAGCGCATGCGGCGGATGGGCGCCGGGAAGGGAAGCGCGTCGAACAGCTCCGCACTGTAGATGGATCGATGGATGGCCCATCAGCAGTGGTCAGCATCCAACGGTAACGGACACCAGGGACACGATGGGGCATGTTTGCGAGCCTGTCCATTTCTGACGGACGACACAGACCTGATGGGAGGTAAAACGCCTGATCGCATCGAAAAAAGATCAATAGCGTCTCTCCTGTCCGTAAGACCAGCCAACGGCCTCATCTGATTCGTCAGTGTCGCTGGAGTCCGTCAGACAGATGGTTCAGCATCCATCATCCCGGGCACTCCATGGGAGCGCTCGCGGCAAACGGCTGAGGGACGACATGACGCCAAGGGAGCTGTCTGTCATCATGCAATATATGCAGGTTGTGGAAGGAAGCTTCGTGCGGAGACTGAACCGGTTCGTCGCGGAGGTGGAGCTCGAAGGCCGGCGCGAGATGGTACACGTCAGGAATACGGGCAGGCTGGAGGAACTGCTCGTGCCGGGAGCCAGGGCGTTCCTGGTGACGTCCGGCCATGAAGCGCGGAAGTACAAGCATTCCCTCATCGCCGTGGAGAAGGAGGGCATGATCGTCAACATCGATTCCCAGGCGCCCAACGCGATCGTCCATGAGGCGATGCTCGCCGGCCAGCTTCAGGAGTTGGGACGCATCCACACCGTGCAGCGGGAGGTGACCTGGGGCAATTCCCGATTCGATCTGTATTACGAAGGGAATGGCCGCAGAGGATATATGGAGGTCAAAGGGGTGACGCTGATTAAGGACGGCATCGCCATGTTCCCCGACGCTCCGACCATAAGAGGCCGCAAGCATGTGCTGGAGCTGGCCGAGGCCGTGCGGGCAGGCTACGAAGGCGTCGTCCTGTTCCTCGTCCAGATGAGAGGTGCGCATTGCTTCGCGCCCCATGCGAGCATGGACCCGCCTTTCGCCGAAGCGCTGAGAGAAGCGGCTGCGGCAGGGGTGCGCGTATGGGCCTATGATGCGGTTGTGACCACGTGCGGCATCGCCTTCGGTGAGCCGCTTGAGGTCAAGCTCTGACCCTCATACCTTGAATGAAATAACAAGCCGACTTCCGCCATGCGAGCTGAAGTCGGCTTGTTGCCATATGATCACTTGCCAGCCGCCAACCATCTAGATCGCCAGTTCTTCCGCTGACAGCATCACGTGCTGTTGCGAGGCCGGCCGCTGCTCATGCGAGCTGCTGGTCGCCTTCCTCAAAGCATCGGTCAGATCGTGGCAGTGATGAATCCCTTCGCGATTGCCAAGCCCCGACTTGATCAACGTCTCAAGAGGCTGCGCCTGCGCGCCGATGAGGTAGACGGAACCGCCGTAGCGCAGCACGTGCAGGATCACTTCGGACAGGTAGGCGACCCCCGTCGTATCCATATACAGAACTTTGGTCATGTTCAGCATGACGAACTTCGGTTTGTCCGCCAGGGCGGCGATCATCCGCCGTTCCATGCGGCGGGCGGCTCCGAAGAACAGCACGCCTTTCATGTTGCAGACGAGAACCGCGTTGCGGCGCAGGTCGGATGCGGGATGGAAGCTGATGTCGAGTCGGCTCATCTTGTTGATGAAGTGGACAAATGCAAGCGCCATGCCCACGCCCACACCGGTGGTCAGATCGACGAGCACCGTGGCCAGGAACGTCACCACCAGCACCACGGATTCGCCGGATCTCCAACGCAGCATGTAGATGAATCTCTTGCGCTCGCTCATGTTCCAGGCCACGACCATCAGGATCGGCGCCAGACTGGCGAGCGGGATGTGCGAAGCGAGCGGCGCCAGCACCACCATGATCAGCAGCACGACGAGGCCGTGGATCACGCCTGACAGCCGGCTGGTCGCGCCGCTGCGGATGTTCGTCGCCGTGCGTGCGATCGCGCCGGTTGCGGGGATGCCGCCGAACAGCGGCGCGGCGATATTGGCGACGCCTTGCCCGATCAATTCGCGATTGCTGTGATGCCGATCGCCGGTCATGCTGTCCGCCACCGTCGCGGACAGCAGCGATTCGATGCCGCCGAGAGCGGCGATCAGCAATGCCGGAACCAGCATAAGCTGCACCGTATCAAGGCTGAGATCGGGCAGCTTCGGCACGGGCAGGGAAGCGGTGAGCTGGCCGTAAGCGGAGCCGATCGTCCTCACCTGGCCCGGATAGAGCAGGTAGGCGGCGAGCGACGAGACCACCAGCCCGGCGAGCGGGCCTGGAATCTTCGGCAGCCATCTGGACGTCATGAGCTGGATGGTCAGACCCAGCACGGCGGTGATCACGGCGTATACATTCACCGTATCCAGGTGACGGATGAGTTCTCCCATATTGTCCAGGAACTCCGGATGACTCTTCACACCGGTGAGGCCCAGGAAGTTGGCGATCTGGCCGGTGAAGATGATCACCGTGATCCCGGCCGTGAAGCCGATCACCACGGGGCGCGGAACGTAATCGATGAGCGAACCCAGCTTCAGCAGCCCCATCAGCACGAGGAAGCAACCCGCGAGGAAACCGGCCACGAGCAGGTTGTCAAAGCCGTATATGGTGACGATGCTGAGCAGAAGGGGGACGAAGGCTCCGGTCGGACCCCCGATCTGGAAGCGGGAACCGCCAAGCAGAGAGATGAGGATCCCTGCGACGATCGCCGTGTACAGTCCGTTTTCCGGTTCGACGCCCGATGCTATGGCGAAGGCCATGGCCAGAGGCAGCGCAACGAGACCGACGATCAGGCCTGCGGTCAGATCCCGTTGGAAGTGCTTGAGCGAATAGTCGCCGAATCGCTTCTTGAACATACAACCATCATGCCCCTTTGATCTATTAGTAAACGAACATAAAAATAATCCTGTTTCCGGGCATTTCAAAACCGGGAGTGGACCAGGATTCTCGTTGCTCGAACTATATTCAAATATTCAGATATACGAATATTAACTATAGATGAAGTTCAGAAATTCGTCAAACCTGTTCAGATGTGATTTTGGTCGAGTATGTGGAGATATTCGATCGAATTCCGGAGATAATCGCCCTCGATATTATGGAATCATGATCATGCCCTGCTTATCATGTGGGAGCGAAGAACGCGAGCGGCGCGATCGCCTTGCTGGGCAAGTTACCGGGCAACGTCACCCCTCCTCTGGCTGGAGGAAGGCATCTTCACACGATGCTGCATGGATTCACCCCCTAAAAAAAGAGCGCATCCACTTAAAAAACGTGACATATGCAAGCGCTAATACCCCGAGCTATCTGAGCAACCTGTTTCACAGGAAAACGGGCACGACCTTCGTCAAATATCTGATCAAGCTTCGCATCCTGAAGGCGAAGGAATTGCTCTCCGTCACCAATCTGCCCGTGCAGCAGGTTGCCGAGCGGGTCGGCTATTACAGCACCCGATACTTCACCAAGCTGTTCGTGGAAGCGGTGGGCATCTATCCTTCGGAATATCGCGTGAAACAAGGGCGCATCCGGCGCAAGCAGATCGCGTCCGATACTACGGGGACTGGAGGGGAAGTTCATGTTGCAAACCAATCTCAGGAAAACTGCTAGCACATCTCCGGCCAGTGCCAAGCTGAAGAAAGTGCTGAACTCTCCAAGCTTGCTGAACGTGCTGTATGTGCCTGCCTTGCTTCTTTTCATTCTGTTCATCCTGTATCCGTTTCTAAGGGGGATTCAGTACTCCTTCACCAATTGGGACGGCTACTCCCAGACATTCAAGTGGATCGGGCTGCAAAACTATCGCCGGATGCTGACGGATCCGGACGTCGCCAGAGTCATCAGGAATACGTTGATCTACGGGCTGGGCAGCGCGCTGTTCCAGAACGTCATCGGGCTGGCCTATGCGCTGTTCCTCAACCAGAACATCCGCATGAGAGCGCTGACGCGAACGATCATCTACCTGCCTGCGATCATCAGCCCGCTGATCATGGGGTATATCTGGTACTTTTTCTTCCAGTACAATGGCGGCGCCATCAACGACATCATCCTGCTGTTCTCGGATGAGCCCGCCAATCTGCTCGGGCAGCCCGGCGTCAACGTCTGGATCATCACCATGGTCAACACCTACCAGTTCCTCGGGGTGGCGATGGTCATCCTGCTCGCCGGACTGCAGGTCATCCCGAAGGAATACTATGAGGCCGCAACCATCGACGGCGCCAGCGCAACCGCAAGATTCAGGCATGTCACCTGGCCGCTGCTCGCTCCCGCCCTGACCGTCAGCGTCGTGTTAAATGTGATCGGCGGACTGAAGCTGTTCGACGTCATCAGCGCTCTCACGAACAGCGGTCCCGGGTATTCGTCCGCCTCGCTGTCGACGCTGATGTACCTGCTGTATTTCGGTCGGCAGGACGCGGGCTATGCGGCCACGATCGGCAATCTGATGTTCGTCATCATCTCCGTTGTCAGCTTCACGATCCTGTATTACCTCAGACGGAAGGAGGAGGCCGTATTATGACCAGGCGACCATGGTGGAAGGAAGGTCTTGCGCTCCTGATCTGCATCATTCATGTGCTGCCCTTCTACATTCTGCTCACCACCTCCTTCAAGGCGGCGGATGATTTCTCCTCCAAATGGGTGGCACCGGGTTATCTGTATCTGGACAACTTCATCAACGCCTGGCAGGAAGCGCACCTGTACCGGGCGATCAGCAACAATGTCATCGTGACTGTCAGCGCCGGCGTCCTCCTGGTGGTGATCGGTTCCATCGCCTCGTATCCGCTGGCCAGGGTCCGCACGCGCCTGAACAAGGCGGTGTACGGCATCTTCGTCTCGGCGATGATCGTGCCGCCCTTGACGATCCTGGTTCCGCTGTATCGATTCATGGTGGATATCGGGGGCATGAACCGGCTGTGGGGCATCATCCTGCTGCATGTGACCTTCGCTTTGCCGATGACCATCTTCCTCTATACCGGATTCATCCGCTCCATTCCTTATGAGCTGGAGGAAGCCGCCCTGATCGATGGAGCGGGAAGGTTCAAGCTGTTCTACCGAATCCTGATGCCGCTGCTTAAGCCGATTACGTCAACGGTCGTGATCGTGACGTGCGTGAACATCTGGAACGACTACCAGTTCTCGGTGTTTTTCCTGCAGCGATCGGAGGTGCACACCATCACCATCGCGCTGTCCGGATTCTTCAGCCAATACAACAACTACATCGGCTGGGTGGCAGCGGGCTCGTTGCTGGGCGCGATCCCGATCACCCTGGTGTATCTGGTGCTGCAGCGCTACTTCATTCAGGGGCTGGCATCAGGAGCGGTAAAAGGTTGACAGCGGTGCATGGCAGACATCGTTCGTTGTGCTGCGTACAGGACCTGGCATTGTGAGGATGTTGTGAGGATCAGGTTAACCATGGACGGACAACGATACCGGTTGCATAAGCCATTACGACATACGGGAGGTCATGCGTATGAGCATCCAATATGAGGAGAAGCAACGAATCTTCCATCTGCAGACGCCGAATACGAGCTATGTCATCCAACTGATCAAGGATGTTGTGCCTGTGCACCTGTATTGGGGCAGGCGGCTTCGTCCCGTCGCCCTGGAGCGTCTGCTCAGAAAGGCGGGATATCACATCCCCACGCCTTTCCTGGAGGATCGGAGCATCTCCTTCGAAACGTTGCAGTTGGAATATCCCGGCTATGGGACGGGCGACTTCCGCCAGCCGGCGTATCAGGTGCAGCTGGCTGACGGCACGACGGCCATCGAGCTGCTGTATGAGTCGCATCGCATCTATCGCGGCAAGCCGGCCCTCGAAGGGTTGCCGGCCACCTATGTGGAATCGGACGAAGAAGCGGAGACGCTGGAGCTGGTGCTGGTCAACCGGTATGCGGGACTGAAGGCGGTCGTGATGTACACCGTGTTCGAGAACCATGACGCCATCGCCCGATCGGTGCGGTTCTTGAACGAGAGCGGCCAGGACATCCGCCTGCTCCGGGCGCTCAGCGCCAGCGTGGACTTCCCGGATAACCGATACGACCTGCTCCAGCTGAGCGGTGCCTGGCTGAGGGAGCGGTACATCGAGCGGCGGAGACTCGCTCCGGGCATGCAGGGCGTCGAGAGCCGACGCGGCGTCAGCAGCCATCAGCACAATCCGTTCCTCGCCCTGCTGTCGCCCGATGCGGATGAGAATCATGGCGATGTGTATGCCTTCAACCTCGTGTACAGCGGCAGCTTCACGGCGCAGGCGGAGGTGGAGCAGTACGGCACGACGCGCGTGACGATCGGCATCGATCCGTTTGATTTCACCTGGCTGCTGAAGCCCGGTGCCTCGTTCCAGACACCGGAGGCCATCCTGGTGTATGCTCCGGCGAGGGCCTCTCGGCGATGTCCCGCACATTTCACCGCCTGTACCGGACGAGGCTGTGCCGCGGCATCCACCGGGATCAGCCGCGCCCGGTGCTGATCAACAACTGGGAAGCGACGTACTTCAACTTCGACGAAGCGAAGCTGCTGGAGATCGTGGAAGCCGCCCGTCCGCTTGGCATCGAGCTGTTCGTGCTGGATGACGGCTGGTTCGGCAAGCGCAACGATGACACCTCCTCGCTCGGCGACTGGCAGGTGAACGTGCAGAAGCTGCCCGGCGGCCTGCGCCGTCTGGCAGAGCGGGTGAACGAGCGAGGCCTGAGATTCGGGCTGTGGCTCGAGCCGGAGATGATCTCTCCGAACAGCGAGCTGTACCGGCAGCATCCCGACTGGTGCCTGCATGTGCCGGGGCGAAGGCGGACGGAATGGCGCCATCAGCTGGTGCTGGATCTGTCCCGGGACGATGTCTGCGAAGCGGTGGTCAGGATGATCGGCGATGTGCTTCGTTCCGCCCCGATCTCGTATGTGAAATGGGATATGAACCGGAACCTGACCGAGATCGGCTCGGCAGCATGGCCGCCAGAACAGCAGCGGGAGGTCGCACATCGTTACGTACTGGGCCTGTATCGGGTGCTGGAACGGATCACGAGCGAGTTTCCCCATATCCTGTTCGAAGGCTGCTCGAGCGGCGGCGGCCGCTTCGATCCGGGCATGTTGTATTACATGCCGCAGGTCTGGACGAGCGACAACTCGGATGCGGTCAGTCGGTTGAAGATCCAGTACGGAACGAGCCTCGTCTATCCGATCAGCAGCATATGCGCCCATGTGTTGGCCGTGCCCAACCATCAGGTGGGCCGCGTCACGTCCATGGACATGAGGGCGCATGTGGCGATGTCCGGCAATTTCGGTTACGAGCTGGATGCCACCGCCTTGAGCGAGGATGAGAGACAGGCTGTGCGCGAGCATGTCCGGCTGTACAAGGAGATACGGCCGCTCGTGCAGTTCGGCGACTTCTACCGTCTGCTCAGTCCGTTCGAAGGAAATGAAGCGGCATGGATGTTCATCAGCGAGGATGGACGGGAAGCGCTGGTGTTCTACTTTAACGTGTTGAATGAGGCGAACAGCGTCCTGCGCCGCCTCCGTCTGAAGGGACTCGACCCGCAGGCGAACTATGCGGTGGAGCCGTTGGACGGCTGGCAGGATGCAGGCGGCGCGGCCGGTGTATACGGCGGAGATCAGCTAATGTATGCGGGACTCACTCTGCAGACGGGACAAGGCGACTTCCAGAGCCGTCTGTTCAGGCTGAGACGGGTGCAGGATTGAGCAGGCAGGATGATTCAATGGCAGGGTGAGCCAAGGCAGGATGCCCCAGTCCAGGTCGTGCCAAAGAGGGAAACCTGGCATTTATAAAGGTTATAAAGGCAGGGAAGAGCAATCTCATCCCTGCCTTTATAAATGCCAGTGTGAACTGTCCGGATGGTATGTCTGCCCCAAGCTGGATGAAGCAGTGAATCGATGTTACAATTTTAGAAGGTGACATCAATCCTGGTTCATCTGTCTGTTTAAGCATCGAAACACAACCACAGGAGTGTTGAAAGAAAATGAACGATGTGATAGAGCAATTGATGAAGCATCGGTCGATTCGCAAGTTCACCGCAGACCCGATCGCCGATTCCGTGGTGGCCACGATCATCCGGGCGGGGCAGATGGCATCCACGTCAAGCAATGTCCAGGCCTACAGCGTGATCACCATCAAGGACAGGGAGCTGCGCGAGCGGATCATGCGGCTGTCAGGCGAGCAGGAGTACATCACCGAATGCCCGGTGTTCCTGATCTGGTGCGCGGACCTGCACCGGCTCCGCAAGGCGGCGGACAAGCACGCGGACCAGGTCGGAGCCGGCGCGCCAGGCGAGACGTATGCGGATTCGACGGAGAATCTGCTGGTCGCGGCGATCGATACCGCGCTGGCGGCGCAGAACGCCGCCGTCGCTGCGGAATCGCTGGGCTACGGGATCTGTTACATCGGCGCCGTGCGCAATCACATCGCCGAACTGTCCGAGCTGCTGGAGCTGCCGGAGCTGGTCGTGCCGCTGTTCGGCATGTGCATCGGCGTGCCGGCCCAGGATCCCCTGTTGCGCCCTCGCCTGCCTCTCGAAGGCGTCCTTCATACGGACCGCTACCAGACGGAGAGGATCGAGTCCGGCATCGAACGTTATGACGAGGTGTTCACCCAATATATGAGCCAGCGGAGCGGCGGCAAGGTCAGCACCCCATGGTCCGCCCAGATGCGCAAGCGGCTGTGCGAGCCGATACGCCTTCATATGAAGTCATTTCTGCAAGACAAGGGCTTCATGAGGCGCTAGGCTCCACGCAGGCCGGCTGATCCCGGGGATGGCGGTCTCGCCGGGTCGAAGCAGCTGCGGAGATCGCCTGGTTCACGCTGTCCGCACTCACATGAAGCGGACAGCGTGAACGCAGTCAGAGGATCAGATCGATTTGACGATATCCACCAGGCCCTGCGACATGACGCTGATCTCTTCCATCGATGCGTTCAGTTCTTCCGTAATCGCCGCTTGCGACTGCGTCATGGCGGTCATCTGACTGATCTGCATCCGGATCTGATCTGCCAGAGCATTCATGTCATTCAGGCTCTTCTCGATATGCTCCGTGGCCGTTGAACTGTTAACCGCCAGCTTGCGAACCTCGTCTGCCACAACGCCGAATCCTCGGCCATATTCAGCGGCTCGGGCAGCCTCGATGGAGGCGTTGAGCCCCAGCAGGTTGGTCTGATTCGCGATCTCGCGAATAAAATCGGATATGATCTTGGTGTTCGCGGTGCTGGCTTTGACCGCATCGGCTGCTTCCATCGATTTCTCCTGCGCAACTGCCATCTGTTGAGCTTGCAGGGTGACATTTTCAATCGCGCTCGTGATTTCCTGTATCGAATTGGACAACATCACCATTTTCTCGTTCATTTCCTGGATCGCGCGTTCCTTGTTTTTCTCAAGGGAGATATCGCGGACCGTGCCTGCGAATCTGAGCGGGACTCCATCCTTGTCGCGCAACGTTTTGCCTGTGGCATGTACCCAACGATAGCTTCCGTCTCTCGTGCGCATCCGGAGGTCTACATCGTATGGCGTCTTGCCGGAATAGTCGTTCAAGCTGGCGGTAAATTGCGCCAGGACCCGGTCACGATCGTCAGGATGCATGCCGTCCGCGAAGCTGGAGAATTCATTGGGGAATTCCGACTCGTCTCGATACCCCAGTGTTTTCCTCAATTGCTGCGAGTACCAGATATCAATCTGATCCAGGTCACCGTTATGTATCGTAAAGTCCCACGGCGCTTCCACCAACACTTCATCGATCAGATCGTACCGCTCCACAAGATTGCTCATTTCCTGTTCGCGAAGCTTCTTCTCATGAATGTCGATGTTGATGCCGACGATGCGCAGCGGTACGCCCTTCTCATCCCGCAGCGTCGTGCCCGTGGCTCGGTGCCACCTGACTTCGCCATTTTTCCTGGTGATTCGATACTCTATGTCATATGGAGTCCGGCCAGTATAATCATTCAAATGATCGGCCAATGCTTTCGTTACCCTGTCCTGTTCTTCTGGTACTAACCGTTGTGACCAGCTGCTGAGCACATTCGGGAAATCGTTCTCATCCTCGAAGCCAAGCAGCGCCCGATACTCATCCGACCAGATGAACTGATTGTCGGGATTGGTCGGATCACCTGCCACGACCGTCATATCCCATACGCCGGCTTGTACAGCATCCGTGATCAGATCCAGGCGGAGCCGATTCTCGTATGCTGCCTTTTGGACTTCCCTGATGCCCGAATTGATGTTGGCGATGATCTCGCGCACCTCAGCCGATGCTTGTTCAGGAGCCTTGATGGCGGCCTCCAGGTCGCCCTTTTGGCAGTCTTCCATGAATTTTCGTGATTCTTCGACGAGGACTTGCAGCACTTCCAGTGATGGTGAGGTTTTTGCTTTGCTGAACCGTATCATGATCTCCAGTCCTTTCTTGTTTGGGTTATGGCTCGGGTGCGGACTTGTCCAATTGCTCGGCAATCGGGCGTTCATTCCAATATACTAGATTTTCAGGCGATCTGGCTATGAGAACTGTGGCAAACGGGATGATCACCGGGCCGTTCACCCGAAGCCTGGACAAGGAAGGAAAACTTCTGGTTGAACAGTTAAAAAGTCCCATCCAATAAGGGAGGCTGGAATGGTCAAATATGGTGAAAGTCATGACCATACGGGTATAAAAAATGCGAAGATGTCTATCAAAAATGGATAATATCCAGTCCGGTGCATCGTCAATCTTCAGCCTCCGATGGACAAAAAGTGTTAACCTTCATTCAAAAATTGCGAATTTACTTGTGACAGAAGGCTGGCTTACACTACAGTCAAGCATCGATGCGAAGCTTTTATGAATGGAGGGGGATATCGACATGGTAAAGAAACGAGGGTTAACCAAAATTGTAACCGCTTTCGTATGCGGTCTGCTCATCTTCCTGGTGACCGGAGCGGCAGGATCATATGCCTGATCTGCCGGAAACCGCTGGCTCCGTCGATCCTGGCGGCCTCCAGGACATCCTTGGGCACGCTCATCAGGCCCGCGATGAAGATGACCATCATGTAACCGGCGTATTGCCATACGGTAACGATGACGAGCGCCCAGAAGGCCTTCGTCTCGTCGCCGAGCCAGGTCTTCTCGAAGATCGACCAGCCCGTGCTTTCCCCGACGGATGGCAGGAAGATATGAAAGATAAACTGCCAGATGAAGCCGAGCACCAGACCGCCGATCAGATTGGGCGAGAAGAAGGAGGCGCGGAAGAAGTTCTGCCCGCGGATGCCGCTGGTGACGAGATAGGCCAGGGCGAAGCCCAGCACATTAATGATCAGGACGCTGGCCGCGACATATTTGATGGTCAGCCAGACGCTTGCCCAGAACTTCTTGTCCTGAAGGACCGCCTGATAGTTGTCGAGACCGATGAACGGCATCGAGGACGAGATGCCGTCCCACTTGAAGAACGTCATGTAGATCCCGTAGACGAAAGGCACGAGGATGACGCACGTAAAGGCAAGAAGAGTCGGCCCGGTAAACAGCAACTGGTTGTACAATCTCTTGGAGAGCTTCCTCTCTGTCAGCATAGAATTCCTCCTGAGCCGCTTGATCTGAATAAAGCAGAAAGTCGATCACTTGGCGTTAATCGACTTTCTGCAAGATGGAACAACCGTTTATTGCATGCTCTTCCAATAATCTTCGATTTCCGCTGCCAGCGTTGCCCGGTCAGCCTTGTCCGCCAGATACTTCTGCATCGACGCGCCGAGCACTTTCCAGTGATCGCCCGGCACGAAGTTGCCTGCAAATTCGATCGACTTGCCAGACAGGTTATATTGGTTGATCGCGATGGCCAGAGAGTTGTTCAGCTCCAGGTTGATGTTCTTGAAGGCAGGAATGACATTCGCCTTGTTGACCAGGAAGTCCTGACCTTCCGCTTCGTACACCAGCCAGTTGAGGAACTTCTTGGCTGCCTCCTGCTGTGCCGGCGTGCTCTTCTCGGCATCCAGGAAGAATTGCTTCGTTGCGCCGACGGCTACCGAAGAGTTGGCGTGGTCGCCTTCGTTGTTGGAGATCGGAACCGGAACGAAGCCGTACTCGCCTTCCGGGTTGGATTTCAGCAGCTCGGTGATCAGCCAGTTGCCGTTGAAGGTCATGGCGGCTTCGCCTTTGGCTACCATCGCCGTGCTTTGCTCATAGTTGACGGCCATCGGGTCATCCTTGCCGCCATTGTATCGCTTCATGACATCGAAGGTGTCGAGCAGGCCGTTGAAGGATGGGTTGTTGACGAGATCAGCCTTGCCTTGCTTCAGAACTTCGATGAATCCCTTGACGTCCGTGTCCGGTTGGGTCGCATAGGCGATGGCAAGGAAGTGATTGCCCAGGGACCAGTCCATGCTGCCGATGTACAGCGGCACGATGCCTGCTTGCTCGATCTTCTGGAACAGGGCTTCCAGCTTGGCGGTGGTGTTGATCGACGCAGGGTCGAAGGAACCGCCGCTCACCTTGTCCAGCACTTCCTTGTTATAGATGAGGCCGTAACCTTCCACCGCGAACGGGAAGGAGATCGTCTTGCCATCGACCAGGAATGGCTGCGCCAGATCGGCTACCCACTTCTCATTGGACAGATCCAGAGCCTTGTCGGCGAACTTCTCGATGTCGCCGGTGTCCAGCATGGTGAGGGTGGCCGGAGTGCCCGAAGCATACAGGGCAGAAGCGCGTTCTACCGGAGATTGATCCTGGGTCGTGGAGATGACTTCAACCTCGATATCCGGGTTGGCACTCATGAACAGCTGAGCTGCTTCGGTCATCTCTCAGCCTTGGAGTTCAGAATGGTGATTTTCACCTTTTCGCTGCCGCCGCCTTTGCTTTGACTGTTCTGACTGCCCGATGACGATGCGCCGCTGTTGGCATTACCTTCATTGTTCTTGCTGCTGTTGCCTCCGCATGCGCTCAAGACAAGCATAAAGACCAATACCAGCGTTAACCATGAAAGCTTTTTCATTCATAAATCCCCCTAGCTAAAGATAGTGAACGTCGTTCGTCGCTATTATATATGTCAAACGGTTGACATGTCAACCGTTTGACATATGGAAAAAAATAAAAAATGCTGACCGATCATCTCGCAATCGGCAGCGTCAGGTTGACGATCGCTCCACGAGCGTAACGGGCAGGGTGTGTTCCTTGTCCACCGGCTCACCGTTAATCTGCTTGAGCAGAAGCTCGACAGCCAGCCTGCTCATCTCCTCGATCGGCTGTCTGATCGTGGTCAGCGCGGGATTGCTGAGCTCCGCGAAAGAGATATCATCATAGCCGATCAGCTTCAGGTCATCCGGTATGGAGATCCCCCTGGCGGTTGCCAGCTTGATGATATTCATCGCGATAATATCACTGGAAGCGAAGATGCCGTCCAGATGCTTGTGGTTGTCGAACAGCGAAGAGAGAATTGCATTGTAGGATGATCGGTCGAAGCTGTCCGCACCCAGCTGGATGATGACAGGTTCGATGTTGTGCGCGCGCAAGGTGTCCCGGAAGGCTTCGGTTCTCTTGTTGCTGAGCAGATCCAGGCTCAAGTCTCCGCTGATATGGGCAACTGACCTGCAGCCCTTGCGGATGAGCAGCTCTGCCGCCAGCTTGCCGCCCTGGTAGTTGTCGGAAGACACATAAGGGATATCGGCGATCTTGCGGTCAAAGGTGACGATCGGCTTGTTCAGATTGAGGTATTCCTCGACCTCCAGCGTGTGGCTCCCCATGATGACTCCGTCTACGCGATTGCTCTTCAGCATGTCGATATACTCTTTTTCCTTCGTTTGCTCCATCCGCGAGTTGCAGACCAACAGCTTGTAGCCGAAGGAGGAGGCATACTGCTCAATCTCATTGGCCATCTCGCTGAAGAAGGGGTGGGCGATCGTCGGTATGATCATGCCCAGCATCATCGAACGCTTCCGCGTGAGAGAGCGCGCGATCTCATTGGGCTGGTAATTCAGCTCAGCCATGGCCAGCTGGACCTTCTGGCGCGTGCGCTCACTGATGTAGCCGCGATTGTTCAGAACCCGCGAGACGGTGGTAACCGTTACCCCGGCTTTTTCAGCAACGTCCTTGATCGTAGGCATAGCAGGTACTCCTTTCTTACATGGTTACGATAGCGTCTGACCAGCCTGGGTACAGGAAAATCCCCTTTCAATTAAACCTTATTCCAATTGTGTTCGTCAATGAGGTGTCCCAACTTGTCATGCGGCGGCGATACCTTGTTCCCCGTTGTCGGAATCCTGCCCGATGATCCGTGGTGTGGACAGCCCCCATCCCGTTCGTCTATGCTTTAATTGACGGTTCTGGTATACGTTGGGAGGTGGGAGGATGAAAGTCCACCGTCTGTTGTCCATCGTCATGCTGCTGCTCACGAACAAGCGGGTTGGCGCACGAGAGCTGGCTGAGAGGTTCGAGGTGTCGCTGCGCACCATTTACCGCGATCTGGAGACGTTGGGCGGCGCGGGCATCCCGATCGTCTCCTTCAGCGGGCCGAACGGCGGCTACGAGATCATGGAGCGATACCACATTGATCGGCAGATCGTCACGCTGGAAGATCTCCGCTCGATCATGACCGCGCTGAATGGTCTGGAGGCGTCGCTGAAGGACCAGCAATTGTCCGATCTTGTCGCGAAGGTCGGGGCGCTGATCACGAAGGCCGAGCAGGCGAAGCTGGAGGAATTCGGAGACGAGCTACTGTTCCACGCCAACCTGTGGCGGGGAAGAAGCGCAGACGGCGAAACAATCTCCACACTGCGCCGGGCCGCGCGGTTCCGCCAGGTCGTCCGGTTCCGGTACGTCACCCTCCGGGGCGAGGAGGAGGAGCGGGAAACGGAGCCCGTCGGGCTCGCCTGGAAGGGTTACGCCTGGTATCTGCACGCCTGGTGCAGGTTGCGACGCGATTTCCGTACGTTCCGGCTGACACGGATCCGGGATCTGCGGGTGCTTGAGGAGCGTTTCGCCCCGCACGGCGTCAACCTGAAGGAGCTCGATGAGCGATGGGAGAAGCAAAGCGCGGAAGCACCGCAGATCCGGATGGTGCTGCGGTTTCATCAGAGGCAGCGTGTGCGGGTGGAGGAATATTTTCCGCCGGAGGAGATCATGGTGGACGCGGACGGGTACTTTCTGGTAGATACGACGCATGCGGAGGATGAATGGCTGTACGGGACGCTGCTCGGCTTCGGTCCGGACGTCGCCGTTCTGGAACCGCGCCGCCTTGCGGACAACATCAAGCAGCGGGCGCTCGCCATCGCCCGTCTGTATGAATAAAGCCGAAGCCGGGCAGCGGCGCGCCGCCGCCATCCCGGCCTTCTTCGAATCGCGTTCAACCCAGGCTGGCGAAAAATTGACGGATATCCCCGACCAGCAGATCCGGCGCCTCCATCGCCGCGAAATGGCCGCCCCGCTCGAACTCCGACCAATGTATGATCGTCTCCGTCTTCTCGGCGAACCACCGGATCGACACGTCCGTCGGGAACACCGCCACGCCCGTCGGCACGGTCGAGCGCTCCTTGGGCGCCCACATCGAAGGGTCATGGAACCGCTCGTAGTACGCGTTGGCTGACGATCTGGCCGTGTTGGTCAGCCAATAGATCGTCACATTCGTCAGCAGCTGGTCCCGGTCGACAGCGTCCTCCGGAAGCTCTGCGGCCGGGTCCGTCCAGTCCTTGAACTTCTCCACGATCCATGCGAGTTGCCCCGCCGGCGAATCGGCCAGCCCGTAGGCGAGCGTCTGCGGCCTCGTCCCCTGGATGTGCATGTAGCCCATCAGGTCGTCGTTCCATTGCTTGAATATCGCCATTCGCCGCTGCTCGGCTTCCGTCAGGCTTGCCATTTCCTCCGGATCGCCCGACGGGAACGTCACCAGCGCGTTGACATGGATTCCGACGATGCGCTCCGGCGCCCTGCGGCCCATCAGCGGCGCGATGAACGCCCCGATGTCGCCGCCCTGCACGCCGTATCGGTCATAGCCGAGTCGGCTCATCAGTTCGATAAGGGCCTCCGCGACTTTTCCGTCCGTCCACCCCGGGCGGCGGATCGGGCCCGAGAATCCGTGGCCGGGAAGCGAAGGAATCACGAGATGGAACGCCTGTTTCGGATCGCCGCCGTGGGAACGCGGATCGCTAAGCGGACCGATGACCTTGAGGAATTCCACGACGGAGCCCGGCCAGCCATGGATGAGCATGAGCGGCAGCGCTTCCGGTTCGGGCGATCGGACGTGAAGGAAATGCACGTTCTCGCCGTCGATCGTCGTCGTGAATTGCGGGTAACGGTTCAACTCCTCCTCATGCTGCCGCCAATCGTAGCCGTTCGCCCAGTAATCGGCCAGTTCCTTCAGGTAGACGATAGGCACGCCCCGGCTCCAGCCGGTCCCGGGAAGATCGTCAGGCCAGCGGGTGCGCCCCAGGCGCTCCCGAAGGTCGCGCAGTTCTTCTTCGGGGATGCGGATGCGGAAAGGACGAATGGCGGTTTCTGTGTACGTTCTGGTCATGTCATAACTCCTCCTCATCAAAATGGGAATTGCTGCTCGCCGAGATCTGCTCGCTTGCAATTCCCATTGTAGGAGGGGGTTGCTGACAGCTGTGTGGCAGCAATGACCTGGTGCGCGCGAAATAACCGGATCGCGCGAATAAGCTGCTTATGGCAGCCGGTTCCCCGCGGCACGATAGATCTCATACCATTCTTCACGGGTCAGTTCGACATCGCTCGCCCGGCAGCAGTCGATGAGCCTCTGGATGTTCATGGTGCCGATGACCGGCTGCATGCGAGCCGGATGGCGCAGTAGCCATGCGATCGCGATGGTGGTGGTGGATACGCCGTATCGTCCGGCGATCTCGTCCAGCTTCCGGTTCAGTTCAGGGAATTTGTCGCTGCCGATAAACACGCCTTCAAAGAAACCGTACTGGAAGGGAGACCACGGTTGGATGGTGATATCGTGCAGACGGCAGAAATCCAGTACGCTGCCGTCCCGGTTCACGGCGGCGTCGTTTTCCATGTTCACATTGATGCCCGCTGAAATCATCGTCGCGTTGGTGATGCTGAGCTGCAGCTGATTGGCGACGATCGGCTGCTTCACCGATTTTTGCAGGAGCTGGATCTGCATCGGATTGTGGTTGGACACGCCGAAATGCCGCACTTTGCCCGAGCTTTCCAGAATATCGAACGCCTCGGCCACTTCTTCCGGTTCCACCAGCGCATCCGGACGGTGCAGAAGCAGCACGTCCAGATAATCGGTTCTCAGACGCTTCAATATCCCGTCCACCGATTGTAAAATATGTCGCTTGGAGAAATCGTACATCCCCTGGCGAATGCCGCATTTTGATTGCAGGATGATGGTTTCGCGCACGTCATCATTCATGCCGATGGCTTCCGCGAACAGTTCCTCGCACGCACCTCCGCCGTAAATGTCCGCATGATCAAAAAAATTCGCTCCCTCTTCCAACGCGGTGCGAATAAAACGTTCCGCCCCGGCTTTGTCCAGACGGTTGATCCTCATGCACCCTACGGCGATGACGGGCACTTCCAGCGCGCTCGCGCCAAGCTTGATCGTTTTCAATCGATTGTTCCTCCTTCGCATGTTCCGTATTGTTGGCTTGTCCAATGATTAGCATGCATCTCTCTTACCCTGATGATATTTTGACACACGTCCTCATCAGACACAATCGTTTTAGCACGCTTCGTTCGGGGGACTCGTCCGACTAGTCGCGCGGTCGTCGCAGAGAGAGAAGAAATATGTTTTATGGTAGACAAATATTACCTTTTATAGGATAGTATTATTAGATTTGAGTGTTGGCAGACAGGGTAGGTAGGTATAGTAGGAAGGTAGACCGTATCAAAAAGTTATATGAGGTGTGGAAGTATGAAAGTTGGACCTGCTGTGAATAAAGCTGTTGCGAATGTTTTGGCATTATGCATCGCGCTATTCGTAGCATTTTCGGGTTATGCTTCGACAACGGCGCACGCCGACACCGTTACAACGCCGTTCGAAGGAGATCTGGAGTTCGAAGTGGTTGGACCCGGAGCGGTGACGGTCACGGATCCGGCTAACGAGCCGCCCAGCATCGTCACCCATCCGATGAGCTCCGTAGTCACTATTGGGTACGCTGCAACCTTCAAGGTACAGGCTACGGGAATGGGACCCTTGACCTATCAGTGGTAAGTCAATGCGGGCAGCGGCTTCCAAAATATCAGCGACGGCGGCGTGTACAGCGGCGCGACAACCTCCACGTTGAATCTTACCCTCACAACGGAGGACATGGATGGTTATCTGTACCGCGTCATCGTCACCAGCGCTGGCGGCCAATCGACCACGTCCAATGCTGCAACGCTGCGGATCAATCATCGGCCTGCCTTTATCAACATGGACGCGAGGTTGACCGTGCTCGCAAACGATGAACCTGTGGATATCAGATCCCTTCTGCGTGTCAGGGATACCGATACGGGACAAATACTGACCTGGTGGGAGGATATGCCACCAACCTTAGGTAACTTGACGATCATCGGCGCCACTGCATCCTCCGGTCAAGAGGATATTACTCCCTGGGGACTCATCACCTATCAGCCATTCGGATATATAGGAACCGACAACTTCGTGATCGGAGTCAACGACGGGTTTGCCACGGCGTTGCTCTCAGTCCGGGTGATCATCGTCGAGAGACCGACGGTCTCCTCGGTGGTTCTCCCGCCTGACGGTACGTATAAGGCAGGGGACTCGCTGGAATTTACGGTGAAGTTCGATCTGCCCGTCACGGTTGTTGGCACGCCGCAGCTCAGCCTGACGGTCGGAAGCAAAACGGTCGGCGCCGATTACATCTCCGGTTCGGATACGCAAGAGCTGTTGTTCCGGTATACCGTACAGGAAGGCGATCTCGATGAAGACGGCATATCGGTCAATGCATTGATCTTGAACGGGGGTTCGATCCAGACACGTTCCGTGGACGCAGACCTGACGCTGAGCGGGATAGGGGATACGAGCCGGGTGAAGGTCGATACGGCAGCGCCGCAAGTCAACAGCGTATCGGTGCCGCCGAACGGAACCTATGCGGCAGGGAAAGAGCTCGAATTTATCGTTGCGATGAACGAGCCGGTCACGGTGACGGGTACACCGCTGCTGAACCTGATGATCGGGGGAGAGTTGCGGCCGGACATGTATATCGCGTCTGTGAGCGACAGCGAACTGAAATTCCGCTACACGGTCGCCTCCGGAGATCTGGATGACGACGGCATAGCCGTGCACTCGTTGAGTTTGCCGGCAGGCGCAGGCATCTTCGATGCCGCGGGCAACGCGGCTGTGCTCAGCCTGAGCAACGTGGGCGATACGGCCGGCGTGCTGGTGGATGCGGTGGCGCCGCAAGTTATCGGCGTTAGCGTGCCTGCCGCAGGCACATACACACTAGGACAGACGCTCTCGTTCAAGGTGCATTTCAGCAAAGAGGTCACGGTTCAGACGGATGGCGGAACGCCTGCATTGCCGCTTACGATCGGCACGGCATCGTTAGCGGCGGTCTATGTATCGGGAACGGGCACGAACGAGATCGTGTTCGAATATGTCGTGCAAGCCGGCGATTTGGACACGGACGGCATCGAATTGGGCAGTGCCATCGAGCTGTCCGGCGGGACGATGACCGACCTGCCTGGGAACGCCATCTTGCCCCAGCTGCTGAATGTGGGTGATACGACGGGCATCCTTGTGGATGGGGGAGCGCTGTCCTTCGAGGCGGTCCCCGCCTCGGCTTCGCCCGTGGCAGGAGGGAGCAATCTCATCACGCTGACGGTCAAGGACGCGCTGGGGAATCCCGTAACCGCGTTTGCCGGCGAATACGACGTGACCGTCTCCGGCTATGAAGAGGCGCTGGATCACAGCTATGGGTCGATCGACGATGAACCATTAACCGGCGCTGCCAGGACGGTGACTGTTCTGTTCACCGCCGGTCAGGCGAAGGTCGATCTGAAGTTGAACAAAGCGGATGAGCAGTCGATCACCTTCGGCATAGCCGGCCTTGCCTCCACGGCCACTGTCGGGATTACGCCCGTTGCGGGGCCGGCCGCTTCGATGAAGCTGACCGGGGATATCGCGCCCCCGGCTTCCAACGGAGGGTCATTTGCCCAACAACCGGTCGTAACGCTCGTGGACGCCTTCGGCAATGTCAGCGTCCATGATGATTCGACGGTGGTCACCGCCGTCAAGGAAGACTCGGGAGTATGGAGCTTGACGGGGACGACGTCCCGGAAGGCTGAAGCCGGGGTGGTGACGTTTACCGATCTGGGTGCAATCAATGCCTCCGCGGTGGAGGGAGCCCGCATCGCGTTTGAAGCGGAGGGGTTGCCGACCATCGTAAGCTCGGCCGTATCGCTTCCGTGGCCGACGCTCGAGGCGCCGGTCATCGGAGCGGTCACCTCCGGCAACGGACAGGTCCGGCTCGAGTGGAGCCCGGTCTATGGTGCGGTCAGCTACCAGGTTTATATGCGGACGGCTGCCACGGACTACGGGACGGCCATCGCCGACGTGACCGATGCGGTGTACGAGGCCACCGGCCTGACGAATGGCACCACGTATTACTTCATCGTCAAGGCGGCCAATCCGGCCGGCATCAGCCCGGCCTCGCATGAGGTGAGCGCGACGCCTCAAGGGCCTTCATCGCTGGTGTGGCAGCCTGCGGATCCCGGTGTGGATGTGCTCGTGAACGGCAAGCCGGTGCGCGCCGGCACGGCCAGGACAACGGTGGTGAACGGGCGGAAGCACGTCACGGTGACGCTCGATCCGGCCAGGATCGAGGAGAAGCTGGCGGCTGAGGGCGAGGGTGTCGTGGTGTCCATCCCGATCCTGTCTCAGGCCGATGTCGCCACCGGCGAACTGACCGGGCAGCTGGTCAAGAGCATGGAGCGGTATCAGGCGATCATCGAGATCCAAACGGAACGAGCGACGTATACGCTGCCCGCCGGGCAGATTCGCGCCGACCTTTTCGGCGGCAACGTGAAGCTGGAAGAGATCAAGATTCGGATGGGAATTGCCAAGCCGGCTGTCGATCTGTCCGGCGTCCTTCAGCGCCTCGGCACGAATGAAACGTTCGCCATCGTGGTTCCGCCGCTCGAATTCAAGGTGACGGCAACGCACGGCGACCAGACGGTCGAGGTGTCGCGCTTCCATGCGTATGTGGAACGGATGATCGCGATTCCCGAAGGCGTCGATCCCGACAAGATCACGACCGGCATCGCCCTGGAACCGGACGGAAAGGTTCGCCATGTCCCGACCCGTATCGTCCTCATCGACGGCCAGTATTACGCCAGGATCAACAGCCTGACGAACAGCTTCTATGCTGTCGTCTGGCATCCGCTCGCGTTCCGGGACATGGCGGGACATTGGGCCGAGGAAGCGGTCAACGACATGGGCTCCCGGATGGTCGTTGACGGGGTTGGAGGCGGGAATTTCGCGCCCGATCTGCCGATTACGCGGGCGGAATTTGCCGCCATCATCGTCAGAGCGCTGGGGCTCATGCCGGAAGACGGACCGGTTCCGTTCACCGACATCAAGAGCGGTGACTGGTACGCCGGAGTCGTTCGGACGGCTTACCAATACGGGCTGATGCAAGGCTACGAGGACAGCACGTTCCGTCCGGTGGAGCGGATCACCCGCGAACAAGCGATGGTGATCATCGCCAGAGCGATGGCGATCACCGGACTTGCGGCGGATCTTTCGCTCGCGGATGTGGAGCAGGCACTCGCTTCGTTCGCGGATGCGGCCGACGTGTCGGATTGGGCAAGATCCGGCGTGGCGGCCGGGATTCAGGCGGGGGTCGTCTCCGGACGGGATGACGGCCGGATTGCGCCAGGCGATTCGATCACGCGGTCGGAAGTTGCGGTGATCGTGCGAAGACTGTTGCAGAAGTCCGGTTTGATCTGATGCCATAAGTGAAAAAGCGGTGGCTCACGCGTGAGATGCGGCCATTCCCCGGGGCTGTCCCAAAAGGATAGCCCCTATTTTGTGTAGACAGAAGCATACCTTTTGTCGCTCGCATGGCTCATTTCCAACCTTGCCCCCAGCTCGTCAAACTAGTCCGCATAGCTGGTCAATTGGCGCATTTGGTGCGCCGAAGGGCATCTTCTGAAGCCTTTGAGGGCGGGCATTTTCCCAACTTCTGCACGGTTTCCGGGTATTGTTTGAGGGGGTGACTCCGGCGCCTGTTGTTTGCAACGTGTTTGCAACGTGTTTGCAGATTGTCCGCCGCGCATACATGCCGGGTACGATTTCCGGTTGCAAGGGGCGGATTCGGCATACAGCGGCAGGACATACACCCTCGCCTTCTCTGCCACCGGGGTGGCGTTTGTGCCAGCCGCGCGGCCATTGTCAAGTCGTTGCTCCGGCAGCGCACTGGCACCCCGCCGCGCCCACTGCTTTCTCATCTGCTTCCTCCGCCCCCAACTTGCCGCTGTTGTTTCGGCTTCGTTCCCGCCGAAGGTGGCATCGCGGTGGCATCTGCCGCCGCTTCGCCTTCCGGTTTCCCGGTTCCCTTCCCGACGAAAGCCGATTTACCTGTATACAGAGTACAGATGCCACCACAACACGAACGGTGGCATCTACAGTGGCACCCTTGTAGAAAAGGGACTCTACCCCTCTAAAATAGATCTACACGCCACCAGAGAGAATAAAAAAATTAAAAAATACAGCACTCTGTATCCAACAACAGGAGGCTGTATTTTTAAAAACGGTGGCACTCTGACCTTTTGAAAACGGTTGTGCCCCTTGCGGGAAAGGACGCCACCGGGGTGGCGCTGGGGTGGCGGCCAGGGAAGCCGGAAAAAAACTTCGAGCAGGCTGGGAACGAGAGCCGGAGCACGTGACGATGGGTGGCATCTTGGTGGCATTGGCAGCTGTAAACGATTACACCGGTTGGGAAGCCCGGATTCGCCTTGCGACGCAAGGTATCCCGCACGCCAGAGTGTATACCTGCGGCATGATCGCAGTTCTGACTGCACCAGTTTGCGGCGGCAGGTCTCAAGCGTGGTATTTGCTCCTTGCCAACGGCTGGCTTCCCGGCAAACGGAAAGGCATTTCTCTTGCGCTCCAAATTGCCGGAGAAGATTTCGGTACGTCCCCGGCACCTGAAAGCCAAAGGAAGGCAAAGACAAATGCTTACACCACGCTTGTAGTTTCGGAAGTCGGAATTCCCTGCATGACATCGAATACACCGTCCGCAGCGATCTGTCCGGTAGCGTTCGGATTCATGACCGAACCCGTTTGTCGCGTGCCGCCGCTTTGCCGGGTGCATGAGAACTGCGGCGGCGCCCAGCTCTCGCACATGCGATACGAAGCCCAGCTGAAAGCCAAACGGCAGATGGTCATCGACAGCCTGCAGCGCATCGGCAGGCTGGACCATGTGCGGGTCCATCCGGTCATCGGCATGAATAATCCCGTCCGCTACCGGAACAAAATCCATGCCCCCTTCGCCCAGAAAAACGGGCATCTTGTTACCGGCTTCTATGCACCGGGCACGCAGGACATCGTTGAGTCGGATCATTTTCCGCTCGGGCATTCCCGCATCGAAAAGGCGATCAACACGGTGCGGCGCATCGCCGACGAGCTCGGCCTGTCGGCCTGGAATCCGCAAACCCGCCGCGGCCTCCTGCGCCACGCGGTCGTCCGGTGCAGCTTCGCCACCGGCGACCTCATGGTCGTGCTCGTCGCCACCGGCGACCGCCTGCCCCGCCAGGATGAACTCGTCGGTCTGCTCCGCGCGGAAATCGACGGCCTTGCCAGCCTGTGCCTCAACGTCAACACCGGGCCATCCGGCGAAATCATGGGCGACCGCACCGTCGTCCTGTGGGGCGCCGACACGATCCGGGACAAGATCGGGGACATCGAATTCGTCATTTCGCCCCGTTCCTTCTTCCAGATCAACCTGGTGCAGACGGCGAAACTGTACAACAAGGCGCTGGAATATGCCGGCCTGACCGGAGAAGAGACGGTCATCGACGCCTACTGCGGCATCGGCACCATCTCCCTGTTTCTCGCCCGGCATGCCCGCCGCGTGTACGGCGTGGAAATCGTGCCGGACGCCGTCGAAGACGCCCGCCTCAACGCCCGCATCAACCGGATCCGCAACGTCGCCTTCGAGACGGGCAAGGCGGAAGCCGTCCTTCCCCGCTGGCGGAAACAGGGGATCCGGGCCGACCTCATCGTCGTCGATCCGCCGCGCAAAGGCTGCGACCGGCGTCTCTTGGAGTCGATCATCGCCATGGGACCGAAGCGCGTCGTGTACGTGTCCTGCAACCCCGCCACCCTCGCGCGGGACCTGCGCATCCTCGAAGACGGCGGCTTCCGCGCGCTGGAAGCGCAGCCGGTGGACATGTTCCCGCAGACGGGGCACGTTGAATGCTGTGCGTTGATAGAACGGAGCAAATAAGAAGCAGATGGGTTCGAGAATCTGTAGTAGATTCTCGGTGACCCGTCTGCTTTTATTTCAATGCGGTTAATCAGCCGATGAAGGCTTTCTGGTGTTAAATCGTTGAATGCAAGAAACCTTTGCAGCGATTCCTTGAATTCTTGAATCATTTTCAAATCGTCGCCTTTCCGCAAGGCTTCTTCGATTTGCATTTTTTGTTGCGTCAAAGTTTGGATTTCTTCGTTTACGCGAAGCATATATTCATCGTATTCGCTTTTGGACATTTCACCATCAAAATGCCTGTCATGGGCCAGTTTTTTGCGATTTTTCAGCTTTTCGAGCTGATTTTCGATGGATTTGAGCTGTTTTTCCTGAAATTTTCGTTGTTTTTCCATGTTTTCTTCCAGCTTTTTCATGACACTTTCGCTGCTCAAATGGGCAGCCATCGCACGAATATCCGCTAAAATGGCCTCTTTTAATTCCTCTTCCCGCACCAGATGGTCAGTACAAAACTGGGTGCCATAACGATTGTAACTGCCGCACAGATACCCTCGCACATGCTTTTTGTAGTGCATTCCCCGCCCGCAATCGGCACAAAACAGCGTATTGGTAAACAGGTGCACTTCCGCTTGCGGACGGATTCGTTTGCGTTGGGCAATCATCTGCTGGACCAGTTCAAAATCTTTTCTCGATATAATCGGTTCATGCGTGTTGCGAACGACGATATAATCCTTGGGATGACGGTACAAGCGATCTTTTACCGTCACGCTTTTGGTCGTGGAGCGGCATTGAACCAAATCCCCGACATAATGCGGATTGGTCAAAATCAGCCTGACGGTTGAACCGCCCCAACGGTCGGAAGCATTGTTTTTTC
>Ga0207747_1000737_pt1 | contig 31440 bp, 49 predicted proteins | sample HigsolmetaGSP11D_FD_184839 | JGI IMG/M metagenome (GOLD analysis project Ga0207747, IMG submission 184839) | High solid enriched microbial communities from the Joint BioEnergy Institute, USA - SP1-1-D (SPAdes) | ecosystem: Engineered > Bioreactor > SSF (Solid state fermentation) > Aerobic >...
ATTATATTTGAATGAAAGTTCTGTTTGATATTAAAAGAAAGGGTTGATAATTGTGGAAACTTATGTTGTTATGTTGCATGATAATAATGAATTTTATTTTGATATTCCAATACTCGTAAAAGCAAAGTCAAATAAAGAAGCAGAAGAAAAGGTATCAATATTTTTACCAAATAATATCGAAAATTATGACGATGCGGAATTTGAAATTGCTTATTCTAAAAAATTATCAGACTTGATGAAATTAGATTAATGGATGTTATATTTATACTACTTGACAAAATATTAAAATAATATTATACTTATAATTGGAGGTGATGAATATTATGTTTTATAAAATAAAAGACAAATATTATTCAATTAAAAATAGTATATGGAATATAATTAGATGGTTTCCTGTAATATGGAAAGACAGAGATTGGGATGATTATTATATATTTGCGTTACTTTACCATAAATTTAGCAATATGGAAAAATTCTTTAGAAGTGATAATGCCTATTCTGCTAAAGCATTAGATGTAGCAGATAAAATAAAAGTTGCAAAGTTACTTTGTAAACGAATTATTGATGATAATTATGTTGATAATGCTTTGATACCAGTTGAACAAAAATATGGAGAATTGAAGTATCATTTTGAGCCTACTAATAATGAAAAACTTAAAGCAATGGTTTTTGACGAAACACCAGAAGAAAGTAAAGCTAGACAAAGAGCATATAGGCATTCTGATTATATGAAAAAACAAGATATAGAATATCTTTTTAAATTATTGTCAAAACACATACAAGAATTTTGGGATTAATATAAAAATATTTTTGATTTAAAGAGGGATAGAAATGAATTGGAATAAAAAGTCAGAATTAACTTATGGTATTTTAAAAACTATGTATTGTCGTGGAGGAACAGATATTACTGGAGAATGGATACCTTTACAGGGTCAATACTATGATTATATAAATAATTGGATATATAATATTAATCATAATTATCAGGTGAAAATATATAAACAAAAGAAAGACAAATGGCACTTAATGATATATCTCTGCTTAACTGCTTGTAATTCTGATGAAATAAAATTGTTTGATAATTATTATACTACAAAAAAAGAAACAAGCAGGATTGCAATAGATTTTATTAAGGAATATGATTCTTCGGAAAAGTCATGGAATGATATAGAAAATTGGAAACAACAACACGCCAAACCTGTATTTAGAGTAAACGATAATGATATAGTTTTAATAGGAACTACATATAGTTCTATTGGAAGTGATAGAAACAGTAACAAACATTTTAATTATTATAATAATGATTTACCTGAATATTCATGTGGTTATTATTATGAATTAAACAAAGATTTGGATAGTGTATTTGCATGGAAATACGATTTGTCTACGTGGGGATATACTGCTAGCGGAGTTAAAGATAAAATGTTGATAGACAAAATGATTGATATGATTAAAGACATTCCAAAATATCAGCGATTTAACCAATAGAATAAAGAAAGGAAGATTATATGGTATTAACTGTAAAAGAATTAATAGAAAAACTAAGCCAAATGCCAGAAGATAAGTTAGTTTTCGATGATTATTGTAAATGGTATGGGGTTAAGGATGTGAGATTAACGGATGATGGAGATGTTTGTTTAGTTTGGGTAAGTAATGATTAGTTTAAATAAAACAAGAATTTTATAATATTATTAAAATAAAAGGGGAATAAATTATGAGCGCAGATAATGGCATATACATATTAAAAACTAAAGACCAGTATAGAGTTATACATGCTCAAGCTATTGAAAATCTTTATTATTCACATCTTAACTCATACAATAGTGAGTTATTTCCTACAAGAATTGTAGAGTATTATGGTGATTGTAGGCATACAAGAGATTTTGATAAAGCAATGAAAGTAGCTACAGCTATGGAAAGACGAGTTGGATATACAGAATACGGAATCAAAATATTCCACATAAATAAAACATGGAATCAAATTGTAAAAGAAGCAAAAGAATTAGCCATTAAAGAAATTGAAAAATTTAAAGACGATGATTCTGATTATGGAAAATATCAAAAACTTCAACTTCAAAAGATAATAAATATGTAAATTAAATGACAATTTTATTTAAATATTAATATAATATTGGAGGTATAGATGCAGTATTTAGGAGGAAAATCACGAATAGCAGACGATATTAGTACAATTATTAATACATATTCTAAAGACAAAGTTTTTGTAAGTTTATTTTGTGGGTCATGTGCAGTAGAATCAAAGGTTATAGCTAAGAAAAAAATATGTAATGATAGTCATGAGTATTTAATTGCGTTGCTAACTGCAGTACAAAAAGGATATGAACCGCCAGATGAAATCACTAAAGAAGATTATTATAGAATTAAAGAAAACAAAGATGAAAACAAAGCTTTAACTGGATTTGTTGGTTTTGGATGTTCTTTTGGTGGAAAGTGGTTTGGTGGATATGCCAAAAATAATAAGGGTACTAATTATGCAAAACAATCTAAAAATAGTTTATTAAAGAAAATGAAAACACTTAAAGATAATACATATTTTACAAACTTAGATTATAAACAAGTAGAAATTCCACCTGATAGCGTAGTATATTGTGACCCTCCATATGCTAATACAACTGGATATTCTAATAGTAATACATTTAATCATCAAGAATTTTGGGATTATATGAGATTATTAAGTCAAAATAATTTGGTATTTATAAGTGAAATAAACGCTCCTGAAGACTTTATTCCAATATGGAAAAAGAATTTCAAAAGAGTTTTAGATGTTAATAAAAATAACATATTTGATAGTGTAGAAACATTATTTGTACATAAGTCTTTATTATCAAAATATAATTTAAAACCAGTTTATAATATTGATACAGAGAAATATAAAAATGTTGTTTAGTAATTATTAATATAAAATTACATTTTCATTTAAAATATAAATATAAAAATAGGAGTGGTTTGGTTGGCTAAAATAAAAAACGACAAATATTATACTCCACCTGATTTGGCTAAATATATAGTAGATAAAACTAAAGAAATCATAGGCGAAGAAAATATTACTGAATACATAGAACCAGCAGCAGGAGCAGGGGTATTTTTAGACTTTTTAGAAAAAGAAAAAGTACCATATATAGCATATGATATTGAACCAGAAGATGATAGGATTATTAAGCAAGATTTTCTTACTTTAGATTTAGAATATAAAAAAGGAAGATGTATAATTGGAAATCCTCCGTTTGGGAGAGGAAATAGTTTGTCTATGGCTTTTTATAAAAAATCAATACATATATGTGATTATATATCTTTTATTTTACCAATAAGCCAATATCAAAATAATGTTCAGCTATATGATTTTAACTTAATTTATAGTGAAAATTTGGGTAAAAAATTATATTCAAATAGAGAGTTGCATTGTTGTTTTAATATATATAAAAGACCCGAAAATGGTTTAAATCAAAAACCAAATTTTAAACTTAAAGATTTAGATATAATTGAATATAGAAGAGATGGTAGGGAAATAAAAATACCAGATGGATATGATTATGTTATGGGTAGTTTTGGTGCAGGATGTGTAGGCAAACAGACAGATTATGTTGGAAAGTATGCTTTAGAATATTATTTTTACATAAAAAATAAATTCTTAAAAGACAAAATATTAAATATTTTAAGTAATACTAATTGGAAGGAAATTTCAAAAGGCATATCTGGAACATATAGATTACCACAATGGAAAATTTATAAATATATAAAAGAACAAATTCCAGAAATTGAATAAAATCTAATTTTGATTTAAGGGTGATATTATGATTAATGAAAATGAAAAGGTGTATTACATATGTCAACAATGTTCAAAAACATCATCTTGTCAATATTATAAAAACGTTACAGATACAATTAAAGAATTTATAGATACGCCATTGAATATTCATTTTCCAATGTGTAAAGATTATAACTCTACTTTGTATAAATTATTTGATGATTTAACAGAAAATAGAAACAAATTTATTGATATAAATAATATTTCTAAAGATGATATCGAATATTGGTTTAATGAATATATAAAAGATTATAGCAAGCGTTTAAAGGAAGAACTTGACAAAATATAAATATAATATTATAATAAATTTAGATAAAAGAGAAATTTTATATATTTTTGGAGGATATATATGAAGGTTAAAGAATTTATTCAAAAATTAAATGATATAAGCTATAATGATGACACTGAAATTGTGTTTGATTTAAAAAATAAAGATGATGAAACATATTCAGATTATTATTGTAGATCAATAACATCTATTATGCCATTTACGCTTAATGCAATTAGCGTAGAAATTAGTAAAGAATATAAATAATATAAAATAATGGTTTGATTTAATATTAAAATAAAACTATATAAAGATATACTGATTATTCTAAATGCTCAAAGGAGAGTGTTATATGAGAAAGTTTTCTTCAATAGAAGAATGGTTAGATTATCATATTGAACATAAGTGTTATGACGGTTTTTATCCGACAGCTATATTAAAACAAGTAGACAATATTACAAAAGAAGATGTATTAGATGTATGTATAAAATATCAGCACGAAAACAAATTATCTCCGCTATATGAAGTAAGATGTCCAGAATGTTTTAATATTTTAGGTACATATGAAACAATAAGTCATATTCCAAGTGAATTTGAGTTTTGTGAATCATGTGGAAATGAAAATATTGAATCATTAGATAATACTTTCATATTGTTTAAAATATTGCGATAATTTTTGTTTATATAAAACAACAATTTGAATTGAATTTAATATAAAAGGATTGGTAAATTTATTATGGAATTTCTTAGTCAAAAATTACATCATAACCAAATAATAAAAGAACAATACAAAAACGGAAAAGAATTATACATTATAACTATAAACGATAGTAACAAATATGTGCTTTGGCACAACAATAAACAAATAGCATCATCTAAAGATGTAATTGAATTGCATAAAAAAATAAAAAATCATTAAGGAAAGGACGATTTTATGAAAATAGAGAACGAACAAGTATTTGGATTTGAAGTGGCTATTAGAGCAATGAGGAATCCCCTCAATAGTTGGGACAAAAGCGATAGCAGAATTAAAAGTTGTGATGACCCTTTATATTGGGCTGATAAAAACGCAAATGAAGAAAGGTTTGTTCTTGGCGAAAAAGATATGCAATTGTCTCAAAAATTGACTAAAGCAGGAACGGAACATTGTAAGCATTTGAGATTTATTACTGTATGGTTTGATATTACTGCTCCGAGATTTTTTTACACCGAGTTTGACACTTATAAACATAAAGAAAACGTAAGTTGTTCAACAATGCATACGCTAATGAAAAAACCTGTATCTGAAGAAGATTTTGAAAAAGATAATATACCTGCTTCCCTTATTGAAAAGATAAATACATATATTGACTTGTATCAAGAATCTAATGATGCAGAAGAAAAACGTGAATATCTTATAGCATGTAAAAACATCTTACCTGAAGGATTTTTACAAAAACGTACTGTATGTACCAACTATCAAACATTATTAGCTATATATACCCAAAGACGACAGCACAAACTCCCTCAATGACAAGAGTTCTGTAGATGGATTATTAACTTGCCCTATTTCAAAGAATTAACTGGAATTGATAAAGAATAAAATATTAATATAAAATGGAGGTTTTATTTTATTATTATGAATACAGAATAAATGGAGGATAAATTTAAAAAGCATGGAAAAACAACTATTGTTTAGATTAACTAAAAAAGACTTTAATATTCAATATTTTTGTGCAGGAGGTCATGGAGGTCAAAATATGCAACGCAACGCTACTGCTTGTAGAATAGTACATCCTGCAAGTGGAGCAGTTGGTATTAGCAGAGATGAAAGAAGTCAAACACAAAATAGAAAGAAGGCTTTTGAAAGATTAATTAATACACCAGAATTTAAGAAATGGCACAAAATTCAAACTGCAAAAGCATTAGGTAATTACATAAATATAGAAAAGTGGGTTGAAGATCAGATGAATTATAAAAATCTAAAATTTGAAATTAGTGTTAATGGAAAGTGGGTTGAAGTAAATCCTGATGAAATCAAAGATTTAGATTATGATGATTTGGAGGAGTAGTTGTGAAATTATTTAATTTTAAATATGAAAGAATACTTAACAGAGTAAAAGAATATGCTACAAAAGATGGATATACTGAAGAAGAATTAGAATATCCTTATTTAGATAAATTAAGTCATCAAACAAAATCACCTAAAATTATGAGAATGGTTAAACTAGCTTATTATTTAGGTTGGATGAGAGGTATTAAATATTATGATGAAATGTTGAATACTAAAATAACATTAGAATAAAAGGATAGATATATATTTAATGTAATGGAGGTATAGAACAGTTAATAAAAAGTTATAAAAAGTTATAAATTAATGTTGACGTTTATAATTTAGTATAGTATAATACAATTAGAGGTGGTTAATGTGAAGTATTATACTATACATGAGTTTTCTAAATTAGTTGGGAAAACTCCTCAAACATTAAGAAACTGGGACAAAAAAGGATTACTTATTCCACATCATACAGGTGCTAATGGATATAGATATTATTCGCATGACCAATTAAAACAAGTATTAAATATTAAAGAAGATAAAAAATCAAAAGTTATTATAGGATATTGTCGAGTATCTTCGTATAAACAAAAAGACGATTTACAACGACAAGTTGAAAACATGAAATTATATTTAGGCAAACAAAATAAAAATTATGAAATAATCGAAGATATAGGCAGCGGAATTAATTATACTAAAAAGGGATTAAGAACATTATTAAGAAAAATAGTTAATGATGAAGTTGAAAAAGTGGTCGTTCTTTATAAAGACAGGTTATTAAGGTTTGGTTTTGAGTTAGTGGAGTATATAGCTAATCTGTATGGATGTGAAATTGAAGTAATAGATAGTACAGAAAAAACGGAACAGCAAGAACTTGTTGAAGATTTAGTGCAAATAATAACTGTATTTTCTTGTAAACTTCAAGGTAAAAGAGCAAACAAAGCACGTAAAATGATTGAGGAGTTGACCGAAGATGATAAAGACAATTAGAGTACAATTATTACCTAACAATAAACAAAAGACTTTATTAAAGAAATGTGCAGATGTAGCACGATGGGCTTATAATTGGGCTTTATCGAAGCAATTAGAAAATTTTAAAAACGGTGGCAAGTTTATAAACGATGAAGAGTTAAGAAAGGAACTAACACAACTAAAGAAAAATCCTGAATATAATTGGTTAAATGAAGTTTCAGCACAAATACCAAAACAAGCAATAAAGGATTTATGCATAGCTTATAAAAACTTTTTCAGAATAGAAAATAAACATTATTCTGAAAAAACTAAGAAAAAAGCATTAAGACAAGGTAGACAATTGACAGTTTATGATTTAGAAGGACATCCAAAATTTAAAAGCAAAAAAGATGTACAACAAGGGTTTTATCACAGAGAAGATTTAGGACATTTAAAATTTAAAGGTGATAAAGTAAAACTTGAAAAGATAGGATGGATTAAATTATCTGAAAATAGAATCGAATTACAAACAGCGGAAAAATTTTATAATCCAAGAATAAAATTTGATGGTTTTAATTGGTTTATAACCGTAGGTATTGATTATAAACCTACCAACAACCAAAAGTATTCAGATGGAATAGGCATTGACTTAGGAGTTAAAGATTTAGCAGTAATTAATGATGGCAGAAAAATACCCAACATTAACAAGAGTCAAGAAATAAGAAGATTGAACAAAAAATTAAAAAGGCTCCAACGTAAATTATCAAGAAAATATGAAAAACAAAAAGAAGGAGGTGTAAACCGTTATAAGAAAACTAAAAATATAATCAAGTTGGAGTGCCTTATTCGTAAAGTCCATAAAAAAATAAAAGACATTCGTACAAATTATTTACATCAAGAAACTGCTAAACTGGTGAAAGCCAAGCCAGAGTTTGTGTGTATGGAAAATTTAAATATTAAAGGTATGGTTAAAAACCATAAATTAGCAAAATCCATACAAGAACAAACATTTAGCGAGTTTCGCAGAATAATAGAATATAAATGTAAATGGAACAATATTAGATTTATAGTAGCAGACAGGTATTATCCATCAAGCAAGACATGTAGTGAATGTGGATATATTTTAGATAAATTATCTTTATCGACAAGAAAATGGATATGTCCTGAGTGTGGAGTAATACATGATAGAGATGTAAATGCAGCTATAAATCTAATGAAATATGGTAAATCAGCATAATTCACTTAACGGATTATGTTGGTGTGTACGGTGTCGTTACATCGGAATTTAAGCCTTTGGAGAGTCATACCAAACGCAAGTAGGATTCCGAAAGCGGACTCTATGAATAAGGAAAAGAACATAAAAGTTATAAAATTTATAACTTTTTATAAGTTTCTTATAACGGATATATGAAACCTTTTAATTATGACAAAATGGATAAACTAATAAAAGATAATCCATTTTTAGAATATTTATTTGAAGAAAGCTATTTGCTTTATGATACATATGAAGATTGTTATAAAGATATTTATGAATGTATTGTAGGAAATAAATATTATGAAACGCAGTATAATAATTTATTTAATTAATTTGGAGGTTGGTAACGAAGTTATGAGTAAAATAATCTGTAATTTAAAATATAAAGACCTTTATGCAATTAAACATGCTTTACAAACTCAAATAAGAATAAAAAAATCAAAAATTAAAAAATTTGAGAAAGAAATAGGTAAAACAGAAGAAATTCAAAAGTTAAAAAAGGACATTAAACAAGAAGAAAAGATTTTAGAATATGTAATTGAAAAAATAAAATACATGAAAGGTTTATAAAATAAAACTTTCATTTGATTTATATATTAGGAGAGATTTTATGAACAATTCAAAGAATTTGAGAAAAATGCTTGACAAAATATAAATATAATATTAAAATAAAATTGTACCAAAAAAAACAAAAGAAAGGCAGATGACGTTGAAGCGTATAATTTTGGGATTAATAGTATTGATAATATTCACAGCTACAGGAGTTTATATAGTAAATAACAATTTACAAATTAATAATATAATATTGGCACAAGAAAATGAATGTGATATCGTAAATACGTCAAAGGAAGAAACTTTGCTTATAGAATCCACAATTCCAGAAACAAAATTGATAGAAGAAATTGAAGAAAAAACAAAGGAAAAAACTGAAGAAGAAATTGAACAAAAGACTGAAAAAGAAATCACTAAAGAAAACGATGAAGAAGATAAAACAACTGAAGTATCAAGAGGTGGAGAAAAGTATATTCCTATTCGGGCAATTGTTACTGCTTATGCCCCATACGACAATAAAAGTGGAATGTGCAATGATGGGACACCAGACACTACAGCAACAAATACAAAACCAAAACGTGGAACTATAGCTGCTGACCCAAAAAAAATACCCTATGGAACAAAACTATATATACCTGAATATGGGTATGGAACAGTAGAAGATACTGGTAGTGCTTTGAGAAAAGATAAAGATAATATAAGAATAGATGTATATATGGATACTTATGAAGAAGCAATTGAATGGGGTAAAAAAGAAATGATAATATATATTATAGAATAATAATATAAAATAAAATGAGTTGATTTTATAAACGTCAAGCGTGAACACTCGTGACATTAGTCATGAAATGAAACGCTTGACAAATTATAAATATAATATTATAATAAATTTAGAAAGACAAATGTATTCCAAAGCTGATACAATCAGTAATGGATAATGGTGGATTGAACACACCATTGAGAATAAGGGTTGCATAACCACACTTCTCAAGAATCCTACGACTTTAGTCGTGGGAGGTTCAAAGTTAGCAAATATAATTAGGCAAATGTGAAGGGGGGTGAATTATACGAAAAGCTGTAAATCAAGAATGGAAAGTAAGACAGGTTGCTGTGGAGTATGTTGGATAAATGTAGCAGGATCATATAATGTATGGGAAGTTATAGCAAAATATTGCACTGGTACAGAACAAGAAAAGAATATGATAAACGATATCTTTCATGGAGAGAAAGAACCCAAAGAATTAACGAATAAATATAATTTTACTGAAAAAGAAAAAGAAATAATTTTGCAGGAATGGTTCTAATTTCATAGTCAACTACACAACGACTAAAGTCGTGGGCTTGATAGCCCCATGTTGACCAGACCAAGGCTTGAAACAGAGCCTACGTTATAGATGTCATGACACGGTGGGGTGCTTCTCCAGCCCTACCCCCTGTCGTGCAAGATTAAACAGGTGTAGTGGGTTAAGCCAGTGTCTTGCACATAACAAGCATCTATAACATGGTCGAGGAGAATATAACCTGTGTAAGCAGAGGAAATACGCAATTCCTCCACATGGCTAAAGCCAGTGGCTTCCTTGCGTGAGAATTTGTGATGAATATATAATATTTATTTTTAAATCACCAAGAATACTCCCACTTCTTTAAGTGGGAGATGAATTGGGGGCTTGACAAAATATAAATATAATATTATAATAAAATTAGAAAGGTAGGTGAAATACTTGAAAACAATATTAAGAGCCTATAAATATAGAATATATCCTAACAAAAAGCAACAAGAGTTAATTAATAAAACTATAGGTTGTTGTAGATTTGTATATAACTATTATCTCAATAAAAAGATTGAATTATATAAAACAGAGCAAAAGTCTATAGGCTATAATGCTTGTGCTAATGATTTAAAAAATCTTAAAAATCAATATGAATGGCTCAAAGAAGTTGATAGTATTTCCCTACAGCAAACATTGAAGGATTTAGATACTGCTTATCAAAACTTTTTTAGACGTATTAAAAATGGGGAAAAACAAGTAGGATTTCCGAAGTTTAAAAGTAAAAAGAATCCTAAACAGTCATATAGAACACAAAACGTAAATAACAACATTGAAATCAAAGGTAATAAAATAAAGTTGCCTAAACTTGGGTTAGTTAAATTTGCTAATAGTAGAAGTTTTGATGGTAAAATTACTTCTTGTACTATATCTAAAACTAATACAGATAAATATTTCCTATCAGTATTAGTCGAAGAAGAAATACAAGAATTACCAAAGAAGAATAATGCTATAGGATTTGATTTGGGGGTTAAAGATTATTTAATTACATCAGATGGTGAAGTAGTTAATAATCCTAAAATACTAAAACAATACGAAAAGAAACTTATCAAACTTCAACGTCAATTATCAAGAAAAAAGATAGGCAGTAACAGATACAAGAAACATTCTAAGAAGATTGCTAAGTTACATGAAAAAATAAGAAATATAAGAACTGACTTTTTACAGAAATTATCTACACGTATAATTCAGGAAAACCAACTGATTATAAGTGAAGATTTGAATGTAAAAGGTATGGTTCAGAATCATAGATTAGCAAAAGCAATAAATGATGTTTCTTGGTCTGAATTTGCAAGAATGATTGAGTATAAAGCTAATTGGTACGGTAGAACATATCATAAAATTAATAGGTTTTATGCTTCAAGTCAAACATGTAATGTTTGTGGGTATAAAAATGTAGATATAAAAGATTTAAATATAAGACAATGGATATGTCCACAATGCAATACTAAACATGATAGAGATAATAATGCTGCAATAAACATACTCAATCAAGGGTTAAAAGAATTAGGCTTAACAGCTTAATATAAACTAGGGTAGGAACTATCTGATGTGAGGCTCGTGGACGTAGTAGGTAACGAGGCGTATGAAGCGAGAATCTCCACCTTCTAAGCGAAGCGTAAGGTGGAGAGGTTCAATTTTGTAGAATATTATGAAATTCATAATATAATAATACAAAAAGGAGTGATAATATGTGTGATTATGAAAAGGCTTTAAAAGCTAGACTAGAAGAACTAGAAGAACAAGAAAAACTAAAACAGGAAGGGGAGAGACTACGACAATTTAAAAAAGAGATAAAAAGCAAATTTTATTCAAACATTGATGAAATACATATGGAGTTTTTGGATAAGTATTTTAAGGAATATCCTGACACTAATCAAGCAGAAGTATGTTTAATAAAAGATATTTTTGAGTTTATTAAGTCAAAAGTTTAGGAGGAAAAGATGATAATATTATATTCAACTGATTGTCCAAAGTGCAAAATACTACAAGAGAAATTAGATATGAAAGGAGTGACATATCAAAAAGTATCAGATGTAGAAATTATGAAGCAAAAGGGTTTTATGTCTACACCTATGCTTGAAGTTGATGGAAATATAATGACTTACTTAGAAGCAATTAATTGGATAAAGGAGATATAGTATGGACATAAATGTTAAATTGTATTTGCCTTTTGTTGTGGCTTTAAACAAAATGAAAGCTAAATATGGTGAAGATTTTGAACGGTTGAATTCTTTACATAATGACCAGTTAAGTGATACTGATTTTATTGATAATTTTATTGATAGTGATAATGTTGCGAATGCGTCAATAGATGCAAATGCTAATGTAAGTCAAAAGGATATTTGTTCACTTGAATCAGAAATGAATAAACCAAGAAAAAAATTGTTATCTTTCAATAAGATATTTTATGAAATGACTAAAAAATATGGTTTAAAAAGAGCAGAAGAATGGCTTGAAGCTGAATGGAGTGGTGCTTTATATCTTCATGATGGGTATTCTGCATCGTTTGTTCCCTACTGTTTTGCTTATGATTTAGAAGATGTTGTACAAAAGGGTTTGTATTTTGTTGATGGATTTGGCGGTGAAGCACCAAAACATTTAACTACATTTGTGGCACATGTAAAAGAATTTGTAAGTTGGACTTCAAATAGGACAAGTGGAGCATGTGGAATACCGTCTTTTTTAGTCCATGCATATTATTTTTGGTATAATGATGTAAAAAATGGCTATTATTTAATATCTCCTGAATATTATAGAGACCAGTGTTTTCAAGAATTTATTTTTGGACTTAATCAGCCATATTTAAGAGTAAATCAATGTTCATTTACTAATGTTACAATAATGGACAGGTATTATCTTGCTGAAATATTTGGAGATAGAAAATATCCAGATGGTACATATATAGTTGACCATATTGACGAGATAATAGAATTTCAGAAAGCATTTATGAGAGTAGTAGCCAAAACAAGACAAGAAATGATGTTTACATTCCCAGTTATTACTTACTCTTTATTATATCAGAATGGTAAATTTATGGATGAAGATTTTGCAAGGTGGTGTAGTGACCACAATACAGAATGGTGTGATGCAAATTTCTTTGTTAGTGAAGATGTTACAAGCTTGAGTTCTTGTTGCAGGCTCATCAATAACTTTTCAAAACTAACAGGATTTATAAACTCAATAGGAGGAACATCACTTAAAATAGGTTCTGTTAAGGTAAATACAATTAACCTTGTTAGGATAGCTTACGAAACTAATTCTAAAGAAGAATATATTGAAAAACTTAAAGAACGTGTAAGATTATGTATTGATGTACTTGATGTAGTAAGGCATATTATAAAGAGAAATGTTGAAAAAGGAATTTTACCTAACTATTCTAAAGGCTTAATAGATATGAGTAGACAATATAATACTATTGGTATTAATGCTATGTATGAAACTATTAGACATTTTGGTTTAATTAAAGAAGATGAATTTGGTAATAAATATTATACTGATGAAGGTATAGAATTTGCATCAAAAATTATGGATACTATAAATGAAGTTAAGGATTCATATAATTTTGATTATAGTATAAACGTTGAAGCTGTGCCTGCTGAAAGATGTGCGGTAATATTATGTCAAAAAGATAATAAATTATATCCTAATAATAATGGAGATTTTATTTATGCTAATCAATGGATACCACTAACGGAAAAATGTACTCTTGATGAAAAGGTAAGACTGGGTTCTATACTTGATAAAAAATGTGGAGGCGGGCAAATATGTCATATAAATGTTGACGGCAAATTTGCTAATAAAGAACAAGCATGGAATTTGCTAAATTATATAGCAAGTAAAGGTGTAATTTATTTTGCTTTTAATAATAAAATATCAACTTGTAAAAATAGGCATGGTTATTATGGAGATATATGCCCAGTATGTCAAGAACCAACTATAGATACATTTCAAAGAATCGTGGGTTATTTAACTCCAAGCAGTTCTTATAGTAAAGAGCGTAAAGCAGAGTTTGAAAGGAGATATTGGTACAAGTTTAATGAAAATTAAATATATAATAGATGAAAATTTTCAAGACTATAAAAAAACATCTATGATGATTGCTATGTGTAATTGTGATTGGAAATGTTTAAAGGAATTAAATTTAGATATTTCTATATGTCAGAATTCAGAAATAGCACAACAAAAAAATATTGAGGTATCTATTGAGAGTATCATTGATAGATACCTCAATAATCCAATTGCACAAGCAGTTGTTATAGGTGGGTTAGAACCGATGTTACAATTTGATGAAGTATTAGAATTTATAAAACAGTTTAGACAAAAGTGCAATGATGATATAGTAATTTACACAGGTTATTATCCAGAAGAAATACAAGATAAAATCGAACAATTGAAAATATGCAAAAATATTATCATTAAGTTTGGTAGATATATACCAAATAGAGAAAAACGATTTGATGAAATATTAGGAGTGTGCTTAGCTTCTGATAACCAATTTGCTGTAAAAATAAATTGAGGTGGTTCAGTGCTAAAAATTATGAAAAATCCAGATGCAGAAACATACAATGCTATTACACAAGCAGTAATAAATAATGATGGATATTGTCCTTGTTTATTAGAGAAAACAGAAGATACAAAATGTATTTGTAAAGAATTCAGAGAACAAAATTATCCAGGAGAATGTCATTGTGGAAGATATATAAAATATTAGTATAATAAAAGAAAGGATGATGTTATGAAATATTTGTTGGGAGATAGCAGTATTACAATTGATGGTATCAATCTTCAGTTTGTAAGTGATAAAAAAATCAGAGGATTTGAAAAAGTGTCTTTTGAACAATATGTAAAAGATGTTGGTGGTGAAAGACACGAATTAGCAGAAGAATATCTTGATATTAAGTTACCGCAAAGAGCAACGTCAAAATCAGCAGGATACGATTTTTATAGTCCATTTAGTTTTGAATTAGAACCAGGAGAAACAATAAAAATTCCTACAGGAATTAAAGCATATATGCAAGATGATGAAGTGTTAAAAATACATATAAGAAGCTCAATAGGCTTTAAATATGATGTAGTATTGAGTAATGTTACAGGGATTATTGATGCAGATTTCTATAATAACCCTAACACAGAAGGACATATATGGATTAAATTAATTAATCATGGAGATAAAACTTTGTCAATCAACAAGGGCGAAGCCATCGCTCAGGGAATTTTTGAGAAATACCTAAAAGCAGATAATGATAAACCTGTAAAAGATGAAAGGGTGGGAGGAATAGGTTCTACTAATTCATAAGGGATAGGCTTTTAGCCTTCCCTTCTATGAAAGGATGGTGTATATGGCTAAATGTTCGGCAAAATGTAAATATTATCAAGTTTATGTTGCAAATAATAATAAAATTAAAGTTGTGTGTGCTATAAGAGGGTATGAAATTAAGAATATAAAAGAAAAAATGCCTAACATATATTACGATTGTGAGAAGTTCAAATTGAGCAAATAATATTAATATAAAAGGCAAATATCCTATATTATGGGTGTAAAAAATGTTAATATAAAAGGAGAATAATTATGGGTCAAAAAACTACATATTTTTGTGATAATTGCGAGAAAGAAACCAATAAAACGGATTTGTTGAAGGAAAAAATTCCATTTATAAATGAATTATGGGCAACATGTGGAATTGGAAATAAAAAAGTTTTATATTTAGGACATGAATTAAAATTTGAAGAATTAGAATTATGTCCAACATGTCATAAAAAATATAAACAAATATGGACTGATGCAATGGTTAAATTAGCTAACGAATGGATTGAAATTAATAAAATAAGTGAACAAAAGGAGGGTATTGTATGAACAAAATTATGGTATTAAAAGGTGGAAGCCCTGCTATACATAAATTAGGAAATATAGGACGAGAAAACGATGATTACATAAGGGTGTATAGTGAAATAGAAGATTATTATATCGGCAATTTTGAAGAAGGGTTTGGTTTTGCAGATGTTAAATTCAGGAAGAAAGATTGCAGACCGCTAACCGAAGAAGAAAGAAAACAGATAAATGGAAAGTGGTACTCAATTAATGGTAATTTACTATATAGAATTTACGTTGATAACGAAGGAAATGTAATTAATGGAAAAGTTTTTATGTTAAAAGGAAGAATAGATAAGATTACAGACACGCAAGGTAATGATAAATTCAGTGATTTTATTGGACTTAATGTTAGTTTTGGAGAAGATATTCAAATTGGTAATAGTTTAATAATGCTAACTGATTATGGAAGTATACAGACATCTAAGGTTGTAAACTTTGAGAAAAAACAAAATAAATATATAATTCATACACAAAATAGTGTTTATCATATTTTAATATTAATATAAAAGGTGATTATATGTTAAAAATTTTAAAAAATATATATTGGAAAGTATATTCGATTTATTTTGCTTGGCAAACCAAAAAGGATATTAAAAAATATGAAGATACATATGAATTTATTTATGGTATAAAGTCTTACGATGATTTAAGTCCTGGAAACGAAGCTAATTTATATACCATGAATGATTTAGATATTATCTATAATAAAAAGACAAACAAATATACTATAGGAATAGAAACAATATATAGTTTTAGTAACGGGCGTAAAGGAGAGCAAGAATATATAAAAAATTTGTTGAACAAATTCACAGAATGGATGCTGTCAAAGGGATATAATATTAATAAATATATTTCACTTTATGATGTTTTTACTTATAAAAATATTAATTCAGAATTTGATAGTATTGAAGATTTGTATGCTTATTTCAAAATGCTTGTAAATGGATTTATTACTCAAAATTAAAAAATTAATATGAAAACTAAATTTTATCTAAAATATCAATATAAAAGTGAGGTAATGTTTATTGAATGTATTAAGTTTGTTTGATGGAATTTCTTGCGGCAGGGTAGCACTTGAACGTGCAGGAATTAAAGTAGATACATATTATGCTTCTGAAATTGATAAACATGCAATTAAAATTACACAAAAAAATTATCCAGATACTATTCAATTAGGAGATGTGAATAATATTGATTTTACTCAATTCATAGGAAAAATTGATTTGTTATTAGGTGGTTCGCCTTGCCAAGATTTAAGCATTGCGAAACAAAATAGACAAGGATTAAAAGGAGAAAGAAGTAAGTTATTTTGGAAATATGTAGAAGCATTAAATATTGTTAAACCAAAGTGGTTTATATTTGAAAATGTTGCAAGTATGAAAAAAGCAGATAAAGATATTATTACAAAAGAATTAGGTGTAGAACCTATAATGATAGACAGTGCATTAGTGTCCGCACAACAAAGAAAACGATTATATTGGACTAATATTCCTGGAATCGAACAACCTGAAGATAAACATATTTATTTACAAGATATATTAGAAAGTGAATATACTGATAGGCTAAAATCATATTGCATAGATGCAAGTTATTTTAAAGGAACTAATTTAGAACAATATTTAAAAAAGAAAAGACGACAAATAGTTTTTGAGAAACCGTTTAAAGTGGGGCAATTTAATTCAGGTGGTCAAGGCGATAGGGTTTATGCAATAGAAGGCAAAAGTGTAACTCTATCGGCTAATGGAGGTGGTAGAGGTGCTAAAACAGGATTATATTTGATACCAGTTCAATATGATAGAAAAAACAAAATAGGTAAAGAATTAGAAAAGGCTATAACTTTAATGGCTTCTGATTGGAGGGGATTAAACAGAAATCAAAAACAAAATGCTGTCGTATGTTGTGTTGCACAACGTGGCAGATATAATGATGATGGGGAAATTGAACAACAATACGAACCTAGATTTGATGGTAAAACAAATACATTAACTACAGTACAAAAAGATAATATGGTATGGAATATAGAAGAAATGTACATACGGAAACTTACGCCAGTCGAATGTGAAAGACTTCAAACATTACCTGATAATTATACTGAAGGGATTAGTAATACTCAAAGATATAAATGTCTTGGTAATGCTTGGACTGTTGATGTGATTGTACATATTTTAAAATATATAAAATATTAATATAAAATTCTGAATACAATATATAGTATATAATGACTTGCAAAGAACAATATATTGATTAAAAATTAAGATAAAACTGCGAATTCATTGAATTTTTAAGGGTGATAATAAATTGAAAGTAAATACAAGAATAACCAGCGAAGGTATAAAAGAAAAGCAATGTACTAAATGCGGTGAATGGTTTCCAGAAACAACAGAATATTTTTATATGCGAAATAAAAGTAAACCAGAAAAAGGATATAAATCTGAATGTAAAAAATGTTCAATTAAAAGGTCTTTTGAAGTTACCAAGAAAAATCCTGAAAGAAGAAAACAATATTTAAAAAGAGCAAATTCTAAAGATAAAAGAAAACTAGACCTTAGAAACTGGACTAAAAAACGCAGAGATAATGGTTATTACAAGCAATACTATTTAAAAAATCCAGATAAACTAAAAGAATATAATAAAAAAAGAAAACTTAAAATTCATAAAATAAGTGAAGAAGAATGGCTTGCTTGCAAAAAATATTTTAATAATTCATGTGCATATTGTGGTTTACCGCAAGAAAAACACTTAATTAAACGTAAAGGGAAAATTATTAATATAGACTTACATAAGGAACACGTTGACGATCAAGGTAGTAATTATTTGAATAATTGTGTTCCTAGCTGTTATATATGTAATAGTTTAAAAAGTACACATACATTAGATGAATTTTATAATATAAATAATCCTAATTTTACACGAGAAAGATATAACAAAATTATTCAATGGATTACAACAGATTATAAGCAATTTATAAATAAATATTAATATAATATTGGGGGATAGATAAATTGAAGGTAATTTATGAATCAGCCAATGGTAAAATTATACATGGAGATAATATTGAAGTGATGAAAACTATTAAAGAAAATTCAGTAGATAGTTGTATATCAGATTTTCCTTATGATTTATCATTTATGGGAAAAAGATGGGATACTACAGGAAACTTTTATGAATGGTGTAAAGCAAGAGCAGTTGAATTATATAGAATTATGAAGCCAGGTGGATATGTTTGTATTTTTGGTCATCCTAAGACGAACCACAGAATGAAATGTGCTTTTGAAGATGTAGGATTTCAAATTGTAGAAGAAATAGATTGGATATATCTTTCTGGGATGCCAAAAAATCAAGATATAGGCAAAATGTTTGATAAACATAAAGGTGGTTCACTTATTGTTGACGAAATAATGAAATATCTTAAAAAATATAGGCTTAAAAAAGGTGTTTCAGTTTCACAATTAGATAAAGATGTATTTGGTGGCACAACAAAATATAGTAGATGGTACGAAGAAAGAAATGATGGTAGACTTCCTTCAGAAGAAGATTGGTTTAAATTAAAAGAATATCTACAATTTGATAATACATATGATGAATTTATAAAACAAGCCAAGCGTGAAAAGATAGGAGAATATAAACAGTTTAGAAGTGATAATGGCTCTTGGGCAACTAATAAACAGGGAGACATGTTTAGAATAGGAGAAAAAACTATAGAAATAACCTTACCTTCAAGTGAACTTGCTAAAACATGGGATGGATGGAAAACCGCAGGACTCAAGCCAGCGCATGAGCCAATAACTGTATTTCAAAAACCGATAGAAAAAAATTATTGTTATAATATTGAAAAATATGGTTGCGGTGCTATGAATATTGATGCTTGTAGAGTGCCGATAAATCCAGAAGTAGACGACCCACGATTAGGTGGAAAAGGTACTTGGTTAACTTCAAAGGCAGCAAAAAATATATACGAAGGTGGCTATAAAGGGGAAAGAGTTAGTTCTTCTGAATTAGGCAGATTTCCTCCTAATGTAATATTTGATGAATACACAAAAGATATTCTTGATGAACAAACTGGTATAAAAACAAATACAAGACATATGAGTTACAAAAGAAGTAATAAAGGATTTATAGACAATATACCTTCTCAGCCAGAAAAGGATTGGTTTGTTCAAGAAACTGGTGGCGGTAGTAGAATGTTTCCAATAATAAAATATTGTCCTAAAGTTTCCCCTAAAGAAAGATTACTACCTAATGGAGAACGTAACCCTCATGTTACACTTAAACCAAAAGAACTAATAAAGTGGCTGATAAAACTTGTTACGCCTAAAGATGGTACAACAATTGATATTACTGCTGGAAGTTGTACTCATGCAGTTGCAGTAGAAGAATTAAACAGAGATGAAGGATATAACCTTAAATACATAGATATTGAATTAATGAATACAGAAACCGAACCATATTGTGATGTAGGCAAAATGAGAGTAGAAAGTATTGTAAAAAATATGAGTTGATACAAAATATTAAAATAAAATGGAGGGAAAATATTTGGCTGATTTTGACAAAAATAGGTTTCAGTCTAAGAACCAAGAGTATGAAACTCCATTGAGTTTATTCAATGTTTTAAATGAAGAATTTAAATTTACATTAGATGTTTGTGCAGATGATAAAAACCACAAAGTTGATACATATATAACTGAGGAACAAAATGCCCTTATCCAAGACTGGAAAGGCATATGCTGGATGAATCCACCTTATAAAAATATAAAGAAATGGATCGTCAAAGCATACAATGAATCAATTAAACACAATAGTATTGTTGTTTGTTTAGTTCCTGCACGAACAAATACTTCCTGGTGGCATGATTACTGCATGAAAGGTGAAATTAGATTTATTAAAGGTAGACCAAAATTTGAAGGATGTAAACATGGATTACCTCAACCATTAGCAATCGTAATATTTGGAAAAGAATATCAAAATACATATAAGTCAGTAATATTTCAATAAAAGTGTTATTTTATCCATATTTTTACCATGAGAATAATAATATAATTTAATAATGAGAAGGGGTATAAATATGAAATATGAATTAATATGTTATTGTGAAAACGATAAATTTGCTAAGAAAGCATATAGTTTAATACATAACGAACCAGAAAGTAAAAACTTAGGAGATATTACTTTAGTTAATGAAAAAGAAATTGCTGACTTCAATTGGATGGTTGGGGGATCGCCATGCCAGGACTTCTCAGTTGCTGGTAAAGGCAAAGGTGCAGTATGGACTTGTAAGAATTGTAAAGATGACGAAGGAAATGATTATCAATATAATCCATTAGAAGTTCATTATACTAAAAGAGATAAATGTCCTAAGTGTAATTCTACAAACATTGAAAAAACCCGTTCATCATTGGTGGTAGAGTGGTTAAGAATTTTAAATGAAAAGAAACCAAATGTAGCAATATATGAAAATGTTAAGAATTTAGTTGGCAAAAAACATAAATACTTTTTTGATTTATTTATTCAAGAATTACATGAATATGGATATAATACATACTGGAAAGTTTTAAATGCTAAAAACTATGGAATACCACAAAATAGAGAAAGAGTTTATCTCGTAATAATAAAAAAGGAATTAGACAATGGTAAATTTAAATTCCCTAAAGGTTTTGATAATGGTGTTAGGCTTAAAGATTTATTAGAAAAAGAAGTAGATGAAAAGTATTACATAAGTCAAGAGAAAGTTGATAAGCTACTATCTCAAATTAAGGATAATAAATGGTTAAACAAAAATGCAAATTATACACCAACAAAAAATACAGCATCTTATCCAATTCATTCACAAGAATTTGTAAGAACAGGATTTATGGAAAATTGTCCGACACTAAGACAAAGAGATTATAAAGACCCTATGTGTGTAGTTGTTGGGAATATAAACCCATCTGGAAATGGAATGAATGGTTGTGTATATAGTGAGGAAGGTTTAGCTCCAACAGCAACTACTAACAAGGGTGAAAGCAATAAAATTTTACAAGTTGGTTGCATTGAAGGTAAAAACTTTAATCAAAATAAGGTGGTTTATAATACAGAAGGAGTAGCACCAACCATCAAAGGTCAAGGACATTGTGGAAATGAGCCTAAAATATTAGAAAAGAATCAAGTAATACAAGTTGGCAATATTGTAGACACTGGAAATTGGGATAATCCACAAAGAGGAAGAATTTATTCTCCAAATGGTTGCAGCCCTGCATTAAATACGGTAGGTGGTGGAGGGTTAGAGCCAAAAATATTAGAGGAAAATGAGTTGAAATTCGTTGGTGGCATTGACACAACAGATAAATGGATTGATAATAATAAAGAGTTAAGCAGAAATTACAAAGAAGGGTATAGGGTATATGACAGTGAAGGGATAGCTTGCTGTCAAAAGTCTAATGGTGGAGGAATAGGGAGTTATACTGGATTATATAAAGTTGATGGCTGTAGTACAAGGACAAGAAATTATGCAGGGCAATCAGAGCAACTTGAGGTTAGAAAAGACGAAGTAAGTAATTCGATAACTACGGTACAAAAAGACAGTATGGTATTAGAATCAACCAATAGGTCATGTAGTTCAGCTACAGTATTAATTAAGGATGTTTATTATAGAATTAGAAAACTCACACCGCTTGAATGTTTTAGACTAATGGGATTTAGTGATGAAGATTTTTACATATTAAAAGAAAATGGTATATCTGATACTCAATGTTACAAAATGGCAGGCAATTCTATTGTTGTTGATGTATTATATTACATATATCTTGAATTATATAAAGCAATGCCTTATTTATTTGAAGATATTAAATTAGGGTCATTCTTTAGTGGAATAGGAGCTTTTGAGAAAGCAATTATTAAGTTACAAAAAACAATACATAATCAAAATATTAATATAATATTTGAATAAAAGTTTGAATTTATTTAAAATAGGAGTGATTATATGTGTGATGTGTGCTTACATACTCCATGTTTACCACGTTGCCCAAATGCGCCAGACCCACCTATAGTATATTATTGCGACTTATGTAATGAAGAAATACGTGAAGGCGATGATTATTATGATTTTGGCGAAGAAAAATATTGCTATGATTGTGTACGAGAAGCATATAAAACAGCAGAATTGGATTTGTAAAATATAAATATAAAAATTTATGAACACTGTTGACAAAACATTCATATAATGGTAATATAAAAGTATGATAAGTGAGGTTTTAAATATGGAACATTTAATATTATGTAAAGATTGTCAAGGCAAAGGCGAAAGAGTATACCACTACTACGATAAAAAACGAAAGATACAAATTGAAGAAGTTAAAACATGTAAAACTTGTAACGGAAAAGGTAAAGTAGTAAGAAGAAGGGTATATTACGAATATAAACTACTAAAACTTATTAGATTAACTGATTATTATTGGAAAATATTAAATCACAAAATTAAAATCCCTATAAAATATTGGTACGACTGTGCAAAAACATGTCATGCTTGTAGAGGCAATGGATTTATAAAAATTAAAATTGAATCCGAAGATAGTAAAAAAACAATAATTCAACAAACCGAATGTGAGAAATGCAAGGGCAATGGGATTGCTTATACTAAGACAGTTAAAGATATGTATAATGAAATATTTAACTCTTATATTGATTGCAAAACACAAAAGCAAAAAATTAAAGAAATACTTAAAAATAAAGAATGGGAAAAAGACGAATATAAAGAATATAAAGAATACTTCCCTAGTAAACAAGAACAAGTATGTGTTAGATGTATTAATTATTTAGACGGTACGGATGGTATGGGTGGTATGGATACTTGTTGTGGTTGTGTAAATGAGAGCGAGCTTAATGATAATGGGTATAGTTATTTTCAACCAGTAAATGAAAAAGCTAAAAAATGGTATAATAATGGTGGATATAAATATAATTTGTGCTACGATAAAAAACATAATTATATTGTAAAATAATAATATAAAATTTATGATAATTAAACATATAATTCAAAGAAAGCGAGGTTGAGAAAGGATGACATGCAAAGAATGTGTATATTATGAGCCTGATTATGGCACGTGGGGAGTTTTTGGGTGGTCTGGGGATGGCTCAAAAGGGTATTGTTGCGTAGAGCCAAAACGAGTATTTGTTGACGGTAATCGTATAAAGTGTAGATACTTTCTGTCAAAAGCGGAAAGTGATGTCAAACACGATAGGATTACCACCACATTACATAGCAAAAAAGGAGATGATTGAAATTAATGAACAAACCACTACGAAAGTTAAATACCCAATTATTAATATAAAATCTTGTTTTTATCTATAGTAAGTACAAAGTAGGAGGTTACATAGTGAAAACTAAAATAAACAAAATTGAATGTGATTGGAAAGATGTCAAGAATAAATGCAGAACAACAGTTAATAAGCAACATACAGAAAATATACCAAATGAAACATTTAAAACAAATATACTAATATCTGAACATAGTCCTATAAGACTTATAAAAGTAAATTGGCTATGGGATAAAATTAAATATTGGGTTTCAACTCATTATGTACGTCACCATGTAGGTATTGAAAAATGGGTTTCTACACAACGAACAGATAGAACCAATATTGACAGAGATAATATAGGTCAAGGTGCATTAGTTACATTTGAAGCCGAAGCAAATGCACAATCTCTTATAAACATTGGCAGGGTGAGATTATGTAATCAAGCAAGTAAAGAAACAAGAAAATTATTTGAAGATTTAAAATTAACATTAAAAGAAAAAGAACCTGAATTAGCTGATGTATTAGTACCAAATTGTATATATCGTTGTGGTTGTCCTGAATTTACAGAATGTGGCTATTGGAACAAATTTAAAAGCAAATATAGTAAAGATGATTTAACTGATATTAAAGTTAGATATAGTTTGTATAATAAGGAATTTTATCAAAGGAGTTGAGTAGATATAAAAACTTGTATACTTTTGGTAGGACAAAGTGGCTCAGGCAAGGATAGTCTTGCAAACATGCTTAAACATAATGGATATAAAATACTGAAATCATATACTACTAGACCACCAAGAAAAGGCGAAGTAGATACTCATATTTTTATTAAACCAGAAGAAGTTGAAAAATACAAGAAAGATATGATCGCTTACACTAAAATAGGAAATTATTCTTATTTTGCTACAAAAACTCAATTGTTAGATTCGGATGTTTATATAATTGACCCAATTGGAATTAAATACCTTAAAGAAAAATGTAACGACATAAGATTTATTACTATTTTTATTAATGTTTCTGAAAAAGAAAGATTTAATAGAGCTTTAAATATTAGAAAAGACAATATAGATGATATTAAAAAGAGATTTAAAGCCGAAAAGAAACAATTCGATGAATTCAAACTTAATGCTGATTTTGATTATTCAATTTGCAATTATGACTTAACTAAATCATATAAAATCTTAAAATATATAATCGAAATGGAGAGTTCAAATGAATAAGTTGTACATTTATGAATCTGGAAGTTTAACATATCTAAAAAAGAGCAATCTTTTTTACTTAGCTACTGAATGGAGAGATAAATTAGATAAATGGGCAAAAGATAATGGGGTATATACATTTAATCCTGCAAAAACATTTGAAATAGAAATGGCACATAATTTCTCAGGAGAAATGGCAGTTAGACAGAATGACTTATATCTAAAAAAATCTAACATTATGGTTGTTCAAATGGATTACATAGATTATAGTCCTGGCACTATTTATGAATTGGTAACTTATAAGCAATTATATCCTTATAAACCAGTTATCGCATTCAGTGTTATTAAAGAAAATCTGTATCATAAAAGTCCGCATATAGAAAGCTGTATTACTGAACATTGTGAAAGTATAGAAGATGTTATTAATTTATTATGTGTAATGTTTTCAGATAGTTTGATACGATAAAAAAATCACTTTTATATAAATTAACAATATAAAACCATGGAGGATGTTATGGCTAAAACTTATTGTTTAAAGGATTTCTGTAAAGATAGCAAATGCTTTGCTTTTAATGAAGCAGAAAAAGGTAATCAAGCTGCAAAGTTATATTGTATAAATCATTGTCAAGCGTATGCTTTTCAACAATACATAGATCAACATAAAGCCAGAATAGTAAGTTTTGAAGAAAATGATGAAAATTAATTGAAAATAAATTTTATATTGTTTGAATACATATAAATAGGTGGGATTAATGGATAAAAAAATAATTTCTGAACAAGATGTGCGATTATACGGAAGAGATTATAAAGAAATTACATATGAAGACGGAGAAAAAGTTTTAAGAAGATATGATAAAAAAGAAAAAATATGGATTACTTTAAGATTTGAAAAAGAACATGATCAAAAAAATGTTGATAATATTATTGATTGTATTGTTAATAATCTATAAAATGACTTGTCCTATTGACAAGTCTTTTTTATTTATGGTATATATGATTCAAATATGTAATATAGAACAAAACACAACCAAGGAGGAAAAATATGTTTAATATACAAGGTAAAAAAGCTGTTGCACTATACAGAGTGTCAACAGAAAGACAAACGTCAAAAGAAGATAAGGATATTCCTGCTCAAAGGGAATTAGTACACAAATTTATTGAGCAAGAAGAATTAATATTAATTAAAGAATTTGTAGAAGGTGGAGTTTCAGGATTCAAAACTAAAATTTCTGAAAGAGATGCGATAATTGAAATTAAAAATATGGCAGACAATAAAGAATTTGATGTACTTGTGGTATATAAATCTGACCGTATCGGCAGAACTACAGATGAAAGTCCATTGGTTGTACGATATTTAAACAATAAAGGTGTTAGAATTTTTACTACAGAAGGTTCAGAATTAAAAACAGAAACACAGCTTGATAAACTAATGACTTATCTATCTTTTTGGCAGAATGAAACAGAGAGTATAAAAATATCACAACGAGCAACTGATTATCACATTATTAGCACAGAAAAGGGCAAATACAGGGGCGGTGGAGAAAAAGCTTTGCCATTTGGATATACAGTCATACCAGAAGGTGATGTTAATTTAAAAGGCAAAAAGATAGGTAAAGTTGTAATTAAAGAAGATGAAGCAGAAATTGTAAAACTAATCTATAAGCTATCTATAGAAAATAATATGGGAGGTAGAGCAATAGCTGCTTATTTAAACGAAAATGGATACAGAAAATATGCAAGAAATGGCAATGGATGGAATTATACAACTATTAATAGAATTTTAAACAATGTATTCTATAAAGGCTATATGCATATGCATAGTAAATTAAAAAATCAAGATTTCTTATCAGAAAAAATTGAAGAATTGGTAATTATTCCCGAAGAAATATGGGAGAAAAACCAACAAGTCTTAGCAAGTAGAAAAAAAGAATCTTCAAAAGAAACAAAAGGCTCTAGCAAAAGCAGGGTACTACTAAGTGGATTAGTTTATTGTGGTCATTGCGGTAGTAAAATGCATGTTTGGGCAAATTATAAATACAAGAAAGATGAATATGGTCAAACTATAGCAAAAGTAGAAGATTATTATAGATGTAAATCAAAATATGTAAAAAATTTAAACAAATGCGATGGGCAAACTTCTTACTTTTCAAATCGTATTGATAGAATAGTAGAACGAGAAACTTTAGACTTTATGAATGAATTATCTAAAAGAAAACTAACTGAAAAATTTAAACAAGATTTACTAGATGATGTACAAACATTAACCAAGCAAAAGAAAGATATACAAAAATCTATTGAAGAAAAACAAAAAGACTTATTAGAGTTAAAAAAGAATATACCTAAAGCTATGAGAAATGAATATATTTTATCTTTAAGCGAATTAAAAGAAGCAAAAGATTTAATTGAAAATGAGTTGACTGAATTATTTAATCAAGATAATATTGTAGATAAAAAATTAAAAGAAGCCAAGGCAGCTTTAAAAGAATATGCAATAATAGACGAAAGTATGATATCATTTGTAGATAGATATAATAAAGCTGATTTTATAACTAAAAAAGCAATATTAAATAGTGTAATTGACAGAGTTACAATTTATAAAACTAACATTGATATTAAATATAAAGTAGCGATTATTGTATATAAAGAAAATAGTATAGAGAATTCAGGTGGTGAAATGTATACAGATGGTAGCCCTTATGAATACAAAACACAACCACAGAATTTCATAATTAATGTTACTAGAAATGTTAAATTTTCTATTGCATCATAATCAAAAAAGTGCTATTATTAAATAGCACTTATCGGGGTGTGGCTCAGTTTGGTAGAGCACTTGCTTCGGGAGCAAGGGGTCGCTGGTTCAAGTCCAGTCACTCCGACCAATAAAAAAATACCCCTCAACCCAAATAGGGAAGAGGGGTATAATCATTTTTGTGCCTTGTAACCCTTATGGCTGTAAGGCTAAAATTGCAATAAAATTGTAGTTTTATTTAATCTTTTTTAACTTCCTTTACATACAACAATATGTAATCAATTATATCGTCAACAATTCCAACAAATTTATCATCTACTTCAATACCATTATCAGCACAAATCTGTAAAGCAGTTTCCTTTATCTTCTGTTTCTTTGTAGTTTCATCTTCAATATCTTCATACATATCTATAAACTCTATAGCTTGAATTATATACTGTACTACATTTGAAATAGCTACTTTATATGTGAATGTAGTTTTACTAGTAATATAATCAACTGTAGATAAAACAAGTGCCATAAATTCCATATCTTCTTTGTTTATATTAAATTTTTTCTTTAGATACAATCCACCAAATGCTACCAGAAACACACCTAAAAGTATACTTGTATAAATCAAACTATTAACTAATTCAGGGCTCATAATAATCTCCTTTCTTATTAACCATTTAATACATTAATAGCACTATTTATTTTATTATTTAGCTTTTGAATTCCATTTTGTAACTCTGCAATTTCCTTTTGGCTATCATTATATCTCTGTAATAGTTCATTATATTCCTTGTTTTCTGCTTTATAATCTTTCGTATAAGTACCACTAATGAAAGCATCCTTCCCATTAAATGCAATACGAAGCCATCCATCATTTGTAACTCCTGTTACTGTGACAATATCTCCATTTTTAAGTGATCCAATTATCTGAGAATTAGTATTTGGTAATTCCCTGACATTTAGGGAAGTATTTACACTAACCACCTTTTGGCAAACCAAACTATTCATAATCAAAATCTCATCCTCCTTGCTTTGACCCTTTAAAAAAATGTTATATAATTCTTCTGAAAGAGCCTTAGCTGATTTTTCAGATATAGATTCATCTAAAAGCAACTTCTCTTCATTAGGATTTGAGTGAAAGCATCGCTCAAGGAGAAAGACATGTGGTACTTCATACAAACTATTATTGCCCATTAACTTTTTGTAGTTTGCAGCCACATCAATTACAGTATAATAATCAAATCCTATTCTTGTTGTACTTGCCTTAGTATAAGCACCTCTAAAATTAACACCATAACTAGCTGCAACACATTTACCAAGTCTTTCGGCTATGGTTTTATCATTTTGTCTATTAATAGAGTAGAATATAGATGTACCACCAGCACTAGAACTAGAAGCAGCATCAGAATGAATACTAATAAAAATATCAGCTTTGTTGTTAATAGCTATTCTTGATCTATCTGAAAGAGATATACCTATATCTTTATCTCTTGTTAGTATAACTTTAAATCCTTTATTTTTAAGATGTTTTTCAAGTTTTAATGTGTATTCTAAATTGCCTATGTGTTCATAATACTTGCCTGAATACCCTATATTACTTCTATCACCACCGCCATGTCCAGCATCTAAAACAATAACCATTTTATCACCCCTTGTTACACTAAATATTGCTTACTAACCCAACCTTTATCTGTTCTACACCATCCATCTTTTTCTTCATAAATGTTAACCACAGTATTATTTGTATAAGAACCTATGATTTTCCCAGATAGAGAAGGGGATTGACGTATATTTAGACTAGTATTAACTTTTACTTTCATTGTCTTTATGGGTTTGACTTTCTTTTTATAAGCAACAAAACAACATGCTACTTTTCTACCTTCATTTTTGTATACATAATTACCATTTACCATCATAGAGGAAGAACCTCCACAATCACCCATAAAAGCAATATGACATCCTAAATTAAGCATAAACTCTGCTAACTCTTTAGAAGTCACACCAACATTTTTTAAATCATTACCTTCTGCAACAACAAAAACTATATTATTATTTTTTAGTTGACCAATAGCAGTTCTTGCATCTTTATTAGTAGCTTTTACTATCGCAGTATTCCTAATATCAATTTTAGAATTAATAACTAATGTTAATCCATAACTAGCACCAATTTGTGCATTAGGCAAATCTCCTAACTGTAATTTATTATCCTTAAAAGAAAATGAAGGGAAATTAACTGAAGGTTTCTGTAATTGTTTACCATCTTGTTCTATTTCTCCATAGCCATTATTGTTTTTACCAGTCCAGTCAAAGAAATTCCAGTTGATTATACATGCTACTTCTTCATCATTTTTTGGTCTAGGTATGGTATTTAAATTTTCTAATTTGTTCCATGTACCGTATTCGTAAGCAAATCTTTCTTCATTAGGGTTAAACTCATATACATGTATTTTTGTTCCATATTTATTATATACTTTATAACCCAATTAAAACATCTCCTTTTTTAGCCAACCGAATTATTATTTTCTGCATCTTCAACTGAAGAATTTGATGTATTAGTAATTTCACTTTCCAAAAATTTATCTTGTTCTTTCTTTAATCTGTTAAGAATCGGTATAACTGCAAGGAAATTCGCATCTCTTAAATTTTCAAGATTAGAAATTACTTCATAAAATGCTAATCCTACATATAAAACATATGATATCAATTCTCCCACGTAATTAATTTGTGGAGTAATGCTTGCTAAATTAGCTATTACTAATATTATAAAATAACCTATAATTTTAGTAATAAATCCATCCCAAAATGACCGACTTGATATTTTGCCATTCATAAAAGCCTTATATAAACCTTTATTTTGAACTCTTAAAGTGTTAAATTTTGATACAATATCCAAAATAAATAATGCTAGAACAAATGTCAATATAGCTTTTTGTGCAGGATATCCTATCAAATATGCTAATAGTGCAACAATCCAAAAAAATATATTTTGCATTGCTTGAAATAAATGTTCAAAAAAATGTTTTAAACCATATAAAATTTCATTCAGTTCACTCATTAGTGTTACCTCCAATTATTTATTATTGTATTTATAAAAAAAGAGGTATATAATAAATATATCCTCATGAAAGTGGAGTAGGGGATAG
>Ga0207747_1000743_pt1 | contig 31187 bp, 30 predicted proteins | sample HigsolmetaGSP11D_FD_184839 | JGI IMG/M metagenome (GOLD analysis project Ga0207747, IMG submission 184839) | High solid enriched microbial communities from the Joint BioEnergy Institute, USA - SP1-1-D (SPAdes) | ecosystem: Engineered > Bioreactor > SSF (Solid state fermentation) > Aerobic >...
TGCGCCATGTGTAGAACGTCGCATCGGAGATGCCGTACTTGCGGCACAACTCAGGCGCAGACAGTCCTGCCTGATGCTCTTTCAGGATGCCGATGATCTGCTCTTCCGTGAACCTGGATCGTTTCATTACCCGTCTCCTCTTTCAGGGAACAGGCTAACCTCAAAACGAGGACTTTTCAGGGGAGCAGGTCAATTTCAATCACCTACGTGCTTGGCGTTGCTCCACACGAGAAGTCCGAAGTGGACCGGAAAATGGTTGATCCACGAGCGAGACAACCGAGTCGAGAGCCATTCATTGGAGCCACCCTCCCAGCTATTATCCATGGATCTGCTTACATTCAAATAATCAAAGCAACCCCTCTCACCCTCTATGAATTATTACGATAGCTGGTATCTGTAATCAGTTTAACCAGTTTGTTTTTAGCACTGCTACTTTCAACCCTCGGATCCAAGTATCTGACATAATACTGGCGCTGAGATGGCGAGGAGGAAAGTATGTACTCAGCAAGAAATTTTTGCGTTGCAGCCTTAACTACTGCAGCTATATTCTTTAACTTAACCGCGGGCAGTTCTGCAGAATTAAGCCAGAAAACAATCAAGATTGAGGGCGGAGCCGTGCAAGGCGTTCCTTCCGATGCATCTGGCGTAACCCAGTTCCTCGGCATTCCCTATGCGGGTGATGTTGGGGGATCTAACCGCTGGCGATCTGCTCCCCCGGTGGAACCGTGGGAAGGTGTACTCGTCGCGAAAGAGATGGGACCCAGAATGCTGCAGGATGGCGCCAACCCCAGCACTGCGGACAAGGGACTGGTTCTCAATATCTGGACTCCGGCCCAGTCCGGAGAGGAGAAGCTTCCCGTTTACATGCTTGTTCATGGGGGTGCCAATCGTTCCGGCTCGAACAGCGAGGATGAGCTCTACGCGGCCGAGCTTGCGGCCAAGGGTCTTGTAGTCGTATCGGTAAACTACCGGCTGGGAGCGCTTGGCTTCCTCGCATTGCCGGAAATGGCCAAAGAGAATGAGCACGGAACAGTCGGCAATTTTGCCATTCTTGACCTCATCAAGGCACTGAACTGGATCAAGAGCAATATCTCAGGCTTCGGCGGCGATCCGGATGCCATAACGATCGGTGGGCAGTCATCCGGCGCGGAAAATGTGGTGGCGCTCATCAGATCACCCCTTGCGAAGGGATTGTTCAAACGGGCGTTCATTTCTTCGAGCTTTACCGGATTTCTTCCCGGGAAGAATGTGGCGGCGGAACAGAAGACGAAGGCCAACCAGGAGGCTGTCAACCGCCTCTTCGGCAAGGAAATGACCCTGAACGATCTCAGGGCTATTCCTGCCGCAGCCTTGCTCGAGCCATGGAACGGCCGCAACTCACTTTACGGGCAGTTGGCGGCGTCAACCGTCACGCGGCAGTTCTACACCGTTGATGGAAAGACGTTTACGGACGACTCCATTGATCTTCTTCGCCCTGGCGTTTTCGACGGCCTGAGCATCATGATCGGGCAGACAGCCGATGAGTTGACTAGCCTGCGCGGCGGTACCGACAAGGAACTGTCCGAGGAAGAGTTCAGGGCGGCCATACAGAAGCCGGAATATCCTTACATGGTAGGCGGATACGACGCGCGGATATTAGATCTTTACCAGCCACAAACGCCGCTTGATGCATATCGGCTATCCCTCCGCGCGGTGGCCGACCGGATGTTTGCCTACGTCAAGATCGGCGCAGAATATGTGAAGACTCACAACGACGCAAATGTGTGGCTGTTCTACTGGGATCATGTCCCGCCCGGTAACAACGAAGGCTTCCGTCGGGCCTACCACGCGTCGGATCTCTATTATTTCAACGCTTCGCTACGCGTGGGCAAGGAGGATCAACCCCGCTGGACCGATCCTGACTTCAGTATGAAGGAACTTGCCAGCTCATATCTTGCCAACTTCATCAAGACGGGTAATCCAAACGGCGATGGCCTGCCGCAGTGGGGCGAAGTCGTGGAAGGCTCCGGCGATAGTCAGTTCCTACGCTTTCACGAGGGCGAAGGACGGATGGTAACCGGGACCGTCTATCCGTCCCGCGATGCCTACCATCGTGAAATGATCCTGACCGGCCTCAACATGACGGAGCACGAGATCCTAGGCCGATAACCAGGTATAAATCCGAGTCTAAAGGGAGTGCGGGGGTAAACGATCACCCCCGACCGAACGAACTTCGGTCCCCTACCCCTTCACCGGCGGCGTGCCATGAGTGTGGAAGCTCTCGATTGTCTTCAGTCCCCAGGCCTGACCCTTCTTTCGGTCGCGTTCGGTCCATACGACGGGTTCCCAATCGGGCGCGAGAATCAGGCGGGCGCCGGCATTGGCGAGTTCCACGCGGTTGCCGGCCGGCTCCCACACGTAGAGAAAGAAGGTTCCCTGGATCGCATGCTTGTGCGGCCCGGTTTCGATATGGACGCCGTTCTGCAGGAATTGATCGGCCGCGCGCAGGATATCCTCCCGCTGATCCACCGCATATGTCACGTGGTGTAAGCGGCCCTTGCCGCCGCCATGCTCCTCCGTGCAGGCCAGATCATAGGTCTTGTTGTTAATGGTGAACCAACAGCCGCCGATCCGTCCATTGTCGAGCTGGATGAGCTCTGTCACACGGCTGCCAAGGCAGACTTCCATGAAGCGGCGGAACTCTTTGACATCTCCCGCGAGCAGGTTGACGTGGTCGATGCGCCTCGGCGGTGCTCCGGTAAAGGCACTCGCCGTATTCTTCAGGGCGGGCCGATCCGGCCCTTCGGGGGCATAACGAACAGTCTCGTAGTAGATCTCAAACATGTGACCAAACGGATCTTCGAACCGGAAGGCGCGGCCATGGCTTACATCACCTTCACACCACCCGTGGACCCGGTATCCCGACTGCTGGATTAGGGCGACACGACGTTCCAATGCCTCCATGCTCATGGCGCGATAGGCAACATGGCCGATGCCAGTGGTATCACTCCGCGTGAGCTTGAGCGTGCAGTACTCGTAATCGTCCCACGCGCGCAGATAGGCCGACTTCCCGTCATCGCCCGACAGCTTCAGCCCGTAGACACGGGTGAAGAAGTCCAGACTCTCCTCGAATCGGTCAGTAAGCATCTCCACGTGTCCGAGATGCGCGAGGTCAAACGAGACACACGATGACTTAGCCATAACAACTCTCTTTGAAACGATGATGCAGGAGAACCAACAGGCGGAGCCTCTGAAAAGCTCCGCCAACCAGCCCACACGAAACTTCAGTCGAGCTGGTTCAGCGCCCTTCCGGCACGACGGCACAGTCGCCAGAGACGCCGTGCCGTTCGAGTATCTCGGCGACGCGGCCGGAAATTGCCATGTCCCTAACAAAGTCCGCGAGATATGCAGCGGCATTTGGCCGGCCCGCCGGCATGCCCATCGCCTGGCGGATGGTCATGAAGGGCGGGTCAACAACGCGAGCGCCGGGACGTAGTGCTGCTTCCTTCGCCATAACCGAACCGATGCCCGCCATTGCCAAGACCTGTCCCTCATCGAGCGCCTTCAGGGCCGAAGGAATGTCCGGGTAATGAACGAGGTTCTCAGCGCCGGGCTTGCGCGATAGGTCGAGCGTGTAGGCGCTTCCATCGACAGTCGCGATCTTGTGTCCTTCCTCGACAAGACTTGCCGCATCTCGGGCGTGGCACGAGGCTGCTACCAGATAGCGACCTTCGATCTGGACATAGGGGTCCGTGAAGAAGATGGTCCTTGCCCGTTCAGGATCGACGGCAAGAAAGCAGACATCGTAGACGCCCTGGGGTGCTGCCGCCGAAACATCACCGGCTCGGTCATAGTGGACGAACTGGAGCGGGAGGGAGAGGCGCTCCGCCAGGGCATGGGCGAGGTCAACGGTAATACCCTGAGCCTCGCCCGTTCCGTCTCGAGAGACAAGCACGCGGTTGCCATGATTCAGCGCGGCCCTGAGGATCCCGCAAGGTGCGAATTCACGGCGCAGTTCGTCCGTGACCTCCATCATGCTTCACCCAGGTTCTGCATCCACTCGTCCCAGACAGGGAAGACGGAAACCATAACCTCGACGCCGCTGTCGCCGGCCTTTAACATTGGAGGCACATCGGTGTGGCTCACCCAGACCAATGACCAAGGTTCGAGCGTCTCGCCCTGGTGCAGTAGCGAACCGTTCATCACGATGATGTAGTAACCGCCTGTGCCTTCCGTGGCGGGCGCAGCGATCTCAGCCCCCGCGCCCAGCCGGACGACCTTGACGGTCATCCCTTCGTCACCCTCCTTTTCCTCCATTACTGTCTCCACTATTGGCTCCTCCAGATGAGCCATGACGGGCGGAATGGAGAGCGTCACTTGTGAGGAAACCCTGTGCCTGCGCTTGGTGGGCTTTATCAGGTCGCGGATATTGGGTGTAGAGAGCTTGACCAGCCCCGCATCGGTCTTCGAACGCAGGGTCAAGTATGACATACCCTGTGGGCCGGCAATCAATGGCCCGTAGCCAGTGTGATGATCTGCATAGTGGGCCGTGATCATCCGCACGCTGTCGCGCCCGATCGTGCCGCTGCCAGCCATGAAAATCTGGAATTGGTCGACGATGTGGAAGTGGCTTTCCAGCTCCATATGGGCGCTCATGTCGATGCGGAAAGCTTGCAGATCCTTGGCCGGCACGTCCGAGTTCTGACCGAAAAGATTGACCTTCCAGCCGCGTCCGCGCTTGAAGCGCCCTGGTTCCTTTTCAGCATAGTTTACTGATAGCACTTGATCCTCCTTGCGTGCTCTCACGCCTTTATGCTCTCGTATTCCTCTTGCCGCTGCCAGAGTTGCTGAAGGGCAGCATTGAATGACCTTGACGCATTGACCGCCTGCACGGCAACAAGACGGCCATTTTCAAAAGCCTGGACCAGCAGCCCTCCCCCATCGACTTCCTCCGTCGAAATCTGTGCGGTTGGAATCACGGGGCCTGTCATCTGAATGCGCAGGGCGCCCTGCGTTGACCACAGCCTAAGCGGGGAAACAGGCCGAGGGGAAAGTCCCAGAAGTTCTGCCGCCACGATGGATGCCTGCGCCTGCGACGCCGCAACGCTTTCATGACGCTGGCACTCCCCGGCATGTTCCCAGAGCGCGCAATCGCCAATCGCGTAAACGAGGGGATCTTCAGTCTGACCTGTCCCATTGGTGACGATCCCATTGGTGCATGCAAGTCCGGCATTCTGAGCGAGCTCGACGCGCGGGATGCTCCCGAGTGATGCCAGCACCAGATCCGCAATGACAAGCGTCCCATCCGCCAGGAACACACCCTCACGGGTCACTTCCGCCACCTGTGCGTTGAGACGGACGTCGCATCCAGATGTCCGATGGAACTGCAGGGCGCGCTCGGAAATGGCCGGATAGGTACTCCTTGCCATGAGCCGGGGAGCAGCTTCCAGAACGGTAACATCCAGTCCCCGAGCACGGGCGGCCGCAGCGACTTCAAGACCTATCAGGCCACCGCCAATGATGGCAACGCGACGAGCCTCCAGGAGCCGGTGCGCGAGAATGCTTGCGTCCATTGCAGTCCGCAGCGTGAGCGCATGTTCAGAGGCGCTGCCGGGAAGCGCGCGGGCGGATGCGCCTGTCGCAAGCACGAGGCGATCATAGCCATATTCAAGGCCATTCGCGCAATGCACTGTACGGCCCACGCGATCAATGCGCACGATTTCTGCGCCAGCGTGGAAGTTAATCTGCCGTTCTGCGAAGAATGTCTCAGGCCGCAAGAGGGCCGGCGGTTTCGGCGCTCCTGCAAGGCACTCCTTGGAGAGATGCGTACGATGGTACGGCAAGCAGCCTTCCTCGCCAAACAGGTGGATCTCGCCTGAAAAGCCAAGGGAGCGCAACTCGCTGGCTAGTCCAACGCCAGCGTAGGAAGCCCCTACGATTGCAAGCCTCCGGAACTCGCCAGGTTGCGTGCTCACGATACAACCACCATGTCAAATTCAGACTTCCGGGCGCCGCATTCCGGACATGACCAGTCGTCGGGCACATCCTCCCAACGCGTTCCAGGTGCCAGGCCGCCATCGGGATCGCCGACCGCTTCGTCATAGCGCCACCCGCACAGGATGCATTCCCATACGCGCAGAGCGGTCTCGGTGTCGTTAGTCATCTTTCATCCTCCTAGGCTTGACCAAGCTATCAAAACGCCTTCTTTATTAGAATTAGGAATACCGGCGTATCAGATATGCCAAAACAAGATGGATTGAGGAAACTGATGGACCTTCGGCAACTCAATTATTTCGTCAAAGTCGTCGAGATGGGAAGTTTCAGTCGTGCTGCCGCCTTCCTTCACATGGCACAGTCCGCTCTAAGTCGGCAAATCAACGTCCTCGAAATCGAACTGAAGGACCGACTTCTGGTGAGAAACGGGCGCGGAGTGGTACCGACGGAGGCTGGAGAACGCCTCATGGGCCATGCTCAAGGAATCCTCCAGATGGCGGAGCGCATATACGAGGACATGGAAAACGCCCGACTAGGTCGGATTGGCTCTGTGTCAATCGGAATGCCTGGTTCGATCTCAGCCGCCATCTCCACCGCCCTCATCCATCGGCTCCGATCAGAATTGCCGGACGCAAAAGTAAACATCCTCACCGGGAGATCCACGCAGCTCCAGGAATGGTTGCTGTCAGGGCGGCTGGACATGGCGGTCCTGTTTGATGCACCCAAGTCGCCCCTGCTGGAAATCCATGAGCTCTATGAGGAAAAACTCTACCTCTACGAACGGATGCCGGACAATGAGACAGCACCAGTGGGCGCGGACATCACTCTTGCACAGATAGCTCAACTCCCCCTCATCATCACAAGCCGGCCAAATCGCATCCGTGCACTGCTCGAACAGGCACTCAGCCGCGAAGGGCACAAACTTCTGATCGAATGCGAGCTCGACTCTCTCGATACCACAGTTGACATGGTGCGGTCCGGCCTTGGTCTGACCGTGGCAACCCCAAGGACAAGGCGAACTGCACGCAACGCAGACGGCCTTCGTATCCGCAAAATCGTTGAGCCGGAGATCGGATTGAAGGTCCAGATTGTTCAGCGTTCACGCCGCCTCAACAACCGCCTTCACGGCGCCGCGCTCCGAATTATCCGGGACCTTTGCCTGGATATCCTGAAGCCTTGAACCTGAGAGGATCAGCTCTCGGGATGTTTGGCACGGAAGATGACAAACACCGTAGCGAGACAGACGATAAGGAGCGAGCTCGCGACGGTAACGGCCGATGAGAGGCCAATCTGGTCTGCCGCATATCCCACGATAAGCGCGCCAACCGCCGGGCTGGCGCGTGCAATCAGACCGTGGATGCTGAGCGTCCTTCCGCGCAGTTCATCGGACGTGGCAAGCTGAACATAGGTCTGTGTGCCGATGAGGGCACGCGTCGTTGCCGCTCCGATAACCACAGCCGCAGTCACGGCGACCGCTGCCTGAGGTGCGTAGACCAGCAGGATCGATGCAAGGGACGCCGTTGCCCACCACAGCAGCACGGACTCGATCAGCCGCCGCGATGCTCCATTGGAAACGGTGAGCGCGGCCGTCACGGCTCCAACTGCCGCGGCGCCGGTGAGAACCGCAAGCCCAGTGGAGGTATCCCGAAACGTGCTGGCGGCCACGACGGGAACCAGTTCCAGTACGGAGCGGGCGACCACCCCCCCCATCAGCAACGTGAACATCATGAGCCGGATTGCAGGTGTCCGAACCACATAGGCAAAGCCTTCGCGCATGAGCCTGAGGAAGCTTACGTCAACGGGAATGGAATCGCGGGGAGCGAGCCTGATCCCCCGGATAATCAGGACGAAGATGAATGTCACGGCCGCGTTCAGGATGAAGATCCAGACCGTGTCCGAATGTGCAATCATCGCGCCGGCCAAGGCGGGGCCGGTTAGACGCGCGAGGTTCACGTTGACCGAGTTCAGCGCAACCGCCATCCCCATGTCCTCGCGGGCGACCATCTGTTGAACCATCGCAAGTCTGGCGGGCTGAACAGCTGCGCTTGTCACACCCTGGAGGGCTACGAACAGAAGGAGGATTGGCAGGGTCAATGCATCGAACGCGACCAGAATGGCAAGTCCCACGGCGAGAAGTGCTGAAAGGATCTGGGCAACCATGTTCTGGCGCAGCCTGTCCCAACGGTCTGCCGCTACGCCAGCAAAAGGCCCTATCACGACCACCGGCAGTAGATCGGCGGCGGCCATCACGCCAACCCAAAATGCCGAGCCAGTCCACTCCCAGACCAGCCAGCTGCAGGCGATGCGCTGCATCCACGTTCCGGTGAGCGACAGAGCGTTACCGGCCAGAAAGGGCCCAAACTGCCTGTGAAGGAGTAACCTGAGTTGTGCAGGAAGTGCCCTCTCGTCCATCTAACGCACGACCCGAATTGGCTTCCCATCCAAGAACGCAGCTATGTTTTCGATGGCGTAGGTATAGTAGGCAGTCAGCATCTCGCGGGTGAAATAGCCGAGGTGGGGTGTTAGAACCACATTGGGCAGGGTGCGCAGCACATGCTGCTGCGGAAGTGGCTCGACGGAATACACGTCGAGTCCCGCGCCGGCAATACGACGGTTGACCAGCGCATCGACCAATGCGTCTTCGTCAACAAGCCCTGCCCGTGCTGTATTCACAAGAATCGCGCTAGGCTTCATCGCTTCGATTGCCAACCGATCAACAACCCCACGGGTTGTAGGCGCCAAGGCAAGGTGGAGCGTGATGACATCAGCGGTAGAAAACAGTTGATGCTTGCTAGCTAACTGTGCACCTCCGGCCTGGGCCCGCCCTTCCGTCAGGTTGGGTGACCAAGCCAGAACGTGCATGCCGAAGGCGCGACCAATACGGGCCACATCAGTACCCAAACCACCTAGCCCAACAACTCCCAGCGTCTTGCCTCGCAGGGTTATGCCAGCAGCGTGCTGCCACTCACCTGCCCGCATCTGTCTGTCTTCCATAGGAATGTTTCGGGCAAGCGCCAGGATCAGGCCCCAAGTCAATTCTGTAACCGATCCGGCACCTGCCCCAGCGACGGGCGTATTCGAAACAATGACGCCACGTCTCTCGCAGGCGGCAATATCCACGGTATCGTAGCGTTTCCCGGTGACGCAGAGATAGCGCAGCCGCGGCAGCCTCTCGATCAGCGCAGATGGGAAAGACGTGCGTTCCCGCAAAGTGCACAAAATATCGAAATCCTGGAGGGCTTCGGCTGCGGCTTCGACCGTAGGCAATGGCTTGTCGATGACTGTTATCTCTGCGCGACCGGAAATTGGTGACCAGTCGGCCAACGTTGGGGCAAGCCGAAGGTAGTCATCAAGCAAGGCAATCTTCATTTTCACACGTTCCGGAAAAAAGTGGCGGCCACATCGACCGCCACTCAATGAAGGATCTCAACTATTCGCGGTACCAGTCCTTCGCCCAGATCGTCAGGGGGTCATAGGTATTGACGTGGAATCCCTTGATGTCCGGCTTGGTCACATAAGCTTCGGTGTAGAAGTAGAGGGGGAGCATCGGCAGATCATCCGCAAAGATCTTCTGGATCGTGCTCCAGGTCTTCTTCTGTTCATCGACCGAAAGTGCGGCTTCGAAAGCGTCAAGCGCTGCATCCATCTCCGGGTTGTTGTAGCCGGAGAAGTTGTTGCCGACCCAGCTGTTGTCTTCCGCAGGAATACGATCCGAGCCTAGCGCAATACGCGGTGACGTCGACGGCGAGAAGCGGATAGACGACATGATCAGGCCGCGGAACTGGCGCTTGCGCGAGAGGTCGCCATTGTACTCCTGCAGCGGAACGAAGCTCGGCTTGATGCCAATGCAGAGCTGGCTCAGCTGATCCTGAATCACAAGAGCGATCTGCTCGCGGGTTTGATTGCCCGCCGTGGTTGCCAGATCGAACTCGAGCCGATCGCCCTTGTCGTTGACACATATGCCGTCACGACCGGGCGTCCATCCTGATTCCGTCAGCAGCTGCTTCACGCCTTCCGGATCATAGGGATAGCGTTCAACCTCAGGATTGAAGTACGTGCTCTGTTCGGCCAGCAGCCCGTATGCCACTTCCTGCTGTCCTTCGAACAGCACGTCCGTGATGGCCTTTCGATCAATGCCCATCAGCAGGGCCTTGCGCACATTGAGATCCGCCAGCAGCGGATTGTCCAGGTTGACCGCAATGCGCTCCAGGTTCGTACCAGGCATGCTCGGATATGCGAGTTTGTCACCACGCTGCTTGCGCACGTCGAGCATCTGACTGAAGCTGATGCCACCAGGGCTGACCGGAACCGCATCAATCTCACCAGCAAGAAGGTTCTGCATCAGCGCCGATGCGTTGTCACGGAACGTCAGCGTCACACGTTCAATCTTTGGCTTTTCACCCGGCCAATGCGGATTGGGTGTCCACGTCAGACGTGTGCCGATCCGGTACTCCGAAAGAACATAAGGAGCGTTCCAGAGGCCGGGATTGGTCGGTTCGGTGTTGTAAAGTGTCTGCTTTACATAGGTCTCGCTGGTACCATTCGCGGCATAGATTGGCCCTTCCAGATGTTCAGGAAGAATCTGATCCCACGAGTTGAAGCTCGGTGTGACCTCTGGAAGAATGAGTACGAAGGTACGATCATCGATGATCTCGATGTCCTTGGCACGCGTCCAGGGATTGAATTCGGAGAAGCCTATGTTGGGGTCGTTCGCCATCTTGAGCGTGAATGCGACGTCCTTCGACGTCACGGGTTCTCCATCACCCCAGGCTAGCCCTTGCCTTAGGGTGAATTTTACCCGCATACCCTTAGAGCCATCCGAATTCTCAACGATCTCGGCCAGACCGTTCTCAAGTGTCGGGAGCTCCTCGCAGAGGATGCACTGGTTCTCCGAATTCCAGTCAAAGGCCGTCAACGGATGAAGGCCATAGTTGATCTGCAGGCGCTTGGTATTGTTCACCTGCATCAGAGGGTGGAAATTGGTCAGGAACTGAAGCTGACCAACCACGAGTTCAGTCTTGCTTCCTTGTGCCTCTGCCGGAACGGCTGCCAGGAACGTGGCTACCCCCAACGCAAGCGCGGATAAACTTGCACGTAGCTTCATACTATCCTCCCAGATTGATGATCATCGACCCTCATTTTCAGCCCGCGGATCGAAGGCATAGCGCACACCGTCGCCAACAAAGTTGACGGTCATGACGGTGGCGAAGATCAACAGCCCCGGGTAGATGGCTAGCATCGGCGCCGAGAAGATCAGCTGTTGAGCGTTGGTCAGCATATTGCCCCAGGTCGGTGTCGGCGGAACAATGCCGAAGCCGAGGAAGCTCAGCGTGGATTCGAGAAGAATGACCCTTCCAACTGTCAGGGTCGCGGCAACAGTCAAGGGTGTTGAGATGTTGGGCAGCACATGCACGAACACGTTATAGATGCGCGTGGCACCGCTCACCGTCGCGGCAAGCACATAGTCACGCTCCCGCATCTGGATGGTCCCGGCTCGTGCGATACGCGCCATGGTGGTCCAGTCCACGAGTGCAATGATGATGACGATGCGCAGGAAGATATAGATGGGCGAGTCTGCGGCAGTAGCACTGAGACCAAGTTTCGTCAGATCAACGGACCCTAGCACGATGAGGAGAGGAATAAGCGGCAGTGCGACCAGGACGTCAGTGACACGCATCAAAAACGCGTCAACGCGTCCCCCGATCAGGCCGGCGGTCACCCCGATTGCAATGCCAATCATCGACATGAGAGCCGTAGCTGCCAAACCTACTGCGATGGACACCTGCCCGCCATAAAGCAGTCGAATGAGCACATCGCGTCCCAACTCGTCCGTGCCGAGCCAATGCTTTGCCGATGGTGCCTGAAAACGTCCGAGCAGGTTGGTCTTGTTGGGATCAATCCCCAGGTATTGGCTGAGAGGCCACGCCATGAGGCAGACCAGCACCAACAGGATCAGAAGGATCAATGACCAGAAGGCGACACGATGGGTGGCGAACTTCTCGGCACGCAGCCGCCATATGGATACTGCCGGGGGAAGCGGCGAACGTTGAAACTGGGCGGTTGCGGTGAGCTCGTTCATAGCGTGATCCTCGGATCAATGAAGCCATATGCAAGGTCGGCGAGCAGATTGGAGATAAGAACAACGATGATCGCGAGAAGGAGGCCAACCAGAGCAAGATTGAAGTCGACGTTTGCAATGGCGTCGTAGATGATCTTGCCCATCCCAAGCATTCCGAAGATGGTTTCGATCACCAGGGCACCGGAAAAAAGATGTCCGAAGCTCAGGGCCAGTACGGTGATCATCGGGATCAGTGCGTTGCGCAACGCGTGACGTATTAGGACACGCCGCTCGTTGAGGCCCTTAGCCCGGGCAGTTCGGACAAAATCCGCCGAAAGCGTCTCGATCATCGATGCACGGACGTAGCGGATAAGTGGCCCGACGTGGAACATGACCAGCACCGCCACCGGCATGATAAGATGGTACATCTCCTGCCAGAACGGGGCGTCATTTCGCATGGGCGCGCCCGAGGCTGGGAGCCAGCCGAGCTGCACCGAAAACAGAATGATGAACAGCAGCGAAACCCAGAAATTCGGCAGGGAAATGGCCGCAAAGGAGAACATGCTGATCGCCGAATCGACGAGGCCGTTTGGCTTTCTCGCCGCCAGAGTGCCCAATAACATGGCCAGTGGGATGGATATAAGCAGGGTGAGCGTGAGGAGCTTGCCCGTCTGAATCATGGCGGGGAAGAGGACGTCGAGAACTGGACGGAAATACAAGCTGGAGTAGCCGAGATCTCCCTGCAGCGCTGCCGTGACCCAGTTCCAGTATCGGGTCGTGAGCGGCTGATCGACACCGTAGAGCTCGCGCATTTGCGCCATGAGTTCCGGCGTGAGGGACGGGTTGCCCTCGAACATGTTTTCAAGCGGATCACCGGGCATGAGGCCGATGATCACAAACAGCATGAACGACATCACCGCGATAACGATGAGGGCCTGAACAGTTCGGGTGAGCGTATAGCGAAGCATCCGATCAATCCTTCAGATGGCAGGCTGAAAACTGCTGGGGACGCCCCGGCGCAGGCTCCAGCTTGGGCCTCTCACTCTTGCAGATGGGGATGGCACGCGGGCAGCGGGTGTGAAACACGCAGCCCGACGGTGGGTTCAGTGGCGATGGTATCTCACCTTTAAGGGCTGCCCCTCTCTTGCGCCGCCCTCGCCCAATCCGTGGAACAGATTCGAGGAGAGCTTGCGTGTAGGGGTGACTCGGTGTGGCGAAGATGTCATTGGCTGGAGCCAGCTCCATGATCCTGCCGAGGTAGAGGACCGCAACCCTGTCTGCCAGATGCCGTACCACGCCAAAATCATGCGTAATGAAGAAATAGCTCAGCCCCTGCTGCGACCGGATATCGTTCAACAGATTGAGGATCTTCGACTGGATCGACACGTCCAAAGCGGAGAGCGGCTCGTCTGCGACGATCAACTCTGGATCACCAATTAACGCGCGCGCGATGGCGATGCGTTGCCGTTGGCCGCCGGAAAACTGATGCGGATAACGGCTCGCGGCATCCGCCGGCATGCCGACCTGTTCGAGAACGTCGGCCACGCGCTGTACCCGCTCACCGCGTGCGATCGCCTCGTCACTGAGACGGAGCGGTTCGGCAACGATATCCTCCACCCGCATGCGCGGATCGAGCGCCGAAAACGGATCCTGAAAGATGACCTGCACCGGATCGCGGCTCCCACGATGCTGTCGCTGCGGGGTAAGTGTGACGGAGCCGCTGGTTGGCTTGCGCAGCCCAGCAACGACATTGCCGAGGGTGCTCTTGCCCGATCCACTTTCGCCCACGACAGCAAGGGTTTCACCCCGGTTAACGGTCAGATTGACGTCATCGACAGCGCGGAGCAGCGACGGCTCTCTGAAATAGCCATTGCGGATCGCGAAGTGCACCGAAACATCGTTGATCTGCAGGAGTGGTGTCATGGGGCAACCTTTATGCACGCAACGTGGTGTCCGGGTTCCACCTCTCTGAGCTCGGGCTCTGCAGTGAGGCATTCCTCCGATGCCAGCGGACAACGGGAAGCAAAGCGACAGCCCTGCTTCGGCAGGACACGGATGCTGCCCCGGATGACCGGAAGACGCTCGACTTTGCGATCCGGGCTCGGCAGCGTCTCGATCAGACCACGCGTGTAGGGATGGAGAGGATTGGCGAAGATTCGTTCGGATGGTGCCGTTTCCACCCCCCGTCCGGCATACATGACCATGATGCGGTGCGCGAGTTCGGAAACGACGGCAAGGTTGTGAGAGATGAACTGAACCGCCATCCCCGAGTTTTCCTGAAGCTCAAGAATGAGGTCGAGTATCTGGGCTTGGATAGTTACATCCAGGGCCGTCGTAGGCTCGTCTGCGACCAGGAGTTTTGGACGGCAAGCAAGTGCCATTGCGATCATCGCGCGCTGGCGCATTCCGCCAGACAGCTGATGAGGATAGTCGTCTGCTCGACGCCGGGCGGATGGAATGCCGACTGATTCAAGCAATTCTACCGCACGTTCGAATGCCGGCCGCTTGCCCAAACCTTCATGGACATTCAGTACTTCGGCAATCTGGGCTCCCACTGTCATGACAGGATTCATGGCCGTCATGGGTTCCTGGAAGATCATGGCGATCTCGCGCCCGCGGAGCTGGCGCCATTGCCTCTGGGTCTGATCGACCAGGTTACGGCCGTCGAAGTGGATGGATCCGCCAACCTCACCATTTCCAGGGATAAGCCCCATCAAGGCAAGCGACGTCATCGTCTTGCCGCAACCTGACTCGCCGACTATCCCGAGCGTCTCACCTTCAGCGATCTCGTAGCTCAACCCGCCTACCACGTTGGACTTCGCTCCGCCCTTTGATGGGAAAGAGACGAAGAGATCCCTTACAGATAAGAGCGGCTTTATCTTCATGGCTTCCGAAGCCACCTTCTCGCTTCCAAGCTTGGATAGGCGGGTGTCTTCGGGCCATGTTCCCGCACCTGCGGAGAGCCCCATTGCATTCCTCCCGTATTCGATGTTGCCGGACCACCCTTCCGAGCGCTTCCTACGCCCGCCAACACCATTGCGCTTTCTCGATCAGCGACATAATCAGACTTCGATGACTCCAATGCCATCCTTGATGACGACTTCAGTCCCATATGGCGCAGACAGTTTCCTAAAACGCTCCAGAATTCGCACTGCGTTCTCGCCTTTCGCCAGCATCGGCCGCCCTTCTGTCAATGGGTGCTTGCCCTTTCCGGTCCGGCGGCGCAAAGTCGCTTCCGGTGTCGAGTCACGACCCATTTCAACTGGATGCAGATAGAGACGGCGCAGTTGATCGTTCTTCATCTCGATCTGGAGAACGCACGATCCCCACCAGGTTTCTCCCGAATGGTCGAGGCCCGGATGCAGCGGATGAAGCGCAGGGTGAAGCGTGTAGAGCCGCTCCATGTCATGGCCCCAGGCCTCATAGCTGTCGTAGGGCACGCGCTGAAGGAATTCAGAGTTTGCCCAGAAATTGCCGATGCCGTAGATGATCGGCTTGCCTTTGTAGATCTCAATACCGAGGGTCCTGTGCCAACCGTGACCGACATAGATGTCGGCACCGCCATCGATCGCGGCGTGGGCGAATTCCTCAACGAACCTTGGCGGGGTGTCTCCGCGCGGACCATCCGAGACCGAGAAGTGATGTGCCACGATAACTAGATCGGACATGCACCGGGCTTCCTCAATCGCCCGCATATTACGGGCAAGGTCGCGGCGATCGCATTTTGAGATGATCTCGCAGCGCTCCCCCTCAACGAAGCACACAGGGTCTCCCCACTGCTGCGCCCCAGGTATCTGGATGCCGAACGCCCCCGCCGGACCATGTTTGGGCGCCTTCACGATATTCAGCTTCTTCGCGAAGTCCTTGATGTTCTGCATCGTCTCGGGATCCAGAACGAACTCGTAGGTCAAGCGCTGTGGGTTCACTCCAGGGCGAGCCATGAAGCCGCCCTTGCTCTGGTTTGCCCACATGAAATGCTGATTGCCGGATGATGTAGCGACGAGCGACACCCGCCCCCTCTTCTTTTCCACATAGCAGGGCTGGGTCGCCTGCTCGAGATCGGAGCCAGTACCAGCAGTGGCGATGTTAGCCGCCTTCATATGGCGAAGGGTGGCCAGCAAGCCTTCAGCTCCAAAGTCGAAGCTATGGTTGTGCGCGGTCGACATCAGATCTAGACCCGCCCACTTCAGATCTTGGGCTACTTTCGGGTCAGCCAGCATGAATGAGCCAATCCCCTGACCACGTGCTGGCCACTTGAGCTCCTCCAGATCCGCGAAGTTCATCTCCAGATGGCCATATGCCACGTCGGAATCCTTCACGAGGTCCCATATTTGCAGGAATTCGGGTTCATCATGCATCGAGAACGGACGACTGACCATGCACTCGCCCACCATTGAAACACGCCATTCGCCCTCGCGAGATTCCGTCATTACCAATCCTTCCCGACCACGATATGAAGCTGATCTGCATCGACATCCCAATCAAAGCGCGCGTGTATTGCCGTTGAATAAAAGGATCAATCGATGCCATCTGTTATGACATCGATATTAGCGACATCAGCATTTATCACTAGAAGGACTATCCAGCTTTCAGATATCTCATTTTTCGAAACCTATGGCGGCGTTCAACCCCAATCGTTCCAGAGTGCTGAAAACGACAAACGGGCCTCTTGACCGACTTTAATGATCGCTGGCGATTGATGCTGAGAGATGACGTCGCAAGCACGTAATCCTTGCACCGAAGAGGTTCCCGGCTCGGGATTGAGGGGCGTGGACATTCATCAAGGGCTGGCGCACGCGCGTAGGTGCGGGCTTGTCATAGGTGTCGTGTTCTCTGACCTCGTCATCCAGGGTTATGCAGGGAACTGCAGCTTGAACCGATCCGCCCAGGGTTGCCGGAGGTACATCGCTCCCTCTGTTCGTCGGGACGCCCGACGCTGGGTGCTTTCTCGCCATCTGGGACACCCAATTCCCTCATCATTTCCCAGGCTGGCTTATTGCTCGAAAGCAAGGTCGGACGATTGAAGCTCTCAGGCGCATCGTGCGCGGCGCCGATGCGTTTGAAGGAAAACACCGTTCAAATGCGTATCCTGCATCTGATCGGAAGGAGGATAAGCCGCAGATCGGCAGGTACCTATCAGAGACCGGCTTCAGGAAATCGCTTTGCAACCTGAAAAACGGCTCTGCGTCGTCAGGAACACAACTTTGGGTTCCTCACGCACACAATTTTGAGACCGAGAAAACGCCGCCTCGAAAAAAATAGATTTCTTTCAAGCGCTTGCAGAGGCGCACTTACACAACTTTGGGTCTGCGACCAGCTAGGAACAGCCCGGCCCGGTCGAAAGACCGGGCCGGAATGACAAAGAGAACGAAAAGGAAACAGGCGAAAGAACGCCTGAAAAGACAAAGCCGACCCCCCGGGATCGGCCTTGAATTCCGCGAAAATCGCCTCAGCGACGCGGAGCGGCGGAAGCGCCAGTAGACGCTGCTGCACGGGTTTCGCGTGACCGCACCAGTGCCAAGCCGGCGAGCACCACCACAGCCATCACCGTCGCATAGCAGACCAGGGGCCAGGCGGAAGCACCGTCGAGAAGCGTTACTGCCAGGGTGCCCGCGATGCTCACGATCAGGCTCTGAATGCAGAAGTAGATCGCGACAGCCGAGCCTGCGATGACATCGAAGCCCCTCAGCGCGCCGTTGGCGGTGACCGAAACGGTGAGAACGATGCCTATGGCCATCACCCACATCGGCAGGATGAAAGTGAGAAATGACGGCGAAGCGTGCGCTTCGCCTGCGGCAAGCAGTAGCGCGCCACAGACGAGCATCACCATGCCGCGCGCCACGCAACCCGCAACACCCCATCGGCCAACGAAGGCTTTGGCGAATCGTGCCGTCGTGATCATGACCAGAGCCACGGTCGCAAAGGTCAGGCTGAACCAGAATTCGGTGTAGCCTGCCCGGCCGATCAAGACACGCGGGGCCGTCGAGAAGAAGACGAAGAACGATCCCATGCCCGCACTGAAGCCCAGGGTGTAGACCCAGAACGGAAGACTCGTAAAGATCGGCAGCACCGAGGGGCGCGGGCCCGTGCCGATTGCCGGACGCGTCTCATGCCACCGGAGGCTGGCGTTGGCGATGGCCAGCGCTGCGAGCGCAGCAAGCGTGACAAAGATCGCGCGCCAGCCGAAGCTTTCCGCGATCAGGGCACCAGCTACCGGACCAATGGCCGGGACGAATGCCAGCATCGAGCTGAACAGGCCATAGATGACGGCGTTTTCCGGACGGTCGGCATAGACGTCGCGCACTGTCGCGAAGGTGGCCACAAGTGCGGCCGAGGCCCCGACAGCCTGGAGCAGGCGGAACGCCAGGAAATCTCCGGCCGTGGAGGAGCAGGCCGCACCGAGGGAGGCCGCAGCGAACAGCGCGCCGCCCGCAAGCAGCACTGGCCGTCGCCCGACGCGGTCAGAGAGCGGGCCGAAGACCACCTGCCCCACCCCGAGCATAACCATGTAAAGGCTCAGCGCGAGCTGGATCACGCCGGGCGTCGTGTTCAGGATAACCGGCATAGCCGGCACGACGGGAAGGAAGATGTCCATCGCCAGGGAGGCGAGAATGTCGAAGGGCGCCATCAGCAGCAAGGCTGCCGGCAGCGTGTAAGTCCACGCAGGTCTTGGGGAAGTCATGACGAAACATCCGCTTGAACAGAGAACAAAGCGGCGCTCGTTCACCAGAAAATCGAACGATTTGGCTCTAAAGAACGCCGCAACAACGAAAGCCGTTGCTGCGGCTCACCTGTCTGCGGACTTGCCGTCTCCCATGACGTGCCCCGTTTGAACTGAGTTGGCGACTGGCATTATCCTATCCTGCCCGCCGAGTCGAGGGGCGAAGGAACGAGAGGACTGATGACGATCGGCATTCGGGAGGCCGAGGATGGCGACGCGGTGCAGATGGCGGCCATCCTCAACGAGATCATCGAAATCGGCGGGCTTACGGCGCACCTAACCCGCTTCGATGCGGAGCGCATACGGCGCACCTTCATCCATCCCGTGCGCCGCATTTCCTGCTTCGTGGCACTCGATGGCCTGCAGGTGCGCGGCTTCCAGGCGCTCGAATGGTCGGACCCGGAGTGGCCGGGCGAAGACCGGCTGCCTGCGGACTGGGCTCTCGTCTCGACCTTCGTGCAACCCGGGCATCACCGTCGCGGGATCGGCAAGGCCCTGTTCAAGAGAACTGCCGCCGCGGCCGAGGCCGCAGGGGTGCGCTTCATCGACGCCACGATAAGACAAGAAAATGCCCGGGCACAGGCCTTCTACGGGAGCCTCGGATTCGAAGAATACAGGCGCAGCGCGGATGCCGTGTCGAAGCGCTTCGCGCCGGGGTGGCGATGAGACCGGGGAGAGACCGAAGCCCGTTCTCAGATGTTTCACACTCTCAAGGAAGCTTCGAGAAGGTCCGATTTCGTCGACACACCCCTCCCCGATCAGGTTTTCCCTCCAAAGGCTGGCAAAAATCTGTCTTCTCAGTCATTGCACTGAGTGGAAGGCAGCTGCGTCATCTTGCGAAATCAGCGGGATGCGCGCCCTTCCGGGCCTCGCATCCCCAGTGGTTGCGGGAGAGTTCCGTGCGCTCCGCCAGCACTCTGTGTCGTTTCAGCCTTGTTCGGCCTTTGCAGCCATCGACCGTCCGGAAAGCTCCAACAAGGCCGCAAGCACTGCTGCAATTCCGAGGAAAACGCTGGTGAGGCCAAAAACCCCGGCATAGCCAATCCAGCTGACGAGCGGCTGGCTGACAACGGGTGACAGGAACTGCCCGAGAAAGATGCTGGCGGTCAGCGCACCTGCGACGCGGCCTCGGGCAGCCGGAGGAGCGAGCGTCATGGCGCTTGCCGCGAGTCCCGGCATGATGCAGCCCAGGCCCCCACCACCCACCATGAGCCCGACGGCGACGGCGGCGTGCGAAGACGACATTGCGATAATTGCAAAGCTTACAGTCATCACGCCAAAACCGACGGCAAAACCTCCCGGCAGGCCGACCATGGCGCGCAGGCGGCCGTAGCCGAGCGAGGCAGCGGCAACAGCGAGGTTGAAGGCGCCAAGCGTAATCCCCACCGTGCCTGGAGAATTCACGCCAAGGGCATACAGATGGAACGGCATCTGGGTAGGGATAAGATAGAAGCAAATGCTGTTGAAGACTGCCGCAAGGAGCAGGACGCTGACGGCGAGCAGTGGAACCCGGGCAGGCCCGCTGGCACCGGAATCCTGTCGTTCGTACCGTGGTTCCGTGAGGCAAAGCAACACCGCCGGCAGGATCAGAAGGGCCAGGCCGTAAATGGCGAAGGGAGCCCGCCATCCTGCCCCTGCGAGCAGCCCGCCGAAGCTCATGAACAGGAGGCCGCCAATGCCGGTGAACGCTGTCTGCAAACCCATGAAGCGGTCGCGGCTTGGCCCCGCAAAGAGATCGCCGATCAGAGCAGTGGTAGCGGTAACGATCCCCGCGACGGCTGCGCCGAGCAGGGCCCGTCCGAACAGCAGCGCATAAAGAGTGTCGGCAATTAGACCCGACGTGCCTGCAAGACCGTAGAGCAGCACCGAGGCCGAAAGCACGCGCAGGCGGCCGAATCGGTCGGTGAACTTTCCCGCGAACGGTGCGATGAAGGCGATGGCGAGCGCCGGCATGGTGATCAGAAGGCGCGTCAGAAAAGCGGCATTCTCGGTACCGGCGAAATGTGCCTCGATGGCAGGAAGACCGGGCGAGATCACCGTTGCCGCCATGATGGTGAGAGAGCTGACGAACAGGAGCGTTGCCGCCGTCGCTAAGGACGGACGGAGCTCAGCGGACTCAGATCCCGACAGAGAAGCGTTGGCAGAGCTCATGCCGCCACCTCAGCGTAAGGGGCCGCCAGGCGTGCGCTGCGCAGGGTGTGTGACCACCACAGAAGACGCGCCAACAGCATGTCCAGAGCCTTTCGCTCCTCGTGCGCATCCGCCAGGCCGTTTGCGCCGAACCGCCGCCAGGGGATAGGGAAACTCACGCTGTCCCGCAGCGTTACCGCATGCAGCTCCGCAAACACCAGGCGCAGCTGTTCGACGGCGCGCAAGCCGCCCGAGATTCCGCCATAGGAAATGAACGCCACAGGCTTGGCTTGCCACTCGATATAGGCCGAATCGATCACGGCCTTCAGGGCAGCCGGATAGCCGTGATTGTATTCCGGGGTCACGACCAGGAAGGCGTCAGCTTCGTCGATGCGCTGGCGCAACGCGGCGACCGACTCCCCGCCGTTGCCCCGCCCCAGGCTGCCGAGGTCGAGACTGGCCGGGTCGATCACGTCGACCACAAAGTCCGTGCTGCTGCCGATTTCGGCCAGAACCCATCTGAAAACGGTGTCGCAATAGCGGCCTTCGCGCGCGCTGCCGAGAATGATCGTGAGCCTTGTTGGTTCAGTCATCTGGGAAAGTCTCCTTGGTTGATATCGAAGGAGACATTCTGATAAAACCTCAACTAAGGTTGAGGTCAAGAGGCAAACTCATGACAAAAGCAACGCCGGGAAAACTGCAGAGGGAACTGAGCGTGGGTGAAGTCGCAGCCAGAAGCGGCGTGGCCGTTTCCACGCTTCACTTCTACGAATCGAAGGGGTTGATCCGCAGCAACCGCAATCGGGGCAACCAACGGCGTTATCCGCGCGAGGTGCTACGGCGCGTGGCTATCATCAAGGTGGCCCAGCGCACCGGCATACCGCTTGCGGAGATCAAGGAGGCGCTGTCCACCCTGCCGGAGGGACGCACGCCGACCGCAGCGGATTGGCGGCGGCTGTCACAGCGCTGGAAGGCGGACCTGGACTTGCGAATCGAACGGCTCACGCGACTGCGCGATCAGTTGACCGACTGCATCGGCTGCGGCTGCCTGTCGACGGAACACTGTCCGCTGCGCAACCCCTATGACGAGCTCGGGGAACAGGGACCGGGGCCCAGACTGCTGGACCCGGAATGCAATCCGTGTCCTTCAGCCATGGGTGAGGCATGCCAGACTGACGATGGGAAAAACTGCAGCGCGATGACGTGACACTCTCCCTTCCCCGTTCCGGCCTCAATTGGCGTTAGAACTGGTCGCGGACGTCAAGGAGAGTGTTTCGTGCTTCGCAAGCTATTGATTGGAACGGCAGCAGTCGTAGCCGCGCTGTGGGCCACGAACACCTCGCTGTTTGGACCAACCCCGGAAGCGGGCAAGACACGGCTTCTGTCGCACCGCGGCGTTCACCAAACCTTCAGCGCGGAGGACCTGGAGAATGATACCTGCACGGCGGAACGAATCCTGCCCCCAACGCATGACTACATCGAAAACACAATCCCCTCGATGCGCGCCGCCTTCGAGCATGGGGCGGCGGTCGTGGAGCTGGACGTTCACCTCACGCCGGACGGCGCCTTCGCGGTCTTTCACGACTGGACGCTTGACTGCCGCACGGACGGAACAGGCGTGACCGAAGAGACGCCCATGAGCCGGCTCAAGGAGCTTGATATCGGTCATGGCTACACCGCCGATGGCGGCAGGACCTTCCCGCTGCGCGGCAAGGGTATCGGCATGATACCTGCACTGGATGAGGTGTTTCGCGCCTTTCCGGGCCGGCAATTCCTGATCAACTTCAAGAGCCAGCGGGCCGATGAGGGGCAAGCTCTCGCCGACCTTTTGAACAAGAATCCCGAATGGCGGAAAGCGACTTTCGGCGTCTATGGCGGAGAGATCCCCACTCGGGAAAGCCTGCGGCTCGTTCCCGGTCTTCGCGGTTATGACAAGACGTCGATCATCTCTTGTCTCAGCCGGCACCTTGCGCTGGGATGGAGCGGCTTCGTTCCCGCCGCCTGCCGAAACACATTGGTGATCGTGCCGTTAAACTACGCCTGGATGCTGTGGGGCTGGCCGCACCGCTTTATCGAGCGCATGAAGGCTGCCGGAAGCGAGGTCATCCTGATGGGTCCCTATCAGGGCGGCGATTTCACCGCCGGTATTGATCACGCCGGGCAACTGGCGCTCGTGCCCGACAATTTCGATGGCTATGTGTGGACCAATCGCATCGAAGTGATCGGGCCATTGTTGAATCCGCATGGCAACAGTCCTGGCCAGACCCGGGTCGGCAGGTGAGTCCCGGCTGGCGGAACTCTGCGCGCCGTCTCCTGCCTTTCCGCACTCCGGCCATTGCCGCAGAAGTTCACACGCCAGCGGGTTCACGGCCCAGGATGTCCGATGCGCGGTGGTTCTCGTCGACGCCGTCGATGAGGAACACCTCCCCCTAGGCGTTGTCACGGCGCAGCGGCAGGATCTCCCGATAGGCGTCGGATCCGACGCCATGGACGGCAGAGGCCATGAAGCGCATCCTGGACAGCGCCGCCTTGTAGGGCTAGCCGCACCGCCGTGACGCTGCCGCCCAGCCCTTGGAACGGACACACCCGCCCCAGCACGTTCATGTCAGATTCTCAGATCCCTTTGGGCTGGCCGGCTTTTCCTTCTTGCGAAAAGGCTTGCTTGAGGCTTTGCCATCCTCGCTTCGTGCCCTGTGCTTTTTCGGTGCAGCGGAGGCGGGTCCGGCTGATGCGTCATAGAAATCCCTGCGCTTGCGCGTCGCGGTGGAGCGCTCCCCGTAGGGATGCGCAGTTTCGGAACGATCCCCTGCGAACCGTCCGCCTGAACGCCCGCCGGGGAAGCGGGTGTCGGCGCGGCGAGAGAGGTCCGGGGCGCCGTCCAGCGGGTGGACGGTGATGCCACGCTCAAGCGTCCTGTTGCGGCCCAGAGCCGAGAGGAAGGCGTCGGCGTGGGATGCTGCGATCTCCACGAAGGTCTCGTTCGCCTGCATGCGGATCGCGCCGATCTCGGCCTTGGACAGGTTGCCCACCCGGCAAAGCATCGGAATGAGCCAGCGCGGCTCGGCGTTCTGGCGCCGGCCAACCGAGAGCGAGAACCAGGCGGAAGAGCCGAAATCGCGGCGCGGGGCGCTTCCCGCTTCTCCGGTCCGCACGCGGCGGCCGCGCGCGTCAAGTGGCACTTCGGTGAGTTCCTCAGGCGCGGAATGACGGTCGCGGTAAAGGCGAACGAAGGCCGCGGCCAGGCGGTCGGCGCCGTGGCGTTCCACCAGCGTGCGCACCAGCGCCTCTTCCTCCTCGCGCACGTCTTCGGCGAAGACGGGATCGGCCAGAAGACGCTCGTCGTCACGGCGCTGCACCTCATCTGCAGAGGGGGCGTTGGCCCAAGTGGCGGTGACGCGGGCGGCCTCCAGCAGGCGCTCGGCCTTGCGGCGCTGGTTCGCCGGCACGATCAGCGTACAGATGCCCTTGCGCCCTGCCCTGCCCGTGCGGCCGCTGCGGTGAAGCAGGGTCTCGGGATTGGTTGGAAGGTCCGCGTGGATCACCAGGTCGAGACCCGGCAAATCAATGCCGCGAGCCGCCACGTCGGTGGCGATGCAGACGCGGCCGCGACCATCGCGCAGAGACTGGAGCGCGTGGTTTCGCTCGTTCTGGGAAAGCTCGCCGGACAGCGCCACAACCGAGACGTTGCGGTTGTTGAAACGGGCCGTGAGGTGGTTCACCGCCGCGCGCGTCGAGCAGAAGACGATCGCCATCGGCGCTTCGTAATAGCGCAGCACGTTGAAGATGGCGTGCTCGCGGTCGGAGGGCGACACAAGCAGCGCGCGATACTCGATGTCGCCGTGCTGGCGGGTCTCGGACTGGGTGGCGATACGGACCGCATCGCGCTGGTACTGTTTGGCAAGCCTGGCGATCGCCGCGGGAACGGTGGCCGAAAACATCAGCGTGCGGCGGTCGTCCGGGGCGGACTCGAGGATGAATTCCAGGTCTTCGCGGAAGCCCAGGTCCAGCATCTCGTCCGCCTCGTCGAGCACCACGACCTTCAGCGCCGACAGGTCGAGCGCCTCGCGACGGATGTGGTCGCAAATGCGGCCGGGCGTGCCCACCACGATGTGGGCGCCCCGTTCGAGCGCGCGGCGCTCGCTGCGAATGTCCATGCCGCCCACGCAGCTCGCGATCACCGCGCTTGTCTCGGCGTAAAGCCATTCGAGCTCGCGGCGCACCTGCAGCGCCAGTTCGCGCGTCGGCGCGATGACCACGGCGAGCGGCGCCGCGGCAGGGCCGAAGCGTTCCGCCTCATCCAGCAGCGTCGGCGCCATGGCAAGACCAAAAGCCACTGTCTTGCCGGAACCGGTCTGGGCGGAAACCAGGGCATCGGATCGGGCGAGCGCCGGGTCCAGCATCGACTGCTGAACCGGGGTAAGCGTCTCATAGCCGCGATTTGCCAAAGCGCGGGCAAGCGCGGGAACGACGCCGGAAAAATCTGTCATACAAGTCTCTTTCGGAGTGGCGCATGCGTGATGCGCGTCTGGCTGCGTTCAACGCAGCAACGGGTCTCGCCGTTCCTATTGGTTATGGGAGCCAATGTCAAAGCCGTTCAGAGGTGCGCAGGGCTGCCCGCAGCAATTGGCATCGCTCGCACCAGACCCGTCCGCATAAGGGGCGAGCGCGGCCGCTTTGCGGAGTACAGTGCCCTTGAACAGCCACGGATGCGGTAATAATCGCAACGGGAAAGAACCCGCCTTCAAGAGTCGAGATCATCGGTCATGCAGGAAAAACTTGAAAAACTCGCCCGGCTGATGCGGAACGAGCAGCGCAGGCTTCTGGAAGACGCCGCGGCCACGGGACGCGTTCCTGCGGGCCACGCGTTGCAGCGCATCGCCTATCTCGAGCTCAACATCGCCGCGATCGAAAACATCCTCTCCGAGGAGAAGAACGGCCCGAAGGACTGAGGGCCACGGGGTTCCGCTTCGTTTCACACCGCGGGCCGGCCGTTCCGGCCCGTTTCCCCTTTCCGCGCGTTCGGGCGCCCCAAGGCGTTCTCTCCTATGCCGATGCCCCGCGTCCCGATGTTCTGCCGCCGGACAGCCGGATCACGCAGTATGTCCCGTGCAAAGGACATGCGTTCGCGTCCTCCTGCCTGCCGCCTTGGGAGTAAGGGTGGAATGTCCGGGGCATTTATACTAAGGGTGCGGAGACCAAACGGGGGATCAACGATGAAGAAAGAGCTGGAACATCTTGCGCAGCTCATCCGCGAGGAACAGCGCAGGCTTTTGCAAGTCGCCGCCGAAAGCGGGCAGATTCCGCCCGCCCAGACGCTCGAGCGGATCGCCATGCTGGAACTCAACATCGCCGCGATCGAGAACACTCTGGACGAAACGGATAAGTAGCATGCGGGACCGGCGGCGAAGGGTGTTCACGGAGTACCAGCCATGAGCGCCGCACGCCCCGCCGAGGTTCTCGTCAAGACGGACATCGCCGTCATCGGCGCCGGACAGGCTGGCCTTTCGGCCGCCTACCACCTGAGGCGCCTTGGCTTCGAACCGTTGCGCCATTTCATCGTCTTCGACCGCGCGCCGGAGCCGGGCGGGGCCTGGCAGTTCCGCTGGCCGTCGCTCACGCTGTCAGCCGCCAACGGGATCCATGACCTGCCGGGACTTGGCCTTGCCGAAGCGGTGGATGTCGGCGACGGCAGCATACAGGCCGCCACAGCCATGAAGGCCTATTTCGCAGCTTACGAGGAGCGGTTCGACCTGCGCGTGCTGAGGCCCGTGAATGTCAAGGTCGTCTGCGATCGCGGGGAGCGGCTCCGGGTGGAGACAAACAAGGGTCTGTTCTCGGTGCGCGGGATCATCAACGCGACGGGAACGTGGGAAGCGCCGTACATTCCGGAGATCCCCGGCGCCGGGCGGTTTCGCGGCCGTCAGCTTCACACGCGCGATTACCGCACCGCGGAGGAGTTCGCCGGTCAGCACGTGATCGTCGTCGGCGCGGGGATCTCCGCCCTGCAGCTGCTGGACGAAGTTTCCCGGGTGACGCGGACCACGTGGGTGACGCGGCGGGAGCCGGAGTTTCTCGACGTGCCCTTCTCGCCGGAGCTCGGCCGCGCAGCGGTGACGAAGGTCGAGGAGCGCGTGCGCCAGGGCCTGCCGCCCGCCTCGGTCGTCTCGGTGACGGGAATCCCCAAATCGCCTGCCATCGAAGCCATGCGGGCGCGCGGAGTGCTCACGCGGCAGCCGATGTTTACGGGAATCACGGAAACGGGTGTACGCTGGGATGACGGTCGCACGCTCGATGCGGACGTAATCCTGTGGTGTACCGGTTTTCGCAGCGCCCTCGACCACCTGGCGCCGCTCCAGATACGCAACAGTAACGGTGGCATCACCATGACAGGCAGGCTGGCAACCCAAGTGGCGAAGGATCCGCGTATCCATCTGGTTGGTTACGGGCCGTCTGCCTCCACCATCGGCGCCAATCGCGCAGGCGGCGCGGCCGCGCGGGAACTCACATCTTATCTGGGGATGGCCGCGCCTGGCCCGTGAACAATTACGCAGGATTACCTATATAGCCGCCGAACGGGACGTAATGTCTCACCGCGCGGCATTATTTTGCCGCTTTGTTTGCCGAATAAACCAGCGCGTTGCCGCGGACGGGCGGTTCCCCCGTTCTTCGCTGCACACGCACAACAAGGATTGCCGTCACCCGACGGCCAGAGAGGACATTTTTCCGTGCCCTGACCGGCATGCAGAATGGTGGAGGTAATTCATGCTGCTCAACTGCTGTCCTTCGTGCTCGGGACCCCGACCATCGGCCGCACGCCGCTGCCCCTGGTGTCTGCGGGCCTATGACGCGCCGAAGGGCCTGCCCGAGCATCTCTACGCGAGCTTTGAGGGAGAGTCGGAGATTCCGGGCGAAGCCGTGAAGAAGTCCGGGAAGAAGACCAGGTAGCGGTTCCCGAACGGTATCCGCAGCACGAAGGCCGGCCACGCCGGCCTTTGGCATTCTAGGCTTGCCAGCCGCCCCCTGCCATAACAGGCATTCGGCGCCGGAGCAGACCGCACTTGAGCGGGCGCTCCGCCCCCCGAAAGCGGGTCAGAAGACCGGCGGGAACGGACGGCCGCCGCGGTCGAGCGTGATCCAGCGGGTCTCGGTGAAGCTCTCGAGCGACCAGCGGCCACCGTGCTTGCCGACGCCGGAAGCCTTGATACCACCGAAGGGTACGTGCGGCTCGTCGTTCACCGAAGAACAGTTGACGTGGCAGTTGCCGGTGTCGAGACGGTTCACGATAGCGAGCGCCCTCGCCTCGTCCCGCGAGAAAACACCGGCCGACAGGCCGTATTCCGTATTGTTGGCGATGCGGATCGCCTCCTCGTCGGTGCGGAACGGAATGACCGGAACGACGGGGCCGAAGGTCTCTTCCTGGTAGATCTTCATCGCGGGCGTCACACCGGTGAGGATCGTGGGCTCCACAAAGCGGCCCTCGATCTTGCCGCCGAGCACGACCTTGGCGCCCTTGGCGATGGCGTCTTCCAGCTGCTCGCGCACCTTGCCGGCCTGCTTGTCGTTGATCAGCGGGCCGATGACATGCTCCTGGCTCTTCGTGGGGTCACCGACCTTGAGCTTGCGGGCGCGCTCGACGAATTTCGCAAGGAACTCGTCGAAGATCTTCTCCTGGACGAGCACCTTTTCGACGAACATGCAGATCTGGCCCTGGTGCATGAAGGAGCCAAAGTTGGCGGCCTGGGTGGCGCGCTCCATGTCGGCATCCTCCAGCACGATGAGAGAGTCCTTGCCGCCGAGTTCCACGCAGCACTTCTTGAGGTGCGCGCCGGCCTTGGCCGCGACCTGACGGCCGACGGCGGTGGAGCCGGTGAAGGAAACGCCCTTCACGTAGGGGTGCTCGATCAGCTCGTCGCCCACCTCGGCCACGTTCTCTCGCGAACAGGTCACGACGTTGAAAACACCCTTGGGCAGGCCGGCCTCCTCGAAGACCTCCGCGAACAGCAGGCCGCCGAGATAGGGGGTTTCCTCCGAGGGTTTCAGGACGATGGTGTTGCCGGCCGCAAGCGGGAACAGGAAGCCGCGGGCCGAAAGGATGCAGGGGAAGTTCCACGAGCTGATGACGGCCACGACGCCCATAGGACGGCGGACGGCCATGGAGATCTTGCCGTATTCAGAGGGCAGCACCTCGCCGGTCGACTGCCAGACGGAGGCAGCGGCGGCGTGGAAGACTTCCAGGACATAGCCCGTCTCGAACATGCCCTTGCCGAACCAGCCGCCGCCTTCGGCCTGGATGGCCTCGACGATCTCCATACGGCGGCGTTCCCAGATCTCGGCCGCCTTGTGCAGGTAATGGGCGCGCTTGGAGAACGGAAGCTGCGACCACTCGGGGAACGCGGCCTGGGCCGCCTCGATGGCTGCGGCCGTTTCCGCGCGTCCGGAATCGGGAACTTCCGCCCAGACGGAACCGTCGGACGGGTTGTAGTCCTTGAAAGTCTTCTTCGTCGCCGACCAGCTGCCGCCGATATACATGCCTTCAAACACTCGGGCCATGGTCACGTCTCCTCTCTTGTTCGGTATGCCGTCAGGGCCGCTTCGGCTCCGCACGGTCTCGATCCTCATCTGAGTCACGGGGCTGGAGACCAGACTGCGTCTTCCGCGCCTGTTCCACAAGTGCGGCGATGCCATCCGCTACGGGCCAGCGGTCGCTGGCGCCCCCGGCGACACCGTCCGTCCCATCTCCCGCTGGACCTGCCGCCTCTTCCGGCTTCACCGTGAAGGCCTTGAGCTGCCTGCCGCGCACGGGCGCGGAAACGGCCTGCTTCTTCGCGGCTTCCGCAACCAGTGCAGCGATGCCGTCACTGACCGGCCATCCAACGGTCTCCCCGCCCTCCGCGCGCATCATTTGCCGCACGGAAAGGGTTTTCACCAGCGCGGCTATGCCATCACTCACCGGCCAGGCGGCAGTGCCGGCAGCCGCCTCCGGATGATTTTTGCGCGCCACCTCATCCTCTCCGGCGGAAGCCTCGTCTTCGACGGCAAAGCGGCTGTTGTGGCCGATCAGCGGAGAAGGCTGGATTTGGGCCAGATCCTCGCCGTTCGCGAGGGTTCGCGGATCGACCCGTTCGGAGAGCCCCGTCTTTGCCTCTTCCCGTGTCGCGCTGACGTGCCGGGCCAACCGCGCCGAAGCCTCGGCGGCCAGTTCGCCGGCGCGCTCGCTCAGGGCCCGCGCATCGGCGGCAATGCGGAGCGGCGGGGACACGTGATCCGCGCCACGGCTGCGGCCAATGTGACGCGCCAGGCGTTCCGCCGCCCGCTCGGCAAATTCGGCCGCGCGGCCGCTCAGAGCCCTTGCATCCTCGGAAACACGAAGCGCTGGCGGCATCGGACCGGCCTCCCCGACTTCATCCCTGTCTGGATCATACAACCCGGCGAAAGCGGACGGAACCGGGCGTTCGCGGCGCAGGGCGCGGATGAAGCGCGCCTGGATTTCCGCAGCGCGGCGCGTCAGCTCTTCAACCACGCGGCCGGCAGCACCCAATCCCTCGTGGATCGCCGCCGAAATGAGCCCCTGCGGACGCGGCTCGTGGGCGGCCGGGGACGCCGCTCCCCCCAGATAGGCGTTGATCACGGCCGGGTTGTTCATCAGCGCCTCGGCGGTGTTCTCGCCTGCCACATGGCCATTCTCGATCAGGTAGCCCCGATCGGAAATCTTCAGGCTTTGGCGCGCATTCTGCTCCACGAGCAGAATGCCGACGCCGGTCCTGGCAATTTCTTTCAGCGCGCGAAAAAGCTCCTTGCTGAGAAGCGGCGAAAGGCCCAGCGAGGGCTCGTCCAGCATCAGGATCTGCGGGTTGGACATGAGCGCGCGGCCGATGGCGACCATCTGCTGCTCACCGCCCGACATGGTGCGCACCACCTGCCGCCGGCGTTCAACGAGCCGAGGGAACAGGCGGTAGACTTCAGCGAGCCTCGACGCCTCCACATCGCGGGCGCGCCGGGCATAGGCGCCGAGATCCAGATTCTCCGCGACCGTGAGATCCCCGAATATGCCCCGGCCTTCCGGCACAAGGGCAATGCCCTCCTCAACGATGCGGTGCTGATCCACCCCCATTGAACGGGTCCACCTTGAAGTATGGTTTTGACCATGAAGGAGGACCACAATGGCCAACAAGCGACACAAGCCCGACGAGATCGTCACGAAGCTTCGGCAGGTTGAGGTTTTGCGCGGCCAAGGCATGGCGATGGCGGATGCCGTTCGCCAGATCGGCGTTTCCGAACTGACGTTCTACCGGTGGCGCAAGCAAT
>Ga0207747_1000744_pt1 | contig 31149 bp, 16 predicted proteins | sample HigsolmetaGSP11D_FD_184839 | JGI IMG/M metagenome (GOLD analysis project Ga0207747, IMG submission 184839) | High solid enriched microbial communities from the Joint BioEnergy Institute, USA - SP1-1-D (SPAdes) | ecosystem: Engineered > Bioreactor > SSF (Solid state fermentation) > Aerobic >...
AGTAAATTGACTGATTACAAATCCACGAATACACCATCAAAGAAAGACTTAATAAGAGAATATTTAGATGCATTTCGAAAGGAAAATTTGCGTGTCGGACTATACTATTCATTACTTGATTGGCATCATGATGAATATCCGGCATATAATGATCCTTATCATCCGATGAGAGGGAATGAATTATTTAAAAACAGAAATCATGATTTTTCAAAATATATAGATTACATGCACGGTCAAGTGAGAGAGCTCACGACAGATTATGGCAAGTTAGATATTTTATGGTTTGACTTCTCTTATGATGATAAAACAGGAGATACATGGCGAGCATCAGATCTTGTCAAAATGGTTCGCTCTAATCAACCAGAAATATTAATAAACAGTAGATTAGGTGGCAATCTAAAATCAATAAATCCTGAAATATATGCAGGTGATTTTGCAACACCTGAGCAGATGATTCCAACAGAAGGCATTTTTGATGAATTGGGTAATCCTGTCCCCTGGGAAGCGTGTATTACAATGAATGATCATTGGGGGTATTGTGCAATAGATAAAAACTTTAAATCCGCAAAACAGATTATAAGACTTTTAGTAGAATGTGTGAGTAAAGATGGCAATTTGCTTTTAAATGTTGGTCCAAATGCTAAAGGGGAAATACCAGAAGAATCTGTAGAAGTGCTTTTGCAAATAGGTAAATGGATGAATAAAAATAGCGATAGTATTTACAACTGTGGGTCATCTGAACTGCCAAAGCCAGAGTGGGGAAGGTACACGAAAAACGGAAAAAAACTATATGCACATATTTTTGAAAGAGGTTTAGGACCGATAGTGTTAAAAGGATTAAAAGGAAAAATAAATAAGGCCAGACTGCTATCTGACCTTTCAGAAATTGAAGTTACTGATTATTGGCATAACAATTTAGATGATCAAGATTGCGCATTTCTTGACGTTCGGTGGACAGAACTTCCGGATGAAATTGATACTGTAATTGAGTTGGAATTAAAATAACAAAAATATGTTTTAACATAAAGTTTACTGGAGGTAATTTTATGTGTAAGTATAAACCAATAAGTGAAAAATATCCACACTTTCTCCATGGAGGCGACTATAATCCTGACCAATGGTTAAATTATCCTAAAATTTTGGATGAAGATATAAGATTGATGAAATTAGCCAATTGGAATGTGGTAAGTTTAGGTATATTTGCTTGGGCTGCTTTAGAACCAGAAGAAGGCAAGTATCAATTTGAATGTTTAGATCGCATAATGGATAAATTGTATGACAATGGAATATATGTAATACTTGCAACGCCTAGTGCTGCACCTCCTGCATGGCTTGTTGATAAGTATCCAGAAGTAGCGAGGGTTGATTCAAATAGAGTAAGGCATCTCTTTGGAGGGAGGCAGAACCATTGCTTTACGTCTCCAATATACAGAGAAAAAGTAAGAAGTATTAATAGAAAATTAGCAGAGAGATATAAAGACCATCCAGCATTAATTGCTTGGCATGTATCAAATGAATACGGCAATGATTGCCATTGCGACTTATGTCAAGAAGCATTCAGAAATTGGCTTAAGAAAAAATACGATAACGATATAAAAAGATTAAATCATGAGTGGTGGAGCCATTTTTGGAGCCATACATTTACAGATTGGTCTCAGATACAAACTCCATCACCGCACGGCGAAACAACTATACATGGATTGAACCTGGACTATAAGAGATTTGTAACAGATCAGACGATAGATTTTTTTAAAAATGAGATTGCACCTTTAAAAGAGTTAACACCAAATATTCCTATAACAACTAATTTTATGGGGACTTTTCCGGGACTTAACTATTGGAAATTTGCAAAACATCTTGATGTCATATCATGGGACAGTTATCCGACTTGGCATGGAAACGAAGAGGATTGGGTAGTTGCATATAAAACAGCATTTGTCCACGACATCAATCGCTCCCTTAAGGGTGGGCAGCCATTTATGCTGATGGAAAGCACACCAAGTGTTACAAATTGGCAGCCTGTTTCAAAATTAAAAAGACCAGGAATGCATGTTTTATCATCAATACAGGCAGTTGCCCATGGAGCAGATACTGTTCAGTATTTTCAATGGAGAAAAAGCAGGGGAGGATTTGAAAAATTTCATGGCGCAGTAGTAGATCACTGTGGACATGAAAACACAAGAGTATTTAAAGATGTTAAAGAGGTAGGAGAAATACTAAAAAGGTTAGATCCGATTATAGGTACATCCGTAAAACCAGAGGTGGCTATAATTTACGATTGGGAGAATAGTTGGGCTATTGAAGATGCAAAAGGTCCGAGGCAAGAAAAAAAGGATTATCTTTTGACATGCCAATCAAACTATAGACCATTTTGGAGTAAAGGCATTACGGTAGATGTAATCGATATGGAAAGCGATTTTAATAGATACAAGCTATTAATAGCTCCAATGCTTTATATGTTAAAGGATGGTGTAGCTGAAAGAATAAAACAATTTGTAAAAAATGGTGGGACATTTGTAACAACATATTTAAGCGGCATAGTAAATGAAAATGATCTTTGTTATCTAGGTGGTTTTCCTGGACCGCTAAAAGAAATACTAGGAATTTGGAGCGAAGAAATAGACGCATTGCACGATAAAGATGAAAATTGTGTAGCTTTTGATGAAGATAATGAATTAGGTATTAGTGGTGAATATAAAGCAAAGGAGCTGTGCGAAATTATTCATCTTGAAGGAGCAAAAGCTTTAGCCAAATACAAAGAAGACTTCTATGTAGGTTTCCCTGCAGTGACAGTTAATAGTTATGGAGAGGGAAAAGCATATTATATAGCATTTAGAAATAACGATGATTTTGTCGATGATTTTTATGGCAAAATAATAGAACTTTTAAATATAAAAAGATCGATAGATATTGATTTGCCAATTGGAGTCACTGCTCAATTGCGGACAGATGGGAATAGACAATTTATATTTTTGTTAAACTTCACAGATGAAGAGAAAGCATTAGATCTAAAAGACATTGAATATATAGATATAGTAGATAACGGCATATTAAGCGGAAAAGTTGTATTGCCGCCTTATGGATTTAAGATTATAGAAAAGAGAAACTAAGGGGTTGATGATAATGAAATTTACAGATGGAAATTGGCTTGTGAGGAAAGAATACAACATTTTTGGAGCTGTAGAAGTTAATGATTATGAGATTAGTAATAATCGTGTAATTTTGTATGTACCTACGTTTCATGTAAACAGTAGAGGAAATACACTAGGCGGTCCTCTATTGACTGTAGAAATAAATTCTCCTATGGAAGATGTGGTTAGTGTTAAATTATATCATTTCAAAGGTAAAGCAAAAAAGAGTCCTAAATTTGAGATAAACAGAAAAGATGACGTAGAAGTAGATATAAAAGAAGATGATAGCTATATTACTTTTACAAGCGGAAATCTTACGGCGAAGATAAAAACTAAAGGAGATTGGTCAGTTGATTTTTTCATAGGTGATAAGCGTATTACTGGTACAGGTTTTAAGAACATGGCATATATAACATCGCAAAATGGAGAAACTTACATACGGGAACAATTAGACTTAGGTGTTGATGAATATGTATATGGCTTAGGCGAGAGATTTACGCCTTTTATTAAAAATGGTCAACAGGTAGATATATGGAATAGGGATGGTGGTACCAGCAGTGAACAAGCGTATAAAAACATACCTTTTTATGTGACAAACAAAGGATATGGTGTATTTGTCAATGATACTGGACTCGTATCGTATGAAATAGCTTCTGAGAGGGTTTCAAAAGTACAATTTAGTGTGATGGATGAAGAGATGGAATATTTTATAATAGGTGGAGGAACCATAAAAAACGTACTTATAAATTATACTTCTCTAACGGGTAAGCCGTCATTGCCTCCTGCATGGTCATTTGGATTGTGGCTCACAACATCTTTTTTAACAAATTATGACGAAAAGACAGTTAGCTTCTTTATAGATGAGATGATAAAGAGGGACATACCACTTAGTGTATTTCACTTCGATTGCTTTTGGATGAAGGAATTTCAGTGGTGTGATTTCGAATGGGACTCAAAATACTTTCCTGATCCTGAAAATATGTTAAAGAGGTTAAAGGAAAGAGGTGTTAGGATATCTGTTTGGATAAATCCATATATAGCCCAAAAGTCAAAACTTTTTGATGAAGCAGCAGAAAAGGGCTATCTTCTGAAAAGGGCAAATGGGGATGTATGGCAATGGGATTTATGGCAGCCCGGAATGGGAATAGTTGATTTCACAAATCCTGACGCGTGCCAATGGTTTTCATCAAAATTAGAAAAACTTATTGACATGGGGGTAGATTGCTTTAAGACAGACTTTGGTGAGAGAATACCAATAGATGTTGTTTATTACGATGGTTCTGATCCTGAAAGAATGCACAACTATTACACATTTTTATATAATAAAGTAGTTTATAATACACTTGCTAAAAAACTTGGGAAAGATAAAGCAATTGTTTTTGCAAGATCGGCAACGGCAGGTAGTCAACAGTTTCCGGTTCATTGGGGCGGTGACTGCAATGCTACATATGAATCAATGGCAGAAACCTTACGCGGTGGTCTTTCAATAAGTATGTCGGGATTTGCTTTTTGGAGTCATGACATAGCTGGATTTGAAAGTACAGCCACACCAGATATATATAAACGATGGACAGCTTTTGGGCTTTTATCATCACACAGTAGACTTCACGGCAATGCGGCATATAAAGTGCCATGGCTATATGATGAAGAAGCAGTTGACGTTTTAAGGTATTTTACAAAATTGAAAAACAAATTGATGCCATACTTATATTCAAAGGCTTATGAAGCATCAATTACTGGAGTGCCTGTCATGAGGCCAATGGTTATGGAATTTCAAGATGATCCAACTTGTGCGTACATTGATAGACAGTACATGCTTGGAGATTCTCTATTAGTTGCTCCAATTTTTAATGAAGAAGGAATTGCAAAATATTATCTGCCAGAGGGAAAATGGACTAATTACTTAAATGGCGCAGTTGTGAATGGTCAACAATGGATTCAAGAGAAACATGGCTATATGAGCATACCGCTAATGGTTAGACCAAATACGATTATTGCAACAGGAAATATCGACAGTAGACCTGACTATGATTATTTGGATAATGTAACTTTTGAGATATTCCAGTTAGAAGATGGATTAGAGGCATCTACAATAGTTTATGGAATAAATGGAGAAGATCAAGTGACTGTAATTGCTAAAAAAGAAGGAAATTCAATTGTAGTGAATGTAGATAGTGCCGAAAAACCTTGGAATGTATTGCTTAGGGGAATTCATAATGTAAAAGAAACAATAGATGCTTCTTATGCGGAAGATAAGTTCGGTGTAAAAATAATACCAGAAAAAGGCAAATTAAAGATAAAAATTATATTATTATAGATATTATTATTAATAGATAAGAGGTTCCGTTAATAGATTCAAAAAAATGGAACCTTTATTTTTGTATAAAAAAATAAAAAATTTTAAAATCAAAGAAGGAATTTTAAAAATGACGTCGAATATAATATATTAAAATGTACGTACAATATAAAAATTACCAGATTAATATATGCATATACAAAATTGGGTTTGCGATATTTATTATTAAATCATTTGATTAAATTAATGAGAAGTTTGATAATTAATATTTATTTGTATGATTTTAATGCTTGTTAAATGCAATTTTATTTATATATCTAAAAGGTTTATAATTTTACATATGAAATTTTAGCAATAAAATTAAAAAAGGATAAATGAAAAATAAAATTTCATAAAAATTTTTTAAACCAAAGAAGGAATTTTAAAAATGACGTCGAATATAATATATTAAGATGTACGTACAACATAAAATTATTATGTTGATATATGTATACAAAAATGGAATTTTATTCTAGGAAGGATGATTTATAAAAATGTTAAGGGTTCTGAATTCAATATATGCTTAATATGTATATTTCAAAGTAATTGAAATAATATAAAAAATATGAAATATGGTGATTTGAATCATTTAATTTTATGGATAAAATAAGAATATCTGAAATAAATAAATTTCTTAGTAATATAGAAAAGATATATTAAATGTACGTACATTGATTAAATTAAAAATTTAGTGAAATGTGTTGTATTTCTGTGAAGGAATTTAAAAAATAATTATGAATATAATTGGATATTAAAATATACATAAAAATGTTAAATAATTTTAAATGTGATATAAGATATAAATAATAAATTTGTTTATTTTTAATAATGAATTAAAACATATATAAATTTTAAATTAGATAGAGTAAAGAAAGTAAATATTTCAAATTTTTAAGATAATGTTTTATATCCAATGATTATATATAAAATATATAAAATTGATAATAAAATTTTTATAATGGTGGAAATATGAGTGGGTAATAACATAAAGTTGCTTCAAAGCGTTAAAAGAATTTGGAATAATGAAATTAAAGATATCGATTTCTGTTTAGGTAGGAGGCAATTATGTTGAAAATATCTAATAATATCAGAAAGATAATATCATTTTTGATAACATTGACATTAATTTTGAGCCAGTTTTCGTTTTTAGATGCTGCTGAAAATAATAATTCTTCAAAAGCAATAGCAACTGTTGAATCATTTGTTGAAGAAAAGAAATATGATGATTATATAAATGAAACAACGTTAAATCAATATACTGGCCCAGATATTACTTATAATGCTGGTTTGATATTTAGTGGTGGTGGGAAAATAATTTCAAATGTCAATGGAAGTGGAAAATCAGCGGTTGAAATTGCTTCTGGGAATGAGGCTACATTTTCATTAGATGTACCATATGCAGGGTTATATAATGTAAAGTTAGAATACATGGATAATAGTGATAGCATGTTACCTGTAGAAACTTCTATTAAAATAAATGGAGAATATCCATTTTATGAATTAAGAGATGTAAAGTTTGAGAGTCTTTGGACATCACCTAAAGTTGTACCAGAAGACAAATATGGAAATCAAATAGTTCCTATGCCAGAAAAATTAAAAGCATGGGAAAGCAAATATATTGAGGATGGTAGCTATAGGCATATTGATCCGCTTTTAATTCCGCTAAATAACGGTAATAATAAGTTAAGCATTAAAGTAAATGAGGGAACTCTTTTAATTAGTAAAATAATCTTAAGTTCTCCAAATCAATCATTAAAAAGATATACAAATAAGATAGTAAATGGAGATAATTATATTGATATTGAAGCAGAAAACATTAAATATAGAAATGATTCATCAATAAGACCTGCTGCACTATTTGATATGGATGTTACACCGTACAATTCAGAAAAGAGGGTTTTGAACATTTTAGATTCTGCATCGTTTAAAAAAGCAGGTCAAATGGTTGAATATGCGTTTGATGTGAATAGTAGTGGATATTATTATATTGGTTTTAATTATAGGCAAGATTCAAAAATTAATTTTCCGGTTTTTGTAAATATTTTAATTGATAATAAACTTTTGTATGAAGAAATGAAAAATTACCCTTTTCAATATACTTCAAGTTTTAAAAATATTACATTAAAAGATAATAATGGTAGAAATATTGCAATATATCTTGAAAAAGGCAAGCATACAATAAGTATTGTACTAAGTATCGATCCAATAAGAAATATAGTAGAGTCTGCTGAATCAATAACAAAACAGGTTGATGAGTTATCACTTAAACTGACAGAACTTTTTGGTTCAAATACTGATAAATATAGAGATTTTGAAGTACAAAAATATATACCGGGAGTAAAAGAAGAGCTGTTAAAATGGGCTGATGAATTAGATGAGCTATATTCGGAGGCTAAAAAGTTTAATCCTAAGGCAAAAAAAATCGGTGCTTTTTCTGAGTTATTAATTGCTGAATCACAGTTAAGAAGTTTAGCAAAGAAGCCAAATGATTTACCAAAAAAGATAAGTGAGCTTTCTACAGGAACTGGTTCAGTGGTTCAAAATTTAGCTGATGTTATTGAAGGAGTAGATAATAATGGTTTAGCGTTAGATAAAATTTATTTATATCAAAATGAGAAGTCGATTCCTAAAAATGTAAATGCTTTTGTGAAATTTTATAATAGTATTAAGAGATTCGTAATTTCTTTTACAAAGCATGATTATTCAACTAATAATGTTAATAAAGCTCATCTTCAAGTTTGGGTCAATAGACCAAGACAATATGTAGAAATACTTCAACATATGATTGATGAAAGCTTTACTCCTAAAACAAATATTAAAGTTGATTTATCTATAATGCCTGATCAGAATAAACTTATTTTTGCTAATGCAGCAGGAAATGCACCAGATGTTGCTATGGCAATCAATTATACACTTCCTTTTGAGCTAGGGATAAGGGGCGCGCTGGAAGATTTAACTAATTTTAAGGATTTTAATAGCGTTGCAAAAAGATTTCCGCAAGGATTATTAATTCCCTCTATGATAGGTAAAGGTGTATATTCTGTTCCAGAAACATTTGATTTTTGGGTTTTATTTTACAGATCTGATATTTTGCAATCATTAAATGCTCCTATACCAAATACAATGAACGATGTTATACAGCTATTGCCAACATTGAGAGAAAGAGGAATGAGTTTTTATTATCCAACAGCAGCGGAGGTGTCTTTAAAATCACTAGCTTTAACAATGCCACTTATATATCAAAATGGTGGAAGTTTTTATGGAAAATATGTAGGAGATACCACGTTATCAGAAGAAAAATCTATAAAGGGATTCCAAGAACTTACTGATTTATTTACAATATATGGCATACCATATGATGTTCCAAGTTTTTATCAGGAATTTAAAGACGGAACTTTACCTATTGGCATTTCTGATTACTTTACGTATAATTTACTGATTAATAGTGCACCCGAAATAAAAGGCGAATGGGGTATTGCTTTAATTCCAGGGGTAGTTAATGATAAAGGTGAGATTTTAAGATGGTCTGCAGGTGGTGCTGAGAATGATGTTATATTTAAAGGCTCAAATAAAAAGGAGGAAGCATGGCAATTTCTAAAGTGGTGGACTGATAAAAATACTCAGATTCAATTTGGCAATACTTTACAGACTACTTATGGGCAAGAGTATTTATGGAATACATCAAATATCGAAGCCTTTAAGGAACTTCCATGGGATACAAAGGATAAAAAAGTTATATTAGAGCAAACTAAATGGATTTTAGAAGCTCCAAGAGTTCCGGGTACTTATATGCTTGAAAGAGAATTAAGTAATGCATATAATTCAGTTGTTCTTGATGGAAAAGATGTTAGACTTGCTATTGATTTAGCTTGTAAAAATATTAATAGAGAAACGTATAGAAAATTAGAACAATTTGGTTATATAAAGAATGGCGTTGTTGTTAAAAAATATGAAACACCAAAAATTAATGTTACGAGGTGAATATGTTTTAATGAAAACTCATAAAGAAATACCTTATATGTTTTTGGCACCATTTTTATTGATGTTCACAATATTTATAATTATACCTATTGTGATGGCAATATTATTATCATTTACAAATTTCAATGCAGTACAGTTGCCAAAGTTTTCGGGATTTTCTAATTACATTTATCTTCTTACCCAAGATAGTGTGTTTATGCAGTACGTACTTCCCAACACAGTGATTTTTTCTCTTATTGTTGGAGTAGGTGGCTATATATTATCATTTTTTTTAGCATGGTCACTAGCTCAATTACCAAAAATACCAAGGACAATTCTTGCTTTAATAATATATTCGCCATCAATGACATCAGGAGTTGCTATGGCAGTAGTATGGAGAGTTCTGTTTAGTGGAAATCAAAGTGGTTATATAAATAGTTTGCTCATAAAATATGGGATAATAACACAGCCAATACAGTTTTTACAATCAACAAACTTTATTATGCCAATTATGATTATTGTAGCTTTATGGGGTAGTATGGGAGTTGGTTTTTTAGCTATGCTTGCTGGTGTTTTGAATGTAGATGAGACGTTATACGAAGCTGGAGTTATTGATGGTATAAAAAATAGATTTCAAGAATTATTTTATATAACTATTCCATCTATGAAACCCCAGATGCTATTTGGTGCAGTTATGTCTATTGTTAATGCATTTCAAAATGGTGCAATTGGAGTTCAACTTACTGGCTCTAATCCAACTCCACAATATGCTGGTCAACTGATGGTTAACCACATTGATGATTTTGGTTTTACAAGATATGAGATGGGATATGCGGCAGCTGTTTCAGTTGTCCTATTGATAATAATTTATGTTTTTTCAGTATTTGCCAAAAAATTATTCGTTGAAAAGGATTAGGAGGATGTCTTATGAAATCATATGGGAAAAATATTAATCCAACTAGATTTGAATGGAGTCAGCTTAAAATATATGCATATATAATACCACTGGCTTTGTTTATGCTGTTACCAATTATATTTATCTTTTGTCAAGCTTTTAAGCCAATGGATGAACTTTTTGCTTATCCACCAAGATTTTTCGTTGTACATCCTACGCTTGAAAATTTTAAAAATTTATTTTCGCTAGTTGAAACGTCTAACATTCCTGTAAGTAGATATGTTTTTAATAGCATTATTGTCACAATTGCAGTTGTATTTTTATCAGTTTTAATTTCAACAATGGCTGGTTTTGCATTATCCAAAATGATTTTTAAAGGTAAAAATGCAATTTTTGAAATAAATAATGCAGCATTGATGTTTGTTGCTACAGCGGTAACAATTCCAAGATATTTAACAATTAATACACTTCATTTGACAGATACTTATTTTGCACATATATTACCGTTATTAGCAATGCCAGTTGGACTTTTCTTAGTAAAACAGTTTATAGATCAGATACCTAATGAATTAGTAGAAGCAGCGTTAATAGATGGTGCAAGTTATTTTAAGATATATAAAGATATTATTATACCTTTAATAAAACCGGCAGTAGCAACTGCAGCAATTCTTGCATTTCAATTAGTGTGGAATAATACGGAGACATCTTCTTTGTTTATAAATAATGAAAGTATGAGAACATTGGCGTTTTATCTGAATTCTTTAACATCACAAACGAATATTGTTGCAGGTCAGGGAATGGCAGCAGCAGCTTCATTGATTATGTTTTTACCAAATTTAATACTATTTGTTATTTTACAAAGTAATGTGATGAATACTATGGCATACTCTGGAATGAAGTAGGTGATGATATTGAGAAAATATAAAAAATTAATGGTATTTTTAATACTTTTTATACTATTTAGTATCATTAATACCAATGTGTATGCAGATACAGCTTATAAGACTTATACTGAAGATCAAAATTCTGATTATGTAGAAACGCAAACTGCTTATATGCCAGTACAAACAATTACTAAAGTTGGTAGTATTAATTTAAATGCCCCATCAGATATAAAAATAGGTGCAAATGGTTATTTGTATATAGCGGATACTGGAAATAAAAGAGTTATTGTTGCTACAAAAGATGGCAATTTAATAAATACTATTGGAAATGGGATTTTGTCTAAACCAGTAGGATTATTTGTAACGAAAGATAATATGATTTATGTAGCAGATGAGGCCAAAAAATGTGTTTTTGCTTTTGCAAATAATGGTAATCTTATAAAAAAATTTTCAAAGCCAAATGCCCCTTTGTTTGGAAATGATGTTTTTATACCTGAAAAAGTTGCAGTTGATGATAGAGGAGACATTTTCATGGTATCCAAAGGAAATACCAATGGTTTAATTCAATTGAGCCAATCTGGTTCATTTCTTGGATATTTTGGAGCAAATAGTGCAAACGTAAATTTATTAACTATATTTCAGAAAGCTATTTTTACACAATATCAATTAAGTAGGATGCTTAAAACTGTACCACCTAGTATTACTAATATTGCTATTGACAAGGAGGGATTAATTTATACAATTTCACAGGGTACTCAAGTTTCACCTCTTAAAAAGTTAAATTTTCAAGGAACTAATATAATTCATGCTGATTTGAATGATAAATATCCAACCGCAGTGACTGTAGGCCCATATAAAAATGTATTTGTAGCTTCACAAAATGGATTTATTTATGAATATACAAAAGAAGGAAATTTATTATTTGTTTTTGGTGGTCAAGATGATGGGAGTCAAAGAAGAGGACTTTTTAATTCAGTATCAGGTATTGATGTAGACAAAAACGGATATTTATATGTTATTGATTCTGGACTTAATAAGATTGAGGTATTTAAACCCACTGAGTTTGCTGATTTAGTTCATAATGCATTACAACTGTATCAAAATGGAGAATATAAAAAAAGTAAAGGACCGTGGATGGAAGTACTCAAGATGAACAGCCTTTTTAACTTTGCTAATATCGGTATGGGAGATGCATTATATTGGGAAGGTGATTATAGGGGTGCTCTTAATTATTATGGGTTAGCAAATTACAAGGAAGGGTATTCTGATGCATTTTGGGAAGTAAGAAATGAATGGATGAGAAAGTATTTTGTTTATGCTGTATTTTATTTTATAACTTTTATTGTATTAGTATGGCTTATAAAAAAATGTAATAAAAAATATGGCATATTAAAACCGATAAAAAAATTTAAGAATATTTTAGACAATATTAAACTTTTGAGAGAAGTTAGCTTTATTTTTAAATTTATTAAACATCCTATAGATGGTTATTATGGAATAAAAAGAGAAAACAAAACAAGTTATCTATCATCGTCAATTGTATTATTTATATTTTTTATAATTTATATTTTAAATAAATATGAAACTGGATATATTTTCAGAACAGTTAAAATTGGACAATATGATTTACTGTCAGATATTTATTATGTTTTTGGAGTATTTTTCTTAATAGTTATATGTAATTACCTAGTTACTACAATAAATGATGGCGATGGAACTTTTAAAGATATATATAGCGGATTTACTTATTCGTTAGCACCATATATTTTATTAAAGCCATTTGTCATTTTACTCAGCAATGTTCTAACTTTTAATGAAAGTTTTATATTTAGTTTTGCGAATTTTGTAATTTATGCATGGGTATTAATCTTAGTAATAGTTATGATAAAAGAAATAAACGATTTTTCTTTGGGTGAGACTTTTAAAGTGATATTTTTGACATTGTTCACGATGCTTATAGTGACATTGGTTTTATTTGTACTCTACGTACTCATTTCACAATTAGTAGATTTTATAACTTCAGTATATAGAGAGGCGGTGTATCGTGTTGAAAATAGTAAGTAAAGTTAAATTTTTAATTGTTATTTTTACTGTATTGTTTATAATTACTAGTAGTTTTGATTATTTAAAAGCAAACAATGACGTGAGTGCTAAAAATGTGAGTACTGAAAATAGTAATAAAATTTTAATAAATAATCAATTAGAAAATCGAGCTGAGATTATAAAAGATAGTGTAAATGTAATTGATGATCATAAATTAATTGCACAAAATGATAAGTTTGAGATGTATTTGAATGAAAAAACATTATCAATAATTATTAGAGATAAAAGCAGTGGATCAGTTATGTATTCTACAGTTTCACAACCAGATAAAACACTTAATCAACAGTGGAGAAATTTTGTGCAATCTGGAATTGTAATGGAGTATTTAACTGGAACAAATGTAGTCAGATATACTGCAGACATGTTTACAGGTGATCCTAAGAAAAATATCGAAATTAAGAGCGATGGCTTTTCAGCAAAAATAGAATATCCAGGGCTTAAAATCTCATATAAAGTAAATGTAACTTTAACAAATGATGGATTTGTTGTTGAAATACCAAAAAATGATATTGCAGAAAAAAGTAACATATATAAAGTGGCAGGATTCTATGTATATCCTTTTTTGGGGTATACAAAATTAGGTAATGAACAAGGTTATATGTTTATACCAGATGGTTCAGGCGCTCTAATTTACCTTAAAGACAATAAAGGACAATATAAACAGCCATATTCTCAAATGGTATATGGCAATGACATAGGAATTGATGATTTACATGTACCTTTTCTCTTCAATGGTATGAATCCAAGAAATAATCCCGAAAAAATTTTAGCACCTGTTTTTGGCATGGTACATACTGATTCAAAAATAGGTTATTTAGGAATTATAGAAAGCGGCGACAGTGAAGCTATGATAGAGGCATACCCAAGTGGTGCTATAACGCCATATAATTGGATATCAACAAGATTTATTTACAGACAATTTTATAACCAGCTTACTAGTAAAAGTTCTGGTGCTATTGTAGTTAGACAGAAAAATTTAAATAACTTTAATATAAAAGTTCGTTATGAATTTGTTACAGGAGATGAAGCAAATTATGTGGGGCTTGCCAAAAAATTTAGACAATATTTATTGAATAACAAAATAATTATTAAAAAAAATAATGATTTCAAAATACGATTAGATTTTTTAGGGGCTGATAAGGAGAACGGACTGCTATTTAAAAGATTAGTTCCTATGACAACAACAAATGATATAAGCAAAATTATTGATTCATTAAGGAAAGATGGTGTTTCAAAAATTTTATCTGTTTATAAAGGTTGGCAATCCGGAGGCATATATGGTGGATTACCGAGTTATGGATTTAATGTAGAAAATAAATTAGGCGGCGAAAAAGGTTTACAAATTCTTATAGATAAAATGAAAAATGAAGGATTAGAACTTTATTTATATCAAGATGAGTTGAGATTGAATCCTGATGAAAATAAAAGTGAAACTTTTTATAGTGTTAAAAAGTTAAACGAACAAGTATATGAAGAGCATACTTATGGCAAAGTTTATGATATATTTAATTATTTAGTACCAAAAAGAACTTTATATATCATGGAGCATAATAGAAATTTATATAAAGAAAATAAAATTAATGATATTATGATAGGCGGAATATCAAATGTTTTATTTTCATATTTTGACAATGGAAATGAGTATGATAGAACTAAAACGGAAAATATTTATAATGGCATTCTTTCAAGTTATAGTAAACAATTTAATGTTTTATTAGATGAGTCGATTATGCCATATTGGAAATATACAGAAGCAATTGCTAATGTGCCTGTGGAATCTTCTCATTATATTTTTGAAGAGGAGGATATACCGTTTTTTGCTATAGCTTTAAAAGGAATCGTGCCAATGTATTCTGAATATATAAATTTTCAACCAGATCAGAAAGAGTTTTTCCTAAAACTTGTTGAACAAGGCGTATTTCCATCATTTTATATAACTTATGAAGATTCATCGAAGCTTATTAATACAAATTCTTCCAATATATATAGCTCAAAATTTGATTTGTATAGAGAAACAATTGATGATTATTATAAAAAGTTATTAGCAATAAATGATAAAATCAAGAATGCTGTTATAGATGATTATATAAGAACTAATGGTGTTACAGAAGTTAAGTATAGCAATGGTGTTAATATTTATATTAATTATAATGATAAAGCTGTGACAATTGATGGATTCACAATTAGCGGCAATTCCTATAAGGTGGTTGATAATAGATGAAAAAAAATAAAATGGATAACATCAAGATAGGCAAATTTAAGATAATTAAAGTTTTGAAGAAACAACTTCCTGGTTATTTATTTATATCGCCATGGATTTTAGGATTTTTAATTTTTGTATTATGGGCTATGATACAGTCTTTTAGGTACAGTATGAGTAATGTTGTGCTAACTCCTGGACGTATAATACTTGTAAATGTTGGTTTTAATAATTATAGGAATGTTTTCTTACAAGATATGTCCTTTGTACAAACATTATTATCATTTTTTATAAGTAGTATTTTAGAAGTTCCAGTTATCGTTGTATTTGCTTTGATAATTGCACTGTTATTAAATGGAGACTTAAGATTAAAAGGTTTTTTCAGAACACTATATTTTTTACCAGTAGTTATTGTAAGTGGACCTGTTATGGATAAGCTTATTAGTCAGGGTGCAACAACAGTACCAATTATGAATACTGCGGTTATAACAAATATCTTATCTAAGTCATTACCGCAATGGTTGTCTAATCCTATTGTAACTTTATTTGAACAAGTAATAATTATATTATGGTATTCAGGAGTTCAAATACTGATCTTTTTGGCAGCATTACAAAAGGTCGATAATAGTTTATACGAAGCTGCCAAAATAGACGGTGGTTCCGCTTGGGAATGTTTTTGGAAAATTACATTACCTACGATTAAACCAATGATCTTTTTGAATGCAATATATACATTGGTAACTTTAGCTAACAGCGATCAAAATAATATTATAACTCTTATATATAATGACATGTTTTCTGCAATAAGAGGTTATGGTTTTGCCTCAGCAATGGCTTGGATGTATGCAATTATTTTAAGCATAATGATTTTATTGATCTCGCTTATGTTCAAAGAAAAAAGGGAAGGGGCTTAGAAAGATGTTCGCAAAAGGTATAAATTTTAATTTTGTTAAAAAAAACATTGTAAAATCAAGAAAGTTTGCTTATTCATGGAATAAAATTAAAAACATACTGATTGGTAGTAACGTAAAAAGAGGGTTAATTATTCAGCTAATTATATACACTATATTGATATCTGTTGGCTTTGTATATTTATATCCGCTTTTATATATGATTGTGACAAGTATGAAATCTCTTTCAGATTTGTTAGATTCATCTATCAATTGGATTCCATCAGGATTTTATATTAAAAATTATATTCAAGCTATGAATGTAATGAATTTTAAGTCAGCAATTATTGGTAGTTTTTATATTGCTTTAGTTCCAACATTATTTCAGGTATTTGTGTGTTCGCTTGTTGGATATGGATTTGCGAGATATGATTTTTTTGGTAAAAGGATACTTTTTGCTCTTGTTATTTTTACATTTGTTATACCACCACAAATAACAATGATGCCGACATATGTTTTATATAGCAGATTAGGCTTGATTGGGACTATGAAGGCGTTTATTTTTCCAGCATTATTGGGGCAGGGATTTAAAAGTGCTATATTTATTTTTATCTTTTATCAGTTTTATAGGCAAACACCAAAAGTGTTATATGAAGCTGCAGAAATTGATGGTGCTGGTCATTTGATTTGTTATTTTAAAATAGCAATTCCTACATCTATACCTGCATTTATAGTATCATTTTTGTTCTCCTTTGTTTGGTATTGGAATGAGACGTATTTGACACAATTGTATCTTGGCAATAGTGGAATGGGAACAAATAGTTCCATAACAACTATATTATTACAATTACAACAATTTGAAGCTAATTACAATGCATTATATCCTGCAAACGTATATACTACAATGAGAATTAATGAGGCCATAGAAATGGCAGGTACTGTTATTAGTATTTTACCTTTATTAATTATTTATTTCATATTACAAAAGTACTTTGTAGAAAGTGTTGATAGAATAGGTATAACTGGTGAATAATTGCCATAAGGCAATTAAAATATACAATTTAAAGGAGGTTAAATTTTATGTTAAAATTCAAAAAAATTTTAAGTCTACTTTTAACAATTGTTTTACTTTTTACAGTTGCTGGATGTAATAATAACAGCAGCAGTAATGCTAAACAAAGCAATTCTACTTCATCAACATCAGCTGTTAAGAAAGGATTACCACCAATGACAAAAGATAAGATTACTTTAACTTATGCATCTTGGTATAATTCAAAAGTAAATGAATATCTTGCTAAAAAGTTCATGGAGCTGTACCCAAATATTACTGTTAAATTAGTAAACATTGATTTAAGTAAATGGAATGATGGATTGACGAATTTAGCTAGTGCTGGTAAACTTCCAGATGTATTTTGGTATGTTAGTGATTGTGATGTTCCTTTAAAAAATGGTTGGCTTGGCGATATGACACAGTATTTCGAAAATGATCCAGAATCAGCTGATATTCTTCCAACACTAAAAGTTCAAGGTTATTTTGGCACGAAGAAAAAATTGGCTGCTCCAGTTTTCTTTCAGCCATATGCTGTATTTTTAGATGAAAATCTTTTTAATAAACTTAATGTACCAATGCCATCACCTGACTGGACATATAGTGAGATGATTGCATTAATGAAAAAAATGACTGTGCCGGAAAAAGGGATTTATGGATATAATGAATATACAAAAATTGTTACAATGGCGCCAATTGTAAATGAAGATGCTTGGGGAGAATTTGGATGGAATGGCACAAAATTTGATTTAACAAAAGATTGGGCATCAGCAATGACTCAAGAAGCAGAATATTGGAGAGAAAAAGTGCATGCTCCTGCTTATGGAAGCGATGAAGCAGCTAAAGCATTTGGAGATAAAAATTTATGGGCTGCTGATACAGGTAAATTGGCAATGCAGCTTGATGCATACTGGACAATCGAGCTATTTATGACGCCTGAATTTGTAAATAAAGGCATGAAATGGGTGCCATATCCAGTTCCTAAAGGTGATAATGCTAAGACACTTCATAAACCTGCGTTTATTGATTTTGGAGGAATATCTTCAGCTACAAAACATCCAAGAGAAGCATACGAACTACTGAAATTTATGGGCTGGGGTAAAGAAGGATGGAAGTATAAGATAGAAGCATTTAAAACACTTAAAAATAGCGATGGTTCGTTAGTTTGCAAGATACCGCAAGGATTACCTATTATTAATGATTCTGAAATCTGGAAAGAAGTAAGGGCTTTACTTCCATCAGATAAAATATACGGTGAATATCTTGATCGAATTAAAGAACCTATCCCACTAGGTGGAGCAGCTATACCAGGTTTCCAGACATTCTTAAATGAAGTATATTTTGGTGGAAAGTATGGCGATATAGAACAAGCTATTATAGATGGAAAAGTTTCTGCATCCGATGTTGCTCAAGATTTAACTGATAAGTTAAACCAATATCACGAAGATACAATGAAACAGATATTACAAATATATGGAAATTAATTTTTAAAAGAATAAAATTCCGAAAGCAACATTTTATTGTTGCTTTCGGAACCATATAAATTAAAAAAATATAACATTTTATGTTGAAAGGGTGTGGAGGTGAAATGAAAAAAAGATATACAATTTATTTTACTATATTATTATTAATTTTTATCATAATAATTGCTGCTTTAATAAATTTTAGTTTAAGGGGTAAATATAGTTTTAATATTCAGCAAACTAAGCCTTCTATTACTAAGGGTTTAATTCTTTTTTATAACTTTAGTAAAGTTAATGGAAGTAAAGTTACTGACTTATCAGGCAATGGTAATGATGGTAATTTGGTTGGTGGAGCAAAAATAAAGTTGGATGATAGTAATAGTGGAAGATTGATATTAAATGGTGATGGTTATGTTGAGTTGCCATGGCATATATTAAAAGGTCTTAAAAATATTACTGTAGTTACTTGGGTTAAGTTTAGTCCTGATAATAATTCAATGGCAGGTTGGCAACGAGTTTTTGATTTTGGTGCAAATGATACAAATTATATATTTTTAAGCAAGAATAAAACAGTTGGTTTTAGTGTAGGAGGCAATGCGGAGAATTTATCAGCTAATAGTTTTACTGAAGATAATAAATGGATTAATGAAGCTGTAACTATAAGTACAAATGATATAGTTTATTATGAGAATGGAATGGAAGTAGGAAGGAAAAATAATATAAAAAATAAGATATCTTCCTTAAGTTGGACTACAGGGCAGTATATAGGAAAATCAAAATTTTCTGCAGATCCTCTATTAAAAGGTGAAGTTATGGGATTTTGTATTTATAATAGAGTATTATCATCTGATGAGATACAGCAAGTTATGAGAACAAGTATATCTGATAAACAGGCAATACAAATTGAAAAAGATTCACTTAACATAGAAGGATTAGATGGAATTACAAATAACATTGCATTACCTACTTACAATAATCTAGGAGTTAATGTAAAGTGGTCATCTTCAAATACTAAGTTTTTAAGCAACAGTGGGAAAGTGAGTAGACCTGGTGGTAATAAACCTATTACGGTTACTTTGAAAGCAGAATTATACAGGGGAAGTTTAAAAGATGACAAACAATTTGTTGTAAATATATTGCCTAAAAGCGTGCCATATTACACTTTGGATGTAAATGTTGATAAACCTAAGTTTAAAATAAGTCCTTTATTAATTGGAGCATTCTTTGAAGATATTAATCATGCTGCTGATGGAGGAGTGTATGCAGAACTTGTGCAGAATAGATCATTTGAATTTGACGATCATTTAGAATCATGGAAATTTGTAAAGAAGAGTAGTGTTGATAATGGGGAAATATCTACAGATAATAAGAATCCAATTAATAATAATAATCCCACATATGTGAAACTTATTATAAATAAAAATGGGAAAGGTGTTGGATTGTCTAATAATGGTTATAAAGGAATAGCTATAAAAAGAGGAAGTAAATATGATTTTTCTATTTGGATGCGTCCTGTAAACAATTATAGTGGTGAAATATTTGCTGAGTTGGAAGATAATAATGGAAATGTCATTTCAAATACGTTGGATTTAAAACCAAATTCGCCAAATTGGAAGAAATATGAAGGTACAATTATAGCAAAAAGAAGTGATAATTATGCAAATCTTGTTGTTTATGCCAAGACTAAAGGTGAAATTGACCTTGATATGATATCATTATTTCCTCAAGACACATGGAAAGGTAGGAAATATGGTCTAAGAAAGGACCTAGTTCAATTATTAGCAGATATGAAGCCTAAATTTTTAAGATTTCCTGGTGGGTGTATTGTTGAGGGAAGTAATCTTCAAAATGCGTATAACTGGAAAGATACTATTGGCAACATAGAAGGAAGAAAACAAAATAAAAACTTTTGGGGATATTATCAATCTTATGGTTTGGGCTTTTATGAATATTTTCTTTTAGCTGAAGATATAGGAGCAGAACCTATTCCAGTTTTAAATGTTGGAATGGCATTTAATGGAGAATCAGCTTCAGAAGATCAGTTGAATGAATTTATTCAAAATGCATTGGATTTAATTGAATATGCAAATGGTGATGTAACGACATATTGGGGTAAGAAAAGAGCAGAAAGTGGTCATCCGGCACCATTTAATTTGAAGTATTTAGAAATTGGTAATGAACAATGGGGGGGTAAATATATACAAAACTTTGATAAATTTAAGCAAGCAATAAATGAAAAATATCCTAATATAAAGCTTATTACAAATTCGGGGCCTTATGCTGATGGACCGATATTTACCCAGGCTTGGGATTGGGTTAAAAATAACGAGAAAGATACTATTGTAGATGAACATTATTATATGGCTCCTAATTGGTTTCTTGACAATACTAATAGGTATGATAATTATGATAGAAATAATGCTAAAGTTTTTATTGGTGAATATGCTTCGCAAAGTAATACTTTTAGATCTGCACTTGCGGAAGCTGCATTTTTAACTGGTATTGAAAAAAATTCTGATATTGTAAAAATGGCTTCTTATGCTCCATTATTTGCAAAAGCAGATGATTATCAATGGACACCTGACTTAATTTGGTTTAATAATCAAAGCAGCTATGGCACTCCAAATTACTATGTACAGAAAATCTTTAGCACAAATACTGGCACCGATTTATTGAGTTGGAATTTGAGAAAATTCAATAATAAAAAAGAATTAATTGACAATGAAGATGTATATGTATCATCCAGTTATGATGAAGTTAGTAAGGATGTGATAATTAAAATAGTAAATGTGAGTTCTTCGTCTAAAGAAATAAGAATAAATCTTAATGGTGTTAATAATGTTGAAAGTAGTGGTATTTTACAAATAATACAATCAAATAATTTAGATGATACTAATTCTTTTGAAAATCCTAAAAAAGTATCTATTATTACAAAAAACTTAAAAGGGCTAGCGAAATCTTTTATTTATGATGCCAACAAATTTTCGGTATCTGTAATTAGAGTAAAAACAGATAATAAATAAATGGAAAATAAGAGATGAAACATTATTTACAATGATAATAACAATTATATTTTTACAAATTTTATATAAAAAGTTTGATCAAGCATACTGCCATATATGTATGATTTCGCGAGATTATTCTATTGGATAAATGTGTAATATGGCAATTGCTAATTAATAAATATGAAATGGAGGTTTTTTATGACAAAGATTGTAATTAATTTTGATGTGGTTAAAGGAAAAATAAATAAAAATGTTTATGGACATTTTGCAGAACATTTAGGAAGATGCATATATGATGGTTTTTGGGTTGAAAAAGATTCAGAAATACCCAATATAGATGGAATTCGGAAAGACGTTGTCGAAGCATTAAAGAAAATTAAAATACCTGTGTTAAGGTGGCCAGGCGGGTGCTTTGCAGATGAATACCATTGGAAAGATGGTATAGGCCCTTACGAATCAAGACCTAAGATGATTAATGTACATTGGGGTGGCGTTACAGAAAACAATCATTTTGGGACACATGAGTTTTTTGAACTATGTGATCTTTTGAATGCAGAGCCATATATTTGCGGCAATGTTGGAAGTGGTACAGTTCAAGAGATGAGAGAATGGATAGAGTACATGACATTTGATGGAGAATCGCCGATGGCAAATTTAAGATCTGCTAATGGAAGGAAGGAACCGTGGAAGCTGAAATATTTTGGGGTTGGTAACGAAAGCTGGGGATGCGGAGGTAATATGCGTCCAGAGTATTATGTTGATCTTTATCGCAGATATTCCACATATGTTAGAAATTTTAGTGGTAATAGAATCTTCAAGATTGCTAGCGGACCGAACGTAGACGATTATAATTGGACGGAAGTATTGATGAGAGAAGCTGGCAGACTTATGGATGGTCTAAGTTTGCATTATTATACAATACCTGGCGACTTCTGGAAAGGTAAAGGATCGGCTACTAATTTTGATGAAAAAGAATGGTATATTACAATGAGAAAAGCGTTGTATATGGACGAACTAATAACTAGACATTCTACAATAATGGATAAATACGATCCTGAAAAAAGAGTTGCATTAGTTGTAGATGAATGGGGTACATGGTACGATGTAGAACCTGGCACAAACCCGGGGTTCTTGTATCAACAAAATACAATGCGAGATGCTTTAGTTGCTGGTATACACTTTAATATTTTTCATAAACATTGTGATAGAGTCAAGATGGCTAATATAGCACAGACTATAAATGTTTTACAAGCCGTTATTCTTACAGATGGAGCTAAAATGGTACTTACACCGACTTATCATGTTTTTGACATGTATAAAGTTCATCAAGATGCAGAATTATTAGATTTTAATATAGATACACCAGAATATAAATTAAATTCAGAAGAAGGTATTCCTCAAGTAATAGCTACGGCTACTGTTGATAGCAGTAGAAAAGTGCATATTTCTCTGTGCAATCTAAATCCTAGAGAATCAGTTACTGTGGAATGTGAACTTAGAGGAGCAAATGTAAGTAAAGTAACAGGTACAATTTTAACTGCTGATGAAATGAATGCACATAATACTTTTGATAATCCTGACAATGTTGTACCAGAAGACTTTAATGAAGCTAAAATTATAGACAATAAGTTGATTATATCAATGCCTAAAATGTCAATTGTTACTTTGGAAGTTGTATGATTTATATACGTATAAATTTATTAAAAAATATGGTTTAAAAGAGAAAAACAGAAAATATTGATAAAGGGGGTATTAAAAATTAATGGTAAAGTTGCTATGACACCACCAATGGGCTGGAATAGTTGGGATTGTTATGGAGCAAGTGTTACAGAAGATGAGGTAAAAGGGAACGCTGAATATATGGCAAATCATATGAAAGAATATGGATGGGAGTATGTTGTCGTTGACATTCAATGGTATGAGCCGGGAGCAAAGAATTCAATTTATAGACCTTTTGTTCCATTACAAATGGATGTATATTCGCGTTTAATTCCTGCTCCCAATAGATTTCCTAGTTCAAAAAATGGGAAAGGTTTTAAACCATTAGCAGACTACATTCATAATCTTGGATTAAAATTTGGCATACATATAATGAGAGGAATTCCTAGGCAGGCTGTTCACTTAAATACAGCTATATATGGCACAGATATTAGAGCGAGAGAAATTGCCCATGTAAATTCTATTTGTTCATGGAATACAGATATGTATGGTATTGATCCTACTAAAAAAGGAGCACAGGAATATTATGATTCTATTTTTAAATTGTATTCAGAATGGGGAGTCGATTTTGTAAAAGTCGATGATATAGCCTATTCTGATATAGGATTCGAAAAATATCATATTGGAGAGGTTGAATTAATCAGAAATGCAATAGAGAGATGTGGAAGAAAAATAGTATTGAGCTTGTCGCCGGGGCCAGCGCTAATTGAATATGCTGATCATTTGAAGAAATATGCAGATATGTGGAGAATATCAGGTGATTTTTGGGATCGATGGGATGATTTATATAATGCTTTTGAAAAATGTAATCAATGGTGCCGATATGTGGGAGAAGGACATTGGCCCGATGCCGATATGTTACCAATAGGGCATATAGGCATTAGATCATGTGAGCATGGCTTAGGTGATCGATGGACTCGTTTTACAAAAGATGAACAAATGACATTAATGACATTATGGTGTATATTTCGTTCTCCGCTTATGGTTGGCTGTGAGTTAAGAGACAGCGATGAATGGACTCTTTCTATATTGACTAATGAAGAGGTTCTTAGAGTACTTAAGTATTCCCATTCAGGGCGTCAAGTTTTGCGGTATGGGCAATATATTGTATGGTCAGCATTGGATGAAGATGGTAGTTATTATCTTGCACTTTTTAATATTGGACCAATTACAAGCAATTTAGATTTACAATTAAATAAAGCAGATATTCCATTAGGTGATTACTTAGTTAGAGATTTATGGAGGCATCAAGTTATTGGAACAGTAAATCAAAACATAAATTTAGAAATTCCATCCCATGGAGTGAGATTTCTTAAGCTTATAAAGAAATAAATTAAAAATGATTATTTGATTATCATTTTAAAGTAACAATTAATAAACAGGAGGAGATTTAAATGCAGAAGAAGGCAAAAATGATTTTGGATAAAGATTTTAAAATAAGTAAAGTAGATAAACGCATCTATGGATCGTTTATTGAGCATTTAGGGCGTGCAGTTTATGATGGTATTTATGAACCAGATCATGTAGATGCAGATGAAATGGGTTTTCGAAAAGATGTAATAGAATTAGTTAAAGAATTAAAAGTTCCAATTGTACGCTATCCAGGAGGAAATTTTGTTTCGGGGTATAATTGGGAAGATGGTGTAGGACCTAAAGAAAAAAGACCGAGAAGATTAGAATTAGCGTGGAGTTCTTTGGAAACAAATCAGATTGGTATTAATGAATTTTCGGATTGGGCTAAGAAAGCTAATACAGAAATTATGATGGCAATCAATTTGGGAACTAGAGGAATAGATGCAGCAAGAAATATAGTAGAATATTGTAACATTCGAGAAGGATCTTATTGGAGTGATTTAAGAAAATCACATGGCTATAAAGAACCACATAATATAAAATTATGGAATTTAGGTAATGAAATGGATGGACCATGGCAAATAGGGCATAAAACGGCTGATGAGTATGGTAGAATTGCTTGTGAAGCTGCAAAAGTAATGAAAATAGTTGATCCATCAATTGAATTAGTTGCATGTGGAAGCTCAAATAGCAGTATGCCAACATTTGGACAGTGGGAAGCAACTGTTCTTGAACACACGTATGACTACGTCGACTATATATCAATGCATACTTATTATGGGAATGAAGAAAATGACATTGAAAATTTTTTAGCAAAATCCTTAGATATGGATGCGTTTATTAAAGCAGTTGTATCTACTGCTGACTATGTAAAGGCTAAGAAGAGAAGCAGAAAGACGATTAATATTTCATTTGACGAATGGAATGTATGGTTTCACTCCAGAGAAAATGATAAGAAAATAGAACCTTGGACTATTGCACCACCATTATTAGAAGATGTATATACATTTGAAGATGCATTACTTGTTGGATGTTTACTCATAACGCTGCTTAAACATGCTGATCGTGTAAAAATAGCATGTTTAGCACAACTTGTGAATGTAATTGCGCCTATAATGACAGAAAAAGGTGGTAAAGCATGGCGCCAGACAATTTATTATCCTTATTTGCATGCTTCTACCTACGGCAGAGGGGAAGTGCTAGCATCTGTTATTGATTCGCCAAAATATGATAGTAAAGATTTCAGCGATGTACCATTTTTAGAATCTATTGCGGTAATAAATGATGAAAATGATGAGCTTACTATATTTGCTGTAAATAGAGATAAAGCTGATTCGATGCTCTTTGAATGTGAATTAAAAGGTTTTGAAAATTATAGATTCATTGAGCATATAGTACTTGAAAATAATGATATAAAAGCAACTAATACAAAAGAAAATCCAGACAATGTTGTTCCATATAGTAAAAATGATGGTGTAATTGAAAATGGATTGGTAAGAGTATTATTACCTAGATTATCGTGGAATGTTATTCGCTTGGCAAAATCAAGCAAATAATTTTTAAAAGTCATGCCAAAAGAAATTATATCTTTTGGCTGACTTTAAAAATTAAAATTTTTTAAAAGGCATGGTGATAATCTTGATTAATAGTCAAATGTTTAAAAGAAATCTTATATCATTAAAACAAGTCACAATCAATGATGGTTTTTGGGCGTATTATATTAAGCTTATAAAAGATGTTATGATACCATATCAATGGGAAGCATTAAATGATCGTGTTCCGGATGCTGAACCTAGCCATGTTATTAAAAATTTTAAGATAGCAGCAGGCGAAATACAAGGTGAATTTGCTGGAATGGTCTTTCAAGATAGTGATTTGTATAAATGGCTTGAAGCGGTAAGTTATAGTTTAATCGCTTATCCTGATACCGAATTAGAAAAAACTGCGGATGAAGTAATTGATTTAATTGCAAAAGTGCAACAAAATAATGGATATTTAAATACTTATTTTACTATTAAAGAACCTGATAAAAAATGGAGCAATTTGAAAGATTGCCATGAATTATATTGTGCTGGACATTTAATAGAAGCAGCTGTTGCTTATTATGAAGCAACAGGGAAGAAAAAATTGCTTGATGTAGCACGACGTTTTGTTGATCACATAGATTCTGTATTTGGCCCAGAACCGCATAAGAAAAAAGGTTATCCTGGACATGAGGAAATTGAATTAGCATTAATAAAGTTATATAGGCTAACTAAGGAAGAAAAATATTTAAATTTAAGCAAATATTTTATTGATGAACGTGGAAAGAAGCCGCTTTATTTTGAAATAGAAGCTTACAATAGAGGAATAAGGAATATTCATAATATATGGGGAGAATTGGGAGAAAGATATTTTCAGGTTCATTTACCTGTCAGGGAGCAGACAACAGCTGAAGGACATGCAGTTAGAGCTGTTTACTTGTATTCAGGGATGGCTGACGTGGCGTTAGAGACAGGAGATCAAAGCTTAGTTAATGCTTGTAAAAGATTATGGAATAACTTAACGAAAAAAAGAATGTATATTACAGGAAGTATTGGTTCAATGTCTATAGGGGAGTCTTTAACTTTTGATTATGATCTTCCAAATGATACTAATTATTCGGAGACATGCGCGTCTGTTGGACTTGTATTTTTTGCGCATAGGATGTTACAGATTGATCCTGATAGACAATATTCTGATGTAATGGAGAGAGCTTTGTATAATACAGTTATAAGTGGAATGTCATTAGATGGTAAGAAATTCTTTTATGTAAATCCACTTGAAGTATGGCCGGAAGCTTGTGAAAAGAACAAAGTTAAATCGCATGTAAAATATACAAGACAGCCATGGTTTGGGTGTGCATGTTGTCCACCTAATATTGCGAGATTGTTGACATCATTAGGTAAATATATATATTCTAAGAAAGACAAAGAGGTATTTGTTCATTTATATATTGATAGCGAATTAAAAGAAAAAATTTCAGAAAGCGAAGTAAATATTAAACAGAGTACACAATATCCTTGGGATGAGAAGATAGATATAGAAGTTGATTGCGAAAGAGAAACAGATTTTACATTATCTTTAAGAATACCTGGTTGGTGCAAAGAGGCTAAAGTTAAAGTTAATAATGATGAGATTGATTTAGATAGTGTCATGGTAAAAGGATATGCAAAAATTAATCGCAGATGGAAACATGATAAGGTAGAAGTATATCTTTCAATGCCTGTTATGAGGATAAAAGCTAATCCTAATGTAAGAGAAGATGAGGGGAAAGTTGCTATTCAAAGAGGACCGATTGTATATTGCCTTGAAGAAATTGATAATGGTAAAAATCTGAATAATATCGTATTGTCGACTGACAGTAAGTTTGAAATAAAAAAAGATAAAGATTTAAATGATGTATGTGTTATTGAAACGGATGCTTTTAGAGAAAAATATGAAGATTGGAATGATGAACTGTACAAATCTGATGTAAAAGTTTCTTATGAAAAGACACGAGTTAGATTTGTGCCGTATTTTGCGTGGGCAAATCGTACACCTGGCGAAATGGAAGTTTGGGTAAGAGAAAAGTAAAATTTGTAATGGGGGATTATCAAAATGAGAAAAATAATATTTTTAATTTTGACAGGAATGTTTAGTATATTAATGTCGGCATGTTCTAGTAATAGTTCAAAAGTTTCATTAATATATCCAAAAGAACCTCCAAAAGATGATCTGTATGATTCGTCTATAATAAACGATGAAGCAAAATGGGGACCAATGAATGTTCATGATCCATCAATTTTTAAAGATGGAGATTGGTATTATATCTTTTCCACAGATGTGAAAGTAGGGGGCACACCACGTGCGGGAATACAAGTACGCAAATCTAAGGATTTAATTCATTGGCAATGGGTTGGATATGCTTTAGATGGAGTGCCAAAAGAAGCTGAAGAGTGGACTGGTGCAACAAATTTGTGGGCACCAGACGTTACTAAAATTGGTGATACATATTATTTATATTATGTAGCATCTACGTTTGGCACGAATCAATCATTTATAGGTTTAGCAACAAGCAAATCAATAGAAGGGCCTTGGCAAGATCAAGGAGCTGTATTTAAATCTCAACAGGGTGATGAATGGAATGCTTTAGATCCTAATATTGTATATGCTGCTGATGGTACTATGTGGATGGATTTTGGATCATTTTTTGGTGGAATATACATAGTACAGCTTGATCCAAAGACAGGAAAATTATTGAACAATGCTACGCCAAAGCTAATTGCGAGGCGCAGTGGTGCAGATGCAATTGAGGGACCATATATTATATACAATAAACAGCAGAAAAAATATTATTTATTCACATCTTTTGATTCGCTATTTAGTGACTATAATGTTAGAGTATCACGTTCTGACAATATAGATGGACCATATGTGGACTTTAATGGCAATTTAATGACAGATACAAACGTTGATAGTGGTACAAAAATCTTAGGAAGTTATAAATTTGATGGAAATGATGGATGGATAGCACCTGGGCATAATTCAATACTAATTGATGGAAATAATTATTACATTATTCATCATGCAAGAGGTGAAAAAGATACAAATTGGCCGTATCTCCATGTAAGGAAAATACTGTGGTCAGATAACGGTTGGCCTATGGTTTCACCAGAACGTTATGCAGGGGAGACTGAGCAGCAGATAGACAAAAGTGAGATAATCGGGAAATGGGAAATTATAGAACTTGATAAAAATGTTAATTCTGAAATAACATCTACTAAGATTGAATTACTCAGAAATGGCAAAATTAACACAAATGATAGCAAAGATTATTGGGAGCTTAGTGGTAAAAATACAATCAAATTGTATTTTTATGATCCAGATCATGTACAGAAAGGACAATATTGGATTGAAACGGCTAAAATTATTCCAGCCTGGGATTGGGAAAATTGGAATCCAACTTTAGTATTTACAGGCTACGACCAGACTGGCACAGCAATATGGGGTAAAATGGTAAAAAATTCTAAATAATTTAGATAATATGACGTTTTATTTAAACCACGGATTATAAAATTAAATAAAAAAGTTTTATAGATTAGCAGGAATTTTTGATAGGGTGTAGAATATAAATATTATAAATGTACGTACATTAAAATATATAAAATAAGATATACGAATATATAGTAGCATTTTAAAATAATTATTTAAGGAGTGATAATTATGTACAAAGATGAAAAACCTAGGATAGGTTTTCTAGGTATTATGCAGGAATTATATGATGATATGTTGCCAGGTATCACTGAAAGACAAGAGATGTATGCACAACAAGTGATTGATATGCTAAGTGACGTAACTGATTTTTATTTTCCCGGTGCCGCTAAAAATAGAAATGATATAGAGAGGATAGTTAAAGAATTCAATGATAAAGATCTTGACGGAATAATGATCGTTATGTTGACATACGGGCCAGCTACAAATCTTGTGAATGCTCTAAGAAATAATAGGCTTCCAATTATGCTGGCAAATATACAGCCAGAAAGCACTGTAACAGATGATTGGGATATGGGCGACTTGACATACAATCAGGGTGTTCACGGTGCACAGGATACTTCAAATATTATCTTGAGAATGGGTATAACATGCCCAATCATAACTGAAGATTGGCATTCTGAGGAATTTAAAGATTTTGTGAATGACTGGGCTAAAACTGTAAAGACAGTAAAAGCTTTGAGGAATATGAAGATTGCACAATTTGGAAAAATGCATGGCATGTATGACATAATGGGTGATGATGCGGCTTTTACAAGGAAAATAGGGCCGCAAATAAATCAGGAGTATATTGGTCAAGTTTTTAGATACATGGAAGAAACTACGAATGAAGAAATCGACAAAGTAATAGAGGAAAATAAGAAAAACTTTTATATAGATCCTAAATTAAGTGATGAAAGCCACAGATATGCTGCAAGGCTTCAAATAGGATTTAAGAAATTGCTTGTGGATAAAGGATACGCTGGCTTTAGCGCCCATTTTGATGTGTTTAAAGGCGATGGAAGATTTAAGCAGATACACATGATGGCAGCATCAAACTTGATGGCAGAAGGATATGGCTATGCGGCAGAAGGTGATGTAGTTACGGCAAGCTTGGTGGCAGCAGGTCAAG
>Ga0207747_1000746_pt1 | contig 31113 bp, 26 predicted proteins | sample HigsolmetaGSP11D_FD_184839 | JGI IMG/M metagenome (GOLD analysis project Ga0207747, IMG submission 184839) | High solid enriched microbial communities from the Joint BioEnergy Institute, USA - SP1-1-D (SPAdes) | ecosystem: Engineered > Bioreactor > SSF (Solid state fermentation) > Aerobic >...
CCGAATCAGCGGAAACCGCGGGGAAATCAGCGGACTTTCCAGGGATATCGGCGGAAAGGTCAAAAATATCGGCGGAAAGAATCAGGAAATCGGCGAAACAAAAAACAGAGAAGTCCGGGAAACCGTACCCCCCCTCTGCATGTTTGGTAAAAATTGGATCCTTTTACAGTGGCAAAACCCGCAGAAAACAATTTTCCTGCGGGTTTGCATCATTAAAATTGGACTTTTTCCTCCAAAAATGCTTTCAGTTCGGTGATCGGCAGGCGGGTTTGCTCCATCGTGTCGCGGTCGCGGACGGTTACCATGTGGTCGTCGCGCGAATCGAAGTCGAACGTGATGCAGAACGGTGTGCCGATTTCGTCCTGGCGGCGGTACCGTTTCCCGATCGAGCCGGTTTCGTCAAAGTCGACCATAAATGATTTCGACAAATCAGTGAAAATTTCGCGCGCTTCACCGGAAAGTTTTTTCGACAGCGGCAGAACGGCGGCTTTGTACGGCGCGAGTGCCGGGTGCAGGTGCATCACCGTGCGGCTTGTGCCGTCTTCGAGTTTCTCTTCGTCGTACGCATCAATCATAAAGGCAAGCGCCACGCGGTCTGCGCCAAGCGACGGCTCAATGCAGTACGGAATGAAGCGTTCGTTCGTTTCCTGATCAAGGTACGTGAAGTCTTCGCCCGAATATTCCATATGCCGCCGCAAGTCATAATCGGTGCGGGATGCGATGCCCCACAGTTCGCCCCAGCCGAACGGGAATTTGTATTCAAAGTCGGTCGTCGCGTTCGAGTAGTGGGACAATTCTTCTTTTTCATGGTCGCGCAGACGCAGGTTTTCTTCCTTCATGCCGAGGTTCAGCAAAAATTCGCGTGCATACTGCTTCCAATAGTCGAACCATTTCAGCTCTTCGCCCGGCTTGCAGAAAAATTCAAGTTCCATCTGTTCGAATTCACGCGTGCGGAAAGTAAAGTTCCCCGGTGTGATTTCGTTCCGGAAGCTTTTGCCGATCTGCGCAATCCCGAACGGTAGTTTTTTTCGCATCGTCCGCTGTACATTTTTAAAATTGACGAAGATCCCCTGGGCGGTTTCCGGGCGTAAGTAAAGCTCGTTGGCGCTGTCTTCGGTTACACCCTGGTACGTTTTAAACATGAGGTTGAACTGGCGGATGCCGGTCCAGTTTTTGCTGCCGCAGTCCGGGCAAGCAATGTCATGTTCTTTGATGAGTTCTTCCATTTTTTCAAACGGCAGGCCGTCGACGATCATTTCGATCCCCTTTTCCTGGAGGGCGTTTTCGATCAGTTTGTCGGCGCGGTGCCGGGATTTACAGTTTTTGCAGTCGATCATCGGGTCGTTGAAGTTGCCGAGGTGGCCGCTCGCTTCCCATGTGCGCGGGTTCATCAAAATTGCGGCGTCGAGCCCAACATTGTATGGCGACTCCTGGATGAATTTTTTCCACCACGCCTTTTTGATATTGTTTTTAAATTCGACGCCAAGCGGGCCGTAATCCCATGTGTTCGCAAGTCCCCCGTAAATTTCCGAACCCGGGAAGATAAACCCGCGATGTTTGGCGTGCGACACAATCTGTTCCATTGTTACGCTCATTGTAAAAATCTCTCCTTTTTTCATTGAAATGGTTTCCCTGGGGACGGGAATTTTTCCAATATAAAAAGCTCCCGGCTCCAGGCAACAGCCTGGGGACGAGAGCTTGTATTCCCGCGGTTCCACCCCAGTTGATGCAGATTTTCCGCACCCACTTTCCATGAAAAAATAACTCCGGACTGCCGTTTCGCCGGTTTCCTTGCCGGGCTTCCACCATCCCCGGCTCGCTTTGAAAAGGAGCCCTCCGGTTACTATTGATCCTTCATCGTCGCGTATTGAATTAAATTTACTATATCAAAGATTAGAGACGCAAGTCAATGGGCGCAGAAGTTGGATCTGTTTTTCAAATTCGATAAGGCTGTTTGTATCTTTTAATAGCTCACCAATTTTTGACATCATATTTCCCATGGGAAGACCTATCTCTAAATGTACTCGCCTGCAAGCGTACATTTTTCCACACTTTGACCTCCGGAAAGTATTTTGCTTTGTTTTTAAATTTTCAGGACTGCATTGGGCAGGAAATATCATGGTCAAGAAAAGCATCCTCCTTAAAATGGCGCTTCTGTTTTCACAACTTATATCATCTGCCCGCTGAAAAAACGGATGGAACAGGCACGCTCAGCCTCACGGAAGGGGCGGCCGGCTTGACGGGAACCCAAAACAAACTTACAGCGGATGGCCGATGCCTTGAAAAAAGCGGCTGCCCAGTTTAAAACTTCATAAAAATTGCGGGCGGCCCCGGCTCCCGTTTTTATACGGGGCCGGACGATTATTGCATGTTTGCAATTTGAAACAGGGTCAGTTTTTGTTCCTTGAGGTTTAACAACGGATAACCTTCTATTTTAAGGATGGGCTGATTCGGATAGAGGGGATGAATATGGACAATTTTTCCTCTGGCACCATTTCGCATGGTGATCGGCTGATTCCGGTAATTTTCCATCAGGAAGTTGGCAAAAGGAAGGACGACCTCGGAATCCAGGCGGCCGGCTTTTGCATCGGCCATCAATTCGTCAATCGCATAGAATACCGGTTGCCTCCGGCGGTATGCGCGGTTGGAACAGATCGCATCAAACGTATCTGCCACGGACAAGATTCTGACAAGAAAAGGGATATTTTTCCTGCCTTCCGGGTAACCCGAACCGTCCAACCGTTCATGGTGCATCAGCGCACCTTTTAAAATCATCGGATCCAAAGAAGTATTTTCAAGCAGCCGGTATCCCGCCGCAGGATGCGTTTTTATCACCGCGAACTCTTCATTCGTCAATTTTCCAGGCTTATTGAGGATGCGCGGATCAATGGTGAATTTTCCGATATCGTGGAAAAGCCCCATTTGAGCCAATAGATTTTGCTTCTCGTGCGGCAATTTCAGCATTTTTCCGATGCTGGCGGCAATCAGGCCGACATGGATACAATGCTTGAACAAATATTCATCCGATGAAAAATGTTCCATCAATTCCAAAAAAGAGGTATGGGTGGCGAGCACTTCTTTGTACAGCCTGTGGAAATTTTTCTCCATATCCTGGATTTCGGCATCGCACAGTTCCGCTTTGACTCGAATCGTTTGCTGCAGTTCTTCCATGGAACGGTAAATATTTTCATATAAAACATCATGGAAAATGCCCGTCACTTCCGCGGCAATCCTTCTCCCTTTGAGCGAAGGATCCGGTACGACTTCATATTTATTTAAAATGGAAGCCAGTTTTGCAGTGAGAAACGTTCCTTTCCGCAACAGCAGGATGCCGGTATTGGAGTATAAATCTTCCTTTAGCCTTGCACCTTTCTGAAACTTCATCGAAAAGAGATCCCCCTTCCTTTTTGGAGAACAGGACAGGAAAAAATTTCTTTTCTCTATTTTAACATAGGAAAGGGGAAATGGAAGTCTTTTCCACAAAATTCACTTTTCCGCTTTCGCTTTCAAAAACCGTACCACTTCCGCATAATTGCTTGTGACCAGGGACGGGTTTTCCAATGTTTCATCTATTCTTTTTGTGTCATCCGTTTCCACTAAAATAAAGCCGGGCAGCTCCTGCAGCTGAATCTGCGGGTTGATGCCGCGGATATCGTCATATTGGTAATGCAATTCCAAAGAAACGCTATCCATTTCAAAAAAAGGTGCGTCCTCCTCATCATCCCAAACTTCATCGCTCACGACAATCAGGGTGTACCAGCGTCGATCGCTTTCCGGCCCACTGCATTTTTCTTTGATGATCCGGCCAATGCAGAGCAAACATCCCGCAATGATCAGCGCAATGACGGTATACAGCCATAAATGGGACAACAACAACAGCACTGCCGCAAAAAGCGAAAGGACACTCAACCTTTTTGCCACCATTTGAAGCAGTAGAAGGACATCACTCATCATACACGTCCCCCAATCTAAGATGTAAAGCGTGCTTTCCTCTATGATATGCGCATTTTTTGTCCGTTGTGCCGCTTCGTTTTTTGCAGTTTTATTACGAAATCGGATTTTTGCAAAAAAGCGCCGGGGCATTTGCTTCGATTTTTAATGAAATGGGACTATTCGGTACGAAATCTCCCTGGTGCGTTTCGTTTTCATTTTTCATCAACAGGGAATGTTGTATGAGAAAACCGCAGCATATTTCATTCGCATTGAATTGCGAACCGGAGCGTTTTCCGAAAAAGGTCCTGGTGCGTTTCGTTTCAATTTTTTTACAAATTGGACCATAATAAAAAAGAACGAAATTACAGGAAAGGAGCATCACAAGTTGGACAAATACAGCAAATTGTTTGAACCGATGACGTTTAAAAGCGGCGTAAAGACGGACAACCGCATTGTGATGGCGCCGATGACCCACTATTCCTCCAACGATGACGGAACGGTTTCCGAGGCCGAACTCCGCTATTATGCGGAACGTTCCAATGGGCCGGGTGTCGTGATTACAGCATGCGCCAACGTAACGGCCAACGGGAAAGCTTTCCCGGGGCAGCCCGGCGCCCATGTTGACAGCATGATCGAAGGAATGAGGAAACTTGCGGAAACCATTCAAAAGAACGGATCAAAAGCCGTGCTGCAAATCCATCATGGCGGCCGCGAATGCCCGCCAGAGCTCGTTCCGGACGGGGATGTCGTCAGCGCAAGCGCAGTGGACTCTTCAAACGGCAATGTGCATGCACGCGCATTGACGGACGAAGAAACCGCGGAAATTGTGCGGGCGTACGGAGAAGCTACCCGGCGCGCGATTGAAGCGGGCTTTGACGGGGTGGAAATCCACGGTGCGAACGGCTATCTCATTCAGCAATTTTTCTCCCCGTTTACAAACCGGCGTGATGATCGCTGGGGCGGCAGCCTGGAAAAACGGCTCGCTTTTCCGCTCGCCGTTGTCGATGCAGTGAAAAAAGCGGTCTCCGAACATACCAGGCGGCCGTTTTTAGTCGGGTATAGGCTTTCTCCGGAAGAACCGTACGAACCGGGCATTACAATGGACGAAACTTTTGCGCTTTTGGATGCCCTCGTTGAAAAAGATCTCGACTATCTGCATATTTCACTGCAGGATTTCTGGTCGAATGCCCGCCGCGGCGGAGATCCGGGCCGCTCCCGCATCGAACAGATTTTGGAACGCGTAGACGGCAAAGTGCCGGTGATCGGCGTCGGTTCGCTGCATACCGGCGAAGATGTTTTGAAAGCAATGGAAACAGGTGTGCCGCTTGTTGCCCTCGGACGTGAGCTGATTATGGAACCGCACTGGGTGGAAAAAATCCGCGCCGGAAAAGAAGATGAAATCCAAACGGCGCTCCGAAAAGATGACCGCGAACGGCTTGTTATTCCGGAACCGCTTTGGAACGGGATCGTGTCCAGGCCCGGCTGGTTCCCGTTTGAATCCTGATTTTTTAAAAACTGAACTCCATATCTTAGGCAGCACGCTTTTGATCAACTTTGGAACCGAACCGGCTTTAAAAAGTTGGTTCGGTTTTCTTGACTTTTTTTACTTACGATATTAAACTAGGTTACGAAAAGTAAGTTTTGAGAAATAAATGACCGGGAGGAATTTTTGATGGCAAATGCAAAATGGGCAGTAGACTATGCGCACAGTTCAATTGATTTTACGGTAAAACATATGATGATTTCGAAAGTGAAAGGGTCTTTCCAAAAATTTGAGGCGGACATCGAAGCCGATCCGCAAGATTTAACTTCCGCGAAAATTTCTTTTACAGTTGATGCAAGCAGCATCCATACAAAAAATGCCGACCGCGACAATCACCTGCGTTCTGCTGATTTCTTCGATGTGGAAAACTACCCGAATATTACGTTCGTTTCCAAATCGGTTACGAAAACGGGCGCCAATACGTATGATGTTACCGGCGACTTGACGATCCACGGCGTGACAAAAGAAGAAACATTCAAAGTCACGTTTGAAGGGTTGTCGAAAAACCCGATGAGCGGTGCAGAAACGGCCGGCTTCAGCGCCGAAGGATCCGTAAAACGGAGCGACTACGGCCTCACCTGGAACGCAGCGCTTGAAACAGGCGGCGTACTGGTCGGTGATGAAATTAAATTTACAGTTGAAGTGGAAGCAAGCAAAGCGGAATAAGTTCTTAGGGCGCCAATGTGGTTGGCGCTCTTTTTATTTTTCAGGCAGATATACTTATATAACGTCTTTTTCATTTTAGGATGCACGATAGCGGTCACCAATGGGTTTTGCACTCTGTTTATTTGGGGTTGTGTACCCCGTCAGGTATTTGGAACCATTCGTGGATATCTTTCCTTGGCCCGGATTTTTTCTGCAAGGATACCCCGGAATTTTTAGCAAAGACCCAAATAAGAATTTTTCTCAATTAATGTGATATGCATCACAAACAAGCGGGAGCGGATGCATTATCATAAGATTAGCAAACCGAAAAGGAGTGGATTGGATGGAACGTTTTACGACGAGCCAGACCGTGGGGGAAATTGTGACACTGTTTCCGAAAGCAGCGGATCTGTTTAAAGCAAACCGCATTGATTTTTGCTGCGGCGGCAATGTTTCTGTGAAAGAAGCGGCGGAAAAACGCAATCTTTCGGCAGATGAACTGATTGCGGCGATTCAGGAAATATACGACAAACATGCCGGCAGCGGCAATGAGAAAAATTGGAATGAAGCAAGCTACACGGAAATTGTCAACCATATCCAGGAGACCTACCACGCATTTTTGCGTGAGGAACTGCCGAATTTGAGTCCGTATGTGACAAAAGTAATGCGCGTCCACGGCGAGAACCATCCGCATCTCGTTGAAGTGCACGAAATGTTCAACCGTTTGAAAGCGGAGCTCTTAGAACATACCGAAAAAGAAGATGCCGAACAATTCCCGGCGATCCGCGCGTATGACCTTAATCCGACGGCGGAAAACCTGGCGACTGCAACAAAAGAATTGACCGATCTTGAAACCGAGCATGCTTCCGTCGGCGATATTTTGCACCGCCTTCGTGAGATTACGAATGACTACACGCTTCCGGAAGGGGCATGCCGGACATTCCAGCTTGTTTACCGCCGCCTGGAAAACTTTGAAAATGATACATTCCAGCACATTCATTTGGAAAACAATATTTTGTTTAAGCGCCTGCTTGAAGAAGCCGTTTAACACGTTAGAAGGCTGCCTCATGGATTTGGGACAGCCTTTGCCCCTTCATGAAAGACAAATTGCGGTTCACTGTGATTGTTTTTGTCCTTTATCACTCTTATGAAAGACATTTGGCACCCGGTTCGCCTTTCTTTTGTCTTTCATCACCTTTATGAAGGACATTTCCGTGTACAGTTCTCCCCGTTTTTGGATCTGTCCCAAAAGCCCCTTTTAAGCAGAAATTTTTCTCAAATGGTCTTGAGCAAGTTTCTCAGATCCATTTCTAAGGGGAAATCTTCCTCTAACGGTCGTGACATTGCTTCTCAGAACCATTTCTTCCGGAAAATTTTCCTCTAATGATCTTGAGATGACTTCTCAGAACCGTTTCTTCGGGGAATTAATTCTCTAACGGTCGTGACAGAGATACTCAAAACCATCACCGGGAAAATTTTCCCCCCCTAAGTCAGTTTACCGATTTTTGGAACATCTCCGCCCAATCCATTTTCAGACCCCGAGCAGTTCGTTTGTCAGTTTTTCCTGGTGGATCAGATAGGTTCCTTTTTCTTGCGGGATGATGAGGTTTTTATGTTTAAGCTGGTGAATCGTCCGGCTGACCGTTTCGCGCGTGACGCCGATCATGCTGGCGAGGTCTGAGTTGTTGAGCGGGATTTTGACGAGCACATGGTCGTTTCCGGTTTGGATGCCGTGCGTGCGGGCGAGGCGCAGGAAAAGTTTGATGACTTGCTCATAGGCATTGTTTAAAATTTGGGCTTCGAGGCGGTCCTGCAAGTCGAGGATCTCATCGCTCATCACGCCATATAAGGTCATCGTCAGCTTAGGGTTGTCAAGCAGCACTTTTTCAAAATCAGCGATTCGGACGGCCAGAAGTTCCGTATCGGTGGCGGCCATTGAATTGGCGGGATAGCGGATTTTTCGGAAAAAGCCGACGTGCGGGAACATGTCGCCGTCGCGGAGCAGCGTGACGATCTGCTCTTTGCCGTTTGCATCGGTACGATAAATTTTCACTTCTCCCTGTTCAATAAAATACACGGCTTCCTGCGGGTCGCCCCGGAAAAAAATATGGTCTCCTTTTTCGACATGTTTCTTAACGGATACGGCGGCAATCACAGCCAAATCTGAATCTCCCATCCCTTTAAACAGCGGCATTTTTCGCAGCGACTCACTCCGGTTTTCCAAAGCACTCCACTTCCTTTCCTATTCTATTTCAGGCTACGAGCGGCAGCGGTCCTTCTGATTCCTTCTTCGAGTTTCTGATCCACCACTGTTGCGTCTTCAATATGCTGAAGGATCGTTTCGTATGCTTCCCCGAACAGGTTTGTTGCTTCTTCCACTTCTTTCCGGACTTTAAGGGCGTCATCTTTTTCCAGTTGTATTGTTTGCCGAATGTTTTCTATATTTTCCTGGCTTGTTTCGATTGTATGCAGTACTTCAGCAATTTTTTCGGCTGCAAGGGTGCTGGCCGACACGCCGTTGTCCACAAGCTCGGCACTTTTTTGTGTCGCTTCGAGGGAAGACTCAATATCTTTTTGGATGGAAAGCGTCAGCGCGTTGATATTTTCCGTACTCTTTGCCGTGCTTTCCGCCAATTTCCGCACTTCCGAGGCTACGACGGCAAAACCTTTTCCCTGTTCGCCCGCGCGTGCAGCTTCAATCGAGGCATTAAGGGCAAGCAAGTTTGTCTGTTCGGCAATTTCTTTGATGACCTGGACAATTTCCCGGATTTCACTTGATCTTGTGTGCAGCTGCGCAATCTCATTTTGCGTCTTGCGGATTTGCTCCCCCAGCCGGCGGATCGCTTCTGCCGTATTATCAACATATTGGCGGCCTGCCTGCGATTCTTTTACCATACCGGCGGCGAGCTCATTCAGCTTTTCCCCTTTTTCGCCCAAAACAATCGAATGCTCGGAGTTTTCTTTGGTGATGGAAGAAATATTTTTGAATTTATCTTCGATTTTCGTGACCAAATCGCGCAGGACGAGATGTTGCCCGTTCACAAGCTCATGCTGGGCAATGGTGGCGGAAAGCTCTTCGTGAAAACCAGCCAGCCATGTTTCTAGCTGCTCCTGCATTTTTTCTTTTTCCGCCTCCAGTTCGGCAATGCGTTTTTCAAGCTCCTGTTCTTTCTCCAATTGTTTTTTCCTGCCAATCAAGTTGCTTCTCTCCATTCTATTACCGTTTGCTTTCCTATTTTACTATAAAATCATGCCGGATTATAATGCTATGCCGCAAAAACAAAAGGCACCCCTGATTGGAATGCCGTTGAAAAAAAAGCGGCGGCCGGTTGTGGCATCTCACCGCTTTTTAACATTTCAACCCCCCCGATCGGGAGCGCCTTTCTTTTTATGATGGAATCGATTCAGTATGTTCGGCAACCGCTGCAGGTTCTGCCACGCGCTCAAATTCTTTTTCCGTTTTGGAAATGACGACGGTCGCCACCGCATTTCCGATAATATTCGTGATCGCGCGCGATTCGGACATGAACCGGTCGACGCCGATCAGAAGGGCAATCCCCGCAACCGGAATCACCGGGAATGCGGACAATGTTGCGGCCAGTGTGATAAAACCGGAGCCAGTCACGCCCGCCGCCCCTTTTGAGGTCAGCATTAAAATCAACAGCAGCATGATTTGGTGACCGATCGTTAAATGCACATTGTACGCCTGCGCAATGAAGATAGACGCCATGGATAAGTAAATGGCGGTACCGTCCAGGTTAAAAGAATAGCCGGTCGGGACAACGAGGCCGACAACAGATTTCGAGCAGCCAAAGTTTTCGAGTTTTTTCATCAGAGAAGGCATCGCCGATTCCGATGATGAAGTCCCAAGCACAAGCAAAAGCTCTTCCTTAATATAGGCGATGAATTTAAAAATGTTGAACCCGAATATCTTCGCAATGCTGCCGAGCACAAGCAAAATGAAAATGATCATCGTCAAGTAAACGGATGCCATTAATTCGCCGAGGTTGATCAGCGAGCTGGCGCCGAATTGGCCGACCGTATAGGCCATCGCCCCGAATGCGGCAATCGGCGACACCCTCATGACAATGCCGACAATTTTAAAGAAGATTTCGGTCATGTCTTCAAAAAAGCGAATGACCGGTTTCGCTTTTTCCCCCAAAGATGCCGCGGCGGCCCCGAACAGGACGGAGAAAAATAAAATCGGCAAAAGATCGCCCTGTACGAATGCGCCCGCAATGCTTTCCGGAATGATATTGGAAATAAAGCCGATAAAACCGGTTTCGTTGTCTTTCGCCTGGGTGACAAATTGCGAAACCTCGCTTGTCTTGGCTTGGCTCGTATCAATGCCGTGGCCCGGCTGAATCAGGTTGACGACAATGAGCCCGATGGCGAGCGCAATGGTGCTGACGACTTCAAAATAGATGAGCGCCTTGCCTCCGATACGGCCGACTTTTTTCAAATCGCCCATGCCGCCGATGCCGATGACGACCGTAAAGAAAATGATCGGCGGAACGAGCATTTTAATGAGTTTAATAAACCATTGGGCCAAAATGTTCAGCTCGGCGCCGAATTTCGGGGAGGCAAGCCCTACGATAATCCCCAAAATGATGCCGATAACCACTTGCACTGTAAGATTCCGAAAATTGATCTTCACGTTTCCATCCCCTTTGTTTGCGCTTACAATTTAGTGGTTCGAATTATATTTCTATTATATAACAGGTTCACTTTATTTTCATTATTTTTATATTGAAAAGGTTTTGTTTTTTTAGAGGTATGCAAAAAAACGGCGAGATGCCCTGTACGGCACGCCGCTTTTTGTGAAACAAAGTTTTTGGCTACAAATTGCGGACTTTTCCAACGCCGAATTCATTTTTTCTTAAAAATACTTCTTCTGCCATTATAGGCAAAGATCATGGATGGATGAGGAAAGCGTTGCTTTGTCGCGGTCTCCTGCCCCGAAAGCTGCTTTGCCCTGATATCGGTCGCGTCCTGAGGATACTGGACCCAGGCATCCAAATGGTTCGGCACAGTTGAAGATTAAATCCGCAGCCAGATTGGCAACGGAGACCAAGTAATTGTCAACAACATACTGGTATTCGTTCATCACTTTTTCAATCGTTGTATGGATATTTTTGTAGCTTTCCGGGGGCTCGATGTTGTTGATTTGGTCAAATTCATGCTGCATGCCGCCGAGCACGGCCACCATGTCCAATTTCCATTCCAGGTCTTTAAATTCTGCAAAATCAATCTGCATTTTTGCAATGGGGATGCGGCTCTTTTCTCTTTTTTTCTATTTTTCTCCGATTTCTTTTATCTTTCCGCTGATTTCCAAAGGATGTTCGCCGATTTTTTGGTCTTTTCGCTGATTTTTCGAGGAAGTTCGCTGATTCCAGAAAAAGAAAGGAGGGGAACGGCTGGAGTTTCAGACTTTAACGCTGTTTTTAGGAGAAATCTTGACAAAGTTCAGTGCCGTTTCCTCCTTTTTTTGCTCAGCGCCGATTTTTTGGTCTTTTCGCTGATTTTTTGAGGAAGATCGCTGATTTCCCTCTAGTTTCCGCTGATTCCTCTAAAATGAGTAGACTGACCGGCTGCCGTTTCAAGTTTCACCGCCGGTTTTTCAGCTATTTTCTGACGGAGATGCAGCTCTTTTCTCTTTTTTTCTATTTTTCGCCGATTTCTTGTACCTTTCCGCTGATTTACAAAGGATGTCCGCCGATTTTTTGGGCAGTTCCGCCGATTTTTTCAATGTTACCGCTGATTCCTAAAATGGATGAAATGACCAGTTGCCGTTTCAAGTTCCACTACCGATTTTTTCCGGGGGTTCCCCAAACCTCCTCACCCTGATTTTCCATTTCAGCTGCCCCCACTTTGGGTTGTGGACGCTACATTTCCGGCACGGCTTCGCGGATCGCTTCTTCCAATTCTTCCCTGTATTGTTTTTCCGTATCGGAATCCCACGAAAATTCGCGCCCCATCCAGGCAATGACAGGCTCTTTCCATTGGCGAACCCAGTTGATGTCAAAGAAAAGCGTACCGGTGCGGCGGATGAAAAAGTCAACCGGTTTAACGGCCATTTCCTGCTCCACCGCGTATTTGAGCAATGCATACACTTCCCGCGGCAGCCCGGCATCGCCCCCGTTTTTCGCATACACAAAAAGCTGGTCCGCGTTCGTGCCGTATTTTTCCACAATCGCACTGCTTGCTTCAGGAGATAAGCCGCAATCTTCCCCTTCTTTGCTTTTTGATTCAATAAAAGCCGGGAAATTTTCTGAACCGCCGACATCACCGCCGGATATCGGCAGATGTTTCGTTTGGCACGGTCGGAAATTGCCATCGAGCCTTTTCGCAACAAGATCGACGACGGTTTCCGCCATTTTCCGATAGCCCGTCAGTTTTCCGCCGGCGATCGTGATCAGGCCGCTTTCCCCTTCCCAAATTTCGTCTTTACGCGAGATTTCGGATGCGTCTTTCCCTTCTTCATAAATCAAAGGGCGGACACCGGCCCAGCTCGATTCCACATTACGGACAGCTGCTTTTACAGATGGGAACATAAAACGGATTGCTTTTAAAAGATATTCAATGTCTTCCGGCAGCGGTTTCGGATGCACCGGGTCCTTGTCATAAAACGTATCCGTTGTGCCGACATACGTTTTGCCGCCGCGCGGGATTGCAAAAACCATTCTGCCGTCCGGCGTGTCAAAATAAATGGCCTGGCGGAGCGGGAATATGCTTTGGTCAAAGACGATGTGGACCCCTTTCGTGAGGCGCAGCCGTTTTTTCCCCGGCGCATCTTTATCCCGCATTTTGTCGCTCCACGGGCCGGTCGCATTGACTACCGCTTTTGCCCGCACTTTTACAGTTTTCCCGTTGATTTGGTCGCGGACAAGGGCTCCTGTGATGCGGCCGTTTTCGTAAAGGTAATCTTCGGCTTTTGCGTAGTTTACGGCAAGCGCCCCGTGTGCAACCGCCGCTTTCATCACTTCGATCGTCAGCCGCGCATCGTCTGTCCGGTATTCAACATAATAACCGCCGCCTTTGAGCCCGTCTTTTTTAATGAGCGGCTCTTTTTCCAATGTTTCCGCGGCCGACAGCATTTTCCGCCGTTCCTGTTTTTTTACGCCGGCCAAAAAGTCGTACAGCCTTAAGCCGATGTTTGTTGTAAACGCGCCGAACGTCCCCCCTTTGTGGAACGGAAGCAGCATCCATTCCGGCGTTGTCACATGCGGCCCATTTTCATAAACGATCGCCCGTTCTTTTCCGACTTCAGCCACCAGTTTCACTTCAAATTGTTTTAAATACCGGAGCCCGCCGTGGACAAGTTTGGTCGATCTGCTCGAGGTGCCGGCCGCAAAGTCCTGCATTTCAACAAGCGCCACGGACATGCCGCGCGCCACTGCATCATAGGTAATGCCCGCCCCCGTGATGCCGCCGCCGATTACGAGCAAGTCAAATTCCTTTCCGCCCATCTTTTGTAAAATTTGATCACGCTGTTTACTTGAAAATTCCATTTCCGTCGCCTCCGTTATTTGATGATCGGGAAATTCACCCGCTTCCTAAGACGGGGTCCCGCCCGGCTCTTTTTTCCCGCGGGAGACGTGACTTCCTCGGGAAAATTGAACAGAGCCAAAAATCAAAAAGAGACCTGTAACAAGCATTATGGAAATTTTTCCATAAAACTAGCCAGGTCTCTCTGCATCTCTTGACAAGAATATGAACTTTTAACAATTATAACAAAACTTTTTTCTTATTTGAAAGCGATTGTGGCTTGGATTGCTTTTTTCCATCCGGCATACAGGGCGCCGCGTAAAGCTTCGTCGAGTGATGGTTCAAATTTGCGCTCGATTTTCCATTGTTTGGCGATTTCTTCGCGCGATTCCCAGTATCCGACGGCAAGGCCCGCCAAATACGCCGCACCGAGGGCGGTCGTTTCGCTCACGACCGGGCGCTCAACCGGTACGCCTAAAAGATCGCTCTGGAACTGCATAAGGAAATTATTTTTCACCGCTCCGCCGTCCACGCGTAATGTTTTCAGCGGCAAACCCGAATCTGCTTCCATCGCATCCAGCACATCTTTCGTCTGGTAGGCAAGTGATTCGAGGGTGGCGCGGATAAAATGCTCTTTCGTCGTGCCGCGCGTCAGCCCGAACACCGCGCCGCGCACATCGCTTTCCCAGTACGGCGTGCCGAGCCCGACAAATGCCGGCACAACATACACACCATCGGTTGATTCGACCCGTTCCGCGTACGATTCGCTTTGGGCGCTGTCTTTGATCATGCGCATCCCATCGCGCAGCCATTGGATGGCGGATCCGGCGACAAAAATACTGCCTTCAAGCGCATATTCAACCTTTCCGCCAATTCCCCAGGCAAGTGTGGTCAAAAGCCCGTGTTTTGACGCAACCGCTTTTTCGCCGGTGTTCATGAGCATAAAGCAGCCGGTACCGTACGTATTTTTCGCCATGCCTTCTTCATAGCAGGCCTGCCCAAACAATGCCGCCTGCTGGTCGCCAGCCACACCCGCAATCGGGACTTCTTCGCCGAAGAAATGATGCGGTGCCGTTTTGGCGTAAACATGGGAGGACGGCTGGACTTCAGGGAGCATCGAGGCCGGGATATCGAGCATTCCGAGTAGTTCCGGATCCCATTTTAAATCATAAATATTATAAAGCAGCGTCCTTGACGCATTAGAATAGTCGGTCACATGGGCTTTTCCTCCTGAAAATTTCCAGATCAGCCATGTATCGATCGTCCCGAAAAGGAGTTCGCCTTTTTCTGCACGTTCCCTTGCCCCGTCAACATGGTCGAGGATCCATTTGATTTTTGTGCCGCTGAAATACGGGTCGACCAAAAGCCCTGTTTTTTGGCGGATCATGTCTTCATGCCCTTTTGCTTTTAAATCGGCGCAAATCCCCGCTGTCTGCCGCGACTGCCAAACGATCGCGTTGTAAATCGGATGGCCCGTATTTTTATCCCAAACGACTGCCGTTTCGCGCTGGTTTGTAATTCCGATCGCGGCCACCTGCTTCGGCTGGATATCCGCCTCTGTTAAAACGGTTGCAACAACAGCCAGCACCGATGCCCAAATTTCATTTGCATTGTGCTCGACCCAGCCCGGTTTCGGGAAATACTGGGTAAATTCCTGCTGCGCGGTGTGTACGACTTCCCCGTTTTTGTTGAACAGGATCGCCCTTGAACTCGTTGTCCCCTGGTCAATCGATAAAATATACTGCTCCATGCCGTTTCCCCCTCATACGTTCTTTTTCTTGTTTTCTACCATCCATATTACCAGTAATACAAGCAAACACGTTAGCAAAACATACCAAAAGGAAGGTGTCCAGTCGCCTTTAAATACAGCATGGTAAAAAACGCCTCCGAGTGCCCCCCCCAACAGCGGGCCTGCAACCGGCACCCATGCGTATTTCCAGTTGGAAGGGCCTTTTCCCGGGATCGGCAGCAAAAAGTGAGCAATCCGCGGACCGAGGTCGCGTGCCGGATTGATCGCATAACCGGTTGTGCCGCCGAGCGAAATACCGATCGCAACGATCAGCATGCCAACGATAAACGGATTGAGACCATCTGTAAATTTATTTGCGCCGATGGTAAGGATTCCGAGCACCAAAACAAAAGTTCCGATGATTTCACTCAGCATATTCGCAAAATAGTTCGGGATCGCCGGGCCCGTAGAAAATACGGCGAGTTTTATGCCGGGATCGTCCGTTTCTTTCCAGTGCGGCAAAAAGTGGAGAAACACAACAGCCGCTCCGATCATGGCGCCGATCATTTGCGCAACAATATATTCCGCCGCTTTGGACCATGGAAAGTCCCCGTTAAATGCAAGGCCAAATGTGACGGCCGGATTTAAGTGGGCTCCGCTGTATTTTCCAACTGCATAAACGGCCATCGCGACGCCAAGCCCCCATCCGAACGTGATTACAATCCAGCCACCGTTATAAGCAAATGATTTTTTTAAATTGACGTTGGCGCATACTCCCCCGCCAAAAATAATGATAATGGCAGTTCCAATCAGTTCCCCAAGAAATGGGCTCATTTCCCGCTCCCCCTTTTACAATCGTGTGATGAACGGTGAATCTTCCTCCTTTCCGCAAAAAAGAACAAGAAGACCCCCACTACCGCAATTGGATCGCTGCGAGTAAGGTGATCTCCTTGTTCTCCGTCAAAGTTATTAACTTATTTAAGATGATAACGCTTACTTCCCGTTCTGTCAATAAATGTTCACAAAAAAATTTAAGTTCCCGGCGGCCTATGATCATGGCCGCCGCTTTGACTAGCTATTTTTATTTTCTTGCCGCAAACATATCCCAAAGTTCCGTGTCCGAAGTTGTGATGCCCTCTGCCCCCGCTTTGAGCGCATTTTCCACATCTTCCCGGGTGCGGATCAATCCGCCGGCAAAAATCGAAATGCCGAGCCTTTGTTTTACTTCCGTGATCATCCACGGCACAATCCCGGGCAAAATTTCAATATAATCCGGCTGCGTCCTTTCGATCAATTTATAGCTTTTTTCAAGGGCATGTGAATCGATCAGAAACATTCTTTGGATCGAAATGACCCCTTTTTGTTTCGCCTTTTGAATGACATTGGATTTGGTGGAAATCAGCGCGTACGGTTTATATTCCTGGCATAAATACTCTGTTGCGTAATCATCGCTTTTCAGGCCTTGGATGAGGTCCACATGATAAATCATTTTTTTGCCGCTTGCCTTTGCCATTGCTGCGATATGCTTCAGCTGCGAAATGTGCAATTCCAGGAAAATTCCTGTCTCGTAATCACTTTTTAAAAATTTTTCAAACTCCTTCATGTTTGCCGAAGCCGGCAGTATTTTTTGTGACAGAACCATTTTCCTCTCCCCTTACGTTTTTCATAACATTAGTTTACCATTTGGAAGTGGTAAATGCTTCCATCCTGTCCGGGAAAAGGGGAAGCTTCGGCTGATATTCCGCCCTGTTTCACGTTTTCTGTGAAAAAACTAATCCGGTAGCGTGGAGAAGGCCCTTTTTTGGTTGCGAGCAAGACGATCATGGATGTTTTATTCCTCCACATACAAATCCTCCGGCACTTTATCGAGCAGCGGGGTCACGGGGCCGTTGCTGACCAAAACAAGGTTGTGCATGGCCCGGGTGCCGACCGTGTACAGCAGGTTGCGTTCCGCTTCATCGTGGTACGTGGCCGCTGAAACATCGAGCACAATGACACTGTCGAATTCCAACCCTTTCGCGAGATAAGACGGAATGAGGATCGTACCTTCCGGGAGGCCGCTGTATTCTTTTTCAATAAACGTCAGATCCAGTTCTTCCCGCAGTTTTTCGTAAGCCTCCTCGCATTGCTTCCGCGATTTGCCGATGATCGCGACCGTGTTGCTTTCCGCGGATAATTTTTTCACATAAGCCGTGATTTTCGCGATGGCTTCCTCTTGACTCCCCGCAACGGCCACAACCGGCAGTGCGCCTTCGCGATCGAACCATTCGATTTTTTCCCCGTCTTGTAAAATTTCTTTCGTAAAGCGAGTGATCGCGGCTGTCGAGCGGTAGCTTTTTGTCAAATAAACGACCTGTGCCTTTTCTTCCCCGAAAATGTCCTTGATCAGTTCCATCTGCGGTCGGCCGCTTGTGCCGAAAATCGACTGGTTCAAGTCGCCGAGCATTGTGAATTTACTGTACGGGAACAGATAGCGCAAATAAGCCAGCTGAACCGGCGAGTAATCCTGGATTTCATCGATAAAAACATATTTGATCGAACTGCTCATCATTTTGCCAGTTGCAAGGTCGAGCAAATACATGTACGGCACCGTGTCTTCAAACGGCAGCCAGCCTTCCTGGAATGCAGCCCGCGTTTTCGCATCGAGCGGACCTTCTGCACCACGGACAAATTCCGGCGCTTTTTTCAGGAAGTCCAGATACTGCGCCCGGATATGGAAATACCGGAACTGCTTAATATGCTTTCGGATCGAGCTGAAGCGGCGGTTGACAATTTTTCGCGCCAAAAATTCTTTTTCATAGGCAGTACCGCTGAAATCATCCCTGTTCTGGCGCATTTTTCTTTCGGCGTATTTATGGGCCGCCAAAAAAGCCTCCTGCCCGAGCAGTTCGATTTCTTCTTCCACCCACGGTTTTTTGCGCTCCTCTTTTGAAATGCGCTCCAGTTCTTTCAGCAATTGTTTGCTGACAAGCTGGAAACGGTTCGGCAGCGAATAGCTTTCATCATAGGCGTAAAACATGGCGGCAATGTCTTCTTTCGAAATGATCGTTTCGCCTTTAAAGCGGATATCGCGGAAAATGATCCCGCCTTCAAGCAGTTTTTTTGCATAGTCTTCAACGGCACGGAAAAATTCGAGGCTGCCTTTGATTTGCGCAGTTTCTTTATGTTCTGTTTTCCCTTCGAGCGACTCTTCCATCTGATCAAGCAGGCTTTCAACTTTTAAAGCTTTTCCGACGCGGGCCTGGGCATACTCGAGAAAAGTGGTCTGCTGCATATTGTTTTCCCCGAGTTCCGGCAGCACTTTTGAAACATAGTGGTTAAACAGCTGGTTCGGCGAAAACAGGACAATCTGCTCGGAATGGAGCGAGTCGCGGTAACGGTACAATAAATACGCGATCCTTTGCAGGGCAACTGACGTTTTTCCGCTGCCGGCAGCCCCCTGCACAAACAGCAGGTTGCTTGAAACGTCGCGGATGATCCGGTTCTGTTCTTTCTGGATCGTTGCGACAATGCTTTTCATATGGGTGCTCGCGTGATGCCCAAGAATTTCCTGCAGCATCTCATCGCCAATTGACAACCCGGTATCAAACATCGCTTCAATTTTTCCGCGGCGGATTAAAAATTGCCGCTTTAAATCCATGACTCCTTCGCGCCTGCCGTCCGGCGCCTGGTACGAAACAGGCCCCGGAACGCCGTCATAGTAAATACTTGAAATCGGCGCACGCCAGTCATATACGAGATATTCGTCCTCATCACGGTAGGAGGCGGTCCCGATGTAAATCGGCTCGGACGTCTCCCCTTCTTCATGGAAATCAACACGGGCAAAATAAGGCGAGTAAATGAGGCGATCCAGTTGCTTCACGTTTTTTTCCATATGGCCGTAGCTCCGCTCACGCTCGGCAAGGAGTTCTGCCTGCTGGCGGACGCTCGCGGAGGTTTCCACGACATCGTCCGGCTCGTCCAGGTTGACCGTCACATCTTCCCAGAACGTATTGCGGATTTCCTGTGCCTCGCCCCGGACTGCCCTTACTTTTGAAAGCAGCTCCTCTTTTTCTTTTTTCATTTTTCCAACCGTGTAATCAACACGTTTTTGCTCTTGTATCCATTCTTCGTCGTGTGGCATAAATTCGGCACCTTCCTAACTGTAAGCAAAATATTTGACGTTTCTATTTGATGTTTGCTATAATATAATAGGATAAATATATTTATCATTTTTATATGACTCCGTATTTTAGTATACCACATTTCCGGCTGATTTTCCACGTGCCGGATGCCTCTACCGCTCTTCTAAATTCTGCATAAAGTTGCACATCCTTACAAAAAATATCCGTAATATTGTTTGGAGGTCCGCAACTATGGATAACCCTATACTCACCATTGTTGTTCCTTGTTACAACGAAGAAGCCGTTTTATATGAAACCGAACGGCAATTAACAGAAACGATTTTTTCCCTTATGAATGAAGGCCTCGTTTCGCCGAAAAGCAACATTCTTTTCATCGATGACGGCAGCCGCGACCAGACATGGCCGATCATTGAAGAAATGACAAAGAAAAACCGGCTTGTCAAAGGGTTGAAACTCTCGCGCAATTTTGGGCACCAAAAAGCGCTGCTCGCCGGGCTTGAAGCGGCAAAAGAAGAAGCAGACTGCGTCATTTCCATTGACGCCGATCTGCAGGACGACGTTTCGGTCATGCGCGAATTTTTGCTGAAATACCGGGAAGGCTGTGACATTGTATACGGCGTAAGGAAAAGTAGGGAAAAAGATACCGTTTTTAAAAGGGCGACCGCACAAGGGTATTACCGGATGATGAAAAAACTGGGCGTAGATCTTGTTTACAACCATGCAGATTACCGGTTGATGAGCAAACGCGCCCTCGAGGAACTTGCCCGCTTTAAAGAGCAAAATTTGTTTTTGCGTGGCGTGGTGCCGCTGATCGGCTTTAAAACAGCTGAAGTGCTTTACGACCGGAAAGAACGGGCAGCCGGCGAGAGCAAATATCCGCTCAAAAAAATGCTCGCTTTTGCCTTTGACGGCCTCACTTCTTTCAGCGTCGTGCCGATCCGCCTCATTACGCTTGTCGGCCTTTTTACATTTTTATCGAGTAGTATCGCCGGCATTTATGCCCTTTTTGTGAAATTCTTTGGCCATGTGGATGACGGCTGGACATCCATTATTATTTCGATCTGGTTTTTGGGCGGTTTTATGCTGATGAGCCTGGGCTTAATCGGCGAATATATCGGCAAAATTTACCAGGAATCAAAACAGCGGCCGCGTTATACGGTCGAGCGGGATGCAGCCCCTGAGGCAATGGGCCAACAATTGCTGCGGTCCCATTCAGATCCGGCAAAAAGAATCAATTGATGACAACGCTGGAGGTGGAAGCATGATCACGGCACGCGAATCGCTTGCCAGGAAGGTTGCGTGGATCAGCGTTTGGAGCAATATTGTGTTAATGGCCGGAAAGACGCTTGCCGGCTGGCTCGGAAATAGTGATGCCGTGTTTGCGGACGGGATCCACTCTGCGGCGGATGTTTTTGCGTCGGTCATCGTGCTGCTCGTCATTAAAGTGGCCAACAAACCGGCGGACGCCGACCATCCGTACGGGCACGGCAAAGCGGAAGTGATTGTTTCCGGCATTGTCGGCTTATTGCTCCTGCTTGTCGCATTTTATGTCGTGTTTGAAGCGGTGATCGGATTTTTCCACCCCACCGAATCCCCTTCCCTCCTTACTTTATGGGCAGCCGTTTTTTCATATATTGCCAAACTGCTTTTATACCGTTATTCTTTAAAAATTGCCCGGGCGCATAACAGCAAGGCAATCGAAGCGATTGCCTATGACCACAAGGCAGATATTGCCGCATCAATTGCCGCGGCTTTCGGGGTGGTGTTGTCTATTATCGGGGGCAAGTTTCATCTGCCGCTTCTTTTATACGGCGATAAAGTGGCCAGTATTTTTGTCGCTTACTTGATTTTCCGGATCGCCCAGGAAATTTTGGCGGAGTCGTTTAACATTTTAATGGAAAGCAATGTCGATCCTGAACTGCTCGAAGAACTCGAGCATACGATCCACTCTTTCCCGGACGTCCGGCGCATTGACCGCATCCGCGCCCGCGAATACGGCAATTACATCCTCGTTGATATCCGCATTGCCATCGATTACAACAAAACGATCCTTGAAGGCCATAACCTCGGCCAAAAAATCAAAGAGGCCCTGATGAAAAGAAACGACCATATCCGGGAAGTACTCATCCACTTGAATCCGTTTTTCGGTGAAACATAAAAAAGGGGCTGCTCCGGCCAATGCCGGGCAGCTCCTTTTTCCTATGGTTGAGGGTATACATTATAGCAAAGGCCGCGCGACGGGCTGCCATTGAAAAAGCTTCCATGTCTTTTCTAACAGATGACTGTTTTAGAAATCCCATAAGGACCATTTTGATCCTTTTTTCGTGGCATAATGGTCTGGAGGCGTATTCTCTCGACCGTTTCTTCCCTTTTCTCGAAGCTTAATGGTCATGAGGTGACCCTTCTAAACCGTTTCTTTCCGGTTTCCGAGAGTTAATAGACATGGGAGGACTTCTCTAAACCTTTTCAGAACTATCCCGCTGCGAAACGGCTTTAAAAACTGTTCCATCACTATTCACCGGCCAATAAACTGGCTAATGATCGTTTTACAAGTATTCACGCACTAGCTGTTCCAAAATCCCCTTTTAAACAAGAAAACCCGGTGAGATAAAATAATTGTTCTCATCGGGTTTTCCCAGTTTCGCGAAAGGGGATCCTGCCCTTTTCGCTTAAGCCATTTTAAAACGGAATGACGCCGACGGCCAGCGCCACAACAATCATGACAAGCGCCGATCCGCATGCCCATTTTAAAAATGACCGCTGCAAGTCGCCAAACTCTGCGCCGACCATACCGACAAGCAAATAAGTGGACGGAACGAGCGGGCTCAACAGATGGACAGGCAGCCCCAATAATGATGCCCTGCCGATCACCGCCGGGTCAAGGCCGTATGATGCGGCAGCTTTTGCAATGAGTGGCAGGACGCCATAGTAAAACGCATCATTGGACATGAAGAATGTAAATGGCGCACTAATCAATGCCGTAATTACCGCAAAATGCGGGCCCAATGCATCCGGGACATGTGCAATCAGCGTATTGGCCATTGCGTCAATCATTTTCGTACCGGATAAAATCCCTGTAAAAATGCCGGCTGCGAAAATCATCGAGACGACCGACAAAGCATTTCCTGCATAAGCGGCCACCCGCTCTTTTTGCACTTCCATATTCGGGTAATTCACCATCACGGCGATTGCAAAACCGAGCATGAACAAAATTGCCGGCGGCAGCACTTCCATAATCAATCCGACAAGCAGTGCAATCGTTAACAGCCCGTTAAACCAGATCAGTTTCGGGCGTTTCAGCACATTGCCTTCCCCCACTTCAATGGCTGCCGCCTGCTCCAGAAATACCTCATTTTCCGTATTGGCAATCCCAAGGCGCTTCCTTTCTTTTCTTCCAAGGTAAAAAGCGATAAATAGTACAAAGAGCAAGCCGCCGATCATGGAAGGAATGACCGGTGTAAACAACTCGGAAGACTCAAGGCTGAGCGCGCTCATTGCCCTCGCCGTCGGTCCGCCCCACGGAAGGAGATTCATCACACCGGAACCCGAAACCGCGATCCCCGCCAGTACAATCGGCTTCATCCCGATCCTTTGGTACAGCGGCAGCATCGCAGATATCGTAATCATATAAGTTGTCGTCCCATCCCCGTCCAATGAAACGAGGATCACGAGAACCGCCGTCCCGATCGCAATTTTCAGCGGATCCCCTTTCACGACCCGTAAAATCGTGGAAATCACCGGGTCGAACAATCCTGCATCAATCATCAGCCCGAAATACAAAATCGCAAACAAAATCATGATGCCGGTCGGCGCAACGCTTGATACCCCGTCGAGCGCCATTTTCCCGATCCCTTTCCAAAACCCGCCAATTACAGCAAATACAACTGGAATGACCATCAAAGCAATCATAGCGGACAGCCGTTTGGTCATGATTAAAAACATAAAAACTATGATCATAAAAAAACCCATTAACGCTAACATACAGCCACCCCTTTGTTCGTTTATCTCCAGTTTACTCAAACAAAGAAGTATTGTAAGCGTTTGCAACATTAGGGATATAAAATCCTTTTTGGACATTTTGTTCATTTTGTGCACGGAAAAGCGGCGGGATTGTCCCGTCCGGCTTCAGGCATCGCTTGCACCGCCCTGAAGTCATTTTGTCAAAAAACCGGCGGAATTGTCCGCCGGTTTTGGCAATTCTTTGCGCTCCAAATTCATTTTAGTCACGAAAAACAGCGTACCCATCACACTGGTTTGGGCAGCCCCGGTTCGTTTTGTCCACGAAAAGCCAGGGCGATTTTCCTGCAGGCCCGAGCAATCGCCTCCACCGCTCAGATTCATTTTGTCCACGAAAAAGCGGGGCTGATCCCGCCGCTTCCTCCTGTTTTTTTGCTCAGCGCCGATTATTTGGGCGTTTCCGCTGATTTATTGGCCTTTTCGCTGATCTTTTGAGAAAATTCGCCGATTTTTTCAATGTTTTCGCTGATTCCTCTAAAATGAGTAGGCTGACTGGCTGCCGTTTCAAGTTTCACCGCCGGTTTTTCAGCCATTTTCTAATGGAGATGCGGCTCTTTTCTCTTCTTTTTCTACTTTTCGCCGATTTTTTCGAGCCTTCCGCCGATTTCCAAGGGACGCCCGCCGATATTTCCAACGTCTCCGCTGATTCCAGAAAAAGAGAGGAGGAGAACGGCCGGAGTGTCAGACTATAACGCCGTTTCTAGGGGAAATCTTGCAAAAGTTCAGTGCCGCTTCCTCCTGTTTTTTTGCCCGGCGCCGATTATTTGTGTGGCACCGCCGATTTAATAGATCTTTTCGCTGATTTTTGAGGAAGTTCGCTGATTTTTTCAATGTCCTCGCTGATTTCTCTAAAATGAGTAGGCTGACCGGCTGCTGTTTCAAGATTCACCGCCGGTTTTTCAGCCATTTTCTAATGGGGATGCGGCTATCCTCTCTTCTTTTCTACTTTTCGCCGATTTCTCGTACCTTTCCGCTGATTTTTTCTAACCTTCCGACGATTTCCAAGGGAAGACCACCGATTCCCCTCTAGTTACCGCTGATTCCGGAAAAAGAGAAGGGGGAGAACGGCCGTAGTGTCAGACTTTAACGCCGTTTCTTGGAAAATCTTTCAAAAGTTCAGCGCCGCTTTATCCTTTTCTGGAGGCCCGTGCTTTACACGAGGTAATATTTCCGTTCCGGTCTTCCGACAATGCCGTATTCCACTTCTGCCCTGCAAATATGTGCCGAAACCAAGTATTCCAAATAGCGGCGCGCAGTTGTCCGGGAGGCGCCGATTTTTTCGGCGACTTGCTCCGCGGACTGCCCCTGGTCCGGAAGTAGCACCGCTTTCACTTTTCCGAGCGTAATCGCATCAATCCCTTTCGGCAGCGGCGTTTCTTTAGAAGCCGCTTCTTGCCGCGCCGCCCCGAACAGCGAATCGACCCACGCCTGGTCAACTGTATCCGCCGTTTGAAACAGGCTTTTTTTATCCAAGTACTTTTTGATCGCGCGTTTAAATTGATCCAGTGATACCGGCTTGATGAAATAATGCTCAACCCCATAATGGAGCGCTTTTTCAATAAAATCTTTTTCCGCGGCTGCCGTAATCATCATGATGTCCAAATGCGGAAACTGGAGCCTAAGGTCAGCCAGCAAATCAACGCCGAGCCGGTCGGGAAAATAAACATCCAAAAGCAAAAAGTCAGGCTTTTTTTCCCGAACCAACTGCAGCGTTTCTTTTGCATTCAGCGCTTTGCCCACGACTTTAAAGCAAGGAAATTCCCCCAAAAACTTTTCATGTACCTGCGCCACACGGAAATCATCTTCAGCAATCACCGCTTTTATAGTTTTCACGATCCGTCACTCCTCCCCTTTCGGCAAATAGACGGTAAAAACCGACCCTTCCCCGGGGTTGCTGTGGACTTCAATAAATCCCCCCAATTCGGAAACGGCGTGGTCGACATTGGACAGCCCGAATCCCCTCGCAGCTTCTCCCGTTTTCGTCGTAAAACCCCTTTCAAATATACGTCCCAGCATTGTCTGTTCTATACCGGTTCCATTATCACTGATTTCAAAAACAATATCGCTGCCCAAATCTGTCGCAAAAAACAAGACCGTTGGATTTTGCGCTTTTGCCGCTGCTTCAAAAGCGTTATCCAGCAAATTGCCGATAATGACAATCAACCGGGATAAATCGATATATTTTGGAAGCGATTGCAAAGAACTGTTCGGATCGATATCAAAATGGATTTTCTTTTCCGATGCTCTGCCCAGTTTCCCCAGCAAAACCGCCTGGACTTTTGAATCCTTAATATTTTGAAAAACACGGGCATGCTGGTTTTGCAGGCTTGCCGATTCTGCGCGGATAAATTCGACGGCATCCTCATATGCCCCCAACTGCAACAACCCGGAGATGACATGCAGTTTATTTGCGTACTCGTGGGACTGGGCGCGCAGATCTTCCGAATATTTGCGGACTTCGCTCAATGTATTGACCATCCTTTCGATTTCAGACCTGTCGCGGAAGGATGCCACGGCCCCCTGTACTTCCCCATGCTCATCCAGGATCGGGGTACTGTTTACAATCAGCGTCCGGCCTTTCCATACCATCTCCCGGTCCATCTTCGGCCGTTTCGATTCCATTACCTCATAAAAAAAGGAAGCCGGAACCAACTCATCGACTTTCATGCGCCTGACAGAACCGCCAATACGCAGCAAGTTTTTTGCCGGCTGGTTCATTGTGGTCACAAAACCTGCACGGTCAACCGCAATGATCCCTTCTTTTACCGCATGCAAAATCGCCCGTTTTTCTTTGTAAAGTGCCGCAATTTCGTACGGTTCGAGCCCCATTGTGTCTTTGCGGATATCCCGCGCAAGAAGCGCGCTCCCCAATACGGCGGCCAAAAAAGAAAGCAGCGCGACACCCCCGGCTTCTTTCGCACGGTTGTCCATTTGCTCGTGAATGTCTCTCAGCATGAAACCGACCGATACAACACCGATGATTTTCCCGTTCCGGTCACGGATCGGCGTTTTGCCGCGCAGCGACGGGCCGAGCGATCCGTTCGCTTTCGATATGTATGATTCGCCTTTTAAAATCGCCCGCTCATTGTCTCCGCCCACCATTTTCTTTCCAATCCGGTTTTTTAGCGGATGTGAGTAGCGGATGCCTTCCCTGTTGCCGACGACGATAAACTCCGCGCCTGTCTGCATGCGGATTTTTTCCGCAAGCGGCTGGATCGTTTCAGCCGGATTCTTGCTTTGAAACGCATCAATTAACGTCGGCATCGTCGCGACCGTTTTCGCAATCTCCAAAGCGAGGCGGCCGTCCTGAGCTTCAATTTGCCGGCTTTCCATGATCATAAAGTAACTTGCAAGCGTCCCGATAATGAAAAATGACATCAGGAGAACAAGCCCCAATATTTTTGTCTGTAATGAAACTCTTATTCTGCGCATCCCCATCCCCCACAAAACCCTACATGCACTTATTTTACATGATTTTGCAAAAATTTTATAATACTGCGCAAAAAAGGGGCGGTTACATAGCTACAAAAAGCGGTAATCCTGTACGCGTTATGGTATCTCACTGCTTTTTTCACAAAAGAAATTATTTCCAATCTCTATTCATATTGCGTCCGACTTTTGTACGCGTAAACAACAAGGCTGCCTGATTTTTCCCAGTGGATGACAACTGTCCGGCTTTATTACACCAAAAATAAGACTGCCAGGAAATTCCCAGCAGCCCGGAAACAGAACCGGTGTCTCCGGCTCTTTTCTCACATTATTTTGCTGCAGCATGTTCATATGCGACTTCTTCATACGGCTCGCCATAAGCATGTTCGCCGTGCATCGTGATGTCTAGGCCTTTGATTTCAGCTTCTTCATCGACGCGGATCGGCATGAACAATTGGATGGCTTTAATGATGACAAATGAGACAACTGCGACGAAAATGTACGTGGAGACAATGGCGACAAGCTGTTTTAAAACGAGCGTCGGGTCGCCGTAGAACAAGCCGTTCGCGCCGGCTGAATTGACCGCTTTTGTTGCGAACAAGCCTGTTGCAATGCCGCCCCATGTGCCGCCGATGCCATGAATGCCGAATGCATCGAGCGTATCATCGTAGCCGAGTTTCGATTTCAAATACGTGACACCCCAGAAGCAGACGATGCCACCGACCAAACCGATCAAAATGGATGCCATTGGCGTGACAAATCCTGCCGCCGGCGTGATCGCAACCAGCCCTGCAATGCCACCGGAAATGGCACCGGACAAAGTTGGTTTTTTGTTGACGATCCATTCGATTCCGGCCCATCCAATTAAACCGCAAGCCGCTGCAGTATTCGTATTGATAAATGCGTACATCGCAACATCATTTAAAGTTAACGCGCTTCCTACGTTAAATCCGAACCATCCGAGCCACAGGAGACTGCCGCCGAGCAAAACAAGCATTAAATTATGGCGCCCGGTCTCTTCTTCTTTCCGTTTACCAAGAACAAGCGCAAGCACAAGTGCTGCAACACCGGAAGAAATGTGGACAACGTTCCCGCCTGCAAAATCCAGTGTGCCAAGGTTGCGGAGCCATCCGCCAACACCCCATACCCAGTGAGCAACCGGCGCATAAACAAGCACGCACCATAAAGAGATGAAAATCAAGTAAGCCGAGAAACGTAACCGCCCGACAAATCCACCGGAAATAATGGCAATTGTCAAAACAGCGAAAGTCATTTGGAACATCATGAATAAATTATGCGGAATGGTTGCGCTGTAATCCGCATTCGGCTTAAATGTGACATTGTGCAGCCCTGCCCAGCTTAAATCGCCCAGGATCGCGTTGCCGCCTGTGGAAAATGCAAGGGAATAACCGACAAGAATCCATAATACCGAAACAATTCCGAGCGAACCGAAGCTGTACATGGCCGTGCTCAAAACGTTTTTGCTTTTTACCATGCCCCCGTAAAAAAGCGCAATTGCAGGCGTCATGATCCATACCAGCGCTGTCGACACAAACATAAATACTGAATCTGCAGGAACCATTTACCTCTCCCTTTCTTATGTTAGTTTTTTTAACTTGTGTTTGTTATATGAATTATCATATGTGATGTCAGACAATTTTTCAATACTTTTTCTCTAATTTTTTTAAAAATTTTTGTTTTTATTGTAAGGTTTTCTTACAAACTTTTGTGTAACCGATTTTAAACGCAAAAAAGGGCACCACTGTTCGAGTGCCCTTTATCTTAAATGATCGGCGCCGCCCGGATCCGCGGTCATAACCACCGGCCCGACCCTTGCCGAAACGGCAGCCAGAGTCCGCGGAACCGCACAGCCTTCAGACGATCTTATGTTAGACCATCATGATTAAAATATGATGAATGAATCTGGAAAAAACGCTAATGTTAGCAAAAATTTTTCCCAATTGCCTCTATCAATTTCGCATAATATGCGGATTCGTGCGGGGCAAAATCTCCCGGCTGTACGAATTTTTGCACCGGATGCCGCCGCCCGGTTTCATCGATCATAAACCCTTCGACATGCAGGGAGCGGATTTTTCTTTCGCAGTAAGCGGCAAATTCTTCAAGGCTGGCTTTTACGATTCCTGCTACTTCTTCCTTTTGCAGCCGGAAATCTTCCACTTCCCCTGACCATTTATGTAAGAAAATATGACATATTTCACGGTCAATAAAGCCTTCCCTTTCCGTCACGTTCGGAATGGTTCCAACCGGGACCAGCGAATCCATGGAGAGATCCAGCCCCAGTTCTTCTTTCACTTCCCGTATGCCGTCTTCCACGCTTTCATGCGCAAGCAAATGCCCTGCTGCCGTAATGTCGAGCTTATTCGGGAAATCTTTTTTCTGCGGGCTGCGGATTTGGAAATAAATGTGTGCAGCCCCTTTTTCCTGACCGATCAGCCACAGGTGGAAGGTTTCGTGCCACAGCCCTTTCTTGTGGACTTCCGCGCGAGTTGCCGTCCCGATTTCCGCACCATTTTCATCAAAAATTTTCAACCGTTCACTTTCCATCGTATCACTTCCGTTTTTTTCTATTTTACCACGGGATTCTGTCTTCACCATGCAAGCCTTTAAATTAATTGATGCATCCTAAAATGTGGTACAATCTGTCTGTAAAACGCAAAGGAAAGAAGGTTGTTGCATGAACCCATTTACATTTTACAATCCGACTGAATTGATTTTCGGAAAAGGGCAGCTGAATAAGCTGGAAGAGAAAATCGACCAGCTCGGCAAGCGGATTTTGCTTGTGTACGGCGGTGGCAGCATCAAACGTTCAGGGCTTTATGACAAACTGCAGGCTATCTTCCAAAAGAAAGGCTGCAATGTGCTGGAACTGGCCGGCGTTGAGCCGAACCCGCGCCTGTCGACGGTCAAAAAGGGGATTTCCATCATCCGCGAAAACGAACTCGATTGGATTTTGGCTGTCGGCGGCGGCAGCGTCATCGACTGCTCCAAAGCGATTGCGGTGGGCGCCCTGTATGACGGCGATGTGTGGGATTTTTATGAAAGAAAAGCGAAAGCCGAAAAGGCCCTCCCGCTCGGTACGGTGCTCACGTTGGCGGCAACCGGGTCGGAAATGAACCGGGGCTCCGTCGTCACCAATTGGGAAACGAAGCAGAAACACGGGGCAGGCATGACGTTCCCGACCTTCTCGATCCTTGATCCGGAAAATACGTTCACCGTACCGAAAAACCAAACCGTTTACGGCATTTCAGATACGCTTTCGCATGTGTTTGAACAATATTTCTCCCATACGAAAGAAATCCCGTTGCAAACCGGTTTTGCAGAAACAATCATGAAAACGGTCATTGAAAATGCGCGCAAAGTGCTCCAAAACCTTGAAGATTATGATGCGCGCGCCAACTTGATGCTGAGTTCGACATTTGCGCTGAACGGTCTGCTGGCCACCGGCGTTGAAACGGACTGGGCGACGCACTCGATCGAGCATGCGGTCAGCGCCGTTTACGATATTCCGCACGGCGGCGGCCTTGCGATCATCTTCCCGAACTGGATGAAGTACGTTTATAAAGAAAATGTCCCGCGTTTCAAACGGTTTGCTGTGGAAGTGTGGGGCGTGGATCCGGAAGGGAAAACGGATGAAGAAGTTGCTTTGGCCGGCATCGATGCGGTCCGCGCTTTCTTTAACGAAATTGGCGCACCAAGCCGCCTTGCCGATTACAATATCGGGGATGACAAACTTGATGTCATGGCGGAAAAAGCCCTGCCATTCGGCCCGATCGGCAACTTCACAAAACTTACTAAAGAAGATGTTTACGAGATTTTAAAAATGTGTTTGTAATGCGGAAGGATGTCCCCTTTTGGGCGGCATCCTTTTTTAAATGCGGTTTGAATGATGGCGGCGTCTGAAACTGCGATGATTTTTTCTTTTCGGCTTTGCGGAATAAGCGGAAACTAGAGGGAAATTGGCGGACTTCCTCAAGTAATCAGCGGGAAGACCTATTAAATCGGCGGTGCCGCACAAATAATCGGCGCTGGGCAAAAAAAAAGGAGGAAGCGGCACTGAACTTTTGCAAGATTTCCCCTAGAAACGGCGTTATAGTCTGAAACTCCGGCCGTTCTCCTCCTCTCTTTTTCCGGAATCAGCGGAAACTCCGGAAATATCGGCGGACATTCCTTGGAAATCAGCGGAA
>Ga0207747_1000749_pt1 | contig 30991 bp, 33 predicted proteins | sample HigsolmetaGSP11D_FD_184839 | JGI IMG/M metagenome (GOLD analysis project Ga0207747, IMG submission 184839) | High solid enriched microbial communities from the Joint BioEnergy Institute, USA - SP1-1-D (SPAdes) | ecosystem: Engineered > Bioreactor > SSF (Solid state fermentation) > Aerobic >...
GTTTTGAATGCTTGAATTCTTTCAATGCCAAAAACATGTTTACCTTCCTTGTTTTTTGAGACCATCCGGGAACCATCCCGATTTCCATCTCTTTCGTTGACGACACCATCTTAACCGGAAGATCTTAACGCGCTCTTATCCACTTCTTAAATAGATTTGGTAAATATAAATTTACATTTTATTAAAATATATATTGATTTTAACCACATTTAGTAATAATATTATTACTAATAGAAGAGGTGAAGGGCATGATTGAAGAAATTGCAAATGAATACATTGCTTTAATTCCAAATGTATTCCGCAGTTTCAGCGAATTAAACATGGATGCGACAGAATTATCGCATATGCAGAACCATGTCATTGAATTTATGTACATGCAAAAAAAGCCTTTGAATCTAAAAGACATCAGCACCGGGCTGGGGATTGCAAAGCAACAGCTGACAAAAATCATAAAGGATTTAGAAATGGACGGTTATCTCGTGAAAGAGTCTGATCCGGGGGATAAACGTGCCGTATTGGTTTCATTAACGCAAAAAGGCAGGGAAATCCAAGATAAGAAATGGTTAAAGGTATACGAAAACTTCAGCAATCATTTGGCGAAGCTAAGTGACGAGGAGAAGCTCGATTTAAAATTTGCACTCCATAAAACGAATGTATTGTTAAAAAAGATAGGGGATTGAAGAGAAGGAAAAAATACCCATGGCTGACAAAAATCACAAAATTCATTTACATGAAGAAAAAGAAACGTTGCTAATTACTTTGTATGCAAAAGCTTTGGACAACCGATTAAAACACCCGATTTTACATGATCAAAAAGCAGAAGAAATATTGGGCATGATTGACTATGATTTTGAAAAGCTAAAGGATTTTGGCAATGAGATCATGGTCGCCAGGGCGAAACAATTTGATGTATGGCTGCAAAAATTCCTTAAAACCAATCCAAATGCAACGGTATTGAATCTTGGCTGCGGGTTGGATACAAGAATTTCAAGGATTCACCCGCCATCAACTGTCCGCTGGTTTGACATCGATTATCCGGAAGTGATTGAAATCCGCAAAAAATTCTTTTCCAATCAACCCGGATATGAAATGGTTCCGTCTTCCGTTACCGATCCGGGTTGGTTGGAAAACATTCCGGACAATAATCCTGTGATGATTATTGCGGAAGGGATGCTGGAGTATCTTACAGAAACGGAAGTCAAAACCTTGCTGAACCGGCTGACAGATCACTTCTCCAATGGGCAAATTGCGTTTGATGTGATGAATACATTTGCGGTACATGCCGGAAAGAAAAACTTACATGAAACAACAGGTGCCGAACATAAATGGGCAGTTGACCATATTGGGGATTCCGATAAACTCAATCCTGACATGAAAAGAATGGCGAATGTCTCTGTCATGGGGACAAAGTACATCCGCAAGCTTCCTCTGAAATCCCGCCTGCTTTTTCGTTTCATGTATTTCATTCCGAATTTCAGAAATATGATGCGCCTGCTTTTGTATAAATTTTGAAGCTCATGCTATATCTAAATCGGGTTTATACAGAAAAACTCGCCAATCTCATTGAATGGCGAGTTCGCCTTGCTTTTTTACGCGGGATCCTAAAACCTTATAAAACATCCTTCCTCGTACCGATCACGCCATGCACGGGGATAAAGACGTCATAATCAGCGCATTAATAGCCCTCCAATGCCGCCAATCTCTTTTCCCCGACAAGAGCCACCTTTTCCAGGGTTAAAACTTGTTCACGAAGAGCTTCCACGCCTTCGCCCATTATCCGGAACGGGCGGCGCCTTTCTCTCGTTGGAAGCGCTTTGATACATCCTTTTTTTTTTAACTGCGCGATCGCACCATACAATGTCCCCGGTTCCATGGGGTTCCGCTAAATGTCCTGATGTCTTCCATCATGGCATATCCAAGCTTTGGACCGTCTGCCAGGCCCGGAAGTAAAGGTATGATGCATCAGAAAAACGGACTAATTCATTTTTTTCATTAGAGTGCCTCCACCATGATTCAGTTATACTTCGTAAGTACAACGGGAATAATAAATACCTGGTTTCTAAAGTCAATATTTTCTTGAAGAAGTCCCGACAGCGCTAAAGGTTCTGCAAAAAAAATAACCGGTTCGCCGTTTTAAACGTTTTTCTCAGTATGGTTCGGCTGCCTAGTGGAAATCATTAGAAATAAACAATCATGGAGGCTGAAATATGTCTAATCATTTACTGACTTATTCATTTCTGATTTTATCATTCCTGCTGTTCAATATTGGAACTTACTTTGTGCCGAAAAGAATCAGCAAAATTGAAGTGCATGCGACCGGATTATTTTATATGATTATCGAGCTTTTATTGGAATTATTTCTAATAAAAAAACTAGATTGGTATGGTTATTTTCATGCGCCTATTCAATGGATACAACTTTTCGTGATCTTTGGAATGTATGGGGCAGGCGTTTTGATCATTAATGCCTACCCTTTTCACAAAGGTTTCATGTCAAAAGCTTTTTATTATGTTTATATGACGGCCTTCTGGACGTTTTATGAATGGTTGGCTGTTAAGGCCGGCATGCTGAATTACCATCATTGGAAAATCCTTTATTCCGCCATTGTTTACCCTTTCCTTTTTTATTTGGGAATAGCACATATTTACCTCATCAGGCGTCTGCTAAAATAACGCTATTGCTTGTAACCATTTTAGGCTCCCATTTCTTAAAGGGTATGGGAAGATTTGTAAATTTCCGGCTGTAAAAGGACAAGAGGGGGATGATTCATTCGAATTTGAGGTGCTTGGAAAAGAATGAAGCCAATGAAGTAACAGATACACGTTGGGAGCCTAGACAAATGGAAAAACCATGGTTGGAGAAATTGCAGGCGTATAAAAAAGCGATTACAAGACTCTTTAGGGAGATGCAGGTGGGTAATATTGGCCGCTTACAATTTACAATAAAGAAGATTACTTTTGCGGAATCGGGATATTAATTTTTACCATTATGGAGAATATACCGACTATTTGAAAGCTTGACTTCTCAGGCGGATACAAATCATAAATCAGAAATTTAAGAAGCAATCACCTTTTCTAAAACCAAAGGCATAAAAAAACACCGAAATTTCGGTGCTCAGGTTTTTCCATCTAAATTCATTTAAGCATTTTTATATCTCTAGCCATAGTGCTTTTAATGCTTGTCGATTTTAAATCAATGTAACATTTTTCAAATTTGCTTTATATCCCTTTAAAAGCGCATATGTTAATTTATCCATCTTCGCCCCATCAAAAACAGCTTTTTTTACATCAGTTTTGAAGGAAACATTGTAGAATGTCGCATTTCTAAATGAGGTTCCCTTTAATCCGGTATGTTTAAAAATGGTTCCTCTGAAAATTTGATTACCAAAACACACTCCAGATAAATCTGAGCTGTTGAAATTGGTATGATCCATGATGCAGCCATTAAAGCTGGATCCCTTTAAATCAGATTTTATCATCTTTTCCCTTTTAATAAGTATTGCTTATCTCCATTTCCCGGTTAGTACCTCTGTCCGGTCTGTTGCCGGGGCAGGGGTGCGTGACAAACCGGAAATTTCGGTATACATTTCCGGAGTCATGTTAAAATCGGCAGCTGCTAATGAATCTTCCAATTGGCTTACATGACGCGCGCCGATGATCGGGGCTGTCACAGCGGGATTCGCCATGACCCAGGCAACCGCTAATGTTGCAGGTTTCACATCATGTTCCTGTGCATAGCGGGTGAACTTTTCAGCCGTCACAAAATCTTCTTCGGCGCCGTAACGGTCACGGTAGCGGGCATCTTCTATAATCCGGCCGTGTTCAGGACGTTTGTTGACCCCGTATTTACCGGTTAATAAACCGGCGCCAAGCGGGCTGTACGTAATGACGCCTATTTGTTCAGACCTGGCCATCGGCAATATTTCCACTTCAGCCTGGCGTTTTACAAGATTATACATCGGCTGGATCAGTTCAAAGCGCGCCAGCTGTTCTTTTGCGGAAATCCCTAATGCCTTGCTGATTTGCCAGGCCGCCCAGTTGCTGACAGCGGGATAGAGAATTTTGCCCTGCCGTTGCAGGTCATCAAGTGCCCTTAGTGTTTCTTCCATTGGCGTGTTCTTATCAAAATCATGGACAAAATAAAAATCAATATAATCCGTTTTTAAGCGTTTCAGGCTGGCTTCAACCCCTTGTATGATGTGGCGCCGGGATAAGCCCTGTGCATTCACATCGGCACCTGTCGGCCAAAACACTTTCGTCGTCAGCACGATCTGGTCGCGTTCATGCGCGATGCATTCTCCTAAAATTTCCTCGGCGCGCCCCCCGTTGTAAACATCGGCTGTATCGAAGAAGTTGATGCCGGCTTCCCGGCATCGTTGATACATGGCTTTTGATGTTTCTTCATCTGCGTTTCCGCCGAAAGACATCGTGCCGAAACATAAATTTGAAACTTTAATGCCTGTTTTTCCTACTGTGCGGTATTCCATTATAAATCCTCCCGATTGTCAGTAAATTGTATTACAAACGATCATTCTCATCAGCTGCCTCTGGACTAAGATTAACGAAACCCTACGATTTGATGCGGTACATACGGCTCTTCGAGAAATGCCATTTCTTCAGGCGTTAACTTAACCGAGAGCGCCCCTACGGCATCCTCGAGATGAGAGATTTTCGTCGCACCAATTATAGGGGCGGTTACCGGTTCTTTTTGCAACAGCCAGGCAAGGGCGATATGAATGCGGGGAACGCCGCGTTTTTCAGCGAGTGAGGCAACCCGTTCCACGACCAGCCGATCTGCATCAGAGGTCTTATCGTATTTCATTTTCTGGACTTCGTCTGTTTCGGAACGAAGTGTTGTTTCCGACCAATCACGCGTCAATCTTCCGGATGCGAGCGGGCTGTACGGTGTCACCGCTATTTTTTCTTCTTTGCAAAGCGGCATCATTTCCCGCTCTTCTTCGCGATAAATAAGGTTGTAATGATTTTGCATGGACACAAACCGGGTCCAGCCGTTTTTCTCTGCCACGTGCAATGCCTTTTGGAACTGCCATGCCGCCATGGAAGAAGCGCCAATATACCTTGTCTTTCCCGCCTTCACCACATCATGCAAAGCTTCCATCGTTTCTTCAATCGGGGTATTGTAATCCCAGCGGTGGATGATATAAAGGTCTACATAATCGGTTCCGAGCCGCTTCAGGCTTTTATCGATTTCGCTCATGATCGCCTTACGGGAGAGCCCTGCGCCATTGGGACCTTCATGCATTCGTTGATGTACCTTTGTTGCAATGACAATTTCATCACGATTGGCATAATCCTTCAGTGCCCTCCCAAGGATTTCCTCGCTTGTCCCCATTGAATACACATTCGCCGTATCAAAAAAATTGATGCCAAGCTCAAGGGCTTTTTTTATAATCGGGCGGCTGTGTTCTTCATCGAGCACCCATTTATGAATCCACCGTTCAGCTACACCGAAGCTCATACAGCCGAGGCAAAGCCGGGATACGTCCAGGCCTGTATTTCCAAGTTTCACATATTCCATTTGATGATTCCTCGCTTTTCAATAATGTAAAACTATTCAGTAAATGACGGGCAAACAGAGAGGCAAATGGGATTCGTTTTTTCATCATATTGTCTCTTCATTTATCGCTGTAATTCATTGCCCGGAAAGGATCGGGGAGCTGTTTCGTTTAGAAAAACATCGTATAAAATCATTCGCTTTTATTCATAAAAAGCATACCTTCTTTTTCAAGGTATGCTGAACAGGAAGTTAACCAGTTGTATCGGCGCTTTACTCAGTCTTCCGCGTAAATTTCCTTCGCCAGATTGAAGGCGGACCAGGCTTTCGGCCAGCCGGTATAAAAGGCTAAATGGGTAATGGCTTCTGCTATTTCTGCTTTGGTGACGCCATTTTCCTTTGCTTTGTTTAAGTGAACTTTTAATTGTTCAAAGTTACCGCCCGAGATCAGGCAGGCGACTGTGATTAAACTGCGGTCGCGGGCGGAGAGTTCGGCTTCACGCGACCAGACTTGGCCGAACAGCACATCATCATTCAACTCTGCAAATTTAGGGGCAAAATCCCCAAGCAATTCGCGTCCGGCCGTTTGCTTTTGAAATGCCATTTTAAACATCCTTTCCTTTTTAGTGATCAAAGAACTTGCTTCGTCGGGCGGATTAATATTTCACTGATGGCGACATTTTCCGGTGTACCGATGGCATAGGCGACGGCATCCGCAACTTGTTCTGAAGTAAGTCCGAACCCGGGCGTACGTTGGTTATTTTTTACCCGTTCACGATTTTTAGGGTCATTAATCGTTGTATAAAGTTCGGTATCGACTGCGCCTGGTGAAATAATCGTTGACCGGATGTTATTTTCCCTTTCTTCCTGGCGCAGCCCTTCCATGATCGCGCGGACGGCAAACTTAGTGCCGCAGTAAACAGCGGATCCCGGATAAACGAGGTGCCCGGCTACGGAATCGGTCGCAATAATATGGCCGGATTGCTGTTTTTTCATGATCGGCAGTACAGCGGCGATACCGTTCAGCACACCCATGATGTTGATGTCCAGCATTTGCCGCCATTCATTGCGGCGGAGCTCGCTTAAATTGGCAGTCGGCATAATCCCCGCATTATTAAACATGACATCAATGCGGCCGAACTTGTCCATCGCCAGTTTAGCGAGGGCTTCCATATCTTCCGGTTTGGTTACGTCGGCTGCTTGATAATAGATTTCCGCATCCTGCAAAGACTCAGCCAATTGTTTTAACCGCTCCACACGGCGTGCACCGATTACAAGTTTGGCGCCTTCTGTTGCCAGACGGCGAGCAGTGGCTTCACCGATACCGCTTGAGGCGCCGGCAATGATGACAACTTTATCTTTTAATGATGCCATTTGCAATTTCCTCCTTACAAAAAATCAATATTGATTGATTAATCAACATCTGTTTATAATTATAAAAGGAACAGGAAAACTTTCAATGGTTAAAATGATAGAATTTGTTGATTATTGCACAAATAAATCGAAATTGTTGATAAACTCTAGGAAAGTTAGGTGGCGAAATCGTGGATAGAAGAGTCCTGAAATCCCAGGCAGCGATTAAAAATGCTTTAATTGAACTGATGGCTGAAAAAAATTTTGATGACATTACCATTCAGGATATTGCCGACAGAGCGGATGTAAACCGGGGAACCATTTATCTTCATTACGTGGATAAATTTGATCTGCTCGACAAGCTCATTGAAGAACATATTGACATGCTACGGAAGCTGTGCGAGGACACAGCCGATATGAGTTTCACCGATGGGGAATGGGTCTGGTTTGATTACTTTGAAAAAAATTATTTATTCTTCTCAACGATGCTGGAGAGTAAAGGCGCCCCTTATTTCCGTACCAGGTTTCTTCAATTAATTGTCGAAGAGTTAAAGGGGGAAGTGGATGCGGCAGAAGAAAAAAATCAGGGGTTAAGCAAAGATGTCGTCATCCATTTCTTTGGTGCGGCCATTGTAGGGATCGTGGAATGGTGGGTGTCAAACGGCATGCCTTATCCGCCCCGGGAAGTGGCAGAACAAGTGGGAAAATTGCTGGACCGGAATTTTTAAGGATCAAGGGCGTTTGAGCTTTTCGGCGAGGGCATGTTTGTTTTTCCAAAAAAGCAGGGAAAAGTTGCCAAGCCAAATCCAATGGATAAAGCCGGGGTAGTGTTTCCAAAACAAATAAACTGCCAAAAGCAGGAACCCGACGGTCGTTTGGATGCCATCTTCATTGCTTGTGGTTTTTTTACCCTTTTTCATGATTTTCGTGATAACGTACAGGGACGCAAGGATCAGGGCATAGGTAAGCGATGCGCGGAACTTCGTCAAGGCGCTCCAAACGCCGAAGCTGACGGCAAGGCTTTTTCCGCCGTTCCCTTTTAAAAAAGGGGAAAAGGCATGGCCGAAAACAGGGGCAAGGGCAACGGGAACCAGCCCATATCCCGATACGGCGCCGGATTGGATGATAAGGAATACCGGCAAATAGCCTTTTCCAAAATCAAGCGCAATCCCGAGCAGCCCATATCCAGCCCCGGCTTCCTTCCAAAGATTCGCGGCACCGGGATTCCCGTCTCCCGTTGCCCGTATATTGATCTCCAACAAAAAGCCGATCCAGTAAGAAAACATCAGAGAACCGGAAAGAAAACAGATCACGGTTAATAAAAGCGTCATCATTTATGCCCCCTTCCGACATGGATATACCTGCCTTTCCAGACCACTTTTTTGCGAAAAACAGCCTGGTAAAGGGAGTATCCGACAACAATAAGGAAAAAAATAGTGGATAGAAAATGGCAAACGGGGTGGAGAATGCCGAAGTTCCCCGCATGCCGGTTGAAAAAATAGATTTGGGCTGCATACAAGAGATAGCCTGCGCATAAAGGGAAAAAGCCGGGCGTGCCGATCAAAAAGAAACAGAGCTCGGATAAAAGCAGGCCAAGAATCCATAAAATAATGGCGGCGAGCGTAAAAGAATGGATGGCGGACGTGCTCAATACCGCGCCTTTTGCGAAACCTTCCAGTTCGCTTTTGATCCCGTCCGGGTACATGCGGAAGGAGACAAGCCCGCTGCCAATAAGATTTGTGACCCGGATCCCGGCATTTTGGAACCGGGCGCCTAAATTGAGATCATCCAGCATTTCGGCGTGGATGCTTTGGTGTCCGCCGATTTTTTCGTAATCTTTTCTTGTGGCTACAATACAGGCGCCATAAAGACCTTTTTGCCGGTTTTTCCTTTCAAACGGCGAGGTGAACGCGAATATTCCCAATAAGTTCAGGATCATCGCAAATTTTTCGTGAAATTTTTCAGTGTGATGGTACGGAACGACGGAGATGACGCCGCCCTGTCTTTTTTGTTCCGCGATGAGGGATGCAATGGCGTTTTCAGCAAGGCGGATATCCGCATCCAAAAATACCAAAAAATCTCCACTTGACCTCAAATAGCCGTTCCACACGGCCCAAGTTTTCCCCGTCCAGCTTTCCGGAAGATCAGGCGCGGAAAAAACGGCAGCGCCGCATCTCTCGGCTATTTCTTTTGTCTGGTCTTCGGAATGGTCATCCACGACAATGATTTCATCCGGTTTTACTGTTTGCCTCCATAAGGATTCCAATAATGCTGGCAAATGCTTTTCCTCATTTCTCGCCGGGATGATGACCGAAATCGTTTCATGGCTGTATCTCTTGCCGCTTTTTTGCGGAACGGAATTTTTTCGGAAAAGCACCATTCCGGACAGCAAGCCGAAAAGAATGAGGAATGAAAAGATGGCAGGCATTTTCACCACTTCCTGATCAAGGAAATCTTGTTAATTTTATTTTACAGCAATTATATGTGGGTGAGGGTTGGATTTTTCTTTTTCGGCAGCTGACTTTAGGATTGCGAGAGCAAGTATTTTCCAACTTTAAAAATTACCGACAAACGGAGTATGCATAGATTGATCTCCATCCCCGGCATCTCTGAATCATAGCGTTAAAATAGTTTAGGTGATGAAATGCTTCATTTATACTGTTTGATGAAATTGGACAGGACTTTTATTTCAAAGCTGTTGACACATAGTGGCATCTCCTGATACTTTGTTAGGCCGCTCATATTTTTGAGCTGTTTTTTTGAGGGGATCAAAGCGGCAGGCTCCGGATTGATAGTTTGACAAACCACACATGTTGTAATTAAAATGGTTACAAGATGATAAAGGAGGAGTCAGATCAGATATGAAAATACTCGTCACGGGCGCAACAGGGAAACTTGGGTCAAAAGTGGTGGAAATACTCTTAAAAACCGTGCCGGCAGATCAGCTCGCGGTGAGCGTCCGCAATCCGGAGAAGGCAAAAGGGCTGAAGGAAAAGGGGGTCGATGTGCGTCACGGAGATTTCGATTACCCGGAAACATTGGACACAGCTTTTAAAGGGATCGACCGGATGCTCATGATTTCTGCGGACGGGGATAACGAAACAAGAATCCGGCAGCACACGAACGCGGTGGCAGCAGCTGAACGGGCAGGGGTCGGATTCATTGCATATACAAGCCTTGTGAATGCGGCGAAAAGCAAAATGTTTCTTGCCCCGGTGCACAAAGTGACGGAAGAAGCGATTTTAAAAACGGGCATCCCGTATTCTTTCCTGCGCAACAACTGGTATTTGGAAAACGAAATCGGCAGTGTCCAAGGCGTCTTGGCAGGCGCGCCATTGGTAACATCAGCCGGAAAAGGCAAAGTCGGCTGGGCCCCGCAGCGCGATTATGCGGAAGCAGCGGCAGCGGTCTTGTCGGGCAGCGGGCACGAAAACACGGTTTACGAGCTGTCAGGAAAACTGTTGACATACGGTGAACTGGCCGCTGTGCTTGGCGGGATTATAGGAAAAGAAGTACAGGTGCAGCATGTGGATGACGCCGCATATGCCGAAGCCATGAAAGCAGCGGGCGTTCCGAATGCGGTTGTCCCGATGCTGGTTGACATCCAGAAAGGCATCCGTGAAGGCGCGCTCGAAGTTGAGAGCAACGACTTTGAAAAATTGCTCGGCCGCCCGGTTACACCGGTCCGCGATGCGCTGGCGGAGATTGTGGAAAGGATATCCGGCGTGGAGAAATAACTGGTTTTGAATTCCGAATAAGCATCTTGCTGTCTCCTTATCGAATAGGGAGGCAGTTTTTTTATTCAACAAAATGTAACATGATCGTCACAAATATCAGAGTTTCCACTATTGAAACAGTTTTTAACTGGTTTTACAATAAGGATGTAAAAATATACAACGGAGATGGGAAAAATGGCAACGTGGGCATGGGTGCTCGGCATATTTGCGATTGCGATTGTCAAACTATTGGTGTCTTGTCCTCCAACTTTTGTTGCAGACTGGTTTGTCGGAAAATTTGAGGTGCATCCGAAGCTTGATGAAGAAAATGTGACAGTCAACATCGACGGAAAATATTTGGAAGGCGACGAAAAACGTAAAGTCATCAACGAGTTCAACAAGGCGATTTTTTTGGAAAAATATTATGTCCATCCGGAAAAAAGCGGGACGCCGTTGATTATTGATGCGAAGATCGGGAAAAAGGACGCCCGGTTTATGGTGTATCGCCACAAGGATCATATCGATGTATTCAAGCAAGACAACAAGAAAACCGTGGCATACAGCCTGTATTCCGAGAGTTTCCAAAAAAATCCTGTTACCATATAACTGCATATTTTTGAAAACCCATTAAGAATTCTTGATGGTTTTTTTAATGCGCCGTGCATGGCGATTAGCTAGACAGTCCGTTATGGGGGTAGATAGCCACCAACCATTAGCCAAGAAAAGGAGAGGCGTTTTGTTTCTTAGAAGGCTCCTAATGATCATAAGCCAAGAAAAGCAGTCACGTTTTTTCTAAACAGCGCATCAACTGGTAATGATTACAATACTCTTTGGTTTGCAGGGTCGCATATAGAAAAACATATGATTAATTTTATTCATTAAGAATAAAATTAGAATTTTCCGGTGATTTTTAGATAGAGTGCCTATACGCAAACAAGAGATTCGTTGATCCGACTGAGGCACCGCGACTGCCGTTTTCAGCTTGATCAAAGGAAAACCATTCAAAAGCAGTTGGATGTGGCGTTTATTGCAGAAGTGACCGGCTTAAGTGAGGAAGAAGTGCTACAACTAAAAAGGACGTTTATAGATTAAGGTGTGTTCCCGCTGAGAAGCTTTTCCGGCGGGTTTTTTTACGGGCTGCAATGCTTCGAATATTCTTATATAAGGATGGTACAATTACCCGAAAGCATATTATAATTTTATGTATAAACAAAACAATGAAAAAACGGAGGGGGAGAGGATGGCGGAAAAAATCACAAAGGCGGTACAGGATTTTTATCCGGATTCGTTTGCCTCGTGTTACGGTTGCGGGCGGTTGAACGAAAAGGGCCACCATTTCCGCACGGGCTGGCTGGGGATAAAACCATTACCATTTACACACTGCAGCCTGAACATACAGGGGGGATTCCCGATTTTGCTTACGGCGGGCTGCTGGCATCGCTGATCGACTGCCACAGCGCCGGCTCTGCTTCGTTGTATTTGCAAAGGAAGAACGGAAATGAATTGGGGGACGGCACGGAGCCGCCAAGATTTGTCACAAGCACTTTAAAAGTCGATTATAAAAAGCCGGCTCCGCTTGGCGTGCCGCTCAAAGCCATTGGCACCGTCACAGAAATCCATCCGAAAAAATATCAAGTCAACACAGAAGTAGTCGCGAACGACAAACTGGTTGTAACTGGGGAAGTGACGGTTGTCCTGTTGCCGAAAATTTCAGGCAGGAACAGCGGAGCGGATGAAATGTTTGGGCACAGGCCTTGAAAAAACAAATTTTCATTCTTTCCTTCGCATACAAGGATGAAAGGGTCATGTGGTATGCCATAGCTTTTGCTGGATGCCTGCCGCCCGGTTGAACTGATCCTGGATTTCATTCCGATTCTCGGCTGGCAGGATGATGTAATCATGGTGCCTGCGGAAATATGGCTGTTTTGAAAATGACTCCGGAAGAAGTGATTCGCGTCTGCACAAAAAAGTCGGAAGCACGGATGGATAGCGGAAAGCCGAAGAACTGGCTTGCCGGGGCGGTGATCCTTATGATTTTGGGGTTGCCGCCCGTCTGGTCAGCCGGGGAAATTTTTGATAGGATTCGTTTCATTTTATCGTTGATGATTGCTAATTTCGAGACTTCTGCGAGATAAGCGCCCCTGTGCTGAGGTACCGGGCGGGGAGGCTCGCGTCTTGCGGAAAGCAGGAGGATTCCGCAATCACAAGATTGTATACTAATATAGCTTTCTGATAAAAATTAGAAAAAGATGGGAGAGTAATGGAAAAAGTAATACAGAATACCGCATCGGAGAACACTTCTTTTAGGGCGAGGGGGATTGCGCTTGTTTTAACGGGAGCAGTGCTGTGGGGCGTTTCCGGAACTATTGCGCAGTATTTGTTCCAACACTTGCATGTTCATATGCAATGGTTAACTGTCTTGAGGTTGCTTGTATCCGGGGTGCTCTTGCTCGGGGTTTGCTACAGAAAAGAAAAATCCCGCATCTGGGCGGTTTGGGCGGATCCATCCGCAAGAAGGAGCCTTGTCTGTTTTGCTATATTTGGTATGCTCGGTGTCCAATACACGTATTTTTCGGCCATCAAATATGGCAACGCGGCTACGGCAACGGTCCTGCAAAGCCTTGAGCCTGTCGTCGTGACGTGCTACTTGGCTGCCCGCTTCAGAAAAATGCCGGACCGGAAACAGCTGCTGGCAGTGGCGCTGGCTTTTGCCGGAACGTCTTTGCTTGTGACGCACGGCAGTTTTACGACCCTTTCCATTTCGGGCAGGGCGCTTTTCTGGGGAGTGCTGACCGCATTTGCCGCTACTTTTTACACCCTCCAGCCGCACAAACTTCTCATGCAGTGGGGGTCGGTTGTAACCGTCGGGTGGGGCATGCTGGTCGGGGGAATCGTCTTAAGTTTTATCCACCCGCCGTGGCAGGCAGCGGGGGAATTTTCCCTGGCCGCTTTTTTGGCGATTGCCTTTGTCATTGCTTTCGGGACGCTGACCGCATTTTTTTGCTATTTGGAGAGCCTGAAATATTTAAGCGCCGCGGAAACGAGCGTGCTTGCGACAGCCGAGCCTCTGACCGCCGCTTTTCTTTCTGTCGTATGGCTGCATGTTTCAATAGGGTTTTTTGAGTGTATCGGGTCACTCATGATTATCAGCACGATTTTTATTTTGTCTTTTAAAGAAAAACGCAAGGCTTCATGAACAAGGGGCGGCGGTGTCACGAAACCAGCTTCAAACCGACCGCCGCGCCTAAAATCATCGTAATGAAGACGATTCTTCTCCAGTCTTTGGATTCGCCGTAAAAAATCATGCCCAAAATTGTTCCGCCCGCGGCGCCGATTCCGGTCCAAACGGCGTAGGCCGTTCCCATCGGCAAAGTTTTCATGGTGAGGGACATAAATAGGAAACTCCCACCGAAAGCAAGGACCATGAGCAACACAGACTGCCAATTGCGGCGGCGGTTCAGCATATTCATCGCGGCAACACCAAGCATTTCACATATCCCTGCAACAAGTAAAGAAAACCAAGCCACTATGAATCCGCCCCTTCCTCGCTGTTCTCGTTTTCCACAAGCCTTAAACCGATAATGCCTGCCAGTAAAATCAAAATCAGCACGATTTTTACAGGGCTGAACGGTTCACCGAAAAAGACTATGCCGGCAAAAACCGTTCCCGCAGTGCCGAGACCGACAAAAGCGGCGTAAACCGTTCCGACCGGGAGTTTTTTCCCTGCGGCAATCAGTGCGTAAAAACTGGCCGCAATCGAAATCAGTGTGCCGATCCATTCCCAAATATTGTCTGCATGTTTTAAACCGATGACCCAAAATACTTCAAAAAACGCACCGATGAAGACAGTGAGCCAAGCTGTATTGATTTCAAATCACCTCCGCTTAAAAAAGCCCGGGGAGATTGCGCGGTAGCAGCATCTCCCGGGCTTTTCCCGTGGCACAAGTAAGTTAAGTTTGCGGGCTCGGGATGCAGGACGAAGCCCGGTTCACAAAAGTGCCGGAAGTTTTGCCTCTATTAGCCGAAAATAAAGGAATGTACATAATCATACGTATTTTTCGCCAGCAGCAGGAACGTTACGGCAATGAACAGAATCCGGACGTAGTTGCTCCCCCGTTTGATCGCAAACTTTGATCCAACAACGGAACCGGCGATTTGTGCAAGCCCCATCGGTATCCCATAAGCATAATGGATCTGGCCTAAACATATGAACATGATCAATGCCGCAATATTGCTTCCAAAGTTCAAAAACTTGGCGTTTCCGGCCGCTTTTAAAAAATCAAATCCGATCAACAGAAAAGCAAACATTAAAAACGAACCGGTGCCCGGGCCGAGGAATCCGTCGTAAAACCCGATGAAGAAAATCAATACCGTAAACAGAATATAGCGGCGGACCGATAATTTTTTATACGTCAGGATCTTTCCCCAGTCTTTTTTGATGATGGTATAAATGCCGACTGCCGCTAGCATCACGAGCATGAGCGGTTTCAGCACTTCCGGGTCGATCAGATGGACCGTATAAGCACCCAGCATCGAGCCGAAAAAGGTGAGCGGGAACAGCTTATAAATCGAGGATAAATCGAGTTTTCCGGAACGGTAAAAAACGAATGTGCTCGTAAAAGACCCCATAGTGCCCGCCAATTTATTGGTCGCAACTGCCGCGGAAGGCGAAAGCCCGGTAAACATCAGGGCAGGCAGCGAAATGAGGCCGCCCCCTCCGACAACCGAATCAATAAACGCTGCACAAAAACCAAACGCGATTAAAATAAATAACAAAGATGGATCCAGCCCAAAAAACATACATCAGCCCTTCTTTTATTGTCACTGATGTTATCGTAGCGAAAAATGTTAAGATTGTAAATAGCCGCTCAGCTTTGGGCCCTGAATTGCCGGTTCATTTGACATTTGCCAGACAAGCAGCAGGGCAAGCGCGGCATATAACATTTTTTCATATGGGGTCCCAATTTTACGCTGTATATTACCTGTTGATGATCGCGAAGTTTACGAGACTCCTGCGGGATAAGCGAGTAATAAGAGATCCAGTGTGCTTGAGGGACGAGCGAGGAGGCTCGCGGCGTGTGGGAAGTGAGTGAATTTCGCGATCATTAACATTCTCAGATAACTTTAAAAAAGGGGGTGTCCCCTGGTCAATCTATCGACTTTTGGGACAGCTCCGTTAGAGAAAAGTTTTCCCGAAAGAAATGGTTCAGAGAAGCTTTGTCAGGATCGTTAGAGGAAAATATTCCCGAAAAAATAGTTCAGAGAAGCCTCGTCAAGACTGTTAGAGGAAAATTTTCTCGAGGAAACGGTTCAGAGAAGCTATGTCACGACCGTTAGAGAAAAATTTCCCGAAGAAATGGATCTGAGAAGCTTACTCAAGATCATCTGATAAAAATTTCCGCTTAAAAAGGGGCTTTGAGGTCAGCCCCTTTCACATTAAACAGTCTGCCGGGTTTGCCCTTTTCTTTTTCTTGCCTGGAAAAGCCGCCAGCCTGTCAGGACGGCGCCGAGGAGGCAGATGCCCGCTGACCCGATAAAGACAACATGCATGCCGTCTATGAAAATATCGGGGCGGTTCAGGATGAGTGCGGTAACGCGGCGGCCGGCTTCGTGGCTCATCACGCCGAACAGCGTGCTTGTGGCGATTGAAATCCCGACGACCATCCCGACATTCCGGACGAGCGCATTGATGCTGCCGGCAATGCCGAGCTGCGTCCGTTTGACCGTCGACATGACGAGCGAATTATTCGGGGATTGGAACAGCCCGCTGCTGATGCCGAGCATGGCCGTAAGCATACATACAAGTGCGACGGCGCTCCCCTGATGGAGGCTGGCAAGGCCGATCTGCGCTGCGACCATTAACAGCAGCCCGATAAACGTCAGCAGCTCGGAACCGATTTTATCGCTCAATGCCCCGCTCAATGGCGCAACGACCACCATCGTGATCGGGAACAGCATGAGCACAAGCCCGGACTCGGACGGCGTCAAATGCAAAATATCCTGCGTATAAAACGGCGAGACGATGTTAAAGCAGAAGTTGCTGGCAAATACAAGAAAGCCGCAAAAAATGCTGAGCGAAAACAACGGGTTTTTGAAAAGTTCAAGCTGCATCATCGGATCTTTTTTGCGGGATTCCACGAATAAGAAAATGGAGAATAAGATCACACCGCCGATTAACGCAGCAATGATGCGTGGATCCCTAAACCCTGTCTGCTGGCTTAACAGCAGGCCGGCAAAAATGAAAACGATGCTTGCCGCAAACAAAAGGCTTCCCGGAATATCGAGTTTGGCCCGCGTTTTGATGAGGTCGCGCGGCAGAAAAAGCCAGCCGAGGATAATGGCAATCAAACCGATCGGTACATTGACCCAGAAAATATACGGCCATCCCAAGCCCGACACGATAAACCCGCCGATGCTCGGCCCCGCGATGCTTCCGAGGGAAACAAATGTTCCAATCAGACCGAGCGCCCGTCCGCGTTCGGTGGCGGGAAAAATTTCCGTAATAATGCCCTGGTTGGTGGACATCGTCATCGAAGCTCCCACGGCCTGGACAACCCGGGAAGCGACGAGGGAAAAAAGCGATTGGCTGAGGCCGCAAAGCAGCGAGCCGGCAATAAAGATAACGCAGCCGAGCTTAAACAGCTTAATTTTGCCGAACATATCGCCAAGTTTCCCGAAAAATAGAATCAGTGCGCAGATCGTCAGCATATAGCCGGTTACGACCCATTCCGATTCCGCAATCGCCAGGTGCAAATTTTTGGATATGGAAGGCAGGGCAATATTGACGATGCTGCCGTCCAGCGTGGACATAAAAGTAAATAAGTTTAGAACGATTAAAATGACCCACCGTTTGCTTTGGACAGCCGGGTCATCCTGATAGGTTTTGACAGAGGAAGGCAAAAGAACACCTCATTTCTTCATGAAAATGTGCAATGCTTTATTCTAAACAGTGAAAAGGATTTTGTAAACTTGGATGCTTATCATTTTTCCAGATCCGGATATATCCCCGGCAGTCCTGGTGAAAGTCCGGCTTAAAAAGAATCCCCGGTCGCGGCTGCAGTAAGATTTTTTTCGTTGTTTCTGAAAGGGCAGGGAAAATAAGTGTAATGGTCGTTTCTTTTCTTTTTTCGCTGTCCACCTGAACGCTTCCGTTCATCGTTTCCACAAGGCGGAAAACGACCATCATGCCATGTCCGGTTCCTTTCGATTCTTTCGTCGAGAAATAAGGTTCCCCCAGCCTGCTTTTTTGCGCTTCATCCATGCCGACACCTTCATCTGCGATGATAATCGAGACTTTGGAACTGTCCTGCTTTGTATAAATGGAAAGGACTCCCCCGTTTGGCATCGCTTCAATGCCGTTTTTCATAATATTGATGAGGATCTGCTGAAGGAACCCCGTATTGCCGACCATCTTACAGGAATGTAAGTGCGGGCGAATGTCAACAGCATTCATGTTCGCGAGCGGTTCCAGAATACGTATTGCCTTTTCAATCTCTTCTTCCAAATTCAACACTTCAAGTTTTTCCGGTGTCGGTTTTGCAAATGTCAAGTAATACCGGATAATCCCTTCTGCCTGATCCAGCTCGCTTACGGCAATCGATATGTATTTTTTCTTGTCTTCCGGTATATCTTTGGATTCCATCAATAATTGTAAAAAGCCGCGTGTTGCGGTCAGCGGGTTTCTGATTTCATGCGATATGCTTGCCGCCAAATGGCTGACCACTTCCATTTTTTCCATCCGGATCAACCGGCGAAGGACAAGGTGCTGCTTCCGGATGTGTTCAACCATATAGCCGACGATAAACATGCCGTCTGACTGGATCGCCACATATGCGAAGAAAAAGGCAGTGTAATCGGCAAATGGAAGAATAGGTTCACACCAATTATACTCCAGACTGTTATCCCAATCATGAGTGATGTCGACAGTAAAATTTTCTTTGGTATTGACAGCTGCATAAACTGTTTCTTCAGTAACATGATCACGATATAGAACAAAACGATGTTAGAAATCGCAAACCATGAGTGCTCAAACCCTTTAAATAACCGCAGCCCGACCATAAGCACGATCATCCAGTATCTTGTAAATCTATTTGCATATAAGCGATCGATCACAAACGGAATATATCGCAAGTCGAAAATGATGCCGCCATGAATGGTCACCGGCATCAGCATGCAAAGGGAGATTGAAACGGTTAAAGAGTAACAAATCAAAATGTTAACCGCGTTTTTATTCGGTTTAGGCTGGCTTGTCCAATACTGAACAAAAAGGAGAGAAACGAAGATGACGAGAAGATTTAATTAAAAAATATGATGTACTTTCCACAACCACGCCTCACTTGAATATGCACTGCCATCATTATAGCAATGATTCAGCGGAACCTTTATAAAAAGATGATATTTGTTTTTTTTACCAGCCATGAATGGATTTAGAAAAGCGGGGCATCTTAATCATGGATCATTAGGATATGGGGTGGGAGATTGAAACGCATTGTCATTATACTGTTCAGTGTTGTATTTATCATTGGAATGGCCGGACTGATGATTTATTTCATTATCAAGCATGATTCCCTGCGCTGGGTGATTGCACTTGGCGGCATTGCGTTAAGTGCGCTGCCGCTCGGATTGTTATTTTTGAAAAATAACCGAATCAATACGCCGACGGTCATTGGCTGGTACATATTTGTTTTCTGCTCGATCGGCCTCGGTTCGATCGGGGGTTTTTACGACCGTTTTAAGTGGTGGGATACGTCAGTCCATTTTTATAAAGGCGTATTTGTGGCCTGTGTCGGCATTACGCTCTATAAAATGTTTATCCCGGAAACAGCCAGGCGAAATGTATCCCGGTGGATTCCCATGCTTTTTGTGCTGTCTCTTGCCGTCATTGCCAGCGTGCTTTGGGAAGTGTATGAATTTTTGGGGGATGTGATCGCCTCCCATACGATGCAGCGCGGAGGAAATACAGATACCATGTATGATCTTTTGGCAGGCCTTTTTGGCGGAATCGCAATTGCGGTTTATACTGGCATCAGGAAGCAAAACGTTTAAGAAGGAAAGTGGAAAACATGAACCGGAAAATCGTGCTCGGAATCAGTTTGGCTTATGTGGTGTGGATGGGTATATTAGCCGCCACACAATATGTTTCAGGGGAATCATGGAAGGCGGCGGTGGCAATCAGCGGCGTTCTTTGCGGCGCAGTTCCCCTCGTCCTTGACCTGTTTACAAAGTTTCGGTTCCATTTGCCCATCACCATTTCCTATTTTCTTTTTTTAATTGGTTCCCAGTATCTCGGCTCGATCCAGGGATGGTACGGCCTTGGCTGGTGGGACACATTGATGCACTTTGTGAGTGGATGCATTCTTGGGTTTACCGCAGTGGCTTTATATGAACGATTGGTGCTGCGAAATGCGGGCAGGGAAATCTCCGCGTGGTTTGTATTTTTATGTGTGCTCGGGTTTGCTTCTTTGGGCGGTGTGTTATGGGAAATGTATGAATTTACCGCAGACCGGCTTTTCGGATCTACCTTGCAGGGGAGCGGAAATAAAGATACGATGACCGATCTGATAGCGGATATGCTCGGCGGATTGGCTGTTGCCTTGTGGTCAGGTATCCGGACCAAGATGAAGTACTAAGTTTTGTTGGAATTGGACCGAAACATGGCGAAATGGTGCCGCAACCACTCCCTCCAAACAAAAACCCCCGGCTTTGAAAATCAAAGCGGAGGTCCCGTTTTCATTGGTAAACTTCCTGTTTGGTATAAAATTTGTCTTGGATCACTGTATCTTTAATATTGCGCTTTGTGACCGCAATCGGTTCGAGTAAAATCGTAGGGACATTGATTTTTCCGTTGTTTATGGTAGTGTCAGTGGTTACCTTTTTCCCTTCTGCCACATGGACGGCCAGTTTTGCCGCCTCCGTTGCAATTTTAGAAATCGGTTTGTACACGGTCATTGTTTGCGTTCCTTTTAAAATGCGGTGGATGGCCGGCAGTTCAGCATCCTGGCCCGATACCGGCACTTTCCTGGCCAAGCCAGCTGTATCAAGTGCTTCAATCACCCCGCCGGCCGTCCCGTCGTTTGCGGCAATGACCGCATCAATCTTGTTTCCGCGTTTTTTCAAAAGCGACTGCATATTTTTTTTCGCCGTTTCCGGATCCCATTCGTTTGTATACTGATCGTACACCAGTTTCACTTTTCCTTTATCGATCAGGGGCTTGAGCACGTTCATGGCCCCCTGCCGGAACAGAATGGCATTATGGTCGGATTCCGCGCCGCCGACATAAGCAAAATTCCCTTCAGGCTGGTGCTTCAAAATTTCCTTCGCCTGCAGTTCCCCGACTTTTTCATTGTCAAACGAAATATAATAATCGACATTGGCATTTGTAATCAGGCGGTCGTATGATATAACTTTTACGCCGGATTTGTGCGCCATCGTGACAATTTTGGCTGCGATCTCCGCATTATGGGGCACGACGACCAAAATATCCACACCTTCTTCGATCAGCAATTTGGCCTGGTCGATCTGCACATCATCCAGCCCGTTCGCAGCCAGCGTTTTCACTTCCCCGCCGAGATCTTTCACTTGTTTTTCGAATAATTTTTTATCCCTGTACCAGCGTGCATCTTTTAACGTATCAATTAAAAAACCGACATAGACTTGATCCTCATTTTTGATCAATTTGACTTTCCGGCCGTTGCTCGTGTTGTCTGCCTTATTGGAGCAAGCCGGGATGATCAAGGCCGACACGATAAGAAGCACCATCAATTTCCAATATTTTTTCACCCGGTAGGCCCCCTTTAAAGCGTAAATTTCCTGACGAGGCTGTTCATCTGCTCCACCATTGATGCAAGCGTCTTGGCGCTTTCTGCGATCGATTCGATGGAATGGCGCTGTTCCAATACGGAAGCTGAAATTTCCTCAGCACCCGCGGCGGATTCCTCGGTCACGGCGGCAATATGTTCAACCGATTCGCCCATTTTTTGGCTGGACGCTAAAATATGGGAAAAAGCGGCGGAGACTCCCTGGATTCTTTCGGCCATGTCTTCCACCTTGGCTTTAATGATTTCAAACTGTTTTCCGGTCGTTTCAATTTGCACGGAACCTTTTTGGACTTCTTGAAAGCCTTCGGATAAATCCGATGCAATTTTTCCGGCCGCATCTTGAATGGAAAACACGATGGAAGTAATTTCGCCGACAGACTGCGCCACCCCGTCCGCAAGTTTTCGAACTTCTTCCGCCACAACGGCAAAACCGCTCCCTGCTTCACCGGCACGGGCGGCTTCGATGGATGCGTTAAGCGAAAGCAAATTCGTCTGAGCGGCAATGCCTTTAATGACATCGACGATTTTCGCAATCGCATGGGCCTGTTCCTCCAAATGTTTTACATTGGCAACCGATTGCCGGAACGTATCCGTAATCGTATGCATTTGCTGCAAAGACATCTGCATGAGCGCATTTCCGGATGAGGACGCTTCGAGCACTTCATTGGAAAATCCAACGAGTTTTTCATTATGGCTTTGCGCCTCCGCCAATTCTTCATTGAAAGTCTGCGCACTTTGGGAAATGAAAGAAGCGTTTTCAGCCTGGGTGCCTGCCCCGGACGCCATTTCTTCAATCGTTACGGCAATCTGGCCGCTCCCTTCATGCAAGGATTCGGTCGAGGAAAACAGATTTGTGCTGTGCCGGTCGATTTCATCGGAGACCGTCCGAATTTCGGCAATCATGTTCCGGAGATTTTCCCCCATTTCATTCATAGAAGCGGCGAGTTGCCCGATTTCGTCCCGGCCGTCGTACGTGATTTCGGCTGAATCAAGTTTCCCACTTGCGACTTCTTTGCTGCGGTTTACAATGTTTTTCAAATGATGGCTGATCCGCCAGCTGATAAGAATCAGGCAGATGAGGGAAAAGAACAAGGAGCCTGCTGAAGACAAGATGAGCAGCAACTTGACATGTTGCAACTTGTTCTGTGACTTCTGCAATGAGGCTGTACTGGATTCATCTGCAGATGTTTTCAATGTTTCCCCAAGTTTTGCCATTTTCAGTTTCAATTGATTTGTCGATGTGTACAAGGTTTGGAATTTGCTTGTATTCATCTGCTGGACGTTCGGAACGACATTGCTGAAAAAGTATTGGTCAAGCCGGTTGTTCGCGTCTATCATTTGGTTAAAAGTATCCAATTCCCGGCCTGACAAATACGGCTTGATCTGTTTTGCCGTTTGGACAAAGGACTTGCTGTACGTTAAATATTCCGTCAGCATCTTATCATGGGAAAGGATGATGTACTCCGGGATCATCGTATATTTTTCATTAAAAAGCTTAACAAGCGTGCCCGCCTGTATCGCCATTTTGTTTCTTTCTTTGGCACCTTCCATTAAGCGGCTTGTATTTGCCAAAGAGATAGACGTGATCACAACAGCTGTGAGAAAGGCCGCTGCCATCATCAGCATAGCTGCAAAATATTTGCCGCCGATCGTTATGTTTCTCCATCTTAGTTGTTTGAACAAAAAATCCCACCTCCTTGATGCGGATTCTAATTATCCCATCCACCTTTCATATCGGCAGAAAGCAGAGAGAGTTTACATTTGTTTTTTGTTAACATCCTACAATAAAGGCTCGAAAAACACAGGCCGGTTGGTGTATAATTCAAAAATGGATGAGTACGGTATGAAACTGAATTTTATTTGAAAGTGAGTGATCCCAATGGGACGCAAATGGAATAATATAAAGGATAAAAAAGCGGCGAAGGATGCAAACACAAGCCGTATTTATGCAAAATTCGGGCGCGAAATTTATGTTGCGGCAAAGCAGGGGGAACCGGATCCGGTGTCGAACAGCGCTTTGAAAATGGTCCTCGAACGGGCGAAAACATACAGCGTGCCGAAATCGATCATTGACCGCGCGATTGAAAAAGCAAAAGGCGGGTCGGATGAAAATTATGACGAACTGCGCTATGAAGGGTTCGGCCCGAACGGTTCGATGGTGATTGTCGATACGTTGACGAATAACGTGAACCGCACCGCTTCCGAAGTGCGCGCCGCGTTCGGGAAAAACGGCGGCAATATGGGCGTCAGCGGCTCGGTTGCCTATGCGTTTGACAAAACGGCGGTGATCGGCGTTGAAGGGAAAACGGCGGATGAAGTGCTCGAACTTTTATTGGAAGCGGATATTGATGTGCGCGATGTGTTTGAGGAAGATGGCGCCGTCATTGTTTACGCCGAACCGGACCAGTTCCACGCTGTTCAGGAAGCTTTCCAAAATGCCGGTATCTCGGAATTTACGGTTGCCGAGCTGACGATGCTGCCGCAAAACTATGTGACGCTTTCTGAAGAAGACCAGGCGAAATTTGAAAAGTTGATCGATGCGCTGGAAGATTTGGAAGACGTCCAACAAGTGTACCATAATGTGGATTTAGGGGAATAAAATTTGGCGGCCGGGCACGTGCCGGGCCGCCAAAAGAAAAGCGGTAAGATATCTGTTGTGGTATCTTGCCGCTTTTAATTTGTTAAAGGTTAAAAATTGCTTTTTCAGAACCTCACAAGTGCCCTCCGCGTTTTTGCATGTTCGATAAAATCGTCTAAAGCGTGCCGCTATAATGAAATGACCAATTCTGATCCAAATAGAGTGGGTTTTCTGTGAGCGAACATCCGAATATCAATGTAGGCGGACTTCAATCGGGCAATATGATGACGAACGCGCGGATGAACTGATTGAAAAAACGCTGAACAATTTGCCGCAGTATAAAGCGAAATACGTGGTGCTTGATTTGACGGCGCTTGATGTAGATGAAGATCGGCACAGCCTCCGCTTTAATGGGCACGAAAACCATCCTGGTCGGCATTTCCCCTTCCATGAGCCTGGCCATTTCGTCTTCCGGGCTGGATTTCAGCCGGTTTGACTGCTTCCAGACCCTCCAGCACAGCATCCATTACGCGCATCGGAACGGGCTTTTCGATAAACATCGGCGCCCGTTTTTTTGGGGCTGCGGGGCTTAATGTCATTCGAGTAAAAACACCGCCTGATGAACGCTCTCCGTACAGGGAGAACCTATTTGTGAAAAAAGATTGACTGTATAGCGGTTATATACTTTATCATTTGGCTGGGTTGATGGCCGCGGGGGCTTTGTAAATCCGCGGCCATCCACACAGTCTATCATTTCAAAACGATGGATCCGGCTCCGGCCGGCAACCGATCCATTTTTTGTGCAAAAGGCGGGGGAGCATATGAAAATCATTGTGGGCATGACGGGTGCGACGGGAGCGATTTTCGGCATCCGCCTGCTTAAATTGCTGAAAGAGGCAGGTGTGGAAACGCATCTGGTAATGTCAAAATGGGCGGGGGTCAATATCGAAACGGAAACCCCGTACCATATTAAAGAAGTTGAAAAGCTGGCTGATGTTGTCTATTCTTTTAAAGATCTGGGGGCGGCGATTTCCAGCGGCTCATTCCAGGTCGATGGCATGATCGTGGCGCCATGCAGCATGAAAACGCTGGCCTCGATCCGGATCGGGTATACCGATAACCTTGTTACGCGCGCGGCCGATGTGATGTTAAAAGAACGGAAAAAACTGCTGCTTTTAACGCGGGAAGCGCCGCTCAACGATATCCACCTGGAAAACATGCTTGCCCTCTCCAGGATGGGGGCGGTCATTTTTCCGCCGATGCCCGCGTTTTACAACAAGCCGGAAACGATTGATGACATTGTGAACCATATTGTGTACCGCGTTATGGATCAGTTCGGGATCCATGCGCCGGAAGAAAAAAGATGGTACGGGTTGAAAAGCAGGAGGGTGGAACGATGATCCATCTCGAGAAAACGAAGGGGCGCGTCCATCTCGTTTTGGACGCCTGTTTTATGGGCGAAGACATTGTCGTCATGATCTCCGGCGGCGACCGCCCGCACCTCGGCACGATTTCCGCCGGGGCAAGGCTTGAGCCGATGCAGACAGTCCAACTGCAAAACCATAAGGAATTTTATATCACCGAAGAGGTGGCCGTCCGCCTCCGCAAGCATTTCAGGGGCAATTTCGCCGTTCTGTCCGGCACCCATCTTGACAACGCAAGCAAGGAAGAAATCAACTGGATGACAGAAATGGCCATTGAACTGGGAGATGCATTGATTGAACAATTGAAGGGAAAAACTTCTTAAAAGCGGAAAGGCCGGGCAGCCTCCGCTTCACTTTTTCTTGAAATTTTCATACGATTTCGTTTATACTTAAAATAACATACTAACCGGTTAGTTAGCGAAAGGGGGATGGGCAGTGTGAATTTTGATTATTCGCCGAAAGTGAAAGAACTGATTTCAAAGCTTGAGCGTTTTATGGAAGAGAATGTGTACCCGAATGAAAAGGTTTTTGAAGAGCAGCTGAATGCGCAGGAAACAAGATGGACCGTGCCGCCGGTGATGGAAGAACTGAAAGCAAAGGCGAAGAAAGAAGGATTGTGGAATTTATTTTTGCCGGACAGCGAGTACGGGGCGGGGCTTACGAATCTGGAGTATGCGCCGCTGTGCGAAATCATGGGGAGGTCTTTCATCGGGCCGGAAATATTTAACTGCAACGCCCCGGATACCGGGAATATGGAAGTGCTTGTCCGTTATGGGAGCGAAGAACAGAAGGAGAAATGGCTGAAGCCGCTTTTAAACGGGGAGATCCGTTCCTGTTTTTCGATGACGGAGCCGGATGTGGCTTCTTCGGATGCGACCAATATTTCGTGCAGCATTGTGCGCGATGGCGATGAATATATCATTAATGGGCGGAAATGGTGGTCATCGGGGGCCGGCGATCCACGCTGCAAAATCGCGATCGTGATGGGGAAAACCGGCCCAGATGCGCCGCGCCATGAGCAGCAGTCTATGATTCTCGTGCCGCTTGATACGCCGGGGGTGAAGATTGAGAGAATGCTGCCGGTTTTTGGATATGACGATGCACCGCACGGCCATGCCGAAATTACATATGAAAATGTGCGCGTGCCGGCGGAGAACATCATTTGGGGCGAAGGAAAAGGATTTGCGATTGCGCAGGGAAGGCTCGGCCCGGGCAGGATCCACCACTGCATGCGGCTGATCGGGGCAGCAGAGCGCGCGCTTGAAGAATTATGCAAGCGCATACAAAATCGTGCGCCGTTTGGAAAGCCGCTCGCAAAACAAGGCGTCATCCAGCAGTGGGTGGCTGAGTCCCGCATCGAAATTGAACAGGCGCGGCTGTTGACGCTTAAAGCGGCGTATATGATGGATACGGTCGGCAACAAGGAAGCGAAAAAAGAAATTGCGATGATCAAAGCGGTCGCACCGCGGATGGCACTGGCTGTCATTGACCGCGCAATCCAGGCGTTCGGCGCAGCCGGCGTTTCGTCCGATTTCCCGCTTGCAAGACATTGGGCAAACGCCCGTACATTGCGGCTGGCGGACGGGCCGGATGAAGTGCACCTTGCGCAGATTGCAAAGCTGGAGCTGAAAAAATACCAAGAAGGGGGAAGTGCGGCCCATGAACGTGTTCGAATTGTTTAGTTTAAAAGGAAAAACTGCGATCGTGACAGGCGGCGGCAGGGGGCTTGGCGAACAGATCGCGACAGCTTTTGCGGAAGCGGGGGCGGATGTTGTGCTCTGTTCGCGTAAAAAAGCGGTATGTGAAGAAGCGGCAGGCCGGATTGAAGCACTTGGCGCCAAAACGCTCGCGCTTGAGTGCGATGTCACGAACCGCGCCCAGGTCGACCGGGTTGTGGAGGAGACGGTCAAGAAGTTCGGAAAAATCGACATCCTCGTCAATAACAGTGGGGCGACATGGGGGGCACCTGCGGAAGAAATGCCGGCAGAAGCCTGGGAAAAAGTGATGAATGTCAATGTGACCGGTACTTTCCATATGAGCCAGGCGGCTGGGAAAGTGATGATCAAACAGGGGCACGGCAAAATCATTAACATTTCCTCTGTCGCCGGGCTTGGCGGGGTCGATCCGAGCATTATGGATACGATTGGCTACAACACGAGCAAAGGCGCGATCATTACGTTTACAAAAGATTTGGCCGCAAAATGGGGAAGGTACGGCATCAACGTCAACGCGATCGCCCCAGGATTTTTCCCGACCAAAATGGCCCGGGTCATCATCGAGCGCGGGAAAGACCCGATTTTGGAGGCCACGCCGCTGAAACGGTTCGGCAATGACCACGATTTGAAAGGCGCCGCCGTATTCCTTGCTTCCGCCGCTTCGGATTATGTCACGGGGGATGTGCTCCTCGTCGACGGCGGTATGCATGTGCTGTAGAAAACACGTTTATGCTAAATCCCCGCATATTTTGCGGGATTCAAATAAAACAAAAACAGGGAGGATTTGGAGTGGAAAACAAAGTGTGGCACGCTGTTTATCAGGATGAGATCCCGAAAGAAATTGAAGTGCCGGATTATCCGTTGCACCAAATACTTGCATACACAGCCCAAAAGTTCCCGGACCAAAATGCCATTTCTTTTTACGGCAGAAAAATGACATACACCGACCTTTATAAGGCATCGCTTGCTTTTGCTTCCGCCCTCCAGCAAAAAGGGGTTAAAAAAGGCGACCGGGTGGCAATCATGCTGCCGAACTGCCCGCAATATGTAGTGGCCTATTACGGGACGCTCACCGCAGGCGCCATAATCACCCAGGTCAACCCGATGTACGTCGAACCTGAAATCAAGCATATTTTAAACGACTCGGGCGCGGAAACGATGGTTGTGCTGGATGATGTGTATCCGAAAGTAAAAGCCGTCCGGGCGGAGACAGCGCTGAAAAATGTGGTTGTGGCCAGCTTAAAGCCGGCTCCCGTACCATTGGAAGATGGCGAATTATTTGATGCATTTTTGCAATCGGGCGGGGATTTTACGCCTCCCAGGTTTGACCCGGAACATGATGTGGCCGTGCTACAGTACACCGGCGGCACAACCGGCCGGTCAAAGGGGGCGATGCTGACCCACAGGAACCTCCTTGCCAATTTGATCCAGACTTCTGAATATTTTAAACCGGTCATTGAGCCCGGGAAAGAACGCGTACTGACCGTCATTCCGCTTTTTCATGTGTTCGGGATGACTTGCGCGATGAATTATGCGGTTTATACCGGTGCAGAATCGATCATTCTGCCGAGATTCGAGCTGGAGGAAGTGCTCAAGACGATCAAAGAAACGCAGCCGACATACTTTCCGGGCGTTCCAACGATGTATATCGCGATCACAAACCACCCGAAAGCAATGGAATACGGCATCCATTCCATTAAAACGTGCAATAGCGGAAGCGCGCCGATGCCGATGGGGCTTTTGCGGGAGTTTGAAGAAAAAACGGGCGCCGTCATTGTCGAAGGATACGGGCTCTCAGAAGCATCACCGGTTACGCACTGCAATCCCGTTTTCGGAAGGCGGAAACCGGGCAGCATCGGGGTCGGGCTGCCGTCGACCGATTATAAAATTGTCGATGTGGCAACAGGCATGGAAGAATTGAAGCCGGGCGAAACCGGTGAGCTGATCGTAAAAGGCCCGCAGGTGATGAAAGGCTATTGGAACATGCCGGAAGAAACGGCGGAAGCGCTCCGGGACGGCTGGCTGTACACCGGCGATATCGCGAAAATGGATGAAGAGGGGTACGTTTATATCGTCGACCGCAAAAAAGACATGATCATTGCGAGCGGATACAATGTTTATCCGCGCGATGTCGAAGAAGTGCTGTATGCCCATCCCGCCGTCAAGGAAGCGGTGGTAATCGGCGTGCCGGACCCGTACCGCGGCGAAACGGTCAAGGCGTATGTTGTGTTAAAAGAAGGGCACGAGCTCTCGGAAGAAGCGTTGAAAGAATTTTGCAGCGCCCATCTCGCCCCTTACAAACGCCCGAAAATCATCGAATTCCGGAATGCGCTGCCGAAAACGAATGTCGGGAAAATTTTACGCCGCAAGCTGCGTGAAGAAGAGAAAAAGGTGATGGAATAAGGACGGGAACGTGGAGCCTGGCGTATGGTATAATTTTCTAAATAATAATAACGATTGAGAGGATCGGGTATGAAAACGAAAATTACGGAACACAGCATACGCTTATTTGAACAAAAAGGCTTCACGGAAACGTCGATCCAGGACATCGTCGACAGCATCGGCGCGACGAAGGGTACGTTTTACTATTATTTTTCCAGCAAAGAACAGCTCCTGATGGACATCCATTTGGACTATATTACAAAACTTTTGGAAAAACAGGCGGCGATCATGGCTGAGGATAAACCGTGCAAGGAGAAGCTGCATGCACTTGTGTTGATGCTGCTTGAGAGCATCAAAACGGAAAAAGCAAAGGCGATTATCTTTTTCCGGGAGATGAAAAATTTAAGTGGTGAGAAGCTGGAGCTGATTTTGCAAAAACGCGAAGCCTTCCGCCTCGGTTTTGAGCGGCTGCTCCGGGAAGGCATAGAAAACGGGGAGTTTACGGCACATTTGGATGCCAATTTGGCTTCGCTTGCGATTCTCGGCATGGTGAACTGGAGCTATCAATGGTTCAATCCCGGGGGGCGCAAATCGGAAGCGGAAGTGGCGGAAATTTTTACGGACATTGTGCTGCATGGTATTGAAAAAGCATAGGGGGAATGGATTTGCACGAAACCCAATTGAGGCCTCGGTTTTGCGAGACGGATGCGCTCGGGCATATCAACAACGCCAGCTATTTTGTTTATTTTGAAGATGCCCGGCTTCAGTTTTTTGAAAGTATCGGCGCGAGCGTGGAAATCAAGGATTTTAATATCATTTTGGCTTCGGCGAAATGTGATTTCATCAGCCAGGCGTTTTACAACCAGGTGCTTGCGGTTCGTACGGGTGTTTCAAAGATCGGCAATTCGAGCTGCGAGCTGGCCCATGAAATCCTGGACGCGGAAACAGGGCGGCTCATTGCAAGAGGAAAGGCGGTCATCGTCTTTTTCGATTTCGATGCGCAAAAATCGCGCCCGATTCCGGAAGATATAAGGGGAATATTGGAGAAGCATTTGGAAAAGACAGTGTAAATAAGTATATGCTCTGCTTGTGGGAGATCTATTTTAACATTTGAGGCTGCCCAAAAGTGCCGTTTAACCAGAAAATTTTTCTCTATTGTCCTTATAGATACTTTAAGATACGTTAGAAGAGCAAAGTATGTAATGACCGGTCTTTATAGAGCTTCTAAGGACTGTTTGGCGAGGAAATTCTGTCACGAATGGTCTTAATAGAGCTTCTAAGGACCGTTAGGCGAGGAAAATTTGTCACAAATGGTCTTAATAGAGCTTCTAAGGACCGTTTGGCAAGGAAATTCTGTCACGAATGGTCTTAATAGAGCTTCTAAGGACCGTTAGGCGAGGAAATTCTGTCACGAATGGTCTTAATAGAGCTTCTAAGGACTGTTTGGCGAGGAAATTCTGTCACGAATGGTCTTAATAGAGCTTCTAAGGAC
>Ga0207747_1000751_pt1 | contig 30841 bp, 24 predicted proteins | sample HigsolmetaGSP11D_FD_184839 | JGI IMG/M metagenome (GOLD analysis project Ga0207747, IMG submission 184839) | High solid enriched microbial communities from the Joint BioEnergy Institute, USA - SP1-1-D (SPAdes) | ecosystem: Engineered > Bioreactor > SSF (Solid state fermentation) > Aerobic >...
TCCCGGCATTCGCGCGGGCGGCCCTGCAACCCCAACCAGCGATGCCGCCCGCGCTGGCGCCACGACCATCATTGCACTAACAATCAAATTGGACCCGTCCGTGGGGGCCGATCAGGCTCGGAAGATCCAGCTTAGTGGCGGCGACCACCTCTTTCCTCAGAGCCCAGACATCCAACAGCCGAGAGCCAGGTGCAGCCTCCAACCGTTCATCCCAATTGAAACTTCATTCACACCATTCCGACGCCCTTAGGCGCCGGAAAACACAACATTGGCTCCGTAGTACCCAACTTTGGGTCTGCGACCACTAGCCGAACCTTGTATCAGCTACACCCGCTCGTTGCGCCGCACGTCTCGCACTTCTCGCAGGTGCCGTTGCGCACCATGGTGAAGTTCTGACACTCCATGCACATGGAGCCGGTGTAGCCCTGCATGATCGCCTGCTGGCGGCGCTGGCTCTCCATCTGCTTGGCCTGGGCCGCTTCCTCGGCCGCCTTGTCGGTGAAGAGCGTGTTGACCGTCTCGGCCGCCGGTTGCGGCTGGGGCTGCGGCTGGCGCAGGAAGGCGGCCGGCTCCTCGCTGAGGCTGGTCACGTTCTTGAGCGCCGTCACCGTCGTCACGCTCGTGGACGAGAAGGCGTGCACGTTGGAGGTCGTCGAGCCCATCGGTGCCGAGCCTGCCTCGCCGCGAGGCTCGGAGCTGCCCGTCACCACCTTGAACATGGCGCCGCGCGTCAGGCCCTTGGAGAAGGGGAGCGCCTTGCCTTCGTTGATGCCGCGTCCGAGCGAGGTGTTCGAGAAGTCGGACATGTCCACATGCGCAAGATCGTTGCGGCCGAGATAGGAGACCGCGAGTTCGCGGAACACGTAGTCGAGGATCGACGTCGCGTTCTTGATCGCGTCATTGCCGATCACGATGCCCGCCGGCTCGAACTTCGTGAAGGTGAAGGCTTCCACATATTCCTCGAGCGGCACGCCGTACTGCAGGCCGATGGAGATGGCGATGGCGAAATTGTTCATCATCGCGCGGAAGGCCGCGCCTTCCTTGTGCATGTCGATGAAGATCTCGCCCAGGCGACCGTCGTCGTACTCGCCGGTGCGCAGGTACACCTTGTGGCCGCCCACCACGGCCTTCTGCGTGTAGCCCTTGCGGCGGTTCGGCAGCTTCTCGCGCTCGCGCACCACGCGCTCCACCACGCGTTCGACAATCTTCTCGGTCACCTGCATCGCGCGGGCGGAGGCGGGCTGGGCCACCAGCGCCTCGACGGCCTCGTCCTCGTCGTCATCATCGGCGATCAGCGAGGCGTTGAGCGGCTGCGACAGCTTGGAGCCGTCGCGGTAGAGCGCATTGGCCTTGAGGCCGAGCTTCCACGACAGCATGTAGGCGCTCTTGCAGTCCTCCACCGTCGCGTCGTTCGGCATGTTGATCGTCTTGGAGATCGCGCCGGAGATGAACGGCTGCGCCGCCGCCAGCATGCGGATGTGGCTCTCGACCGAGAGATACCGCTTGCCGATCTTGCCGCACGGGTTGGCGCAGTCGAAGACGGGCAGGTGCTCCGGCTTGAGGTGCGGGGCGCCTTCTAGCGTCATCGCGCCGCAGACGTGGATGTTGGCCGCCTCGATGTCCTTGCGGCTGAAGCCGAGCGCCGGCAGCATCTCGAACGACATGTCGTTCAGCTGCTCATCGGTGAAGCCAAGCACTTCCTTGCAGAAGTCCTCGCCCAGCGTCCACTTGTTGAAGACGAACTTGATGTCGAAGGCCTTCTGCAGCGCCTTGTTGATCGCCTCGATCTTCTCGTCGGTGAAGCCCTTGGCCTTGAGCGTGGTCGGGTTGATGCCCGGCGCCTGGTTCAGGTTGCCGTGGCCGACCGCATAGGCCTCGATCTCGCCGATCTGGCTCTCGCTGTAGCCGAGCGTGCGCAGCGCCTCCGGCACGGCGCGGTTGATGATCTTGAAGTAGCCGCCGCCGGCGAGCTTCTTGAACTTCACCAGCGCGAAGTCGGGCTCGATGCCGGTGGTGTCGCAGTCCATGACGAGGCCGATCGTGCCGGTCGGCGCGATCACCGTCGCCTGGGCGTTGCGGTAACCGTGCTTCTCGCCGAGCTCGAGCGCCTTGTCCCAGGCCGCGCGGGCATGCGCCACCAACTCCGGCCACGGGCAGTCCTCCGCCTTGAGCGGCACCGGATTGGTGTGCAGCTCCTCGTAGCCCTCCGTCTCGCCATAGGCGGCGCGACGGTGGTTGCGGATCACGCGCAGCATGTGCTTGGCGTTGCGCGGATAATCCGGGAACGGTCCGAGCTCCTTCGCGATCTCCGCGGAGGTGGCATAGGCGGTGCCGGTCATGATGGCGGTGAGGGCGGCGCAGATGGCGCGGCCTTCGTCCGAGTCATAGGGAATGCCGGACGTCATCAGCAGGCCGCCGATATTGGCGTAGCCCAGGCCCAGCGTGCGGTACTGGTAGGAGAGGCGGGCGATCTCGGCTGACGGGAACTGCGCCATCATCACCGAGATTTCCAGCACCACGGTCCACAGCCGCACGGTGTGCTCGTAGCCCTCGATGTCGAACGAACCGTCCGCCTTGCGGTAGGCGAGCAGGTTGATCGAGGCGAGGTTGCACGCCGTGTCGTCCAGGAACATGTATTCCGAGCACGGGTTCGACGCACGGATCGGACCGGCCTCCGGGCAGGTGTGCCAGTCGTTCATCGTGGTGTTGAAGTGCAGGCCCGGATCGGCGCACGCCCAGGCGGCATAGGAGATCTTGTCCCACAGCTCGCGCGCCTTCACGGTCTTGGCCGGCTTGCCGTCGGTGCGGCGGATCAGCGTCCAGTCGCCGTCGTTCTCGACCGCGCGCAGGAAGTCGTCCTTGATCGACACCGAGTTGTTCGAGTTCTGGCCGGAGACGGTGAGATAGGCCTCCGAATCCCAGTCGATGTCATAGGTGTCGAACTCGATCGAGGTGAAGCCCTGCTTGGCGAACTGGATCACGCGCTTGATGTAGTTCTCCGGCACCGCGTTCTTCTTCGCGGCCTTGATCTCGCGCTTGAGGGCAGGGTTCTTCGCCGGATCGAAGCAGTCGTCCCTGGAATCCTCCGATCCCGCCTCGCAGTTCACGCAGGCGCGCATGATGGCTTCCAGGTGCTTCTTGACGATCTTGGAGCCGGTGACGAGCGAGGCAACCTTCTGCTCCTCCTTCACCTTCCAGTCGATGAACTGCTCGACGTCCGGATGATCGATGTCGACGATCACCATCTTGGCGGCGCGGCGGGTGGTGCCGCCCGACTTGATGGCGCCCGCTGCGCGGTCGCCGATCTTGAGGAAGCTCATGAGGCCGGAGGACTTGCCGCCGCCTGAAAGCTTCTCGCCTTCGCCGCGCAGCGACGAGAAGTTCGAGCCCGTGCCAGAACCGTACTTGAACAGGCGCGCTTCGCGCACCCACAGGTCCATGATGCCGCCTTCGTTCACCAGGTCGTCGGAGACGGACTGGATGAAGCAGGCGTGCGGCTGCGGATGCTCGTAGGCCGAATTGGACTTGGTCAGCTCGCCGGTGAACGGATCCACGTAGTAGTGGCCCTGGCCGGGGCCGTCGATGCCATAGGCCCAGTGCAGGCCGGTGTTGAACCACTGGGGACTGTTCGGCGCGACGCGCTGCGTGGCGAGCATGTAACACAGCTCGTCCATGAAAATGCGCGCGTCCTCTTCCGAATCAAAGTAGCCGCCTTTCCAGCCCCAGTAGGTCCAGGTGCCGGCGAGGCGGTTGAACACCTGCCGGGCATCCGTTTCGGAGCCGTAGCGCTTGTCTTCGGGCAGCTTGGCCAGCGCCTTCTCATCCGCCACCGAGCGCCAGAGGAACGAAGGGACGCCGTTCTCCTCCACGCGCTTCAGCTTGGCGGGCACGCCGGCCTTGCGAAAATACTTCTGGGCCAGGATGTCGGTCGCAACCTGGCTAAACTGGGCAGGAACGTCGATGTCGGCCAGCCGGAAGACGATCGAGCCGTCGGGATTGCGGATTTCACTCGTCGCCTTGCGGAAGGGGATCTCCGCATATGGTGACTGGCCTTCCTTGGTATAGCGCCGTGTAAACCGCATCTTCGTCCCTTCCGCCTTCTAGACTCTTGCAATGTGCCCCGGTGGCACGTCCCCGCTTTGACGCTTCAATCGCGGTGCCCTCGGAAACCCGCCAATTGACGCGCCGTGTTCCATCTTTCCGCCGAGACGAAAAGACTGAGGCCAGACGCATGTTCCGTCTTAGGCCCGTGATAACAACTTAATCATACTGACACCAAATGCTGCGCCGATCAATCTGAGATCTACCAGATCTAGTGCCATAAGGATGACTGTCGCGCGCCAAGCCGCCCGTGGGAACAGACAAGGGTGAGGATGGAAACGCCCCCGGACAGCAATATCGCGAAACAGTATGAGGACCGGGCGCGCAACGACTGACAGCATGGCCCCCGGCAGGGACATAAGAACCCGAATCGGGCAGGGAGCGCAAGCTGTCGTTTCAGCCTTCCGGAAATTCACTACATCTTGTGGTGATGGTGTGGATTTAGTGGAAACGCCCGTTTGGGGGTTGAGGTTTCAGGAACGGCGCAATTCCGCGCTTCCTGCAAGATAACGTGTTTTCAGGACGGTCAGCTGACCATCCTGATAACGTAAAAGATGAAGGCAGAGAGGATCGCCGAGATCGGCACGGTGGTCACCCAGGCCGCGGCGATGGTCATCACGTGAGCGCGGCGTACGAGCTTCCGGTGAACGATCTCTTCGGCCGAAAGCGGGCGTTCTTCCTTCTCGTCCTTCTCGATGTGGTTGCCGTTTTCCGTCATGCGGCGGGCGAGATAGGTCTTCCGGCGCTTGGAATTGGCGGTGTACCATTCGCGGAAGAAGCCGACGCCGAAAATGGCGCCAATCGCCGTGTGAGTCGAGCTGACGGGAAGGCCGAGCCAGGAAGCGACGATCACCGTGACGGCGGCCGAGAGAGCCACGCAGAACGCGCGCATCTGGTTGAGCTTGGTGATCTGGTCGCCCACCATCTGGATGAGCTTGGGCCCGAACAGCAGCAGGCCGAGCGAGATGCCGAATGCGCCGATGAGCATCACCCACAGGGGGATTTCCACGTGCGAGCTGACGTTGTCGGACTGGGCAACGGCCACGATGGCTGCAAGCGGGCCGACGGCGTTTGCCACGTCGTTCGCTCCATGGGCGAAGGAGAGCAGGGCGGCCGAGATGACCAGGGGGATGTTGAACAGCTTGCGCAGCGACTGGTTCCTGTTCTGCATGCCGGCTGACTGCTTCCGCACGTGAACGTGGGAGATCGCCCACACCACGACGAAGCTCGTGACGGCCACGGCAAGCAGCGCCGAGCCCTTCAGGTGAACGAGGTTGCCGAGGCCCTTGGTGACCAGATAGGTGCTGAACGAGGCGGCCATGGTGGCGATGAGCAGCGGCAACCAGCGGCGGGCCGAGGCGATCTTGTCGTCCTGGTAGATGATGGTGGTCTTGATGAAAGCCAGCACCAGCGCGGCGGCAATGCCGCCGATGACCGGCGACACGACCCAGCTCAGCGCGATATTGCCCATGAGCGGCCAGTTCACCGCTGAAAAGCCCGCTGCGGCGATGCCCGCGCCGACCACGCCGCCCACCACGGCATGGGTGGTGGAGACGGGGGCGCCGATCCAGGTCGCCAGATTCACCCACAGCGCGGAGGAAAGTAGCGCCGCCATCATCGCCAGCACGAAATTGCTGGGATCGGCGACGGCTTCGGGCGCGATGATGCCCTTGGAAATGGTGTCCACCACGTCGCCGCCGGCAATCAATGCGCCAGAGCTCTCGAAGACCGCCGCGATGATCAGGGCGCCCGTCATGGTGAGCGCCTTGGCGCCCACTGCAGGACCCACGTTGTTGGCCACGTCGTTGGCGCCGATGTTCAGAGCCATGTAGGCGCCGATGGCTGCTGCCGAGACGATGATGACCATGCTCGCGTTGGCGCCGACATAGAAGCTGGCGAGAATTCCCGCGAAGGCGAGGAACAGCAGTCCGAGACCGGGCGCAATCAGATTGCGGGAAAGGATACTCGTCGCTTGCTCGACCTGGATGATCTTGGTGAGATCCTTGTCGAGGGTCTGCTTTCGGGTAACCGGAGCTTTTTCAATCATGGTGAGTGTCTGGCCTCATCGTCGGACGCCGGCACGGCGCGGACTGGTTGGAGCAGGGACAGGCCCGGAAATATGGATCATGCCGTCAGCTGAGCCAGGAGGTCTTCCGTTGATGTTCAAGCTAGCGCTAGGGCTTGTAGCCACACGGTACAAGTCTGAAAATTGGCAAATTTGCTTATAGGGGCGTCAGGACGCACTTTCCCGTGGATTGTTGAAGCTCAGGATAAGGCGGGCGAGGTCTTTTTCCTCGACCATCCGGGCCGCTTCCTGCGGCGAAAACCATTGCTTCCTGCGGACCTTTCGCTCGGGCCACTTCTCCTTTTCCTCGGCAACCTCGAGCGGGATGACCGTCACCTCGCAACGCAGCGGCACGGCCTTCTTCCGTCTCTTGATATAAAGGAAACGGCCGATCTCCACCGTCGACGGTCGTCCGGTAACGCCGGCTTCCTCGAACGCCTCCCGTTCCGCGGCTTCATGCGGCTGTTCCCCGGGCTTCATCCATCCCTTGGGCAGCACCCAGCGTCCCTTGCCGCGGCTCGTCACCAGCAGCACCTCCAGATCGCCGTTCCCGGTGCGGCGCCAGGGCAGGGCAGCGACCTGCATGCGGGGTGGAAGGCCGCCGTTCCAGCGGCGAAACGATTCAAGCAGGCTTTTCCAGTCAAGCTGCAACGGCATGGTCGCCAGTCCCCCGGCTGGTTGGGTTGGGTTGCGCGTAATACTAGCTGCTTCGGGAAAAGTGAAAACCGGTTTTGCGGCCGCAGCCGCGGAAAACAACAGATCGGCAGGGCGCAAGGTATGCAGGGCCGGGGTGCGCCGGTACCGAGACAGGGCGTGCGGGGCAACTCTCAAGAAATGGCCTGAAGAAGTGGCCTGAAGGCCCGCAACCGGCCTCGGGATCGCCATGTCGTTCAGACGGGATCGCCATTCCGGTCTGAAATGCGAAAACGGCGCCCGCAAGGGGCGCCGCGGTGGGCTCAGTCCTTGTCCTTTTCGGCGATGGGCCGCTGGTAGGTAAAGCCCATGTCCCACGGGAAGTAGATCCAGGTATCCTGCGACACCTCGGTGACGAAGGTGTCGACCATTGGCCGTCCCTTGGGCTTCGCATAGATCGTGGCGAAATGCGCCTTCGGGATCATGGCGCGGACGATGGCTGCAGTCTTGCCCGTGTCCGTCAGATCGTCGACGATCAGGATGTCCTTGCCCTCGTCGGCGAGCAGCGACGGGTTGATCTCCTTGAGAACCATCAGCTCGCCCTGCGACGTGTAATCGTGGTAGGAGGCCACGCACACCGTCTCGATCAGGCGGATGCCCAGCTCGCGCGCGATGATGGCTGCGGGCACCAGGCCGCCGCGGGTGATGCAGACGATCGCTTTCCAGTTCGGGTTGACACCGGCAAGGCGCCAGGCGAGGGCGCGCGCATCGCGATGGAACTGATCCCAGGATACGGGAAAGGCTTTTTCAGGCAGGGACATGATCCGCAAACTCCAAGTGGGGCGGGCGTGTGGGACGGTTGATTCTGGAACAGGTCCGCGATTCCGGCCGGATCCGGGCTGCGCCAGGCTTTGCGCGCGCAATTAGCGGAACATGCCCGCAGGATGCAAGGGAAAGCGCGCGCGTCCTGAAGAAAATGCGCGACAGCGGCCGCATCGCCATCCGATGACGGGATCTAGCGCGCCATGAGAGTGGGAACGGTCATGCTCTGCAGCACGCTGCGGGTCATGCCGCCGAAAACGAACTCGGCGAGCCGCGAGCGGCCGAAGGCCCCCATCACCAGAAGATCGGCACCGCTCTCGACGATGGCACTGGCCAGGACGTCGAGTTCGGACCGCTGCTTGTCGGTGTGCCGGGCGATGACCGTGACATCAAGACCATGCCGGGCGAGCGTGCGCGCGATCGCGCTTCCGTTATGGCCGCCGTTCTCCGGCGCGTCGATGGTCAGGATGTCCACCTGTCCGGCCTCCTTGAGCAGGGGCAGCGCGTCGAAGGCTGCACGCGCGGCCTCCTTGCTGCCGTTCCAGGCGATGATGGCCTTGCGGAACGGCTCTCCCTTGCCCGAATGGGCGTGCGGAACGAAGAGCACGGGGCGCCCGCTGTGGAAGAGCAGGGCTTCGACGTCCGCGGATGAGGTGACGCCGTTCGGGTCGTTCTGCACCACGAGAACCAGGTCAGAGCTGCGGGCGCTGTCGATGCCGGAGATGGCGGAGTCGCCGGAAACGCTGTCGAAACCGCGCCATTCGGCTGAAAGGCTCTCCCGCTTGGTGCGGCTCTCGAACATGTCGCGCAGGCGCTGATGCCGCTCTTTCGCCTGCGTTTCCAGCTCGTCCGCCAGCGTGAGATAAGGCCCTTCCATCGGGGTGGCGAGCACCACCGGCAGCGCCTCCGCGTGCAGGCCGATCAGGTGGCTGCCGTGCCGTGCGGCGAAGGGCAGTGCGAAATCCAGCAGTTTCGGCGCATCGGCTTCATTGTGCACGATCGCCAGCAGCGTCCCGATGCTCATACCATCCTCCTTGGGTCTAAGCCCATTCCGTCTTCCCATAGACTGCCGCCGGCCCCGAGACCGGCGAAATCCCCTTGTGAAGGGTCAACTGCGCTGGCCGAGGCTGTCAAGCATTTCCTTCACGGCTCTCACCGCCGCATCCAGCTTCTCCCGCGAGCGGGAACGCACCACGATTTCGGTCCATGCGCCCGTGGTGTCGAACTTCGGGTAGGACCCGATGATGGTTTCCGGGTGCGCCTTCTGGATGTCGCCGAGCGGTCCGCCGATCGTGCCTTCCGGGAAAGTGCAGTGGATGCCCTCGGAGATGAGCTTCTGCCCCGTGCGCAGCGTCGGGATCACCTTGTCCAGCATGGCCTGGAACACGGAGGGGACACCCGCCATCACATAGACATTGCCGATGTTGAAGCCAGGGGCCACGGAAACCGGATTGGCAATGAGCGAGGCGCCCTCGGGCGTGCGCGCCATGCGCTTGCGCGCCTCGGTGAATTCGACACCGCGCGCGGCGTAATGGGCCTCCAGCAGCGCATAGGCTTCCGGGTGATAGGTGCACGGCACGCCGAAGGCGGCGGCGATGGCGTCGGCGGTGATGTCGTCATGGGTAGGGCCGATGCCGCCGGTGGTGAACACATAGGTGTAGGCCGCCCGCAGGCTGTTCACGGCCTCTACGATGGCGCGCTGTTCGTCCCCGACGATCCGGACTTCCTTGAGGTCGATCCCGACAGCCGTCAGCATGTCGGCCAGATGGCCGATGTTCTTGTCCTTGGTGCGGCCGGACAGGATCTCGTCCCCGATCACGACCATGCCTGCGGTAATCACGTCGCTCATTCAAAATGCCTTCTCAACAATAGACCGCCAAATCTGCACTGACATTTCTGTAGACCAGTTCCGGGAGGGGTGGGAACCTGTTTTGCAGATGCGTCTGCTGAAAAACCTGGAGCGCAGCCCGTTGAGAAAAAGCGGAACGCGCCGCAGTGTCCGCAAGAATCCCGACCGGCCGAAAGGCGGGTAGGAGCCTTGGACGGCACCGGGAACGGAATGGTGAACAGTGTGTCTCCCATTGGCCCATTTTCAGACGACGGCATGTTCCTACATGCTCCTGAGGGCCTTCGATGGCCTGGACGTCAATGGATCAGCTGAGGAGAACCCGCACAATGCCGAAGATTCTTGCGCTCTACTATTCAAGCTATGGACACATGGAAGCCCTGACCAGGGCTGCGGCCGAGGGTGCCCGCAGCGCGGGCGCGGATGTGACCATCATGCGCGTCCCTGAACTCGTGCCGGAGGAGATCGCGAGAAAATCCGGCTACAAGATGGACCAGGAAGCGCCGGTCGCCAAGCCGGAGGAACTTGAGAACTTCGACGGTTTCATCTTCGGCGTCTCCACCCGCTACGGCATGATGGCCTCGCAGTTCAAGAACTTCCTCGATCAGACGGGCGGCCTCTGGATGCGCGGCGCGCTGGTGGACAAGCCGGCCACGGTGATGGTCTCCACGGCGACCCAGCACGGCGGCGCGGAACTGGCGATCGCCAGTACCCAGCTTGCACTTCAGCATCATGGCATGATCATCGTGCCGCTGTCCTACGCTTACCAGGGCCAGATGGGCGTGGACAAGGTTCGCGGCGGTGCCCCCTACGGCATGACCACCCACACCGACGGCGACGGCTCGCGCTTCCCGAGCGAGCAGGAACTCGAGGGCGCGCGCTTCCAGGGCAAGCGCTTAGCCGAGATCACCGCGCGCCTGATGAAGTGAGCATACCGCCGGGTCTGTTGCGGCTCTGTCGGTGAACAGCGCCCCGCTTGACGGCATGACCGGATGATGGGGGGTGGAGGGGCGGCCCGTCGGGCCGCTTTCCTTTTTCGTGAGGCCCGGAACCGGCGTCACCTTACACTTGCTGAAGCCTTTGGCCGGCAAGAACTGCCTACCCGCCCTGGTTGCTGTAGGCGTCTTCCGGATCGTCGATGGATTCCACCGCTTCCTCCATCAGGCTGCGCAGGTGCTGTTTCAGCCGGGCGATGCTCTCATCGTTCCAGCCTTGCGGTTCCGTCACCTCGATCCACGCCGTCACGTAGTGTTCCGGTGCGTAGAGATGGCCATGGCCCAGTGGCGTCGCGGTGGCGAAAGCCATGTCGAGCGCCAGCTGCAGCATGGTGACCACCGGATACCACCGCAGGTCAGGCGAAACATCCGGGCCGCGTGGCTCATCCATCCACGAAGGCTTGCGGAAGAAGCCGAGGGGCGAGAAGAACGTCACGGAATCGCTCGCATACTGCAGGTAGACGATGCGCATCGCGCCCCAGGGCGCGTAGCGCGCGCCCTCCGGATAGCCATTCTGGTTCATGAAACGCACGACCGAGCCGTCCTGATACTGTGGTAGCCACGCCGGCGACCCGGGGTCCCGCTCGGCGGTGAATGTCGCCCACAGTTCGCTTGCGAAGGGCGGGCCGCTCCACAGGGCGCCATTGACGGGATCGCCCAGCATCCGGAAGAGATCCACCGAGCCCTGCGAGTTGAGCGCGCCGAGGCTCAGGCCGTGCAGGTAGAGGCGGGGACGCCTGTCGCGCGGCAGCGACGTCCAGCGGCGATAGACGACGGACAGAAGCGCCTTGGCGGCATCCTCGCCCCGGTCAGGCTCCACGATGAGCGACAGCGGGCTGTTGAGGTAGGAGTACTGTATCGCGACCGTCGCCACGTCGCCGTGGTGCAGGTATTCAAGCGAATCCATCGCCGCTGGATCGAGCCAGCCCGTGCCCGTCGGCACCGCGACCACCAGCAGCTCCCGCTCGAACGCGCCGACCCGCAAAAGCTCCTGCAACGCGAGCTCGGCCCGCTCCTCGGCCGTCTCCCGCGTCTTCAGCCCCACATAGACCCGGATGGGTTCCTTCGCCGGCCTTCCTGTGAAGGCGCTGATCGTTGCCGCATCAGGCCCGGAGGAAATGAACTCGCGACCCGCGCGGCCGATGCTCTGCCAGTCGATCAGCGATGCCGGGCTGCCGGATTTCTCCGGCGCCGCCGGCTGCGGCCGTGCCGCGTCGATGAGCGCGTCATACTCCCGGAAGGAGGCGTCGATCGCGTCGAACCCCATGCGCCAGAACACATCGCTGGCAAGCAGCCAGAACACCAGGACCGCGAGCGTCACCCCGAGAACGTTCGCTACCCTCGGCGGCATGACTTGCGCGATTCGCCACGCTGCACGTCGTGCGAGCAGGGCAAACAGCCGCCCGATCACCAGCAGCATCAGGAACGTGGCGATGGCGATGAGGGAGATCAGCACGGGATGGCTGGTATCCACGGGCTCCATGCCCATTACGCGCCGGATGGAATTCTGCCATTCCGCAGCGCGCCAAAGGAACCAGAGGGCGGTGAGCACCGAGAGCGCGAGCACGATGCCGTTCAGCTTCTGCCGCAGGTTGTCGGCGGGGGCGGGCAGTTCCAGATAGGTCCACAGCCAGCGGAGGAAGACGCCGATCAGGTAGCCGACGGCGAAGGCGCCGCCGCTGAGAACGCCCTGCATGGTCGCGGTGCGCGGCACAAGCGTTGGCGTCAGTGCTGCTGCGAAGAAGAGCACGCCAAGGATCAGTCCGGCGCCGGACAGGGACCGCATGAAGCGTGCGGCAAGCGCGTAGGGCATCCGTCACCTTTCGATTGGCGAGGAGTCTGACTGCATCCGACAATGATTGGCATTTTTCATCGGGGCTGCCAAGAACGCGCCGGCCGCGTCTGGCTGGTTATGAAAAGGAAGGAACGTTCCCGGATTTGCTGTCCCGCTCTTCCGGCTTCAGGTTTCCTGCATTCCCTCAAGCGCCTCCCGGACGCGGGCCATGAAATCGTCGGATCGCACCGTCATGAGCCTGGTCATGGCGTTTCCGCGATCGATCTCGACCGTTTCGGCGGCAAGGCTCTTCTTGACGCGCAGGTCACGAATGTCGGTGAACAGAATCTCCCAAGTTCTCAATGGATTGCGCGAGGATTTTGACATTCTGGTTTCGGTAAATCGGAGCCGATCGGGCAGGAGCTGCAGCTCGCCGCTCACCCATACCCCCTTGTTCCGGCGCAGCATGAGCGCCGTCGCGGGCAGCAGGATCCAGCGCCAGAGCGGGATCGTGTAGCCTTCGGGCAGCGGCTGCAGCCACGCTGCCGGATGCCTTGCGATGGGAGCTTCGGTCGCCAACATTTCCTCCTGGAATGGATTCTCCGGGGTCATGACTGGCAGATCGCAATCCGGCACGCAATGCCTCTTTCCGGTCTCTGTCGCCGGAATGGAAATGGCGCCCGCCGGTCCCGGCCAGCGGGCGCCGCTCATCACATGGACCGGGTCTTATTCGGAGTCGGTGTCGGGAAGCGCCTTGAGGAAGGCTGTCACGACGGCTGCCGAATTGGCTGCGGCGAGACCCATGAAGGTCGCCATCTCGTTTTCTCCTTCGCCGCCGCCAGCGAGGTCCGAGAGCGAGCGGAAAGCAATGAAGGGCACCTGGTTGATCTCCGCCACCTGGGCGACGGCGGCCGACTCCATGTCCAGCACGGAAGCCTCGAAGGTCTTGTAGGTGTATTCGCGGAAGCCAGCGTTGTCCATAAATGCCTGGCCCGACACGCCATTGCCGCCCACCCGAATCTGTGGTGCATGCGTCAGGCACTTGTTTTCCTCGACGCAGTCCTGAAGGTTCATCTCGCTGGCAACCTTCTCGGCAACCTTGAGCAGTTCGGGATCGCTCTCGAACCAGAACTTCTCCTTGATGCTTCCGTCCGGTTGCACGACGTCGACCGCGCGCGGAAAGATCATGCCGTAGTTCGGCCATTCGACCTTCACCCAGCTCGGGGGCACGAACTTGCCGTCCTCGACTTCGCGGGCGAACACCGCCTCGAGGTACTGGCCCCAGCGCGCAGGAACGATCACGTCGCCGATGTGGTAATCGGGGTTCACGCCGCCGGCGATGCCGGAGAACACGATTGCGCTGATGTTGAAGTTGTCGAGCGCGAGCTGCGTCGTCATGGCCGCATTGACCATGCTGACGCCGGACATGAACACCACCACGTCCTTGCCCTCGATCTCTCCGAGCACGAACTTGATGCCGTTGATGTCGACCTCCTGACGCTCGGAGATCTTGTCCTGCATCGCCTTCCATTCGGGGGCGAAGGCGGTCATCACGGCGACACGGGCTTCATCGCCTGCGAGCGCGGTGGAGGTGCTGAGCGCAAGCGTGAGAAAGGAAAGCAGAGGCTTCATGGCAGATCACTTTGTGCGGATGGAAATGAGTGCTCTCTATCATCATGATTCTGCGAATGCCAGGCAACGGCATCGGGATGACGGGGCCATTCTGCACAAGATGTGCCACGCCACTAAGATCTAGTCAGATCACATTGAAGGGAGCGAGGAGTGATCCGGCCCCCGCTGGGATTGCCCGGCCTTGCACCGTTCAGTGACGGCCAGCGGCAGGCCGGGTCTTCGATGGGGCATCAGGCGGGGTCGGAACTCAACGCATTTCCGGTTTTGGAGCGTCGTTTTCGCTATCATAAGTTGAAGCAAATTCGTCGTTCAGCGGGAGCAACGATATCGTTGCTTTAGGCGCGGGAGCGACGTTCTGCAAAAGGTTGAGTTGCATCCCGCATTGACGTTCATGTTGTATTCTTCTTGATCGCTGCTGCGAGAAGGAGTAACCCATGGCACAAGAAGGTTGTCCTAATGGGGGTAGGGACATGAAGAAGGCAATGCTGGTAATCCGCTTTGCCGCCGGCGGGGCTATTCTCAGCGTCAGTCTTGTCAGCATCGCAGCATCAGTTTTCGGATATGATCCGTCTGTTGTTCGGGACATCGTCGCTGCGCTGGGCGGCGGCGTCCTGACCGCTGGCATTTTCGCCAAGGCCGTCGGCTTGTTCGCCTGAATTCTTCCGTCACATGATGCAAGCGCTTGGTGCCTTCATGAGCGGGATAGATATTCCGCTCATGGATGCGGGAAACGTCGGGTTCGGCATCCTCAGCATGCTTTGGGATCGAGGACGGTGCTACTACAGGCGAACCCAGTATTTCCTCGTTGATTATCTCGCCGCCCTGCTGCGCGGCGTTACTCTTTTTCCGTTCCTGATCTTGTTTTTGGCCACGTTGAACAGCAGTCTCATGCAACTTCTGCTGAGCGTCAATAGGACCGTCTTGATCATCGCGTCCGTCATCGGGCTCGTGACGGTGTGGAATAGTGACAAATGGATCAAGGAAAAGCTGGATGCGTCCCTGGAGGCCGCTGTGGTTCGCGGCCGAGTGCCGATTGACCAAGCGGGCGATCCGGATGGCGTCAAGCCTGACCGATCCCCCGAACCTGCAAAAACAAAGGCCGGCGCGAGGCCGGCCTTCGTGTTCCGTGCTTCCTGCGTCGGTTAGCGCTGGTTGAGCGGCACATAATCGCGGCGCGGGGCGCCCGTGTAGAGCTGGCGCGGACGGCCGATCTTCTGGGCCGGGTCCTCGATCATCTCGCTCCACTGGGCGATCCAGCCGACCGTGCGGGCGACGGCGAAGAGAACCGTGAACATCGTGGTCGGGAAGCCCAGGGCCTTCAGCGTGATGCCCGAGTAGAAGTCGATGTTCGGATAGAGCTTCTTCTCGATGAAGTATTCGTCGGTGAGCGCGATGCGTTCCAGCTCCATCGCCACCTCGAGCAGCGGATCGTCCTTGATGCCGAGCTCGTTCAGCACCTCGTGGCAGGTCTGCTGCATGATCTTGGCGCGCGGATCGTAGTTCTTGTAGACGCGGTGGCCGAAGCCCATCAGGCGGAACGGATCGTTCTTGTCCTTCGCGCGGCGGATGTACTCCGGAATCCGGTCGACCGTGCCGATCTCGGCCAGCATGTTGAGAGCGGCCTCGTTGGCGCCGCCATGGGCAGGGCCCCACAGGCAGGCGATACCGGCGGCAATACAGGCGAACGGGTTGGCGCCCGACGAACCGGCAAGGCGGACGGTCGAGGTCGAGGCGTTCTGCTCATGGTCGGCGTGGAGAATGAAGATGCGATCCATGGCGCGTGCCAGAACCGGGTTCACCTTGTACTCCTCGCACGGCACCGAGAAGCACATGTGCAGGAAGTTCGACGCATAGTCGAGCTCATTGCGCGGGTACATGAACGGCTGGCCGACATGGTACTTGTAGGCAAGCGCCGCGATAGTCGGCATCTTGGCGATCATGCGGATCGAGGCGACCATGCGCTGGTGCGGATCGGAGATGTCGGTCGAGTCGTGGTAGAACGCGGAAAGCGCGCCGACGGTGCCGCACATAACGGCCATCGGGTGCGCGTCGCGGCGGAAGCCGCTGAAGAAGCGCAGCATCTGCTCATGCAGCATCGTGTGATGGGTCACACGGTAGTCGAAGTCTTCCTTCTGGGCCTTGTTCGGCAGCTCGCCGTAGAGAAGGAGATAGCAGGTTTCGAGGAAATCGCCGTGTTCGGCGAGCTGTTCGATCGGGTAGCCGCGGTAGAGCAGAACGCCCTGTTCGCCATCAATGTAGGTAATCTTGGATTCGCAGCTTGCCGTCGACGTAAAGCCCGGATCGTAGGTGAAAGCTCCGCTCTTGGAGTAAAGCGATGAGATATCTATTACGTCCGGCCCGATGGTGCCTTTTCGGATAGGGAACTCGTAGCTCTTGCCGCCAAGATCCAATTTGGCCGTCTGATCGGGCATGACATCACCTCATTATTAACCGCTGAAACTGCAATGAAGACCTCCCGGGCGCGGTATTGAAAACAACGACCGGCGGGCCTTTGCTATCGCATTGCTCTGTCGTTGCCAAGCGTTGCGTCGCAAATATTGCGACGCAACATAGCTGTTGTCTATCACACCATTTCTTGATCGCGAATACGCGCCAGACTCTCCTCGCGACCGAGCACCGCGAGCACGTCGAAGATGCCCGGAGAGGTCGTCCGGCCGCAGAGCGCGGCGCGCAGCGGCTGGGCCACTTTGCCGAGTTTCCGGCCGGTACGTTCGGCGAAGTCGCGCACGACGGCCTCCGTCGACTCGGCGCTCCATTCGGCGATCGCCTCCAGTTCAACGAGCAGTTCGCCCAGCATCTTGCGGGCCTCATCGTCTAGGAGGGCGGCGGCCTTCTCGTCCAGCGTGAGCGGCCGGTCGGCAAACAGGAACTGGGCACCGTCCAGCAGCTCGACCAGCGTCTTGGCACGCTCCTTCAGGCCCGGCATGGCCTGAACCAGCTGCTCGCGGCGCGTGTCGTTGAGCTTCGCCAGGAACGCGTTGCCACCCTCGATATAGGGCAGGGTGTCGAGGAAGACCTTTGTGAGTTCCCGGTCGTCCATCTGGCGCATGTGGATGCCGTTCAGGGCTTCCAGCTTCTGGAAGTCGAAGCGGGCGGCGCTGCGGTTGATGTCCTTGACGTCGAACCACTCGATCATCTGCTCGGTGGTCATGACCTCATCGTCGCCATGACTCCAGCCGAGGCGGACCAGGTAGTTGCGCAGCGCCGATGGCAGGTAGCCCATGGCCCGGTAGGCGTCGACCCCGAGCGCGCCGTGGCGCTTGGAGAGCTTGGCGCCGTCGGAGCCGTGGATCAGCGGCACGTGCGCCCACACCGGCACGTCCCAGCCCATGGCTTCGTAGATGATTGTCTGGCGAGCCGCGTTGGTCAGATGGTCGTCGCCGCGGATGACATGCGTGACACCCATGTCGTGGTCGTCCACGACCACGGCGTGCATGTAGGTCGGCGTGCCATCGGAACGCAGGATGATGAAGTCGTCCAGGTCCTTGTTGGGGAAGCGGACGTCGCCCTGCACGAGGTCGTGCACCACCGTCTCGCCGTCGAGGGGAGCCTTGATGCGGATGGCCGGCTTGACCCCGGCAGGGGCTTCGGACGGATCGCGGTCGCGCCAGCGGCCGTCATAGCGCGGCGGCTTGCCGGCGGCGCGGGCTTCCTCGCGCATTTGCTCCAGCTCCTCCGGCGTGGCGTAGCAGTAATAGGCCTTGCCGCGACGCACGAGCTCCTCGGCGACCTCGCGATGGCGGTCGGCGCGGGCGAACTGGGAGATGGGCTCGCCTTCCCAATCGAGTTCCAGCCATTTCAGACCGTCGATGATGGCGGCCGTCGCTTCCGGCGTGGAGCGCTGGCGGTCGGTATCCTCGATGCGCAGCAGCATCTTTCCGCCGGTGTGCTTGGCATAGAGCCAGTTGAAGAGGGCCGTGCGGGCGCCACCAATGTGGAGGAAGCCCGTGGGCGATGGAGCAAATCGCGTGATGACGGTCTTGGACATGACTGTTGCAGCTTTCGCATGACGCGCCGCATGGCGGAGGGCGCGAGGGTAGAAATTGTCGGCCCGTCATGTACCATAGGCGTCGGTGGGTGCAAGCCTTTCGGTTTGGGGGAGCCGAACATGAGCCCATTGGCGGTGGAGCGGTCTGTCGACGAACGCGCGCATTTCCAGCGGACAGATCTGCCGGAAGCGGCGACGGTGCTCGTCCCGGGCGGATTTCCGGCTCCAGTCCCCGATTTGCCGGCCACCACGCCGGTTCCCGATCTACGGACCGGCATCGTCTCGCGGCTGGTGAAGCTCCGCGATCAACTGGCGGCCATGTGCGCGGCGGAGCAGGCGAGGGGCGCCGCCTTCCTCTGTGTGCCCGTTGCGCTTGGAACCGGGGCCATCACCTATTTTTCTCTGCCTTTCGAGCCGCATGGCGGGACCATACTGGCTACCGCCGCCGCGCTGGCGGCGCTGGTGTGGTTCTCGGCAGGACGCACGATCCTCTTCTTCCTTTCCGGCATGGGACTGGCGTTTGCCGCGGGAGCGGGATTCGCCAAGCTTGAGGCCTGGCGGGCCTCGACTCCCGTGGTCGGCTCGGAGGTTTCGACCCGTGTCACGGGGCGCGTGGTGCAGGTCGAACATCAGGCGAGCGGACGCATCCGGCTGACGCTCGACCTGGCGAGAACCGAACGGCCGGCGCTCCGCCATGCGCCGGAGCGCGTGCGTCTCACCGCGCGCGCCGTGCCCGAGGGGCTACGGTCAGGCGATGTTGTTCAGGGCTTCGCGCGGCTGCTTCCGCCATCCGGACCCGTTCGGCCCGGCGGCTACGATTTCGCCTTCGCCAGCTTCTTCAACGGCATCGGCGCCACGGGCTTCTTCCTCTCGGAGGTCGTTCGTGTCGAGGAGAAGGGCGGCGATCTGTTCTTGTTTGAACGGATGCTGCAGGCCCTCGAGACCCTCCGCGAGGCACTGGCGGAGCGGATCCGGCAGCACGTTTCAGGACCGCACGGAGAGGTGGCTGTCGCGCTGATCACGGGCCACCGCGCCGGCATCCCCGAGGAGATGAACGAGGCGCTGAGGCACTCGGGCCTCGCCCATGTCTTGTCGATTTCTGGGCTGCACATGGCGCTGGTCGCTGGCACGGTCATGCTCATGATCCGCATGTCCGCAGCCTTCTTTCCTGTCTTTGCCTCACGGGTGCCGGTCAAGAAGATCGCGGCGGCGGCTGCGCTCGTGTTCTGCACCTTGTACCTGTCGATCTCGGGCGCCGAGGTTGCCGCGCAGCGCAGCTATCTCATGCTTGCGGTCATGCTGCTGGCGTTGATGTTCGACCGGGCGGCGATTTCCATGCGCAACGTGGCGATCGCAGCGATCGTGATCCTCGTGATTGCGCCGCACGAGATCATGGGGCCGAGCTTCCAGATGTCCTTTGGCGCGACCGGAGCCCTTGTAGCCGCCTTCGCCGCCTGGACCGACTGGCGAAGCCGAAGGCCGGGCGGCATCCCGTCGTGCCACCCGCTTGCCAAGGTGATGCGGTTCGCGCTGGCGGGCCTTACGGGTCTTGCGCTCACCTCGCTGGTGGCGGGCCTTGCCACCACTATTTATGGGGTATGGCATTTCCAGAGGGCTTCCCCCTACGCGTTGCCTGCCAACCTGCTCGCCATGCCCGTCATTTCCGCTGTGGTGATGCCATCGGCAGTCTGCGCCATCCTCGCGCTTCCGTTCGGGCTGGAGGGCTATTTTCTCCGCGCCATGCAATGGGGCCTCGGTGTTATGGTGGACATCGCGACATGGTTCTCCGACCGCTCGCCGCTCGACACGGTGGGGCTGGCGCCGGCTGCGGCCACGCTCTGGTTCACGCTGGCTCTGCTGGTGCTGGTCATCTCGACGACGCGGCTGCGGCTCGCGGCAATTCCGCTTCTCGCGCTGGGCTTCATCGCGCTCATGAACCGGACATTGCCGGACGTGCTTGTAACGGAGGACGCGAGGCTCATCGGTGTGCGCGGGGACGGGGTGCTTGCCATCAACCGTGCGCGCGGCTCGACCCTCGCGCTCGATGACTGGAAGCGGGCGCTGCTCGCGCCGGAGGTGGCGGGCTCGGTGACTCTCAAATCCGATTCGGCGGACGGGGGAGGGCCGGACGGCCGCTTTGTCTGCAGGGAGGGAACCTGCGTCCTGCTCCGCGCGGACGGCCTGCGGCTCGTTCACGTCCGGACGGCTGACTCCGCGCTGGACCACTGTTCCACCGCCGCCCTGATCGTGGTGGAGGATGCGACAGTGGAGAAGTCCTGCGGCGAGGGGAGCGCGGCGCTGGTTCTGACGGGCAGGGAGCTGGCGAGGCGGGGTGCTGCCGCCATTGCGCTTGCGGGCGGGGGGCAACAGCCTTCGGTGAATTTCGCGGTGGCGGAACCGTTCAGGCCCTGGCACGCTCACCGGGCCTTTTCACGCGCCGCACGCGGCCTGCCTCCACGCGAAAGTGAGCGGCAAACACGCGAAAACCGGGGGCAGTGAAAAAAGCAGTTGGATATAATCGGTTTACTCCCATGGAGGGATGTCGCGCTCCATTGTGTTTTTCCGCTCGTCAGTTATGAGAGGCGCACATTTTCCCAATTTCCCCAGATTGGAGGACACAAGATGACCGCCATCGTCGAAATCACCGGACGCGAAATTCTCGACAGCCGGGGCAATCCGACTGTCGAGGTCGATGTCGTGCTGGAAAACGGTTCCTTCGGACGCGCTGCCGTTCCTTCGGGCGCGTCGACCGGTGCCCATGAGGCCGTCGAGCTGCGCGACGGTGGCCCGCGTTACCTCGGCAAGGGCGTCCGCCGCGCCGTCGAGGCAGTGAACGGCGAGATCTACGAGGCTCTTGGCGGCATGGAAGCCGAGGACCAGCTCCTCATCGACCGCACGCTGATCGAGCTCGACGGCACGCCGAACAAGAGCCGTCTCGGCGCCAACGCCGCGCTGGGCGTTTCGCTGGCCGTCGCCAAGGCTGCTGCGGACGCGGCCGGTCTGCCGCTCTATCGGTATGTCGGTGGCGCTTCGGCACATGTGCTGCCCGTGCCGATGATGAACATCCTGAACGGCGGCGCCCATGCAGACAACCCGATCGACTTCCAGGAATTCATGATCATGCCGGTCGGCGCGGAGAGCTTCAGCGAGGCACTGCGCATTGGCGCCGAGGTATTCCACACGCTGAAGTCCTCGCTCAAGGCCGCCGGGCATAACACCAACGTCGGTGATGAAGGCGGCTTCGCCCCGAACCTCAAGAGCGCCGAGGAGGCCCTCAACTTCATCATGAAGTCGGTGGAGAAGGCGGGCTTCAAGCCGGGGCAGGATGTCTACATCGCGCTCGACTGCGCCTCCACCGAGTTCTTCAAGAACGGCGCCTATCATTATGAGGGTGAGGGCATCACCCGTGACGCCGCCGCCCAGGCCGCCTATCTCGCCAAGCTGGTCGACAGCTACCCGATCATCTCGATCGAAGACGGCATGGCTGAAGACGACTTCGACGGCTGGAAGGAGCTTACCGACCTCATCGGCTCGCGCTGCCAGCTGGTCGGCGACGACCTGTTCGTCACCAACTCCGCCCGTCTCACCGACGGCATCCGCATGGGCATTGCCAACTCGATCCTCGTGAAGGTCAACCAGATCGGCACGCTGAGCGAGACGCTTGACGCCGTCAACATCGCGCACCGCGCGGGCTACACGGCGGTCATGTCGCACCGCTCGGGCGAGACCGAGGACGCCACGATCGCTGACCTGGCGGTCGCCACCAACTGCGGCCAGATCAAGACCGGCTCGCTCGCCCGTTCGGACCGGCTCGCCAAGTACAACCAGCTGCTGCGCATCGAGGAGCAGCTTGGCCGCCAGGCCAGCTACGCCGGCCGTTCCATCCTGCGCGGCTGACGGTCCGGCTGAGGGAGGACCTTCGATCCGGCCGGGAGGTCGATACCCCGGCCGATGAACCGGCCCCGTCTGGCCAGCGGCTGACGCTCTGACAACGGCTGCTGCCGTATCCGGGCGGAACGACCGACGAGATGGTCTGCCGGAGATATAGGTGTTGGCTGCTGCTCTATCCGGGTGGAACGACCGCAGGCGCCTCTGCGAGCTCCCCGAGGGGAGGAGCTGTTGAGAACGCAGTCCCGACATTGAATTAACACGCCCCGCAGCTTTGCTGCGGGGTTTCTTTTGCGCGCCGCCTTGTGCGCCGGACACTTCTTTCGTTCTTCTGGCGGAAAACGGTCGGCGAGACGTTAGAAAGAACGGGAAGGGGTGCCGACGAACTGGTGCCGGAAGCGCACACGGGGCCGGTTCGTGGCGCAAAATCGGCCTCTACCGAACCCATAGGGGTACTGCTCATAACGCTCCATTAAGCAAAGTATGGCCATATGCTGGCAAAGGGGTTTCTCAGCATGTGGACACGTCATCACAAGCGCCGCAACCTGGGCGGACTGATCGTTCCGGCCATCACCGTGGTCGTCCTCTCCTATTTCGCCTTCCATGCCTACCATGGTGATTACGGCATTGCCGCCAAGACGCGCTACCAGGAGCGAATTGCAGAGCTCGAGGGCGATCTCGCCGACCTCGAGGCTGCGCGCGCGAAGCTGGAGGAACGGGTCGCACTGCTTAACGGAGCAACTATCGAGAAGGACATGCTTGACGAGCAGGTGCGCCGCGCGCTCAACTACGCGGCGGCCAACGAGCTGGTCATTTACCGGGGAAGCTCGAATTAACCTGATTCAGGTTAAATCTATTTTGTTATGCAATTTCATATAGTTATTATACGTTATTTCTGGTGTTTTACATGGCAGCTATGCGCAAAAGCGCATGGCAAAGTTTTTTTATGCGTGCTAGCCTCTCCATGACTGGGATTTTGTGACCGGGGGACTAAGTGTTTCCTGTCGCGGGGTCTGTGAATTCTGCAGTCTAGGGAGTGATAAATGGCGACAACCGCCAAGAAGAGCACATCGAAGTCGTCGGTGGCCAAACGCGCGTCACGAACTTCAGCGTCTCGCCCGACCAACGGCCAGGCCGCAGGCGGCATGGTCATGCCGAAGGTTCCTGAACCGATGGAGTTCACCCGGGAGCAGGAGCTCTGGGCCTTCCGCGAGATGCTTCTCATCCGCCGGTTCGAGGAGAAGGCTGGCCAGCTTTACGGCATGGGCTTCATCGGCGGCTTCTGCCACCTCTACATTGGACAGGAAGCCGTTGTTGTCGGCATGCAGATGAATCTGAAGGATGGCGATCAGGTCATCACGGGTTACCGTGACCACGGTCACATGCTCGCCACGGGCATGGAACCGCGTGGCGTGATGGCCGAGCTCACCGGCCGCCGCGGAGGCTACTCCAAGGGCAAGGGTGGCTCGATGCACATGTTCTCCAAGGAGAAGAACTTCTATGGCGGTCATGGCATCGTCGGCGCGCAGGTGTCGCTTGGCACCGGCCTGGCCTTCGCCAACCGCTACCGCGGCAACGATTTCGTTTCGGTGACATACTTCGGTGACGGCGCGGCCAACCAGGGCCAGGTCTACGAGAGCTTCAACATGGCGTCGCTGTGGAAGCTGCCGGTGGTCTACGTCATCGAGAACAACCGCTATGCCATGGGCACGGCGGTGACGCGCTCGTCGGCCGAGACGAACTTCTCGCATCGCGGCATTTCGTTCCGCATCCCCGGCATTCAGGTCGATGGCATGGATGTCCGGGCCGTCGCTGCCGCCGGCAAGCTCGCGGTCGACTGGTGCCGTTCGGGCAAGGGTCCGATCATTCTCGAGATGCTGACCTACCGTTACCGCGGCCATTCCATGTCCGACCCGGCCAAGTACCGGTCGAAGGACGAAGTGCAGAAGATGCGCTCCGAGCATGACCCGATCGAGCAGGTGCGCCAGCGCCTCCTGGAGAAGAAGTGGGCGACGGAGGACGACCTGAAGGCTATCGACAAGGAAGTGCGTGACATCGTGGCGGATTCCGCCGACTTTGCGCAGTCCGATCCGGAGCCGGATGTGTCCGAACTCTACACCGACGTGCTGCTCTGAGAAGGGGAGGAAGAAGGACACATGCCCATCCAGATTTTGATGCCCGCTCTTTCTCCCACCATGGAGGAAGGCAATCTCACCAAGTGGGTCAAGAAAGAGGGCGACAAGGTATCGCCCGGCGACGTGATCGCCGAAATCGAGACCGACAAGGCCACCATGGAGGTGGAGGCGGTCGATGAGGGCGTGATCGGCAAGATCCTCGTGCCGGAAGGCTCGCAGGGGGTGAAGGTCAACACGCCGATCGCGCTGCTGCTCGCCGAGGGTGAGAGCGCCGCCGACCTCGGCGCCGCGCCTGCCGCTGCACCCGCCGCCCAAGCTCCGGCGGAAGAGCCCGCCGCGCCGAAGGCTGAAGAGAAGACCGAGGAGGTCGCGGCACCCGCCGTAGTGACCGCGCCGGCTCCGCAGCCGGTTCCCTCCGATCCGGACATTCCGGACGGCACCGAGATGGTGAAGATGACGGTGCGCGAGGCGCTGCGCGACGCCATGGCCGAGGAAATGCGCCGCGACCCCGACGTCTTCGTCATGGGTGAAGAGGTTGCCGAGTACCAGGGTGCCTACAAGGTGACCCAGGGCCTGCTACAGGAGTTCGGCGACCGCCGCGTGATCGATACGCCGATCACCGAGCACGGCTTCGCCGGCGTCGGCGTCGGCGCTGCCTTCGCGGGCCTGAAGCCGATCGTCGAGTTCATGACCTTCAACTTCGCCATGCAGGCGATCGACCAGATCATCAACTCGGCGGCCAAGACGCTCTACATGTCCGGCGGCCAGATGGGCGCCTCGATCGTGTTCCGCGGTCCGAACGGCGCCGCAGCGCGCGTTGCCGCCCAGCACAGCCAGGACTATGCCGCCTGGTACAGCCATATCCCGGGCCTGAAGGTGATCATGCCCTACACGGCCGCGGACGCGAAGGGCCTGCTCAAGGCCGCCATCCGCGATCCGAACCCGGTCATCTTCCTCGAGAACGAGATTCTCTACGGCCAGTCGTTCGACGTGCCCAAGCTGGATGACTTCGTCCTGCCGATCGGCAAGGCACGCGTCCACCGCCAGGGCAAGGATGCGACCATCGTCTCCTTCGGCATCGGCATGACCTACGCGGTCAAGGCCGCCGAGGAGCTTGCCGCGATGGGCATCGACGTGGAAATCATCGATCTTCGCACCATCCGCCCGATGGACCTCGACACCGTGATTGAATCGGTGAAGAAGACGAACCGGCTTGTGACCGTGGAAGAGGGCTGGCCGCAGTCGTCGGTCGGCGATCACATCGCGAGCCAGGTGATGCAGCGCGCGTTCGACTACCTCGATGCTCCGGTAATCACCATCACCGGCAAGGATGTTCCGATGCCCTATGCCGCCAATCTGGAGAAGCTGGCATTGCCGAGCGTTGCCGAGGTTGTTGAGGCGGTCAAGGCCGTCACCTACAGGAAGTAGGGAGGGGAAATGCCGATTCAGATCACAATGCCGGCCCTTTCGCCGACCATGGAAGAGGGTACTCTGTCCAAGTGGCTGGTGAAGGAGGGAGACAAGATTTCCTCCGGCGATGTTATCGCCGAGATCGAGACCGACAAGGCCACCATGGAAGTCGAGGCGGTCGATGAGGGCACGCTTGCCAGGATCGTCGTTCCCGAGGGGACACAGGGCGTCAAGGTCAATTCCGTGATCGCCATCCTGGCGGCCGAGGGAGAGGATGTCGCCGCCGCCGCGGGCAGCGCTGACGCCGCCACAGCCGCGAAGGCTGAAAGCGCGCCGAAGCGGGCGATGGAAGAGCCGCAGCCGAAGGCGGCGGAAGCCGCTCCGGCTGCCCCCGCTGCCGTCCAGCCTGCGGAGCAGCCGTCGGCGCCGGCCCAATCCGGCGCTTCTTCGACGGGTGGCCGCGTGTTCGCTTCGCCGCTGGCGCGCCGCATCGCCAGCGAAGCGGGCATCGACCTCTCCGCTGTCAAGGGTTCCGGCCCGCACGGGAGGATCGTGAAGGCCGACGTGGAAGCTGCGCTTGCCGGCGGGGTTGCCGCGACGGCGCCGGCCGCCCAGGCCGCCGCCCCTGCGGCTGCGGCTGCTCCGGCCGTCCAGCCGATGTCCGACGACGCGGTGCTGCGCCTCTTCGAGGAAGGCTCCTACGAGCTTGTGCCGCATGACAGCATGCGTCGCACGATCGCCCGCCGCCTGGTCGAGGCAAAGGCCACCATTCCGCACTTCTACCTCACGGTCGACTGCCAGATCGACGCGCTGCTCGCCCTGCGCAAGCAGATGAACGACTCCGCGCCGATGGTGAAGACGGAGAAGGGCGAGGTTCCTGCCTTCAAGCTGTCGGTCAACGACTTCGTCATCAAGGCCTACGCGCTGGCGCTCAAGGCGGTGCCGGACGCCAACGTGTCCTGGACTGAAAGCGCCATGGTGAAGCACAAGCACGTCGACGTGGGTGTGGCAGTCTCGATCCCCGGTGGACTGATCACGCCGATCGTCCGCAGGGCCGAGGAGAAGACGCTCTCCGCCATCTCAAACGAGATGAAGGATCTCGCAGCCCGGGCGCGCAACCGCAAGCTCAAGCCCGAGGAATACCAGGGCGGGTCGGGCGCGGTCTCCAACCTTGGGATGTTCGGCATCCGTGAGTTCGCCGCTGTCATCAATCCGCCGCACGCCACCATCCTGGCGGTGGGCGCGGGTGAGGAGCGGGCCGTGGTGAAGAACGGCCAGATCGTCGCGGCCAATGTCATGACGGTCACGCTGTCGACCGACCATCGCGCCGTCGATGGTGCGCTTGGCGCGGAGCTGCTGGCGGCATTCAAGCGTTACATCGAGCAGCCGCTGACGATGCTGATCTAGTGCTGGCGTGGCCCGGGTGGAAAGCAGCCCATGAAGACGATCCTCTGCTACGGCGACTCTCTCACCTGGGGCTACGACGCGCGCCGGCTCGGCCGGCACGCATATGAAGACCGGTGGCCCTCGGTGCTGCAGGCCCGTCTCGGTGGCGAGGCGCTCGTCATCGCCGAGGGCCTGAACGGACGGACCACCATCTTCGACGACTACGCCTCCGGTGCGGATCGCAACGGGGCGCGCACGCTTCCCACGCTGCTCAGCACGCATGCGCCGCTTGATCTCGTCATCATCATGCTCGGCACCAACGACCTGAAGCCCGGCATCTGCGGCCGCGCCCACGGCGCGAAGCAGGGCATGGAGCGGCTGGTCAGGATGGTGCGCGGGCACGATTATCCGTTCCCGCAGCCGGCGCCCAAGGTGCTCATCGTGGCGCCGCCGCCGGTGTGCGAAACGGAGAATTCAGATTTTGCAAGCATGTTCGAGGGTGCTGTCGAGGAGTCGCGCAAGCTTGCCGGGTACTACCGGCAGGTGGCGGAGACCTGCGGATGCGGGTTCTTCGATGCCGGGCAGGTGGCGCGGACAGACCCGACGGATGGCGTCCACCTGGACGCCGTCAACACGCGCGCAATCGGAGAGGGTCTGGTTGCTGGCGTGCGTGCAACGCTGGGCCTCTAGGCCCACCGAGCCTGTGTGGAGGGAAGTTTCTATGGCAACCGCATTCGACACCAAGCCCAGCTGGGGCTGGCTCGCCTTTCTGGGAGTGATTTCGCTGATCGGCGGCGTGCTTGCGCTGTTCAATCCGTTCGCGGCAACGCTGACGGCGGCCATGCTGGCCGCCTGGACGTTCCTGCTGTTCGGCATCCTCACGATCGTTCAGGCCGTCGGGCAGGAGGGACGCGGCGCGACGTTCCTCTGGAACCTGCTGATCGGTGTGCTGATGATCGTGCTCGGCATCTCGCTCATCTTCCGCCCGCTCGAGGGCATCATCTCGCTCACCATTCTGGTCGCGGTGATGTTCATCGTTCTGGGTTTCGCGAAGTTTTTCTACGCCTTCGGCCTGCGTCCGATCCGGGGCTGGGGCTGGGTGCTGGTGTCCGGCATCGTTTCCATCGTTCTTGGCTTCATGATCCTGGCGGATATGCCGTGGATCGCAGGGGTCGCCCTCGGCATCCTGCTCGCCGTCGAGCTGCTGTCCAATGGCTTCTTCCTGCTGCTGGTCGCGCTAGGGATCAGGAACCTGACGAGGGGCTAGTTTGAACCCATCGGCGGAGGGGTGTCCGGTCGGATGACCCTCCGCTGCAGACTTGAGGAGTAATTCGGCCGTGGCTGAAACTTACGACGTCATCATCATTGGCTCGGGACCTGGCGGCTATGTCACAGCGGTGCGCGCCGCGCAGCTTGGGTTCAAGACGGCGATTGTGGAGCGCGAGCATCTGGGCGGCATCTGCCTCAACTGGGGGTGCATCCCGACCAAGGCGCTGCTGCGCTCCGCCGAGGTGTATCACTACGCCCAGCATCCCGAGAGCTACGGCCTGAAGCTGAACGGTTCGGTGAGCCCCGATCTCGGGGCGATCGTCAGCCGATCGCGCGGTGTGTCCGCCCGCCTCAACGGCGGCGTCGGCTTCCTGATGAAGAAGAGCAAGGTGGACGTCATCTGGGGCGAGGCGAAGCTCTCGAAGGCCCCGAAGGGTGACGCACCCGGCGAGATCGTCGTCGGCAAGCCGACCAGGAAGGCCATGGAGCCGCAGCACCCGGCGCCAAAGGGCACGCTCGGCGAGGGCACATACAAGGCGAAACACATCATCGTCGCCACCGGCGCGCGCCCGCGTGTGCTGCCGGGCATCGAACCGGACGGCAAGCTGATCTGGACCTATTTCGAGGCGATGGTGCCGAAGGAAATGCCCAAGTCGCTCGTCGTGATGGGTTCCGGCGCGATCGGCATCGAGTTCGCCAGCTTCTACCGCACGCTCGGCGCGGAGGTGACCGTCGTCGAGGTTATGCCGCAGATCATGCCGGTGGAGGACGCCGAAATCTCCAAGTTCGCGCGCAGGCAGATGGAGAAGCAGGGCATGCGCATCCTTACCGAGGCCAAGGTCGCCAAGGTGGAGAAGGGTGCCGACAGCATCACCGCCCATGTCGAGCTCAAGGACGGCAAGATCGAGAAGATCACGGCCGACCGCATGATCTCCGCCGTGGGCGTGCAGGGCAACGTCGAGAACCTCGGCCTCGAGGCCCTTGGCGTGAAGGTGGAGCGCGGCATCATTCAGGTGGACGGTTTCGGCCGCACCAATGTGCCGGGCATCTACGCGATTGGCGACGTGGCCGGCCCGCCCATGCTGGCGCACAAGGCCGAGCATGAGGGCGTGATCTGCGTGGAGAAGATCGCCGGACTGCCGAACGTCCATCCGCTCGACAAGGGCAAGATCCCGGGCTGCACCTACTGCAATCCGCAGGTGGCCTCCGTGGGTCTCACCGAGGAGAAGGCGAGGGCGACCGGCCGCGAGATCCGCGTCGGCCGTTTCCAGTTCGCCGCCAACGGCAAGGCGATCGCGCTCGGCGAGGACCAGGGTCTCATCAAGACTATCTTCGATGCGAAGACCGGGGAGCTGCTTGGCGCCCACATGGTCGGTGCGGAAGTGACCGAGCTCATCCAGGGCTTCGTGGTGGCGATGAATCTCGAGACCACCGAGGAAGAGCTGATGCACACGGTCTTCCCGCATCCGACGCTGTCCGAGATGATGAAGGAGAGTGTGCTGGACGCCTACGGTCGCGCCCTCAACGCCTGACGCGACGACGTGTCTGGCCTTCCGGGCAACCGGGGGTTTTACGAAGGACGCGGGATCGGCTAAGACCATTCCCGCGCGCGAGCCGGGTTCCCATATGTAGAGTTGGAGCCCGGCCGCGGACAAAGGATCAGAGGAACAGATGGTTACCGTTCTCGACACCGTCAGCAAGGCACGCCCGCGCCACCCGGAAAAGGCCCACCGGCCCGACACGGAGGTGCTGCGCAAGCCGGAGTGGATCCGCGTCAAGGCGCCCACCTCGCGCGGCTACGCGGAAACGCGGGCGATCGTGAAGACCAACAAGCTGGTGACCGTCTGCGAGGAAGCGGGCTGCCCCAACATCGGTGAGTGCTGGGAAAAGAAGCACGCGACCTTCATGATCATGGGCGAGATCTGCACCCGCGCCTGCGCCTTCTGCAACGTGGCGACGGGCATTCCCGCGCCCCTCGATCCCAATGAGCCTGAGAACGTGGCGAAGGCCGTCCGCCAGATGGGCTTGAGCCATGTGGTCATCACCTCCGTGGACCGCGACGACCTGCCGGACGGCGGCGCGCAGCACTTCGTCGAGGTGATCCAGGCGATCCGCGAGTCTTCGCCCAGTACGACGATTGAGATCCTGACGCCGGACTTCCTGCGCAAGGATGGCGCGCTGGAGAAGGTGGTGGCGGCCCGGCCGGACGTGTTCAACCACAATCTCGAGACGGTTCCGTCCAAGTATCTGACCGTGCGCCCCGGCGCGCGCTACTTCCACTCGATCCGCCTGCTGCAGCGGGTGAAGGAGTTGGATCCAACCATCTTCACGAAGTCCGGCATCATGGTCGGCCTCGGCGAGGAGCGCAACGAGGTGCTGCAGCTTATGGACGACCTGCGCACGGCGGATGTGGACTTCCTCACCATCGGCCAGTACCTGCAGCCGACGCGCAAGCACCATCCGGTGGTGCGCTTCGTCACGCCCGACGAGTTCAAGGCCTACGAGACCATTGCCTATACCAAGGGCTTCCTGATGGTGTCGGCGAGCCCGCTGACGCGCTCGTCGCACCATGCCGGCGAGGATTTCGAGCGCCTGCGCGCTGCGCGCGCCGCAAAGCTCGCCGCCGCGAAATAAGCCGCAGACCGAATGCCCAGGTACGAGACCATCCGCAGGGTTAACCACACGCCGGAGCAGATGTTCGATCTGGTCGCGGCGGTGGAGCAGTATCCCGAATTCTTGCCCTGGTGCGAGGGGCTCACCGTGCGCTCACGCAAGGTGCGTGACGGTGTCACAATTCTCATCGCCGACATGACCGTCGGCTACAAGGCGCTGCGCGAGACCTTCACCAGCCAGGTGGTGCTGAAGCCTGCGGAGCG
>Ga0207747_1000752_pt1 | contig 30837 bp, 25 predicted proteins | sample HigsolmetaGSP11D_FD_184839 | JGI IMG/M metagenome (GOLD analysis project Ga0207747, IMG submission 184839) | High solid enriched microbial communities from the Joint BioEnergy Institute, USA - SP1-1-D (SPAdes) | ecosystem: Engineered > Bioreactor > SSF (Solid state fermentation) > Aerobic >...
ATACTGCCGAGCAGCTTAGCTTCAGCCGAAAGGAGTTCATCCTCTGCTGCAACTGTTACAAAAGTCCAATCGGTACCTTGAATGGGAGCAAAACCGGCATATAATCCTTTTCGTTCAAAAGTATACTTCTTAACCCCTTGCTTATTCTTTAATATCGTTTCGAAAAGATCGGCGACAGAATTCATACTGCTGTCATTTCGCGCTTCTGTGATTGGATTGAAGCCTTTATGTACATATTCTGCGTTCGGATGTCCTATAATGGTTCCATTACCATCAATAACATAACCATAACCATCCGTGCCATATCCGGCAGTAACGGCTATTTGGCTAAGGTATGTACCATCACTATGGCTTACAATTGCCCCGACGATTTCATTATATTGCAGAATCGGTACTGTTTGAATTAGTATTGATTCATCCGCACCTGCAACTTCAAAATGTATCACATAGGGTTCTCCCTCAAATACCCTCATGGATGGGTTCATTTGGTCTATGGTAACCGTTCTTCCGGTGGTAAAATACAGAGTGCCATCCGGCTTTAATATTCCCAATTCTAAAAAGCCCTTTTCCATTACGATATTCTTAAGAATTGGCTTTTGTATTGTCCAATCCATCGTATAGATATCTTTTAATTTTGCGAACATCTCTATAGAGCTTCTTTGGTTTGCCAATTGGCTCTCTGCCAATTTCGCCGCATCACTTGATAATGAGGAAAGTATTGTTTCTGCTTCTTCAACGATAATATCATTTGCAATTCGCAAAGATAAGGTACCTAGGATGGCAGAAGTGCATAAAATCAGTATTGATACAAATCGGATTAGCTTAACTTGTATACTTCCTCTTTTCGATTTCTCACTACTGTTTTTCTTTAAACCTGGTAATTTTGATAGATAATTTGAATGTACAACTTTCCACTTGATTTTTCGCATATTTTCACTCCCTATAAATTCGTCCCCTCATTTTAATAAGGTAATAAAGTAAAGAACTACTATGTGAAATTCTATATAATACATTTAGTATATTATAACTGTTTTCTCTAGAAATCAACAAAAATATGCAATATTCTTACGACTTTATTAAGTTTTACCATATGAAACATGATAATGTAATATAAAATTGAAAATTATAACAATCTTGATAAATTGTCAAGGCAATTCACTTATCATGAACCGGAAGTAGAAATGATAAGCCATTACATTTTTATGAATAAAAGGCAGGTAAGCTAAACTTATCTGCCTTTATTCCATCGTCCGATAGGTACAATCTACGATAAATCCCCCTGTAATAATTTCTTATTCAACGATGCCACCTTCTACAACTAAGCTATCAGGATCTGCTGCTTCCCCATAAACCGGTCTTAATGTTTCCTCATAATTCTTATGGAAGAAGTTCTCCTCACCTAAGGCTTTGATTTCTTCATTTAACCAGTTCAGTAATTCCGTATTACCCTTTTGCACTGCCGGAGCAATGGTATCAAGATTACCTAAGGATTCAATTCCAACCGTATATCCCGGATTTTCAATTGCCCATGCCAATACTTCCGTGTTATCGGTAGAGAATGCATCTCCACGGCCATCCAAAAGGGCAGCATACGCCTCGCTGTATTGATCAAACTTTAATAGTTTTACTTCCGGATAATTCTCTGTAAAGTAGGTTTCGGCCGTAGTCCCTTTACTTACAATCAGCGTCTTACCATTCAACTGTTCCGGAGCAGTAATTAAAGCATCATCCGGAGATACCACACCAAGCGCGACCTTCATATAGGGAAGCGCAAAATCAACCTGTTCCGCACGCTCTTTCGTTACGGTAAAGTTTGCAAGTATAATATCCACTTTCGCGGTTACTAAGTACTCAACACGGCTTGCTGCTTCAACGGGAACATATTTTACTTTTACGCCAAGGTCCTCGGCAATGCGGTTACCGAAATATACATCGTAACCTTGAAACTCCCCATTTTCATCCACATAGCCAAATGGCTTCTTATCACTGAATACACCGATGACAATCTCGCCACTTTCCTTGATTTCATCCAGGGTTCTTGCGGTACCATTTGCCTTGCTCTCGCCGGTAGTATCATTATTTTGTGCTGTATCGTTATTTGCTCCGTTCTCTGCTTTCGTTTTGCATGCTACAAATGCAGCAGTTAAAGCGGTTAGTGTTAATAATAATAAGATTAGTTTTTTCGTCTTTCTCATATTAGTCTCCTCTTTTCTACTTGATTTTTACCTATTGCTTGCTTATTTATTTAAACACCTTTTATGGTGTCAAATGCAAATATATTTAAAAACTTCTTCGCACGATCCGTCTTTGGATTTGTAAAAAATGTTTCCGGATCGCTTTCTTCTACAATTTCACCCTTATCCATGAAAATAATACGATCTGCTACTGCCCGCGCAAACGACATTTCATGGGTAACGATAACCATGGTACTACCTTCTTTCGCCAGTTCCAGCATTACATCCAAAACTTCTCTTACCATCTCAGGATCCAGAGCCGCAGTAACTTCATCGAATAACATAATTTCCGGATGCATACATAACGCTCTTACAATCGCCACTCTCTGCTTCTGTCCGCCGGATAACTGCCGCGGATACGCATCCCTCTTGTCCAGAAGCCCAACCCGCTTCAGGAGTTCTTCCGCTTCTTTTGTTACTTCACTCCTATCCCTGCGCTGCGATTTCATAGGTCCTAGTAATATATTATTGAGAATTGTCATATGGGGAAATAAATCATAGCTTTGGAATACCATTCCAATCTTTTGACGAACCAAATGCATATCCTTGGTTCGATTACTAATGGTCTCTCCATTTAGAATGATTTCTCCGCCTTGGATTTTCTCTAGTCCATTGATGCAGCGAAGTAATGTACTCTTACCGCAACCTGAGGGTCCAATAATCACTACAACTTCACCTTTATGAACATCCAGGGATATATCCTTTAATACTTGTAGATCATCATAATTCTTCTGCAAATGCTTAATCTCTAATAATGTTTCCCTCTTACTCATCTCTTTCCACCTCAGTCCTTCCAAGCTTTTTCTAGTTTCGCTGCCAATAAGGATATTGGATAACATACGATAAAATATAGAAAGAAGATCACTCCATAGATCCATAATGCAGCTGACGGTACCGATAAACGGGATGCCTCTATAATCTGCTGCCCTACTTTAACCACCTCAACAACGCCGATTAAGGCAATCAATGACGTGGTTTTTATCATTCTGGTAACCAGGTTAATTGCTAAAGGGACCAATCTTCGAACCGTCTGTGGAATGATAATGTATCCGAATATCTGTAATTTTGTAAGACCAATCGCTTTCCCGCTTTCATATTGGTGCTTTGGTATAGATTCCAATGCACCCCTCACCAAATCGCCCATTTCCGCTGTACCCCATACGGAGAATACGATGATTGCGGAAAGTTCACCGGATAGATGTATTCCAAACGCCTTCGTCACGCCAAAATATACAAGAAAAAGGAGTACCAACTGCGGCATAATACGCACAAATTCCAGATAGGCCTTGGTAATCGCTTTGATGATAGGATTCTTGGATGTCATAATCATTCCGAGTATTATGCCCAGTAGTATGGATATCGCAACAGAAATCAAAGAAATTCTAACGGTTATCCACAGACCTTCCAGTAACCGTATAAAATTTTTACCTTGAAATAAAACACTAATTCCCAAATCCTGCATATCTAAGCTTCCTCTCTATAAATGAAAATACGATGGATATCGGCAGTAAAATAATCAGATACGCGATTACCAACATGAGCAGTGCTTCATTCGTCTGATAATATAAACCGATTAAATCTTTTGCCACATACATTAAATCTGCCAGCGCTACAGCACTGAACACGGATGTCTCCTTAATCAAGAAAATTACATTGGCCGCAAAAGCCGGTACCGATACGGAAATCGCTTGTGGCAGAAGGACATATCGCACTACCTGATATCTGGTAAGTCCAAGGCTTAGTCCTGCTTCAATTTGGCTGCTATTCACAGCTTCCAGACCACTTCGGAAAGCTTCCGACATATAGCTTCCGCCAAGGAATATCAAACCAACGATTGCACAAGTTTCGGAGCTAAGTACAATTCCCGCTTTCGGCAAACCAAAGTACAGGAAGAATAGTTGAATTAGTAACGGGGTATTTCTGGAAAGCTCAATATAGAGTCCGGTGATTCTTCGCAGAATAGGTATCTGATAATACCGAATTAAACTGCAGAGCAACCCCACAATGATTGATCCCACGATACCGATCAATGCAATCCTTAAGGTAAGTTCTCCTGCTTCGATATATAAAGGGGTATATTTTTGAATAAATTCTATATCCATTTGCTAATCCTCCATTTTATATCAGTACACAAAAAAAGCAGTGCCTATGCATCTGCCTATCGAATAATTGCATTTTAAGATTTATCAGATAAATGAACACACCAAATCTTGCATGCAGTTATTCCATAGGGCAACAACACATGCAACAGCAACAATTCATATTCACAACCATATTTCTATGCAAATTCATATTTAAATTCATTTTTATATCAACATTATATCTATGTATCATCCTTATGATACCTCCGGATTTATGTTTTATTGCTATCCTTATCGCATTATATGCAAACCAAAGTTAAATCATACTTATTCTATATGAATTAAGTAGTTTGATATGATATTTAATATCATATGCGTTTTTTCCTAAAATGTCAATATATTTTTGATACTAATTTCTTTTATTTGCATGGTTCTTTCCGGTTACCTTTTCATTCCTGGAGAAATTGATCCATAACCGGTTAGACAACATTGATATGGCTTCGCAGGAACGTTATTTAAAATTGCTGGATGAAATACTGAATTGATCTACTTTTTACTTTTTAATAATAGACGATACTTATTATCAGTTATTATTAAACATTTTAGACAAGTATCAAAGAATAAAAAAAATTAAGATTAGTTTATCCTTTAGAATGTTTTATATATGTAGTAAACCAAAAGGCAGTCCAATTGGACTGCCTTTCTTTATTTATATCTGCTTACATGTAGCAAAGTTATATTAATTTTTGTTCTTGAACAATTTACTCCTTAACTCCACCTATGGTTAATCCTGTTACAAAATATCTTTGCAAGAATGGATATAAGCACACAATCGGGAATGCTGTAACAATCGTTGCTGCTGCCCGGATTGATTCCGGTGTCACCATATTGGATGCATTCTTCATTGCATTGGGATCCGCGGATTGATTAGCCACTGACGAAAGTAGCTTCATGAGTTCGTACTGTAATGTCGTCAGATCATCCCTACCGGAATTATAAATCATTACATCGAACCATGAATTCCATTGACCTACCGCAATAAATAGTGCTACCGTAGCCAAAACCGGTTTACATAGAGGCAGGATAATCTTAAGAAATATTCGAAAATGCCCTGCTCCATCCACCTGTGCTGATTCTACGAGACTATCCGGTAATCCATTCATATAGGTACGTATTACAATCATATTGAAAGCTGACACCGCTCCCGGAACGATATAAACCCAAAAGGTGTTGGTTAACCCAAGACTTTTAAGTAAAAGTAAACCCGGTATCATACCGCCGCTAACATACATTGTAAGTACGTATAGTAACGATACCTGCTTATTAAAAAGGAATTCTTTTCTTGATAACACATAAGCAAGTAAGGATGTTAATAGCATATGAACTAAGGTCGCAATAAACGTTCTCATAACCGATATATAGGCGCCGCGCATCAGTGTTCTCGTACGAAATACCGTCCTATAATTCTCTAAAGTGAATTTTCTGGGCAGAAGATGCACACCACCAGTGAGTGTATCAACAGCTTCATTAAAGGAAACAGCAAGTGTATTCAGGATGGGGTATAAGGTTACTACACAAAATAAGGTCAACAGTATTGTATTAAATATGATAAATGCAATATCTGCAGGACTTTTTCTTTTACTGCTTTTCAACATTTCTCTCCCCTCCCTCTTAGTATAATCTTTCCTCACCAAGCGCCTTAGCCCCTCGGTTTGCAGCAGTAACTAAAATAATACTAATTAAACTTCTAAATATGCCGGCTGCAGTTCCTATGGACCAATCGGCTCCTTGCGTGAAAGACTTATTCAATACATAAGTATCGATAACTTCAGCTGTACTTTTAATAAGATCATTTTTTAATTGATACTGTGCTTCAAATCCTGAATTCATAATCATACCCAGATTAATAATTAGGAGAACAAATATTGTAGATTTAATACCTGGCAACGTAATATGCCACATCTTTTTCCATCTACCGGCACCATCAATGGCTGCAGCTTCATATAAATCCGGGTTAATTGATGTGATGGAAGCCAAATAAATGATACTATTCCATCCCGTTTCCTTCCATACCACAGAAAATCCTACAATCCACCAGAAGTATTTTGCTTCCGCAAAGAAATTCAGAGGTTTCTCAATGATATTAAATTTAACTAGTAATTCGTTAAAGATACCTCCATCCAGCGATAATATATTACGTATTATTGCCGCAACAATAATCCAGGATAAAAAGTGTGGTAAGTAAGATACGGTCTGTACGAATTTCTTACCTTTTATATTTACAACTTCATTCAATAGCAAAGCAAAGCCAATGGCAAATACAAAGCTAAATACCAAATTTATTACACTCATAGCAATGGTATTACGGAACGCAAGCAAGAAATCCTTATCAGAAAATAAAACTTCAAATTTGTCCCATGCAATCCAAACCTGTTTCTCTGCCGATGGTTTGTAGTTCTGGAATGCCATGGTCCAACCTACCAAAGGTCCATAATAGAAAATCAAAGCATAGATGACAAATGGTAATGACATCAGGATCAATTCCTTTTGCCTGAGTACCATTTTCCATGTAACGATACCTTCATATTTTTCATGGATTTCACCAATGGTAGCCACGATAATGATTAGCATATTAATTGCTGATATTACGAAAAATCCAATACCCCAATTGGTTTTATAGAATATTTCAACCTGTAGTGCTCCAATACAAATTGCGTTAATTGCTATAAGCCCTAGTAGCGATATAAGTATATTAGCAAGGGATATCCTCTTGACCTGCCGATAAGTCATATTCTTTCTGAATAACATCATGAGCCCGGCTATCAAAGATAATATCACCGTCATAATCAAAGTAATAATAACTAAATATGCACTAATAATATCTTGTTCTAAATATGTAATAACAAAAGTGGATAATTGTATTAATCCAAAGAAAGAATAGGTTGTTGCCTCTAAATTGCCCCAACTCTCCAATTCCAAAACCTTATCATTTAATCTCTCGGATAAAATATCTATAATAAAATATTCTTCCTCTTTTAGTCTCTTCTCAACGGCTTCCCGGTCCTTGCCAGAGACAATGTTCTTAGCAGCACTGTATACAATCGATTTCGCAATGCCTGTTTCCTTAGCTACTTTCGAAATAATATGACTTTCTAAGGCAGCTTTTGAATAATCAATGACATAACCTTCCTCTACACCTTCCTGCTTTGGTAGATGAAGGTAAGGAAGGAACAAACTTATGATTATTGATATCAAGCATAGTGCGGCAATAATATATTTATAGGGTTTGCGCTTATTCATATGGGTAGTGCCTCCAGTCTCTACTATTTAGGGGATGCCTTAAACGGCAACTGCCTGTATTTAAGACATCCCCTATCGATAGGTTAGCCTATCTTATAGCCTATTGTAAATTTTCACCACGGGCTACCGCTACTCTTCTTCTAATTTCTGCGGTTAGTTCATCTAAGTAAGCATCGATATCTACTTCTCTACGGTATACTTCCATGTATTCATCCCAGATGGCATCAAACTCTTCTTCCGGTGCCATCATAGCTTTTGGTAACCATTCATGTTTCAATTCCGTAATCTTTGCTTTAGCAGCGCCGTAATCCGTATCAATCGTCCATGTATTGGTATAGGACCACATTGGATACCAAGGTTCATTCGGTACATCGGAACTTAAGAAATCCAAGAAGGTCTTATATCCATAACCATCCAATAATTGCTTCTCTATAGGATATAGGGAATCATAGAATTCGTTTGGTTGATTCTTCGGATCTTGTGCATTAATACCGTCTGCTAATAATCCTTCATAATGAGGGAAATAGGAATATGCCTGATTTACAAGATTCTGTGTTACCCAATCCTGATTATCATAGTTAGCTCTCTGCTCAGGTGTTCTATAGAACACTCCATTCTCATCAACCATATAGTCAACGCCTTCTTCACCCCAGGATCTCAATACCATAACCTCAGGTGAAAGTAGGTCATTTACAAACTGTAAAGCACCTTCAATATCTTTACAGCTCTTTGTTATACTTAATCCATTGGATACATCCAATGCGGATGGGCTATGCCATCTGTCTTTAATACTCTCATCAAAGGTAATTGGCAACGGAACGTATGTTTTACCAACTTTTCCTTGCGTAACGAGAGCTTCATTCGCTGTATTGAAATTCCATAATTGATCCAAGGTACCCAGTACTCTACCGGTGGATAATAAGGATATATATTGATCATAGGACATGGTATAAGTCTCAGGATGAACCAGTCCATCGTTAAAAGCTTTATTCATTCTCTTATAATATTCTTTTGCTTCTGGAAGGGTATTGTAGTCAATTGCGGTTTCTGTCTCAGGATCTACGATACAAGCACCGTCATTTGGATAACCTAATAAGAATAATGGAGGATTTTCAACACCAAAATATCTCCAGTCTTCGGTACTCATGGTAAAACCTACGGTTTGCTGTCCATCCTCTGTTGTTGGATGTGCTTCCAAATATCTTGCAATCAAATCAAAGTATTGATCCATCGTACGGATGATAGGGAAGTTATCCCAGATTAGTACATCCTTCTGAATCCAGAACGCCTCATCCCAGTGATAGGTAGCCATATCTTTTCCTTGAATAATACCAAATTGAGGAATTAGATAAATATGTCCATCTTTGTGCCGAACTCTATTCCACTCTTCTTCCGATAAATAATTTTTTATATTCGGGTAGTTATCCCAATATTCATCGATTGCAATCAATGCACCTGCTTCGATCAAGGCAGGTGTTCCTGTAGAACCGGTGATAAAATCCGGATAATCTCCACCGGCAATCATTACACCAATTCTCTCTTCAGCAGTCTGACCGGTTAACCAGGTAACTTTCGCCCAAGCTCCGGTAACCTCAGCAATTTTCCGTAACAAACGATTGTCATCCGGTACTTCAGTACCCGGTACTGCATTAAACATAGTAAACATTTTATATTCTTTCGTATCACTTGTATCTTTGCTGTCATCCTTGGTGTTAGCCGTGCTGCCATTATCATTTGTACTGGTTCCTTGCTGCTTGTCGGCTGGTACATTTTCTTTCTTACAGCCTACCATGAAGGAACCTAACAGCGTGATTACTAACATTACTGCAATCAGTGTGCTAAGTTTTTTCATACTTAATCCTCCCAATTTTTATTGCTACTATGCACATAATGCATATTCGAGCTAATAATAGCTTATCAATTTCTCACGATTTCATCAACATAATAAGTATAGTGAAAATACAAATAATTATATTTTTACAAAAATAATTATATATTTCTCTATGAACTATACATTATACCCAATGTAACATAGCTATTTCTTTCAATTATTAAGCAGCTGTTTTCGGTATTGTAACGGCGTTACCCCTTTCAGTTGAACAAACTTACTAATAAAATAATCTGTGTTATTAAATCCCACAGCGTTGGCAATCATATAAACCTTTTCGTCGGTTCGGCTAAGTAACTCTGCCGCCCGCTCAATACGATAATTGTTTAAGTAATCTTTAAAGGAAATCCCATATTGCTTTTTAAATATCTGCCCTAAATAAGCGCTGTTAATATAATATTTTTCACTTAAACCTTTTAGGCTTAGGTTTTCCATGTAATTCTCCATAATTTCTTTTTCTATTTCTTTCAACACACCATAACCAACTTGTTGCCTTAATTGATTAAGATAATTCGCAAATTCTATAACAAACTTTTTAAAATGCTCTATGCTTCCCCGCACTGCAATTTGGTTGTAACTACCTTTACTAATAATTCGAAGGACTTCCGCCTGGTCGTATTCCGGTTTCAATTCTCTTGCAAGATTAATCAAACGAAATCTAAGATAATCCAGATTCAATTTGATGATCTCCGGTCTGGCTACCTGATCTTTAAAATATCGAAAGATGACACTGATATGACGATCGATTTCCTCTTTGTCATTTTCCTCGATTGCTCGTATCAGTTTATCCATAATTGTTTTATCCATCAGATCGGTTTCCGTATTCAAGCTATCTTTTATTTCATCGTAGTAAGTAATATCATTTTTGCCGGAAAAAAGTTGAAAATTTTTTGTAATCATTGCGGTTTTATAGGATTCAGAAATCATGCTAATATCATCCACTGTTTGTCCAATATAAAACACAATCTTATAGGATAGACAGCAACTGATAGATGTATATAGTGATGCTATGAACTCTTTTTCATTATTACTCGATTGCCCCATTAATTTTTTTGTATAAACCAAACCGACCGCATAATCATTGCCTTCACCACTTGTATGAATATAGGCATGATACCAATGCTCTTTGAGATGTTCCCTTAATGTATCATAGAGCACTTGCTGCGCTTTGTGCTTTTCTTCGTCTGAAAGCTGTAAAAACTGATCCTGTAAAGAATCATATTCAATACTGATATAGCGTAAGGATGTATGGCCAGTTAAATACTGTTTTACAAATCGAATACTTTCCTGATCCATTTTCCCTGCAATCAATCGGGAAAGTTTACTGTCGAAAACAATTTTCTCCGAAAACTCCATCCGCTTTTGCTTCTCCACATTTCGATAATACTGTTCCTTATAATCTTCTAATGCGCGTATCAATTCCTCCCGTTGAACAGGTTTTAATATGTAATCCGCCACCTCATATTTGATCGCTTTTTTTGCATATTCAAAATCATAGAATCCACTTAGTAAGATAAAGCGGATCTCTTTCGAAATATTCTTATAGGTATAGGCAATCAACTCCAATCCATCCATCTGTGGCATCCGAATATCAGTTATAATCAAATCATATTCCTCATTCTCCAACAAAGTAATCGCTTCATAACCATTGGATGCTTCACCGCAAATTTCAAATCCATATTGCTCCCAGTTAATTAAAATCCGTATTCCTTGCCGAATAAACGGCTCATCATCCACAATCATAACCTTGATCATATGATGTTATCCCCCTTGTCCACTAAATAGTTTTTCCGATTGCTATCAACGTAGTTCAACGGCATTTGTATCATAATATCCGTTCCCTTCTCCATTTCACTATCAATTTCAAATTGTATATTACCTTCACAATACATTTTTAGTCGCAGAAATGCATTCAAAATACCTGTATTTTGTGCTTCAAATAGCGTGGAACTATCCGCATGGCTCAACAGGTTTCTTATATCCTGTAGCTTTTCTTGTTCAAAACCTTTCCCATTATCCGAGATCTCAATAAACAAGGATTCCGAATTCTGTGTAATCGTTAAGGAGATAACCCCATCCTTAGTAGAAGTTTCAATTCCATGTATAAAAGCATTTTCAATAAAAGTCCCGATTGCTAGCTTAGGCACTTTATATTCTTTACAAGACTCCATGATGTAATGATAATACTTTAGCTTATCTCCAAACCGATACTTTTGGATATTAATATATTTTTCAACGAAGTTCATTTCCTCAGCAATCGTGATATATTCGGATCTCCAATCCATACTATTTCGAAACAGTAAAGCAAGTTCCCCTATAATATCCGCAGTTTCATTTTCACCCTTTAATAAACTTCGCATGCGTATCGTTTCCAAGGTATTAAATAGAAAGTGTGGATTTACCTGACTCTGTACCGCTTTTAATTCTGCTTGCTTCGTAGACAGTTCCAACGCTTGCCTCTCCTGTTTTCCCTTGAATACAACTTCAATTAAGTTTCTGATTTTTAAGACCATTAGATTATAACTGCGAATCAGATTGCCAATCTCATCCTCACCCTCCATACCATGAATTACCTCAAACTGCTCCTGCTTGACTTTATCTAAGGAAGCAGCAACAAGATACAGACGCTGACTAATAGATTTACCGACAAAATAAATGAGAAGTGTCGGTATAATAACATTCCATAATATTAGTAAATTCAACCCCTTATTCTCTAAAATCACTGTCCAGAATGGTGTATTCTCTGCGAATACCAGAATTTCCCACTGTTGCTTTCCGGCTGTAAATGTTTTTGAAACAGTTGCCTGAACGCCATCAAAATGTGATGCGGGCAGGAAATCCTTGCTGCTATTTTGGTTCAATAGGTTTGAAAATAAAACATAATCATGGTTTCTTACATAAATCTCAGCATCAATCTTTTCATTTAAGACGTGTTGAAGCATCATATTGTAATCTATATCGATTTTTAAAAACTTTTCAATGGATTTATTCCCAAAATTGTCCAACCTTCTTAAGATACTTATCGTTCTGCTTGTTCCGGTTCCAGCAAGTAATTTCTTTCCCTCATCATAATAAATATAGAGAAAAATTTTCTCTCCACTATCTTTGAATGCTTTATACCATTCTGTGTCTCTAGCCGCTTCAACGGTCGAAATTTTACCACCACTTAATACCGTGTCATTGTCAGTAAAAACCTCAATCTTGCTTAAAATACCATTATTATAATTGTAACTGAGATTGTTATTCCTTAATAAAGATATGTATTCATCATAGTAACTGATATGACTTCTATATTCCTTATTTAAGAACTCATCCAGCAAACGATCATTATATAAATTATTCGTAAATAAAATACAACCATTCACTGTCTCACTCAGATTATACTCAATTCGTTCCATAACATACTGTAGTTCTTTATACTGCTTTTCTTTTGCACTGCGATTTACCGTTATCAAAATAATAGCATCGGTAACGATAATTGGAAGAAAAACGCAAAAGACATAAATCAACAAAAGCTTGCTTCTTATTTTTAAATTATTAAAACTAAATCTCCCCACGATAACTCACTTTCCCCACTTAAGTTTACTATGTGCAAAATGTCGTTATTCTTTCTTATTCTATCTTAATTTTATACATAAATCACAAATAGAGCAAGCCAAAAGCATAATAACATCTTAGATTCATTATCATTAGGGAAAAATATGGGAAAAGTATAAAAATAGAGGCATTGTATAATAAAAAGAATTGAAAAGCAAATTCTTTTTATTTACAACGCCTCTATCAATTTTTTAATTACATATTATTTTTATAATTTTCCACTACTTTCATTCGAACCTTAGCTCGTGTCAGCTTATTCTTTGCAATTTCCTTTCGATGAGCGTCCGTATGGTTCGATGAAAGGATATTCTCTGCTTGCTCTTTGGCTAATTTCGCACGATTAAAATCAATATCCTCAGCCCATTCAAACGTGGTTGCTGCAACCAGGACCTGTTCCTTTGTTACCGTCAATAATCCACCGATGCAAGACGCACGGCGCACATGATCCATACCTTCTATATAAACACGGCACTCTCCAGCACCAATCGCAGTAACATATGGTATATGTCCTGCCAGAATGGCCACTTCTCCATCAATCGTTCTAAGAGAAATCTGCCTTGCTTCTCCATCGAAAAACAAACCATCCAATGATACGATTTTTAGATGAAAACTGCTCATAGGCTATTCCTTTCTTGCTTTCTCAATCGCCTCGTCGATGGTTCCTACGAATAGGAATGCAGATTCCGGTAAATCGTCGTGTTTACCGTCAAGAATTTCTTTAAAACCACGAATCGTTTCCTTCAGTGGAACATATTTCCCTTGCATTCCCGTAAACTGTTCGGCAACAGAGAAAGGCTGGCTTAAGAAACGTTGTATTTTTCTCGCACGAGATACAATCAACTTATCTTCTTCACTTAATTCATCCATACCCATAATTGCGATAATATCCTGCAATTCCTTGTATCTTTGCAGAACACTTTGCACCCTTCTGGCGGTCTCGTAATGTTCTTTTCCTACCACATCAGGGGAAAGGATACGGCTGGAAGAATCTAGTGGATCAACAGCCGGATAAATACCTAAGGAAGCTATATTTCTACTTAAAACGGTAGTCGCATCCAAATGAGCGAAAGTCGTTGCCGGTGCCGGGTCAGTTAAGTCATCCGCCGGAACGTATACCGCTTGTACGGAAGTAATGGAACCATTCTTGGTAGATGTGATACGCTCCTGTAAAGCTCCCATCTCGGTAGCAAGAGTAGGTTGATAACCAACTGCCGAAGGCATACGTCCAAGAAGCGCGGATACCTCACTACCTGCCTGCGTAAAGCGGAAAATATTATCGATAAATAAAAGTACATCCTGTCCTTCACGATCCCGAAAATATTCTGCCATCGTAAGACCCGTTAAACCTACACGCATACGAGCTCCCGGTGGCTCATTCATCTGTCCGTAAACCAGTGCTGTCTTATTCAGAACTCCGGATTCTTTCATTTCGTTATATAAGTCATTTCCTTCACGGGTTCTTTCACCAACACCCGTGAATACGGAGAGTCCTCCATGCTGTTTAGCAATGTTGTTAATAAGTTCCATAATCAATACGGTCTTACCAACGCCGGCACCTCCGAAAAGTCCGATCTTACCACCCTTTGCATATGGGCAGATTAGATCAACTACCTTAATTCCTGTTTCAAAAATTTCCGTTGTGGCTACCTGCTCATCATACGCAGGGGCTGGGCGGTGGATTGGCCAACGCTCTTTCACTTCCGGACTTGGAATATTATCAATCGGCTCTCCTAAAAGATTAAATACCCTACCTAATGTTTCTTTACCGACTGGAACGCTAATCGGTGCACCTGTATCCACCGCTTCAATTCCTCTTGGCAGTCCATCCGTGCTGCTCATGGCAATGCAGCGAACCATATTATCACCTATGTGCTGCGCCACTTCCAGAATGATTTTTCTGTCATTATAATTAATTTCAATCGCATTTAAAAGTTCAGGAAGATGTCCATCCTCGAATTTTATATCTAATACAGGACCAATCACCTGTGTAACGATACCTATGTTCTTAGCCACTTTTTCACTCCTTCCCATTTTCGTATTACATGCCGCTGCCTGCAACAATTTCCGTAATTTCCTGTGTAATGGAGCCTTGGCGGGCACGGTTATATTTCAAACTTAAATCTTCTAACATTTCCTCAGCGTTCTTCGTAGCCGATTCCATAGCATTGCGACGGGCACCATATTCACTGGTTAAGCTTTCATTCACAGCGCCCCAAAGCATACCCGTAACGAAGCTTGGAACAATCGCATGGAACACAGCATTACTACTGGGTTCAAATAGAATAAATTCATTTCTTGCTTCCACCGTCTCACCACAGATATTACGGTCAATTGGCAGTAGCTTCATAACTGCTGGCTGTTGACTCAAAGCAGATAGAAACTCCGTGTACACAATATATACTTCATCAAATTCCTGCTTTAAGAATCCACTTGTAAGCACATCTGCAATTTCATGACAGTTACCCACATCTATATCTTCCACATAAGCAAAATCATCGGACACAATTTCATAGCCTTTTCGCCTATAAAAGTCCAGAGAGCGTTTACCAATAGGAAGAATACATACTTCTTTTCCTTGCATTTGCTCGCCGGCAAATCGAAATACATTGCTATTATATCCTCCTGCAAGCCCACGATCTCCGGCAATCACAATATAGCAGCTTTTTTTTATATCTCTTGGTGTAAGATAAGCCGAACTTGTATCTATGTTTCTTGCTATAATATCGCACATCGCAGCTTGGACCGAGGATTGATAGAAACGGCTTCTTTTAATTCGTTCTTTAGCCTTCGTTAATTTTGAGGTGGCGACTAACTCCATTGCTTTCGTAATCTGCTTTGTACTTTTTATACTTTTAATTCTAAGGTTAATATCCTTCATGGAAGAACCAGCCAAGACATTCGCCCCCTTCCAATTTTAACGTTTCTCAATAAATTTCTTCGTAAATTCCTTAATAGCATTATCTAACTTTTGCTTGTACTCATCATCCAAGCTGTTACCACTGCGAATAGCCGCCAACAAATCTTCATGGTAGGAGGTAAGTTCAAAGAACAGTTCCTTCTCATATTCCTTAATATCACTAACCGCCACTTCACTCAGATAATTATTAACTACGGCATAGATAATCGCTACCTGTAGTTCCACCGGAACCGGTGAATTACGATCCTGTTTCAGAACCTCTACAATTCTTTCACCCTGTTCAAGACGAGCTTTCGTATCTTTATCAAGATCGGAACCGAATTGGGCAAAGCTTTGCAACTCTCTATACTGGGAATACAATAACTTAAGTGTTCCCGAAACCTGCTTCATCGCTTTTATCTGTGCCGCACCACCAACACGGCTCACGGATATACCCGGGTTTACTGCCGGCATAATTCCGGCATTGAATAGTTCACTCTCCAAGAAAATCTGTCCGTCCGTAATCGAAATGACATTCGTTGGGATGTATGCCGATACGTCTCCTGCCTGCGTTTCGATAATCGGTAACGCAGTAAGAGATCCTCCGCCATATTCCGGTGCAATACGTGCCGCACGCTCTAAGAGACGGCTATGCAAATAGAATACGTCACCAGGATAAGCTTCACGGCCCGGTGGGCGACGAATCAATAATGACAGTGTTCGATAAGCAACCGCATGCTTGGATAAATCATCATATACAATCAATACATCTTTCCCTTGGTGCATAAAATATTCGCCCATGGTACATCCGGAATAAGGCGCAATGTATTGTAATGGCGCAAGATCACTCGCTGTTGAACTTACGACAATCGTATAATCCATTGCACCTGCTCGGGTTAAGGTGTCAACCAACTGAGAAACGGTAGAATTTTTCTGACCGATAGCAACATAGATGCAGATAACATCCTTACCCTTCTGATTTATGATTGTATCTGTTGCAATTGCTGTTTTACCGGTTTGTCGATCACCGATAATAAGCTCACGCTGCCCTCTTCCGATTGGAATCATGCTGTCAATTGCTTTAATTCCCGTTTGAAGAGGTACACTAACGGATTTTCTTTCAATAATCCCCGGTGCCGGAGATTCGATTGGACGAACTTGTGTAGTTGCAATTGGTCCTTTCCCATCCACAGGTTGTCCCAAAGCGTTTACGACACGACCAATCAGCGCTTCACCAACGGGAACGGACACAACCTTACCCGTGCGCTTTACCAAGTCACCTTCCTTAATCCCCATATCACTACCAAGTAAAACTATGGAGACAAATTCTTCTTCTAAGTTAAGCGCCATTCCGTAAATGCCGTTTGGAAATTCAATTAACTCATTGGAAACACAATGTTCCAGTCCATAGGCTCTGGCAATACCATCACCAACAGTTACAATGGTACCTGTTTCACTTTGTTCCATTTTATTCTCATAATTTTTTATTTGCGCCTTAATGAGGCTGCTAATTTCTTCAATATTCATTCATCAGACCTCCGCTACTGAATAGTCTGCATTTTTTAAGTTAAGCTGCAGTTTTTGAAATCTATTTCTAATACTTGCGTCAATCATTCCACCCGGATATTCAATGCGAACACCACCGATGCAGGATGGATCGACCTTATTTTCCATAAGAATGGTTTTATTCATGGATTTCTCTAATTTCTCTATCATTCGCTTTCTCTGATTCTCATTGAATGGAATTGCACTGATTACAGTAACAGGCAATATATTATTACTCATATAGTATTGCTTCCTATATTCCTTATAAATTAGTGGGACTTGGGAAATTTCTTTTTTCTCAATAAGAATTTTTAACAAAGAAAGCAGATAGTTATGGACACTATTTTTAAATACATTATCGATTACGTTAATTCGATCTAAAATAGGGATTCTTGGGTTTGACAATAACTTTATGAAATCCTTATTTTGCTCAAAGATCTGAACAACTTCATCAAACTCTGTATAGATTCTCTCCTCAAGTCCTTCCTCTGCAGCAAGCTCATACAATGCAAATCCGTAATCTATCGCTTTACTCATACGCGTTCACCCAACTTTTCAATCGCTTCATCAATTAGGTTTTCATGGACTGCTTGATTGATTTCTTTTTCAACTACCTGCTGCGCCAAATCAATAACCATTTCCACAATATCGTCTTTGATATTATCGACTGCTTTCTTTTTCGCAAGCAATATATCTGCCTCAGCTTTTTTCTTACGATTTTCTGCTTCCATCGTAGCTTCTCTAATAATTTCTTCACTGCGGCTTTCAGCACGTTCTGTAGCAACCTTAATCATCAAATCCGCTTCTTCTTTAACGTTCTTTAATTTTTCCTCATATAAATTTTTATTCGCATTCGCTTCAGAACGCATCTGTTCTGCATCAGAGTAAATATGATTTACCTCCTCCGCACGCTTTTCAAGGATATCATTGACTGGCTTGAATAAGAATTTTTTAACTATCAGAAACAGAATCAATAAATTTCCAATCGCAATCAAAACAGACCAAATATTGACAGATAAAAATTCTAATGTTTCAGGCATTCTCTTTTCCTCTTTTCTTAACGTAATGACCAAACTACGAAGACCCAGACATTGCCTGCGTTCTTTCGTTACAATGATACATTAAAATTATAGTTTGCCAATAAATAGACCTGGTGCAACGAATATTAGAAGCAATGCGATAATCAAAGAGTAAAGACCGGTTGTTTCCGCAACAGCACAACCCATTAACATAGTTGTGGTAACATCACCTTTCGTTTCCGGCTGACGGCCAATTGCTTCACAGGCTTTACCTACCGCATAACCTTCACCGATACCTGGTCCAATACCACCAAACATTGAAATACCTGCTCCTAATGCACATGCTGCCATAATAATTGCTCTTTCCATAATATAAACCTCCATATATTATATTTATTAATTATTTAATTTTAATCATTAATTATTTAATTTTAAACTTGTATGCATTGATATACTTCCATAAAGCCAATAAAGATTGTCATTAATCTCTTTTTGCTTCCTGTGCAATATATAGTATCGTTAGCATACAGAAAATAAAGGATTGCAGTACACTACTGAATAAATCAAAATAGATTGATAATATCGCAGGAAGACCCAGTTGGAATATCGGAATATGCGCCAATAATCCCGGTAACCATTGTAATACTACTGAGCTGAACCATGCTAGTACACCATAGAGCAGTGTGGATATTACCACTCCACTGGAGACATTACCAAACATACGAATTGCCATAGAAATCGGAGTAGAAAATTCTCCAATGATATTAAATGGCGCTAACACAAAGATGGGCTCAGTTAGACCCTTTAGGTAACCTTTTATACCATTATTTTTAATTTTAAAATACATAATTAGCAGAAAAGTTACTGTTGCCCAACCTAAGGTCGTACTCAAATCTGCTGTTGGCGGATATAATCCAAATAAACTACTTAGGCTGCAAAATAATGACAAAGTAAATAAACCTCCAATAAAAGGAGCAAACCCTTTAAGCCGCTCTCCCATATTCGTCACCACTAAATTATTCATCGTGGTAACTAAATACTCTGCAATTACTTGCCTTTTACTTGTTGGCTTAACCTTTAAATTATGCGTTAACCATTTGCACAGCAAGGCAATCACGATCATGATTATCCACATATTCACTTGTGTCTCTGTGATTACTATGCCAAATGGTAAACGAAAAAATATTTTGGCACCAGTGATCTCTATATTCATTCAATCTCACCTCGCTTTACTCGCCATTCTTTTCGGAATATTCCACCGATTGCTATAATAATCCTTGGATAAATAATCGCCAATAAGATAGGCAGCCAATGAAAAATACCAAAATTAAAAGCGATATACATCCCAATACCGGTAAGAATTAAAAGCATAACTTGTCTCGAGGAATAGGATGCTTGCATTTTTCTTTTCGCTGCATTCGGATCATCCATATCTGCTATTTTTTGCACTGTAAGACCCATTAGGAAAAAGTTAAGAAGAACAATTGCTCCTCCATAGATAGACCCCAATAATACTGCCAAACTATATTTACCAAAAATAATGAAACCAAGTAGTGTAATCGCACTACAGATCACTATCCCGATTGCGATATTTATCGTTTCCCTTTTTACAACCTCATTAACTTTCATGTAACCTAACCCTTTCATTCATAAGTCCGTATATATACAACCATAAAATATTGCTAAGTTAGTACATTAATAATGAATTCTATTGCCAATACTACAATTATTACCACGACATTCAATTCTTATAAAAAGGAGGTGAAAATCTCAATTAAGAAGTTTTCACCTCCTCTAAAATTTACTTCTTTAGTGATTATTCCAATAATTTGTAAACTTCAAGTTTCTCTCATATTTTCAAAATACAAGTACAATTATAGCATAATCAAAAATCCTCGTCAACGACATAAAATCTTAAAAAAACAACTTTTTAACCAAAATATATATATGATTCGTTAATTTCATATTAGAAATTTTATTCAACACCTAATCATTCTCACAAAAAACCATATAAATAATTTCATTTTTTGTCATATTAGTATAATCCAGATGCAAAGTGTTCCATTGCTTCCTTTACCTCATCTAATGCTTCAGGCTTTACGATTGCATAAAACTTAGGCATTATTTCCTGAAAGTATGCCATATCAAATGTACCCTCATCTTGTTTTGCAAAACTCTCCTCTAAAAGTAATTTGGCCTCTTCTTTTTTATCATCCATTACTCGGTCAATAAAAAAATGATAAAACATCTCCTGTCCTTTGTTCATAGTCTGTATTCCATCCTTATTGTTTAAATTTAAAAGTAGTAATTCCCAATAAAATTCTTAATTATTACTCTAAAGCACAAAATATAGTATTAAAAACAAAGCATTCCATAAAAAATAGAGGACCTAAGTCCTCTATTTTCTTATTCCTGACAGGATGAATTGGCAAGCCAATTCATCCTGTTTTATATAATTATTTATTGTTTAATGCTGCTTGCGCTGCTGCAAGTCTTGCGATTGGTACGCGGAATGGTGAACAGGATACATAGTTTAATCCTACCTTATGGCAGAACTCGATTGTGGAAGGATCTCCACCATGCTCACCGCAGATACCAAGCTTAAGGTTAGGTCTTGTAGCACGACCTTTTTCAGCAGCCATCTTAACTAATTGACCAACACCACTCTGGTCAAGTTTTGCGAATGGATCGGACTCGTAAATCTTATTCTCATAGTAAGAATCTAAGAACTTACCAGCATCATCACGAGAGAATCCGAATGTCATCTGCGTTAAGTCGTTGGTACCGAAGGAGAAGAACTCTGCTTCCTCAGCGATTTCATCTGCAAGTAATGCAGCACGAGGAATCTCTATCATTGTACCGATATGGTATTCAATATCGGAACCTTTTTCCTTCTTAACAGCTTCCGCTGTCTCTACTACAACTTCCTTAACAAACTGTAGCTCTTTCTTATCGCCTACCAACGGAATCATAATCTCAGGAACGATATCGAAACCTTTCTCGTTCTTAACTTCGATTGCAGCTTCCATAACGGCTCTGGTTTGCATTCTGGCAATTTCAGGATATGTTACCGCAAGACGGCATCCTCTGTGACCCATCATAGGGTTGAACTCATGTAAGGAATCGCAAGTAGCTTTAACTTCTTCAACGGTTAATCCCATATCTTCTGCTAAAGCCTTGATATCCTTTTCGTCTGTTGGAACGAACTCATGTAGAGGCGGATCTAAGAAACGGATGGTAACCGGTCTTCCCTCCATAACCTCATAAAGAGCTTTAAAGTCACCCTTCTGGAATGGAATCAACTCATTAAGAGCTGCTTCTCTAGCTTCTACTGTCTTAGAAAGGATCATCTTTCTAATCTTAGGAATTCTGTCTTCATTAAAGAACATATGCTCTGTACGGCAAAGGCCGATACCTTCTGCACCGAACTTAATCGCATTCGCTGCATCAGCAGGTGTATCAGCATTTGTTCTAACTTTCAATGTTCTGATCTCATCAGCCCATTTCATTAATCTATCAAAGTTACCACTGATGGAAGCTTCTACTGTAGCAACATCACCTAAGTAGATCTTACCTGTAGATCCATCAAGGGAGATGTAATCTCCTTCTTTGATTGTCTCTCCACCAAGTGTGAAGTATTTCTCTTCTTCATTAATCTTAATCTCACCACATCCGGATACGCAGCAAGTTCCCATACCACGAGCAACAACGGCTGCATGGGAGGTCATACCACCACGAACGGTTAAGATACCTTGGGAAGCATGCATACCTTCAATATCTTCCGGTGAAGTCTCAAGACGAACAAGGATAACTCTCTCGCCAGCTTCAGCATGGTTCTTAGCATCTTCTGCTGTGAAGTATACTCTACCAGCTGCAGCACCAGGAGAAGCAGGTAAGGCACTACCAATAACCTTAGCTTCTTTTAATGCTTTTGCATCAAATGCCGGGTGCAATAATTGATCTAAAGCCTTAGCTTCAATACGAAGAACTGCTTCTTCCTTCGTAATCTTACCTTCATCAACTAAATCGCAGGCAATCTTAAGAGCTGCTGCTGCAGTTCTCTTACCGTTACGTGTCTGTAGGAAATAGAGTTTTCTATCTTCGATTGTGAACTCCATATCCTGCATATCTCTATAGTGATCTTCCAGTAAGTTTGCAATTCTCATGAACTCTGCATAAACTTCAGGCATATCTTGCTCTAATTGCGTAATTGGGTTAGGTGTTCTAATACCAGCAACAACGTCCTCACCTTGTGCATTGATTAAGTACTCACCATAGATACCCTTCTCACCGGTGGAAGGATTACGGGTAAATGCAACACCGGTACCGGAGGTTTCACCCATATTACCGAATACCATTGCCTGAACGTTAACAGCTGTACCCCAATCACTAGGGATATCATTCATTCTTCTGTAGTAAATAGCACGTGGATTATTCCAGGAACGGAATACCGCCTTAACAGCTTCAATTAACTGTTCCTTTGGCTCCTGAGGGAATTCCGTACCCTTCTCTTCTCTATATAATGCTTTAAATTGAGCAATAACTTCTTTTAAGTCATCTGCTGTTAAATCAGTATCGAATTTTGCACCTTTCTTTTCCTTGATTTCATCCAATACTCTTTCAAATTTGGATTTTGGTATCTCCATTACAACGTCAGAGAACATTTGGATAAATCTACGATAGGAATCGTAAGCAAATCTTGGATTACCGGTTTTCTTAGCGAATCCTTCTACTGCAACGTCATTCAAACCTAAGTTTAGAATGGTATCCATCATACCAGGCATGGATGCTCTAGCACCGGAACGTACAGAAACTAATAAAGGATTCTCTGTGTCACCAAACTTCTTTCCTTGCTCTGCTTCAAGTTTTGCAAGAGCTTCAAAAATTTGATCTTTGATTTCCTCTCTGATTTGTTGGCCATTATTGTAATAATCTGTACAAGCTTCTGTTGTAACAGTAAATCCTTGCGGAATTGGAAGACCTAAATTAGTCATTTCGGCTAAGTTAGCTCCTTTTCCACCAAGAAGGTTACGCATGTCAGCATTACCTTCTCTAAACAAATAAACCCATTTTGCCATTTGTTAGTGTCCTCCTACTATAAAATATTATATTTGCCTTTACAAGATATATTTGCCATTACAAGATACGGCATCATCTGATTGAGCGCAAAAGTACTCCGCGAGCAGAATGAGATCTTTTTCAGTGAAAATAGAAATCATTTTGTTCGCGTAATACTTTTATCACTCATCAGTTGATGCAATATCTCGTTTACCTCATGAAAGGCATCATTAGTCACCAAAATGCATTATATCACAATTCTTCTGAAGAAGAAAAGACCTTTCTTACTAAAAATTAAATTTACTCTCAAAATATGCCATTAACTCATCAATTTTTATTCTTTCCTGCTTCATGGTATCTCGGTCACGCACAGTTACGCAGCCATCATTTTCTGACTCAAAATCGTATGTGATGCAGAAAGGCGTACCAATCTCATCCTGTCTGCGGTAACGCTTACCAATATTGCCTCTATCATCATATTCACAGTTATATTTTTTGCAAAGTTCCAAATAAATTTTTTCCGCTGGCTCTGCCAACTTCTTAGATAATGGAAGTACACCAATTTTAACCGGTGCGATTGCAGGGTGGAAATGAAGAACGGTACGTACATCTCCATCCTCCAGTTCTTCCTCATCATAAGCGGAGCAAAGGAATGCAAGTGTTACACGGTCCGCGCCTAAGGACGGTTCAATAACGTAAGGAATATATTTCGTTTTCTTCTCGTCATCAAAATAACTCATGTCCTCTTTTGACATATTTTGATGCTGCGTTAAATCATAATCCGTTCGATCGGCAATACCCCAAAGTTCGCCCCATCCAAACGGGAACAGAAACTCGATATCTGTTGTTGCTTTACTGTAGAACGCAAGCTCCTCAGGTTCATGATCACGAACACGAATTTCTTCTTTTTTAATTCCTAGTGATAATAACCAATCGATACAGAACTGCTTCCAATAAGCAAACCACTCAAGATCCGTATCCGGCTCACAGAAGAACTCTAATTCCATCTGCTCGAATTCTCTTGTACGGAAAGTAAAGTTACCAGGGGTAATTTCATTACGGAAGGACTTACCGATCTGTCCGATACCGAATGGAATTTTCTTTCTGGAGGTTCTTTGTACGTTTTTGAAGTTTACGAATATACCCTGCGCCGTTTCCGGTCTTAGATATACAACGTTTTTCGCATCCTCGGTAACACCCTGGAAGGTTTTAAACATTAAATTAAACTGGCGAATATCCGTGAAATTATGTTTGCCGCAGGTTGGGCAAGGAATATTGTGTTCATCAATATATTTCTTCATTTCTTCATTAGACCAGCCATCCACACTGCCTTCTATGGAAATGTTATGCTCCATATTGTAGTCTTCAATCAGCTTGTCCGCACGGAATCTTTCATGGCATTCCTTACAGTCCATCAAAGGATCAGAAAAGCCTCCGAGATGTCCCGATGCTACCCATGTCTGTGTATTCATCAGGATTGCGCAATCAACGCCGACATTATAAGGACTTTCCTGAATAAATTTCTGCCACCAAGCTCTTTTCACATTATTCTTCAGCTCAACGCCAAGATTACCATAATCCCATGTATTCGCTAATCCACCATAGATTTCAGAACCGGGATATACAAAGCCTCTTGCTTTTGCTAATGCAACTATTTTGTCCATTGTTTTTTCCATATCTTATCCTCTCATCTCTATTACATATTTCTGAATTTATAATTTAATTATGTTTTATTTACAATTATAATCACAACTTTAATATTGGCAATAAATTTTGCAGTATCAATACTTAACGAAATTTTCAAGGTTGAAAGACGATTACCGTCATACCATCATCAGCACTTTGCAGTTTATTCTTTCCCACATTCTTCGCATTGTCAGAATAATATTGGATTTTACCATCAACGATAACCTCATATGGTTCATCCAAGATAAGAACCTTATACTTTTCATTCTGTATTACGTCAGCAGTATTCTCCGAAGTTTCCTTCTTGGCATTAATTAATGTGCTTGGCAACGCAATCTCAATATCCTTGTTACCACCATTAAAATATGCTGCCATGACTTGGTTGAATTCCGCATAGTGCCTCATTCCTGTATAGGACAGTATCAATATTACCTTATTGCCTTTTAGCTCTAAATCCTCCAATATGACATTTTTGACACCGGAGGCTTGATTATAGGTGTTAATCTCCTCTGTTACAAACTCGGAAAGCTCATTCAGATTGTAATAATCTTTGTTGAACTCCTCAACGATCGCTGTTTGAATGACACCATTATTCTTGGCAAGTAATGTATTCGTATCAATTTCCTCTGCGGTAAGATTTATATCTTCCTTTGCACATCCGGTAAATCCAGTCAAACACAGCAAAAGGATACTACATAATAAAAGCTTTCTCATAAATGTACCTCCGTGAGATTAGGGTTCATTTCATTTTAACCTTATAATAGGATAATTTCAACTTAAAAATCAAAATATTCCTCTATGATATAATTGAAGCATTTGGAGTGATTTAAATTCATAATTAACATAACATTGCAAGTGGTTTTTTATGCATCGGGTAAGTTCCCTTAACACTTTACTACTAACTTTAAATGTATATAGTTTTTCTATTTCAGTTGCTATTATGTATTGCATGGCATATAAAGTAGAGGTATCTATTGGGATTGCGTTTGGGTCATTATTTTTACAGGAAATACAAAGGATTCCGCCGCTTTCAGGAGAAAAATGATAATGATTTGCTGCTTCGTGCCCCTGTAACCCGGAACGACCTTCACATTTTACACAATGGAACACTTGCGGAGCTTCCCCATTGATTGCTATCAATTTCAGTTCATAGATAGCTCGTACTAACGGTAATTCAATCGTCTTCTTCACCAATGCCCGAAGCGTCTGATATAGGAGTTTCAGAATCTCTCTTTCATCATTATTTTCTTTGGTTATATATTCTGCAAATTCACAAAAATACATTCCATACAGAAGTCCCTCAAAATCTGCCCGAAGTTCTGAAAAATAGTTACTGATTTGGGCAGATTGCACACTGTACGAATTTCTTCCGACGTATAACGTAAACTCTCCAAACGAAAAAGGTTCGCTGCATGCTAATAAGGCGCTATTGGGTCTTCTAGCGCCTTTTGCAAATGCTGATATTTTTCCAATTTCCCTTGTCAAGATAACCAAACGCTTGTCATAATCACCAACTGGCATGGCTGACAGTACCATCCCCATCACTGTAGTCGATGCTGGCATGAAAAACACCTTCTTTACTTCCTGGCACCTCTATATGGAACTCCTCTGACTCCTCTTCCCTTGTGCAAGCAATATATTTTAAGTAATCATCAATTTTGCCTGTCCGAGTAAAACTCTTCCAATAATCAAATTTCTTCATAAAATGAGCCCCCTAACCATGATTATTCCTATGTTCTGCAGTAATGTTTTATAATTAAAACATTACTGCTATAATTAGGTTTCCCATTTCTTTTCTTTCTAAACTAGTTATTTTATACCAATGCATATTTTTTTATCATTATAATTCAAAATCTTTTATGTTAAAGCCATAATTTTTGATTAGGAAGTCACTATCTCTCCAATCTTTCTTCACTTTCACCCATAATTGAAGGTTTACTCGGCAATCCAATAGGCTCTCAATCTCTCTTCTCGCAAGTGTACCAATCTGCTTCAGCATACTTCCGCCTTTGCCTATAATAATACCTTTATGGGAATCCCGTTCACAAATAATCGTGGCATCAATATCCATCAAATCATTCCCTTGCTCGTACTGGGTTATTTCGGCGTTGGAACGCCCCGATTTGGAATGGATTACGCGGGGATTGTTGCTATCACTTCGCTCTTTCATACTTTCGATTACCACAGCAATTCCATGAGGAATTTCATCATTTAAAAGCATAAGGGCCTTCTCCCGTATCAGTTCTGCCACAATCTGTCGCTCCGGTTGATCGGTAATCGTATCCTCATCATAATACATTGGCCCTTCCGGCATATACTTAAAGATTGCATTAATAAGATCTTGTGTATTTTCCCCGTTTAATGCAGAGACCGGAATGATTTCTGCAAAATTGCAGAGATCTTTGTATGCTGCGATAAATGTAAGGATTTCTTCCTTCTTTACGGTATCAATCTTATTAATCACGAGGATGATTGGCGTTTTTATTTTATTGAGTTTCTCAACAATCAGTTGTTCCCCTGCTCCGATAAATGTCGTAGGTTCCACTAACCAAAGAACAACATCCACTTCCCTTAATGTACGTTCCGCAACACTAACCATATATTCACCCAGCTTATTCTTAGCCTTATGAATTCCCGGAGTATCAACAAAAATAATCTGTCCCCGCTCATCCGTATATACGGTTTGTATCCGGTTTCTTGTTGTCTGCGGTTTATTCGAAGTAATTGCAATCTTCTGTCCTATCAATTGATTCATTAACGTTGACTTTCCCACATTGGGTCTTCCGATCAACGTTGCAAATCCCGATTTAAAATTATGATTCATAATTCACCTAACCTTTATCAGTATCCTACCCTACTAAGCATTTATTTCATCAGACTCTTAACCGTCTTAAATAATTCTTTGTTTTCTTCAATTTTACTTTCATTACCGATAACGCAGATATTCCCTGCATCCAATACCGCTTTTACAAGTCTGTGAAGTGAACGGATATCTTCCTGTGTAACTTTCAGAATCTCATCTCTTTCCCTTTGCAGTTCCTCTTCCGTAATACCGGCAAGATACATGCTTAAAGAACGGCTTCCTTTGCTCTGTGGGGTAAGCGGCGCATCTAAGGAACTAAAGGTTCCAATAATGTATTTCGTCATCTCTCTCTCATCTGCACTGAAATTCTTGATATAATCCACCACTTTTTCATAGATTTGATTGGTTTCAGCCAAATTAGGGTCACGATAGGAGGTAAAATAAGCATCCCCATCCACACCGGAGAAACCGCACATGCAACCATAAGCACCGCCTTTGACGCGAACATTGTTCCAAAGATAATCATAACTTAAAATGGTTTTTAGTACACGCAGAGCACCGGTATAATCAAAACCGGCCTTCATAAAGTTACCGACTCTTGCTACATATTGCACCTGCATAGCCGCTTTAAATCCTTCATTTTTACAGATTGGAACCAATTCAACCTTTTCATAGGCGTCATAAAGCTTGCTATCCGGTTTTTCTTCCAAACCGTCAAGGAAAGAAGGAAGTATCTCTTTAAAACGTCTGTATCCTTCCTCATCTGCAGTTATACTAACAAGCATTTTATTCCTTGTAAAGATTAATTTTAACAGCAGCTTCATATTCTCAATCGTCTTTTCCACTCTGCCGGCATAATTTGCCGAAAGGTCTTCCAGAAACTGATAGAAGGAGATCCCTGTTGTAATATCCTTAAACATTCCATGGATGGAATAGTAGGACATTGCCCGGTCCACCGCTACCGAATGTCCATTGGAATTGAAGTACATCTGCATCTTGGATTTCATTTCGTCAATGATTTCTTTCAGACGTTTTGGATTATTTAAGACCGTTCTATGAAGCATTTCCTCAATCAACTTAAATGCTTCCGGTAATTTATCATAGAGCACTTTGGTACTGAATTCATATACAGGATAATACCTGTCCGTACTTCCCTTCTTAGCAAAGCTCTTCACATTCGTGGAAATGCCGCCTGTATTAATATTAATCTCATTCGATAACGCAAGATAGCTATAGTTTTGCGTATCCATCATACCCATAACCATGCTAAGCAAGGATGTGTAAGGCAGTAACTCCTGCGGGATATCCCGTATATCAAAGAGTAAACGGATATATGCAATGCCGTTGGTAAAAACATTATGATGAAGCACTTTAATATCATTAACCGTATGTTCATCATTATAGAGAGGCTGAATCTTTTTACCGATATCTTCCCTTGTAAGCAAAGGAATTTTCTCCATCTCTTCCTTCGTTGAAGGCGTTTCCTGATACCGCTTTAGATTTTTCGTTTCATCGATTAATTGACGGATTTCTTCCTTCGTTAGGCTCGCTTTATAAGCAGCCAATTTTTCTTTGATTTTATTCTCCTTTTCAGCAGTAAGCCCAACCTTGGGTTTTAAAATAACCAGGGAGGAATGGGTATTATCCAATAAATATTTCTGTATCAATGTCTCATAGTAACCCGTTCCAATCTGCTCTTTTAAGAATGCATAGCCAGCATTATCCTTCAGATACAAGAAAGGCTGGTCATTATCGTGCAGCCAACTGCGCATTACCCGAAGGCCATACATAAGCCCCTTAGGAAAACGACCATAATCCGCTTCCCGATACCGGAATTCGTAAAAGTTAATGGCTGCTTGTAAGGATTTCGTATCCAAACCGTCTTTCACCAATTTTGCTAATGTATCTTCAATAATTTTAACAAACTGCTCCTTCTTACTTTCTTCGGAGTTCTTTGCCGTGATTATAAAAATAGTCTGACGCAGTTCATCCTCAAAATATCCTAGAATATCTTTCCCGATACCGGCATCCAGTAAAGCCTGCTTCACGGGTGCACCGGGAGCATCCAAAAGTACATAGCTTAAAATTTGAAAGGCTAAAGAAAGATTTTTATCCAGGGTATCACCAATCACATAATTCTTGCTAAGATAGGTATTTTCCTCCGGTGTTTCTTCTTTACCGATGGAGTAGAATTCTGTGATTTCTCTAACGGTAGGGAATGGATTCTGCAACCTGATTTCCGAATCCACATCCAGATAATCAAATTTACGCAAATACTCCTCATCCAACCATTCCAAACGTTCTGTAAAATCCATGGAACCATAAAGATAGATATAGCTATTGGATGGATGGTAGTAAGTCCTATGGAACTCCAAAAACTCCTCATAGGTTAGCTCCGGTATGAAATCGGGATCTCCACCGGATTCTACGCCATATGGGGTATCCGGGAACAAAGAATTTTGATTCAGGCGATTCAACTGGGATTCCGGAGAAGAGAATGCTCCCTTCATTTCGTTATACACAACACCGTTATAGGTTAGCTGACCATCCTCATTTTCGATTTCATAATGCCATCCTTCCTGTAGGAAGATTTCCTTCCTTTGATAAATATTCGGGTAAAGTACCGCATCCATGTAAACATGCATTAAATTCTCAAAATCCTGATCATTCACACTGGCAATCGGATAGACTGTCTTATCCGGATAAGTCATCGCATTCAAAAAAGTATTT
>Ga0207747_1000754_pt1 | contig 30815 bp, 28 predicted proteins | sample HigsolmetaGSP11D_FD_184839 | JGI IMG/M metagenome (GOLD analysis project Ga0207747, IMG submission 184839) | High solid enriched microbial communities from the Joint BioEnergy Institute, USA - SP1-1-D (SPAdes) | ecosystem: Engineered > Bioreactor > SSF (Solid state fermentation) > Aerobic >...
CATTGCCCGCTCGGCACCAAGCCGCCCGGCCGAGCCGGCGCGGCACGCCCTGGTGCTCGGCACGAAGCTGACGGATGGACGGCCGGGCCGTGCCTTCCGCGCCCGACTGGACCGCGCCCTCGCCCTTGCGGCGCAGTGGCCAGGCCTGGAGGTGGTGATCCTCGGCGGCGTCACCGCGCCGGGCGCGCCCTCCGAGGCCGCGGCCGGGCGCCGCTACCTGCTGGAGGCGGGCCTGGCGCCGGACCGCATCGCCACCGAGGCACGGTCCCGGCATACGCTGGAGAACCTGCGCGAATTCCGTGCCGCCTTCCGTCCCGGAGGCGGTGGGCCGCCCCTCCTGCTGGTGACCAACCGCACGCATCTGGCCCGCGCCCTGCTGATGGCGCACGGCCTCGGGCTGCCGGTCCTGCCCTGCGCCGCGGAGGAGGGCCGCCTGCCGCCACGCGAATGGCGGCGCCTGCCGGCCGAGGCCTTCCTGCTGCACTGGTACGTCGTCGGCCGCGGCTTCGCCCGTGCGACCGGCAACCGCCGCATGCTGACGCGGATCAGCTGACCGGCTGAGGCGCCAGCCGTTTGCCGTCGATGCCGAAGCCGAGCCAGCGCATGCCCTTCAGCATGTAGAAGCAGGCCTTGAAGGCCAGCACCGGCAGGCGGTAGCTCGGATTCCGGTGGACATCGCCGGCCAGCATGCTCACCAGCCCCTCCCGCATGCGGAAGCGGTTGCTCGGCGTCATGAACATGTCGCGCAGCACCGGGTCGTTGATCCGGTAGATGAGCCAGGAGAGGGCGTTCGCCGCGCCGCGCACCTTGCGCTCGAAGTCCCGCAGCATCGGCTCGGCGCGCTTCGGGTCGTCCAGCCAGACATGGATGGCGTCCGCCGCCATCTCGCTGCTCGCCATGGCCAGGCAGACGCCGGAGGAGAAGACCGGGTCGATGAAGGTGAAGGCGTCGCCCACCATCAGCCAACCCTCCCCTCGCATGACGCGGGAGCGGTAGGAGTAATTGCCGGTGGCGACTGGCGGCATGATCATCACCGCGTCGCGAATGCGCTCGGCGGCAGCCGGGCAGGAGTTCAGCGCCTGCAGCAGGAATTCCTCCTTGCTGCCGCGGCGGCGCTTGAAGAAGTCCGGGTTGCTGACGACGCCGATGCTCATCGTGCCGTCGCGCAGCGGGATGAACCAGAACCATCCATGCTGGAAGAGGTGGATGGTGATGTAGCCATCCTCCTGCGGCGATCCGTCCCGCGTCTTGACCCCCCGGAAATGGCTGTAGAGCGCCGCGGTGTTGTTGCGGCTGTTGCGCTCCTTGCTTCCCATGCGGCCGGCGAGGAAGGTGTCGCGGCCGGAGGCGTCCACCACATAGCGCGCACGCCAGGCGAGCGTCCTGCCAGAGGCATCCCGGGCGAGGATGCGGGAGCCGCGGGCCGTGTCCAGCTCCACCTCCGTCACCTGCACCCCCTCATGCGTCTCAGCGCCGCGGGAGGCGGCGTGGCGGAACAGCAGCTCGTCGAATTCGGAGCGCAGCACCTGGTAGCTGTGCGTATAGGTGGGGTTCGCCGCCTGGGCGAAGGAGAACTGGACTTGCCGGTTGGCATGGGCATCGGAGACGAAGGCGGCGCCAGGCTTGTAGACGCCGATCCGCGCCACGTCATCGCTGACGCGGAGACGATCGAAGACGCGCAGGTTCTGCGGCAGCAGCGATTCGCCGATATGGAAGCGCGGATGCCGGTCCTTCTCCAGCAGGACCACATGGCGGCCATGCTCCGCCAGCAGCGCCGCGGCGGTGGAGCCCGCGGGCCCGCCGCCGATCACCAGCACGTCGCAGGCTTGCTCCGTGAGAGGCTGGCCAGCGGCAGGCCCGGCCAGGGTTTCTGTCACGGCAGGCGGCATGGTTGCTCTTCACCTTACGCTGGATGCGCCGGCATGGCCGGGCGGCGGGCGAGAAGGCAACCTCATCGGGGTTCGTTTTGCAACCGCCCATCCGCATCGGGGCCCACCTGCATTCCATGTTGTACTGCGGGCGCAACGCGGCATCATGGCGCAGGGAGGCGCCCGGCAGGGCGCCGTGGACACGGGAGGACCTCCATGAACCGCCGCCACCTGCTGCGCAACACTGCCGGCCTCGCCCTTGTCGCGGCCGGGCTGGCCGCCTGCCGCTACGCCCCTCTCCAGCGCCAGGTGGGCGGGGAATTCGTCGGGCACGGGACGCTCGCCCAACGGGCCGACCAGATCCGGCGCGCCGGTGCCAGCCTCGGCTGGAACATCGAGTCCGTCGGGCCCGGGCTGATGCGGGGCACGCTGAACCTGCGCGACCACCAGGCGGTGGTGGACATCCCCTTCGACACGCAGCGCTTCGCCATCCGCTATGTCAGCAGCACCAACCTGAACTACGACGGCACCAACATCCACCCGAACTACAATTCCTGGGTGGAGCGCCTGAAGCGGACCATCATCGCCCAGCCGGCAGTGTAGCGCCCCGGCATCAGGCCATGCCGCCATTGATGGAGATGGCCTGCCCCGTGATGTAGCCGGCACGGTCGGAGGCGAGGAAGGCGACAAGATCCGCCACCTCCTCCGGCCTGCCCGCACGGCGGGCGGGGACAAGCTGGGCGATCCGCTCCGGCGTCAGCACCGCCTGCACCGCCGGGCTCTCGATGATGCCGGGCGCCACCGCATTGGCGGTGACGCCGCGTGCCGCATATTCCAGCGAGACCGACTTCACCGCCCCGATCAGCCCGGCCTTGGCCGCCGCGTAATTCGCCTGCCCCCGGTTGCCCATGATGCCGGAGACGGAGGAGATGGCGATGATCCGCCCCCAGCGGGTGCCGATCATCGGCAGCAGCAGCGGGCGCAGCACGGCATAAAAGCCGTTCAGCGAAACATCCACCACGCTTCGCCACTGCGCCTCGCTCATCCCCGCGAGCGGCGCGTCGTCATGGATGCCGGCATTGTGGACCACTACCTGGATGGGGCCGTCCTCCAACACCTTTTCCAGCGCCGTGGCGGTGGCGGCGGTGTCGGTGATGTCGAAGCCCACCGCCTGCGCCTCGCCGCCAGCAGCGCGGATCTCCGCGGCCAGGGCCTTGGCCCGCGCCAGGCTGGCATGGGCATGCACGACCACCCGCAGCCCATCCGCAGCCAACCGGCGGCAGATGGCGCTGCCGAGCGGGCTGGCCCCGCCGGTGACCAGGGCACGCCTGGCGCTCATGCCACCCTCGGCAGGATGATCGCCGCCTGGCCGGAGAGCAGCACCGCGCCCTCCCCCTCCACAGTGAAGCGGTAGATGAAGCCCTGCGCCTCCGCCGCCAGGGAGGTGGCGCGGATGCGCAGCGCCCCCGCCACGGTATCGAGCCGCTCCCGCCCCAGCGTCACATCCCGCAGGCTGCTGAGATAGCCGGCCGGCTGCGGCCTGCCGTCCGCCAGCAGCGCGCCATGCAGCGCCATGGCCTGCAGCGCGTATTCCAACCCGCAGACCGCCGGCAGGCCGTCATCCCGGCGCAGGGGGTTCGCCGGATCGCGGTGCGATTCGGCCTCGCAGGCGATGCCCTCCGCATCCCAGGAGAGGGCGCGGTCCAGCAGGCACATCGCGCCCTGATGCGGCACCAGCCGGGCAATGACGGTGCGGTCCAGCGGCGCGGTCAGCACGGCTCCACCGCCACTTCCAGATGCGCGTCGCCGAGCAGCGGCAGGCGCAGCAGGGCTGCCCGCCGCACGGCCAGGGCGCGCAGCAGCGGCAGGGCACGGGCTGCGGGGTTCTCCCTCGCCAGCGCATCCAGCCCCTCCGTCGACGGCGATGCCTCGGCCGGTTCGGCGACATAGCGCAGCGTCAGCGCTGCCCGTGCCGCCGGGACCGGCTCCGGCCGCAGCACCATGGCGGCCGCGAAAGGCAGGGTGGTGTGCCGCACCGCCGCAAGCGGCGGCGGCAGGGGCGCGTCATAGGCGCAGAACAGCAGCCCGCGCCGGTGCGTCACCACCGTGGCGGCGGCCTGCAACAGCCCGGCGGCGAAGGTATCGTCATGCCCGCCGATGCTGACCGAGGGCCGGGTCGAACCGGCGCCGATCCCCCAGTATCCCGCCGCCGCATTGTGCACGGAATTGTGGAACTGCGTCGGGGAGATGGTCCCCTCCGGGTCGGACAGCGCCTCCAGGATCGCGCCGACCACCGCGCCGTCGCCATTGCTGCTGGCGAAGATGGTGTCCAGCGCCGCCGCATCCTCCCCCGCCGCGGCCTCGGCCGCCGCGGCCAGGGCCAGCCGCACGGCAAGGCTGGTCCGCCGCCGCTCGGTCGGCGGCAGCATGGCGGGCGGGGGCAATGCCAGCTCTGCCGGCGTCCAGGGTTGTGCCCCGGCCAGGATCGGTTCGCTCTCCGCCCAACCCGGCAAGCCCGGCCCGAGCACGGCCAAGCCGCCCACCCAGCACTTCACGAGAGCGGCCTGCCGATGACCAGGGCGCAGTTGCTGCCGCCGAAGCCGAAGGAATTGCTGAGCACCCGCTCCACCGGCGCGGTCCGGTTGGCGATGGCGACATCGCTGCGGAAGCCCGGATCCACCTCCTCCACGCCGAGGCAGCCGGGGATCAGCCCATCCTCGACGCAGATCATGGCGATCAGTGCCTCCAACGCGCCGGAGGCGCCCAGCGTGTGCCCCGTCCAGCCCTTGGTGGAGCTGCAGGGCACCCGGTCCCCGAAGAGGTGGGAGACCGCCCGGTCCTCCATGGCGTCATTGGCCCGCGTGCCGGTGCCGTGCAGATTCACGTAGTCGATATCCTCCACTTGCAGCCCGGCCGATTCCAGGGCGTCGCGCATAGCGGCCACCGCGCCGAGCCCTTCCGGATGCGGCGAGGACATGTGGTGCCCGTCGCTGCTTGCCCCAACGCCCAGCAGCAGAGGCGCGTTCGGGGCGGCGCGTTCGGCGCGCTCCAGCAGCACCAGGCCGGCGGCCTCGCCGATGGAGATGCCGTCGCGGTCGGCGGCGCAGGGGCGGCAGGGGCCGCTGCGGCTGAGCAGCTCCAGGGACGCAAAGCCGTGCAGCGTCATGCGGCAGAGCGTGTCCACCCCGCCGGCCACCACCGCATCGGCCAGCCCGGCCTCGATCAGCGTGGCTGCCTCCAGGAAAGTCCGGGCGCCGGAGGTGCAGGCGGTTGAGACCGCCAGCGCCGGCCCGCGCAAGCCAAGACGGGCGCGGACATAGCGCGGCAGGGCCTGGAGATCATGGGTGCTGGCAAAGTCGAAATCCGCCGGCAGGGCGCCGCTGGCCGGGTCGCGGCGGCGGTAGGCCTGCTCCGTCTCCTCGATCCCGGCGGTGCTGGTGCCGAGCACCACGGCAATCCGGTCCGCGCCGTAACGCTCCCGCGCCGCCTCCACGGCCTCGGCGAAGCCGTCGGTGGCCAGGGCCAGCTCCGCCAGGCGGTTGTTGCGGCAGGCGAAAGCCGAGAGCGCGGGCGGCAGCGGCACCGTCTCCACCCCCGGAACGCAGCCCAGCCAGATTCCCTCAGGCGCGCCGGGAAAGCCCGAAGGGCGCAGCCCGCCTTGCCGGGCGTGCAGGGCGGCGCGCAGCGCAGCACGGCCGGTGCCCAGGGCGCAGACGGCGCTGCCGGCGGTGATGCTCAGGGGTCGCATGGGGTCAGGCGCGGAGGGCAGGGCGCGGCACTGCGGCGCAGGCAAGCAGGAAGGCGGCCGCCACCCCGACAGCGATGGTCAGGCCGATGCCATGTAGCACCGGCGTGCCGCAGAAGGCGAGCAGCCCGAAGGTCAGGAGCGTGCAGACGGCGCAGTTCAGGACAGCCCCCATGGATGACCCGGTCTCATTCGGCGATCCCGGAGAACTGCGCAGGAACAGCGAATAGTCAATACTGACCGCCGCCAGCAGCAGCAGCGAGGCCAGGTGGAAAAGGGTCAGCGCCTCCCCCGCCGCCGCCAGCACCGCCAGGGTTACGACCAGCGCCCCGCCGACCGGGGCGGCAATGCGGAGCGCCGGCCGCAGCCCGCCCAGGGCCCAGGCGAAGAGGCCGAAGACCAGCACGCCCCCCGCCGCGGCCCAGAGCACCGTCGCATGGGCGAAGGAGGCCAGCAGCCCCTCCGTCTCCCCCTTGGTGTCCACGAACAGGATCGCCGGGTCATGGAGGCCCGCCACCGCCGCGGCCAAGGCCGCCGGATCAGTCACGCCCTTCGCCACCGCCAGGCCCTGCCAGGCATCGCCCCGCCGCGACAGCAGGGGGGAGAGCCGGGCGGCGATGGTCGGCGCCCCGGCCAGCGCCGCCGCATCCAGGGGCGGCAGGCTGCGGCTCTCGGCCACCGCGGCAAGGAAGGGTGCAAAGGCATTGGCGCGGAAGGGCAGCCCGGCCATGGCGGCTTGCAGCCGCTCACGCAGCACATCCGGTTCCGGCAGCACCGCCTGCCGGGCCTGCTGGGTGGCGCGGCTGGGCAGGTAATGGCTCGGCAGGTCGAGCCCGGCCAGGGCACCGCGGGCGACCAGCGGCGCGAGGGCGGCCTCCAGCCTTTCGGAAGCGCGCAGGATCATCTCCTCCTCGCCGGGGCCGAGGGCGATCAGGTAGCGCACATCAGGCGCGCCGAGCTGGCGGCGCAATTCCTCATCGAGCGCCTGGCTGGCGCGTGGCACCGGGCTCAGCGCCGCGATGTCGCGCTGCCAGCGCGGCCCGCCCAGGGCCAGCAGCACCCCCGCCGCCACCGCGACTACGCCCAGGGCCAGGCCATGCCGGCCGCGCAGCGCGGCCAGCGGATGCGCCAGCCAGCGGGGCAGCGGCCGGGCCTCGATCCGTGCCTCCGGCAGCAGGCGGGGCAGCACCCAGCGGGTCACGACGGCAGCAGTCAGCAGGCCCACCGCCGCGAACAGTCCAAGCTGGACCAGCCCCGGGAAGCCGGAGCCAAGCATCGCCACCAGCCCCAGCGCCGCCGCCACGGCGGCCAGGCGCAGGGTCGGCCAGATCCGCGCCGCCGCTTGCGGCAGGGACTCGCCCCGCTGCCGCAGGGTGAGGAGCAGGATCGGATAATCCACGGTCACGCCCAGCATGGTCATGCCGAAGCCGAGCGCGATGCCATGCACCGAACCGAAGGCCAGCGCCGTCACCGCCATGCCCGCCACCATCCCGGCCCCGAGCGGCACCGCCGCCAGCGCCAGCAGCAGCAGGGACCGGTAGCGCCAGAACAGGAAGGCGGCCAGCAGCCCGCCGGAGAGCGCCGTGACCATATGGACATCGCCGCGGATCGTCGCGGCGGCCTGTGCGGCGAAGACGCCGGGGCCGCTCAGCAGCAGCCGCGCCGGGCCGGGATTGGCAGCGGCGAAGGCCTCGCGGACCTCCCGCACCGCCTGCTGCTGCGCCTCGGTGTCCAGCCCGGCGCCCTGGCTACGCGCGATTAGCAGCACGCGCGGCGGCGAGGCAGCGGCGGCGAACCAGGCGCCGTCCCGGGTCTCCAGATGGCTCTCCCCGAGCCAGCTCCGCGCCAGGTTGAGGAAGGCGCCGGTCGGATCGGCGAAGCCGAAGCGCGCCAGCAGCGGCGAGGCGGCGGAGCGCAGTCCGTCCAGCAGCGCCTCCAGCCGGGCCCGCAGCGCCGGCTCGGTGAAGGCTTCGGGCCGCGTCTCGGGCGAGAGCAGGTAGCGGTAGCGGAACAGCAGCGCCTGCTCGGCATCGCCGAGGCTGGTGGTGCCATCGCCCACGAAGGAGAACCGGCCGGACGCGCGCAGCGCCGCGCCGAGGCTGCGGGAGAGCCGCGCCAATTCCTGCGGCGGCACCCCCTCGATCCCGATCAGCAGCAGACTGGTGGCGACGCCGGAGCGCAATTCGCGCGCTAGGAATTCGCTGGCCCGCGTATGGCCGGGCGGCAGGAATTCAGCGAGGTCGGCGCGTACCCGCACCACCGAAGCCAGCGCCCCGCCCAGCGCGGCGAGCAGCAGCAGCGCCGCTAGCAGCGGCCCATAGCGGCGGATGGAGGCGGCCCTCACGGCAACGGCGTGATCTGCATGCGCGTCACCCCGCCGCCGCCATCGGTCTCGATGGAAAGGATCTGCGGTCCGTGTCCCGCCAGCACGATGCGCTGCACGGCAGCGCGGAGCCGCACCGAGAGCGGCGTCAGCGCCATCCGCCAGTCACCATCGGCGCTGCCACTGAAGTTCACGTCGTAATAGCGACGCAACGCGGCGAGGTCGCCGGCCAGGGTGGCGCGGATGGATTCCACCAGCGCCCTCATCTCTGGCTGCTCCTCCAGGCCGAATTCGCGGGCGATGCCGCGATCCGGCCGTTCATAGAACAGACGGTCGCCTTGCACCCGCAGGCGCTCCTCAATAGGCGAGGTGGTGTGCTTCTCCAGCCGGTCCGGTGCCGCCCAGTGCAGGGTGCCCTGGCTTGGCAGCGGCAGGTCCAGTTCCGGGATCGCCTTCTCCTCGGTGAAGCTCTCCTGCCGCTCGCGCACCGCCGCCATGCCGCGCATCAACGCTTCCAGCGCCGGCTCCTGCGCCCGGACGGGCAGGGCCAGGCCGGCGGCGGCAAGGGCGAAGCCGCGCACCAGGGCGCGCCGGCTGTTCTTCACCTACCTTCCTCCCAGAAATCGTGGAAATTGAACCAATTGTAGGGATAGGCCCGGCACAGCGCCTCCAGCCGCGCGGCATAGCGGGCGGCGAGCGCCGCCACCGCCGCCTCGCGGTTCTTCCGGTCCAGGGTCACGCGCTCGGCGAAGGGTTCGAAGCGGACCAGGTAGCGGCGGGGGCCGCGCCAGATACCGAAGCCCAGCACCACCGGCGCGCCCAGCACGCCGGCCAGCAGGTGCGGCCCGGCCGGCAGCGGCGCCGGGCTGCCCAGGAAGGGCACCCGCACCACCTTCTCGCCATTGGTCGTGCGGTCGGCAAGCAGCCCGACCAGGCCGCCACCCTCCAGGCATTCGCGCACCCGCAGCATCGCTTCCGGCGCCCCGAGGGGAATGATGGCCGCCGCGCGGCGGGGCCCGCCGATGGCATCGAAGAACGCCTTCACCCGCGCCGCGTTCGCCTCATGCATCAGCACCGCGACCTCCACCGGGCAACCGGCGTCGGCGACGGCGCGCAGCGCCTCGAAGCTGCCGAAATGCGCGCCGAGGAGCAGGCAGCCACGCCCCTCCGCCAGCAGGGCCTGGAGCGTGTCGAGGCCCTGGATCTCGATCGCGTAGTCCTTCACCTCCCCAGCGGCGAGGAAGACGCGGTCGAGGATGGTGGAGGCGAAGGCGAAATACAGCCGGAACAGGTCGCGGATTCCCGGCCGGCGCCCCAGCGCCCGGCGCAGATAGCTCCGCACCGCCCGGCGCTGCCGTGGCGAGGAGGCCAAGAAATAGGCGGTGATCGGATAGAGCAGCCAATGCCCTGCCCGCCAGCCGAGCCGCCGGACGATCCAGAGCATGAGATGCAGCATGCCGGTGCTGCCCCGCTCCGGCGCGGCGGTCCAGCCTATGGCGTGGGGTCCGGTGTCGCGCACTCGACCTCGCCCGAAAGGACGGTCACGCCGCGGCAGCGGCAGGTGAAAAGCAGCCGGCCGGCGCCCCGCCGCTCGAAGCCGATCTCCACCTCCTCCCCCGGCCCGACCGGCGCGGCGAATTTGGCGCGGAGGATCCGGCGTGGAAGGCAGGGCGCGGCGGCCCGGAACACGGCATCCAGCAGCAGCACGCCGGGCACGATCGGCCGCCCCGGGAAATGTCCTGGCAGGCAGGGATGGTCCGCCGGCACCGAGAAGCGCGCCACGCCGCTCACATCCCCTCCGCCCCGGCGCGGCGCAATTCCGCCAGCGCGCTCCGCGCCAGCTTGCCGAGGCGGTCGCGCGGCAACGCCTGGACCATGACCACCGGCCGGGGCAGGAAGATCGGATCCACCCGGCCGCGCAGGGCAGCCAGGATGTCCTCCGCGCTGCGGCCCGGCGCGACCACATAGGCGGTCAGCCGGGCGGCCGGATTGCTCTCCAGATCCTCAGGGGCGACGAAGACGCCGTCCTCGACGCCCTCCACCTCCGCCAGCAGCCGGTTCAGCTCCGCCAGGGAGGCGCGCCGGCCGCCGAGCTTCACCACATCCGAACGCCGGCCAAGCAGGCGGAAGCGCCCATCCGCCAGCGGCTCCACCGCATCGGCCAGCGGGATCTCGCCGAGGCCCGGAACCGTCACCGCGCCGCGGCGCAATTCCGTGCCGCGATAGGGCAGCCAGGCATCGCCTTCCGTGGTGCGGCGGCTGGCGATGGAGCCGGCCTCGGTGGCGCCGTAGATCTCCAGCACCGGCACCCCCCAGCCCTGCTCCACCGAACCGGCCAGGGAGGCGGAGAGCGGCGCGGTGGCGGAGATCACCGCCTCCAGCGCCGGCGGCGCCTGGCCGGCGGCGAAGAGGGCGCGAAGCTGCAGGGGCGTCGTCACCAGGATCCGGCGGCCGGGGGCCGATGCCACAGCCTCGAACACGTCCGTCGGATAGAAGGTCTCGCCCGCCAGGCAGGCCACCGCCGCCTGCAGGGGCAGCATGATGGTGGTCTCGAAGCCATACATGTGCTGCGGCGGCACGGTGGCGATGAGGGTGGTGGGCGGCCCGTCCTGCGCCCGCAGCCGGAAGCGCTCGGCCGCCGCTTCGGCGGCGGTGACCAGCGCGCCCCAGGGCTTGGCATGGGCGGTCGGCTCGCCGGTGGAGCCGGAGGTGAAGGCGATGGCGGCGATGCGCCCGGCCGGGATGGCGGGCATTGCGGCATCGCCCGCCGGCGCGGCCGATACCTCCTCCAGCCGCAGCACCGGGAGCGGTGCCTCGATCTCCTGGTCCGCGATCGCGTAGGCATCCGGGTAGCGCCCAGCCAGGGCGCGCAGGCGGTGCGGCGAACGATCGGCGCAGAGCAGCGTCACCTGCCCGCGCAGCAGCGCCGCGGCGAAGGCGAGCAGCGTGCGGTAGCGGTCGCCGCAGAGGTTCATCGCATGGCCGCGCTCTGGCAGGCGCGCCGCCAGCGCCGCGGCCTCCGCCAGGAATTGCGCGCAGGTGACCGGCCGCGTGCCGCGGCGGCAGACCACCTCGTCCGGCGCGCGGGCCAGCAGCGGCAGGGCCGGTTCAGGCGGCATGATGGTCCATATGCGCCAGGCACACGGCGCGCAGGGTGCGCAGCGGCGTCGCCAGGCCATGATGCGGAAAGCGCAGGCTGCGCACCACATGCTCGCCGAGGAACAGCGCGCCGCCGGCCAGGGTCTCGGTCGCCAGCACCGTATCAATGGGCCAGGCCCCAGCGAGGGCCGCCGCGCAGGCGGCCGCGAACCCGGCCAGGACCCCCGTCCAGAGCACGGTCAGGCCACGGCTGTAGCCGCGGCATTCCTGCACTATCACCCCTTCGTCGAAACGGCTGTAGCGGGTGATCAGCGGCTCCCGCCCCGGCAGCAGGGTCACGCCGAAGCGCCAGCAGGCCAGGGCATTGGCAAGGAGGGCAAGGCCCGCATGCGCCGAATCGGCAGGGCCGGGCAGCAGCAGGGCAGCGAGGCCGAAGGCTGCCACCCCCGCCCCGATCCGCAGCGCCATGCGGACCACCGCCCCTGCCGGTGTGCCGCGCGGGGCGCAGGCGCCAGGCGGGCAGCCGGGCGACGGCATGGCCTCAGCGGACCCGGTTCTTCTCGATATGCGCCGTCAGGCTGCGCAGGGAGGCGAAGATGCGATGGTTGCGCTCATCGTCCGACCGCAGCTGCACGCCATACTTCTTCGAAATGGCGAGGGCGAGTTCCAACGCATCGATGGAATCGAGCCCCAGCCCCGCATTGAACAGCGGCGCTTCTGGCGCGATATCCTCGGGCCTGGTCTCGAGCGAAAGGGCCGAGACGATGAGGCGCGCGACCTCCATCTCCTCAGGGCGCAGCGCGGCCGTTGCTTCGGAGCCGGGAGACATCGTGCGTGTGTAACCTCGAAACCTGGAATTCCCTGGCGCCCATTGTCCGGGTGCGAGGGATCGCACCGCCGGCAGCCTGAAACTTTCTTGCTCAGGAATACCAGACCGCCGCTTGGACTGACAAGTTGCCCCCGTCAGTCGAAGGGCTCGGCCGCGGAGGCCACGGTGGCCTCGGACCGGTAGAGCGCGAAGGATACGCCGCCGAGCAGGGTGAAGTTGAACTCCCGCCGGAACAGCGGGCTGTCGGCATTGGTCGCGCCGGAGAAATTCTCCAGCCGCCCGCCGCCGCCGATGCTGATCCGGTCCGTCACCGGCACGCGGTAGGAGAATTGCAGCCTGGTGCCGAGATAGCCGCCATGCGCGTCATAGGCCGGGCGGCCGGGGCGGGCGAATTCGCCTCGCACCTGGTAGAAGTAGTCCATGAAGCGGCCGGAACCGAAGACCGGCCCGATTCCGACGCGCGCCCGCGCCCGCGGAAAGAACAGCCCGGTCTGCTCGAAGGCCAGTTCCGGGGCGAAAGTATAGCCGCGGTAGTGCGTCTGGGAGAAATCGGTGGAGAAGACGGCACGGAAGGGGAGTTCCAGCGTGATCCGCCGGCGCGACCCATCGCGCCAAGCCACCCAGCGCAGCGCCGGGCCGACCTCACCGAGATAATCGAGATCCGGCATCCCCTCCCGCGCCCGGTTGTCGCGGGAAGAGGCGCGGAGCGAGCCGTTGAAGCTGAGGCTGAATTCCAGGTCCCGGCCCCGCAGGATCCGGCCGCGCAGGCCCCGCTCGTCGCTGCGCAGCAGCTCGCCGCGATAGATGAGGAAGGGCAGCACCACGCCGCGCGCATGGTTCTGTGCGGCGGCCGGATAGTCCGGCAGCCAGCCGCCCCCGCCGAAGATCCCGGCCTCGAACAACGGCAGGCGCGTTCCGTCCTGCGCCATGGCGGGGGCGGCGAGCAGCGCCGCCATGGCGGCCAGAGCGATCCGCCTCATGTCTCCTCCCGTTCCGCGACCAGCAGCATGTTCGGCAATGGCGTGTTCCCCCAGCAGGATGAGACCGAGACCGTGAAGCCCGCGGCTTTCAGCGATGCGACCAAGTCCCGCAGCGGCAGCGGCCGCACGGCAGCGCCGTCGCCCCGCAGCGCGCGCCCCAGCCATTCCATCGCCAGCCCGACCGTGCTGCGCCAGCCGCGGTCCGGATCGAAGGCGCGCAGAATCAGGCGGCGCTGCGCCGCCGCCATGGCACGGGCGAGCAGCGGGCGCTGCGCCGCTTCCGGCAACTGATACAGCACGTCTACCAGCAGCAGGGTATCGCAATCCGGCACCGGTGCCGCGGTAAGATCCCCCTCGACGAAGCGGGCCGGCAGCCCCGCCGCGGCCTGCCGCGCCTCGGCCAGCTTCGCGCCGTCGCGGTCCAGGCCCGTCAGCCCTTCCGCCAGCCGCGCCGTGAGCAAGGCGAGGCCGAGTTGTCCCCGCCCGCAGCCCAGATCCACCACCCGCCCGAAGGGGCGGCGGGCGGCGAGGCCGAGGATGGCCGCCGTCGCCGGGTCATGCCGCAGCTTGCCCGCCACATAGTAGCGGGCGAAGCGCGAAGCCGCCGCGTAGCGGGCCGCGACGGCGCGGATGAGCGCCGGAAGCCCGGGCGGGGCGATGGGCGGCGGTGCGACGAGGGACACGGGGGCGCCTAAGCCTCCGCCGGGCGCCGGGCCATATAGGCGCGGAAGACGCCGAGCTGCGTCTCGCAACGCACCTCCGCGAATCCGGCCTCCGCCAGCCTTTCCAGGATGGCCGCCGCCGGGACGCAGGCCTCGATCGTGTCCCAGTAGTAATGCATGAGCCTGCCGGAGCGCCCCTTCGGCGTCGTCCAGCGGCACAGCGCGGGCACGATGCGGCCTAGATAGGTCCGGGCGAGCGCATGGGCGAGGCGGCCGTCGGGCCGCCCGATCTCCAGCAGCAGCAGCCGGCCGCCGGGCCTCAGCACGCGGCGAAACTCGGCGAAGGCAACGGAGAGATCCGCCACATGCCGCAGCGCATAGCCCATGCTGACGAAATCCAGGCCGGCATCCGGCAGCGGCAGCGATTCGGCCTCGCCCTGGATGAGCGGAATGCCTACCGCCCGCCGCGCCTCGGCCAGCATGCCCAGGCTGGCATCCAGACCGAGGACGGCGCCGGAGGGGCCGGTGATCCGCGCTGCCTCCCGTGCCACCAGGCCGGTGCCGGTGGCGACGTCCAGCAGCCGGTCGCCGGGCCGCAGCCCGGCGCGCAACAGCATCCGCCGCCGATACCAGCGGCCGGAGCCGAGGGAGAAGATGCGGTTGATGTGGTCGTAATCGCCGGCCGTGCCGTCGAACAGGGCTCGGAGAAAGGCGGCGCGGTCGCCGGGCCGGGCATAGTACTGGCCGAGCAGCGGATGTGGCGCCGCCCCGCCTCGGCCGCCATCCTCCGCCGCCGTCCATGCAACCGAATCGGGAAACACCCGCCGCGCCCTGCCTGATGGACTGTTATGTCATGCCGGATATAGCCTAAAAGAGTGCAGGGAAAGCGGCGAGTGCGGGGGAGCGGCAGGGGGGCCATGTATCCAACCGACGCACAGCGGTATGCGCCGCCCCGCCGGCTTGGCCTGGAATGGGCCAGGACCGCCTATTTCAGCATTGCCTTCTGGTTCTGCCTGGCCGTCTTCGGCATCAGCAGCCTGCTCTGGAGCCTGCCGGCCTCCCTGCTCCATCGCGTCCTGCCCCGGCGGGTGGGGGAGCCGCTCGGCCAGTTCATGATCATGGCCGGCTTCCGCTACTTCATCGGGGTGATGCGGCTGACCGGCGTGCTGCGGGGCGACCTCTCGGCGCTGGATGCGCTGCGGAGGGAGCGGTCCGTCGTCATCGCCTCCAACCACCCGACCATGCTGGATGCGGTGTTGTTGATCTCCCGCCTGCCCCGCGTGGTCTGCATCACCAAGGCGTCGCTGTGGGACAGCCCCTTCCTCGGCGGCGGCGTGCGCCTGGCCGGCTATGTCCGGAACGACGCGCCGCTGCCGATGATCCGCCGCGCCGCGCGGGCGGTGGAGGAAGGCCGGCAACTGATGATCTTCCCGGAAGGCACGCGCACGGCGCAGCCGCCGCTCGGCCCCTTCGCCCGCAGCTTCGCGGTGATGGCCCGCGCCGCCGGAGCGCCGGTGCAGACCGTCATCATCGAGGCCGACTCGCCCTATCTGCGCAAGGGCTGGCCGCTGTTCCGCAAGCCGCGCCTGCCGCTCGTCTATCGCATTCGCCTTGGCGAGCGCTTCGAGGCGAAGGGCGAATTGCAGGATTTCACCGCCCGGCTGGAGAGCTACTTCCGCCAGGAATTGCGCGGGACGAAGCCCGAGTGACGCCTTCCTCCACGCATCTGGTCCTGATCCCGAGCTACAACAGCGGCCGCAAGCTGCTGGAGACGGTGCAGGCGGCGCGCGCCCGCTGGGATCCGGTCTGGGTGGTGGTGGACGGCAGCACGGACGGCAGCGATGCGCCGCTGCTGGAGGCCGCGGCGGCGGATCCCGGCCTGCATGTGCTGGTTCTGCCGGAGAATCGCGGCAAGGGCGCCGCGGTGCTGCACGGGCTGCGGGAGGCAGGGAAGCGCGGCTTCACCCATGCCCTGACCATGGATGCGGATGGGCAGCATCCGGCTGCCTGCATCCCTGCCTTCATGGCGGCATCGCGAGCGCAGCCGGGGGCGATGATCCTCGGCCAGCCGCAATTCGGCGCCGATGCCCCGGCGCTGCGCGTCCGCGGGCGCCGGATCTCGAATTGGTGGGCGAATCTGGAGACGCTTGGGGCCGGGATCGGCGATTCCCTCTTCGGCTTCCGCGTCTATCCGATCGGGCCGCTGCTCCAGGTGATGGAGCGCAGCCGCTGGATGCGCCGCTTCGATTTCGACCCGGAGGCCGCGGTGCGCCTCTGCTGGCGCGGGGTGCGCCCGGTGAACCTGCCCGCCCCGGTGCGCTACCTGAGCGCCGAGGAGGGCGGTGTCTCGCATTTCCGCTATCTGCGCGACAACCTGCTGCTCACGGGCATGCATGTCCGGCTGGTGCTGGGCATGCTGCCACGCCTGCCGCGGCTGCTGTGGCGCCGTCTCCGGCATCGTCCAGCGCCTGGCGCAGCGACACCGGCCTGAGCCCGAGCGCCCGGATACGGTCGAGCAGGGCGGGCAGGACCTCCAGCACCACCGGCCGCCCGCTGGGGCTGCGGACGCAGCCGGCATCGTGCAGCAGCAGGATGTCGCCGGCGGCCAGGCCGCGGGTCAGGCGCCGCAGCACGGCATCGGGGTTGCCGAACCAGCCATCCAAGCCACGCCGGGTCCAGGAAACATAATCCAGGCCAGTCGCCGCCAGCGCCGGATCGAGCAGCGGGCTGCGCAGCCCGAGAGGCGGCCGGAAGAAGCGCGGTTCCGCCCCCACCGTATCGGCGATGGCCCGCTGCGCTGCCATGATCTCCCGCCACATCGCCCCGGGGCCCCAGCAGGCGAAGCCATGGGGGTGGCGGTAAGTGTGGTTCCCGATGTCATGGCCGCGGCACAGGATCTCCCGCGCCAGCGCCGGGTGGTGCAGCGCCCGTCGGCCGATCAGGAAGAAGCTGGCCGTGGCGCCATGCGCCTCCAGCAGGTCGAGGACACGGGGGGTGATCGCCGGATCGGGGCCGTCATCGAAGGTCAGGGCGACCTCGCCGCGGCGGATGGCGGCTTCGGGCAGGCAAAGCAGGTTGGGGCCGAGCATCCGGCTGCGTGGCCACATCCCGGCCAAGCCCAGGATCGCGTGGTTGGCGGCGATCGCCCCCGCCACCCAGGGCCAGCCCGCCGGCCAGGCCGCCAGCGCGCAGAGGCCGAGGCCGTGCAGCCAGAGCGAGGCGCGGGCCGCCGGGGTCGGCGACCAGGGGCGCGGGGTGGGGCGCCAGGCCGGGCCAGCGGCCGGGGCCGGACCGACGGGCGTGAGATGCCGCTCCGGCGCCGGCCGGGGCAGGTGGTCAATGCTCATGCCCAGAAATGTGTCAGCAGGAAATGTGCCAGTCCGTCCAAAGGCTTGCGCCGCATCCGAATTGCCCGTTCTCCCCCGCCCGGCCCTTCCATCACCGGGGCGACATGCTGCCCATCACATACAGTCACGCGGCGGTTCCGCCATCCCGATTCGCGCGGCTGGTGCGGGCGGGAAGGGGCGCAGCCCTGCCATGCATGGCTTACATGGGAATTCTGAGGCACGATACATCAGCATAGATGTATCTTGCATGTGTTTGCGACTCAGGGGGTGCCCATGATCACCTCGGCCCAGATGCGCGCCGCCCGGGCGCTGCTCGGCATCGACCAGCGGCAGCTCGCTGAAATGTCCGGGGTATCGCTGCCGACCATCCAGCGGATGGAAGCGAGCGAAGGCAATGTCCGGGGCGTCATCGATACGCTGACCAAGGTGGTCGAGGCCCTGGACCGAGCCGGGATCGCCCTGATCGGCGACAACGCCCCGAGCCCTGGCGGCGGGCGGGGCGTCCGCTTCAAGGAACCCAGGCCGCCGAATGGCTCCCCACCCCAGCCCGGCGAACCCGATGCAGGCACGAAGTGAGAGGCACCGTCATGGCCGCCGCCCCCGCTGAACCTTCCTTCCTCGAACTCTACACCCCCAAGCTCATCACCGTGCTGCGGGAGGGCTACGGGCTACGCAACCTGCGCGCCGATGCGATCGCCGGGCTGACGGTTGCCATCGTTGCCCTGCCGCTGTCCATGGCGATCGCCATCGCCTCCGGTGTCTCGCCGGACCGGGGCCTCTACACGGCGATCGTGGGCGGGTTCCTCGTCTCGATGCTGGGCGGCAGCCGCTTCCAGATCGGCGGGCCGGCCGGTGCCTTCATCGTGCTGGTGGCCGGGACGGTGGAGCAGCACGGGGTGGAGGGGCTGCTGCTCGCCACCATGCTCTGCGGGCTGATCCTGCTGGCGATCGGGCTGTTCAGGCTGGGCACCTTCATCAAGTACATCCCCTTCCCGGTGACGGTCGGCTTCACCGCGGGCATCGCCGTCATCATCTTCGCCAGCCAGATCCGGGAACTCTTTGGCATCCATCTGGAGGGGAAGGAGCCGGGGGCGCTGATCCCGAAGCTCATCGCGCTCGGCGGGGCCGTGTCCAGCATCACCCCGGCGGCGGTCGCGATCTCGGCACTGACAATCGGCGTGATCCTCGCGGTGCGCCGCTGGCGGCCGCACTGGCCGGCGCTTCTGATCGGCGTCGGGCTTGCCGCCGTCGCCAGCGCCCTGCTCGGCCTGCCGGTGGAGACCATCGGCACCCGCTTCGGGGGGATTCCGAACTCCCTGCCCGCGCCGCAACTGCCGGATATGTCGGCTGAGAAGATCGCAGCGGTGCTGCCCAATGCCCTCGCCTTCGCCCTGCTCGGCGGGATCGAGAGCCTGCTCTCCGCCGTGGTGGCGGACAGCATGAGCGGGCGGCGCCACCGCTCTAATTGCGAACTGGTCGCGCAGGGGCTGGCCAATATCGCCTCCGCCCTGTTCGGCGGCATCTGCGTGACGGGAACCATCGCGCGCACGGCGACCAATGTGCGCTCCGGCGCGAATGGTCCCGTCTCCGGCATGCTGCATTCGGTCTTCCTGCTGCTGTTCATGCTGGTGGCAGCGCCGCTGGCCGCCTACATCCCGCTGGCGGCGCTCGCCTCGGTGCTGGCGGTGGTCGCCTGGAACATGGCGGAGAAGCATGAATTCGCCACACTGCTGCGGTCCTCGCGCGGGGATGCGGTGGTGCTGCTGGCGACTTTCCTGCTGGTCATCTTCCGCGACCTGACCGAGGGCATCCTGGTCGGCTTCGGCATCGGCACACTGCTCTTCCTGCACCGCATGGCGCATTCGGTGGAGATCGAGACCGGCCGCCCGCTGGTCGAGGAGGACGTGGCCGACGCCGCCAGCGGACGGCGGCGCCCCTACGACACCAAGGAGGCGACGGATCCGGAGGTCATGGTGCACCGGATCTCGGGGGCCTTCTTCTTCGGCGCGGCCGCCTCGGTCGGCGCGGTGCTGGACAGCATCGCGGAGCATCCGAAGGCGCATGTGATCGACTTCTCGGAGGTGCCCATGCTGGATTCCACGGCGGCGGCCACCATCGACGGCTTCGTGCGCAAGGCGCAGCGGCGGGGCGCCGCGGTCTATATCGCCGGGGCGCGGCCCTCGGTCCGCCGCGTACTGCTGATGCATGGGGTGCGCCCGCCGCGGGTCCGCTTCCGCACGGCGCTGGAGGATGCGATCGCCGCCGCGCACGGCAAGGCGGCAGCAGAGCCGGCTACCGTGCCGGCCGCGGCCTAGCGGGGAGAGGCGGGGCTGGCTGGGGCGGCAGGATCCTCGGCCAGCGATCGTCGCGCCTCATCGGTCCTCCGGCCACCGATGGGCGCTCGCACAGGGCAGGCAGCCGGCCTGGCCTCCTGATCCGCGGCCGGGCGGAGGCCGGCATCATGCCGGCGGAGAATGCGCGGGGCGCCCCGAACAGCCCCGATGCGTCCCCCACATGCAGCGCCTCCCCGGCGGCCCGCTCCTGCAGGCGATGCCGGCCGCCTCCGCTGTCTGATGGCAGGCATGGCGGTCATCGTGCCGGAGGACAAGGCGGGCTCACCCGGCAAGAGCGATGGCCCGCAGCGCGCCCCCTGCCGAGGGCGCAAGCAGTCATGCCTTGATCCGAATCAGTGCCGCGGCGCTGCAATTCGTGCGTGGTCGTGCCATGCTGCCGCCACGCAGGGCGGGCAGCCGGCGCAAGGGAGTCCGACGGCATGAACGGCATCAGGAAACCGGCATGAGCAGCCCGTTGCGCCTCACTTTCCTCGGCGGCGTCGGCACGGTGACAGGCTCGAAATACCTGCTCGACCTCCCGGAAGGGCCGCGCATCCTGGTGGATTGCGGCCTATTCCAGGGCTTCAAGCAGCTCCGCCTGCGCAACTGGGCGCCCCTCCCGGTCGAGCCCGCCAGCATTGATGCCGTCGTGCTGACGCACGCGCATCTCGATCATTCGGGCTACCTGCCGCTGCTGGTGCGCAGCGGCTTCAGGGGACCGATCCTCTGCACGCCGGCAACGCGCGATCTCTGCGGCATCCTGCTGCCGGACAGCGGCCACCTGCAGGAGCGGGATGCGGAATTCGCGAACCGGCACGGCTTCTCCAAGCACAAGCCGGCGCTGCCGCTCTACACGGCGGCGGATGCGGTGGCCTCCCTGGCGCAGTTCAAGCCGGTGGAATTCGGGCAGGAGCACCGGGTCGCATCCGGCCTGATGCTGCGCTTCCTTCCCGCCGGGCACATCCTTGGCGCCGCGATCGCCGAGCTCATGCACAAGGGTGGCCCCCGCATCGTCTTCTCGGGCGATCTCGGCCGGCCGGGCAGCCCCACCATGCCTGACCCGACGCCGATCCAGCGGGCGGACTACCTGCTGGTCGAATCCACCTATGGCGACCGCCGCCACGATCCGCGCGATGTCGAGGAGGTGCTGGCCGAGGTGATCACCCGCACCGCTGCGCGGGGCGGCACCGTTCTCATCCCCGCCTTCGCCGTGGGGCGGGCGCAGATCCTGCTGTATCACCTGCACCGCCTGAAGGCCGCCAGGCGCATCCCCGACCTGCCGGTCTTCCTCGACAGCCCGATGGCGGTGGATGCCAGCGAGATCACCTGCCGCCACCCCAAGGCGCACCGGCTGACCGAGCAGGAGTGCCGCCGCTCCTGCAAGGTCGCGCGCTACGTACAAAGCGTGGAGGAGTCCAAGGCGCTGGATGCCAGCCCCTTCCCGAAGGTCATCATCTCCGCCAGCGGCATGGCGACCGGCGGGCGCGTGCTGCACCACCTGAAGGTCTTCGCGCCCGACCGGCGCAACACCATCCTGTTCAGCGGCTTCCAGGCCGGCGGCACCCGCGGTGCGGCGATGGTGGCGGGCGCGGACAGCGTCAAGATCCACGGCCATTACGTGCCGGTGCGCGCCGAGGTGGCGAACCTCTCCATGCTCTCCGCCCATGCCGATGCGGAGGAAATCATGGCCTGGCTGCGCGGCTTCGAAGCGCCGCCGAGGATGACCTTCGTCACGCATGGCGAGCCCGCCGCCGCCGATGCCCTGCGCCACCGCATCGAGGAGGAACTCGGCTGGACCTGCCGTGTCCCCGAGCATGGCGAGACCGCAGCCCTCGGCTGACCGGGCGGTGGGCCTGGCCGCCCGCCCTTCAGCGCAGGATTTCGAAGAAGCCGGTCTCCTCGTCCAGGCGGGCGTGTTCCTTGGCGCGGAAGTCGTAGCGGGAGACGATGCCGTGGACCCGGCCATCGCGGCAGATTGGCAGATGGCGAAAGCCGCAATTGTCGAGCAGGCGCAGCGCCTCCATCGCATGCTGGTCCGGTGCCAGAGTGATGGGATTGCGGGTCATCACCTGCTCCAGCCGGGTGTGCGCGGCATCGCAGCCCTCGGCCAGGCAGCGCACCGCATCCCGCCCGGTGAAGATGCCGGCCAGCCGGTCGCCCGCCTCGACCACCAGAACGGCGCCGACCCGCCGCCGGTGCATGACGGCGCAGGCTTCGGCCACCGTCGCCTCGGGGCCCAGCATCAGCGGGTGCTGATCCCGGACGATCTCGGCCATGGTACGATCCTGCATGGCGGACCTACTCCCTGTGAAGGACGGCAGCACAGCCGGGCAGGTTCACGGCGGCATTGATCCGCCGCAAGGCTCAGCCGCATCACTTCACGCTGTGGCGCGATGTGATCCCGCTCCCTGCTCAGGGCGACAATTCGACACGGCGATGTCGTGCAACGCGATCATCCGCCCTGCCACCGCGAAGCGGCCGGCGGCCTACGCCGCGTGGCTCGGCCGCAGGCCATGCCGGTGATTGCGCCGGCGCCGCGCCGTCGCGACATGCTTGAGCCCCTCCGCGGCGGCGAGATAGCCGGCCACGAGGCCGAGGATCACCAGCAGGATGGGCCAGGGCAGCGCGGCGAAGCCGAGCGCGTCGCCGACCGGTGACAGCGCCAGCGTGAGCGCGACCGCCAGCGCCCCGAGCGAGGTCGCCACCAGCACCGGATGTGGCCGGGCGGCGACCCAGACCGGCGCGGCGGCGCGGATCAGGAAGATTACCAGGATCTGCGTCGCCATCGACTCCACGAACCAGGCAGTCCGGAACGCCTCTGGCGAGGTGCCGAAACCGAGCCGCAGGATGGCGAAGGTCGCCAGGTCGAAGACCGAGGACAGCGGCCCCATCACCAGGGTGAAGCGGAGAACCTCCGCCATGTCCCAGCCATGCGGTCGCGCGGTCTCCTGCGGATCCACCTCGTCGAAGGGGATTCCGGCCTCGCTCAGGTCATAGAGCAGGTTGTTGAGCAGGACCTGCACCGGCGTCAGCGGCAGGAAGGGCAGGAACAGCGAGGCGAAGGCCATGGACAGCATGTTACCGAAATTCGAGGACGTCCCCATCCGCACGTATTTCATGATGTTCGCATAGGTGCGCCGCCCCTCCGCGACGCCATCCGCGACCACGCCGAGATCGGGCGCGAGCAGGATCAGGTCGGCGGCCGCGCGGGCAACATCCGTCGCGCCATCCACCGAGATCCCGGCATCGGCGGCCTTGATCGCCGGCGCGTCGTTGATGCCGTCGCCAAGGAAGCCGACGGTGTGGCCGCGCGCCTGCAGGGCGCGGATGATCCGCATCTTCTGCTCCGGGGAGACGCGCGCGAACAGGTCGTTCCGCTGCACGGAGTGGGCGAGCGCGGCTTCGCTCATCCCCGCGATCTCCGGCCCGGTCAGCAGCCCCCGGACCGGCAGGCCGAGCGTCTCGACCACGTGCCGCAGCACCGGCGCGGCATCGCCGGAGATGACCTTCACCCGGATGCCGGCCTCCCGCAGCCGGGCGATGGCGCCAGCGGCGGAGGCCTTGGGCGGGTCCACGAAGACGCAATAGCCGGCGAAGACCAGATCCCGCTCATCCTCGGGCGCCGGGCGTTCGCCGGCGAATTCCCGCCAGGCGACGGCTAGGCAGCGCAGGCCCTGCCCCGCCTTTTCCTCATGCAATGCCGCGAGCCGTGCCCGCCCCCCCTCGTCCAGGGGCGAGGCCGTTCCGGCTGCGGCCTCGACGGCGACCGAGCGCTGCAGGATCTCCTCCGGCGCCCCCTTCACGATCAGCAGGCGGCGGCCATCCCGCTCGGCAAGGACGGAAACCCGCCGGCGCTCAAAATCGAAGGGCACATCGGCGATGCGCCGCCAGCCATCCAGAGCCAGGCTGGCTGCGCCGGCCAGGATGGCATCATCCAGCGGGCTCCGCACCCCGCTCTCGAAGCGGCTGTTCACCGCGGCGAGTTCGAGGACGCGCCCGGCATCGGCGCCATCGGGACCGGGATGGCCGACCAGCTCGATGCGGGCTTCGGTCAGCGTGCCGGTCTTGTCGGTGCACAGCACGTCCATCGCGCCCAGGTCGTGGATCGCCGCCAGGCGCTTGACCACCACCTTGCGCGCCGCCATCCGCAGCGCCCCGCGCGAGAGCGTCACCGTGGTGACCATCGGCAGCAATTCGGGCGTCAGCCCGACCGCCAGCGCCACCGCGAAGAGGAAGGATTCGAGTGCCGGCCGCCCGGCCACGAGATGGGCGAGCAGCACGAACATCACCAGGAAGGCGGTCAGCCGCAGGATCAGGACGCCGAGCGCGTGCAGGCCGCGTTCGAAGGCGGTCGGCGGCTCCTCGGCGCGCAGGGCGGCGGCGATGCCGCCGAAGCGGGTGCGGGCGCCGGTCGCCACCACCAGCATGGTCGCCTCGCCGCTGATGAGGGTGGTGCCGCCGAACAGCGCGTCATAGGCCTCGGCAGGGGTTGCGGCCCCGCTCGGCCCGGGCCGCTTCCCGACCGGATAGGGTTCGCCCGTCAGCAGCGATTCATTGGCGTGTGCGGCCTGGCTGGCCAGCACGACGCCATCGGCAGGGACGAGATCCCCTGCCCGGAGTTCGACGACATCGCCGGGGACGATGTCCTCGGCCGCAACCTGGGTCAGCTCGCCGTCGCGGCGGACCGCCGAGCGGATGGCAACGGAGCGCTTGAGCGCCTCGGCCGCAGCCGAGGCCCGGTGCTCCTGGAACACATCGAGCGTGATCGAGGCTGCCAGGATCGCCAGGATGATCAGGCAGCTCGCCCAGTCGCCGGTCGCGCCGGACAGCACCGCGGCGGCCACCAGGATGGCGATCAGGGGCTCGACCAGGCGCCGCCCGATCCTGGCGAGGATACGCCGCTGTGGCGCCTCGGTTGCCAGGTTGCGGCCGCAGGCGGCAAGCCGCTGGGCCGCTTCGGCCGACTCCAGGCCGCCGGGAGAGGAGGCGAGCGCCGCGAACATCTCGCCCGCCGGCACCGACCAGAAGCGCTCCGGGAGTTCGGGAGACATGACGGACTCCAACAACCCTGCCGGTCCTTCTGACCGGACGGCGCCCGGCGGCATTGATCCGGCGCAGGGATTGGCGGTCAGATCGTCACCTGCCCCCTGCCGCCGCGCCGGACGGGGTTGCACGGCATTGGCCTGCATCAATGCCGGCGGCGGCCTCCCCTGACAGGCTCCGGCAGCCGGCAGGGCCCGCTATCGTTTCGCCCCCTGGTCCCGCAGGCTCAGGATGTAGGCGATGACATCATCCACCTGCTCGCGCGACATCTGGATGTCCGGCATGCGCGCATGCGGCGTCTGCAGGAAGACGCGCAGGGACATGGCCGTGGTCGAGGGCATCCGGGCGATGTTGGGAAAGGTCGGCACGGCATCCGAACCGGGGCCGGTGACATTGGGGCCGATCACATGGCAGTTGCTGCACCATGTCTCGGCCAGGCGCCGCCCGGCGGCCAGGTCGCCCACCTGTTGCGCGAAAGTTGGTTTTCCGCCCGCGAGGGCCGCAACGGCCGCAAGCGCCAGCAAGCCCCTCGGCATCGCCATCTCCTCCGCAACTGCCGGAAGGCAGGGTGGCCTGCCCGATACCGCCGGTCCAGCCCAACGCTCTCACAGTCGGACGAGACCGGCGGCTTCAAGGCCCATATTCCGTGCGGCCCGCCGCATGGATCCCCGCAGCCCTCTGAGAAATGCCGCCCGATGCCGCGCCGCCGACTGATCCTGCTGCTGTTCGTGCTGGCCTCGGCGGGGGCCGGCCTCGCCGCCTCGCTGCTCGGCGGGGCCGGGGTGGCACGCCTCCTCTGGGCCGTCGCCGCCCTGCCGGTGGCCGCCGTGCTGGCGCGCGACAGCCTGCTCGCCCTGCGCGGCGGCACGCCCGGCGTGGACATCATCGCCCTGCTGGCGATCGGCGGCGCGCTGGCCCTGGGCGAAGCCGCAACCGCCGCCCTGATCGCGCTGATGGTCGCCGGCGGCACCGCACTGGAGGAATTCGCCCAGGGGCGGGCGCGGCGCGAACTGACCGCCCTCGCCGCCCGCACTCCACGGATCGCCCACCGCCAGGAGGGCGACGGCATCGCCGACATCACTGCCGAAGCGGTCTGCGCCGGCGATCTGCTGCTGGTCAAGCCGGGCGAGGCAGTGCCGGTGGATGGCACCGTCGAGGGCAACGCGCCAGCCACGCTGGACGAATCCGCGCTGACCGGCGAGCCCATGCCGGTGGCCCGCAACCCGGGAGAGGCGGTGCGCAGCGGCGCAGTCAATGCCGGCGGCCCCTTCGCCCTGCGCGCCACCGCCACTGCCGAGGCCAGCACCTACGCCGCCATCCTCCGCCTGGTCCGCGCCGCCGAGGGCGAACGGCCGCCGATGGTCCGCCTGGCCGACCGCTGGGCGCTGTGGTTCCTGCCTTTCACCCTGGCGGTGGCCGGCGGCGCCTGGCTGCTGACCGGCGAGCCGGTCCGGGCGCTGGCGGTGCTGGTGGTCGCCACGCCCTGCCCGCTGATCCTGGCCGTGCCGGTCGCGCTGGTCTGCGGCGTCTCGCGCGCAGCGCGACATGGGGTGGTGGTCAAGGGCGGCGGCGCGCTGGAGCGGCTGGCGCGGGTGCGCACCGCCCTGTTCGACAAGACCGGCACCCTGACCACCGGCACGCCGCGGGTCACCGGCGTGGTCCCGCTGGAGGGCTTCACCGCCGCGGAGGTGCTGGGCCTTGCCGCCGCGCTCGATCAGGCTTCCGCGCATGTGGTCGCCGCGGCGGTGGTGGCCGCCGCCCGCGCGGCGGAACTGCCGCTGCCGCTTCCGTCCGGGGCCGAGGAGATCCCCGGCGGTGGCCTGTCCGGCCTGGTGGAGGGGCGGCAGGTCATGGTGGGCGGCGCCTCGCTGCTCGCCAGCGCCGGGCTGGTACCGCCAGAGACGGGCCCCGCCGGGCGCCTGGCCGCGGCGGCCGCGGCGGCGGCCTGGGTGGCGGTGGACGGGCAGGTGGCCGGCGTGGTGCTGCTGGCTGACCGCATCCGGCCCGAGGCCCCCCGCGCCCTGCGGACACTGCGCACCGCCGGGGTCGCGCGGCTGGTGATGGTGACGGGCGACCGCGCCGCCTCCGCCGAGGCAGTCGGCGCGGCGCTCGGCCTCGACGCGCTGCATGCCGGCCTGACCCCCGCCGGAAAGATCGCGGTGGTCCGGGCCGAGCGGGAGGCAGCCTGCGCTGCCGGTGGCGCCTGCCTGATGGTGGGCGACGGCGTGAACGACGCCCCCGCCCTGGCCGCCGCCGATGTGGGGGTGGCGATGGGCGCCCGTGGCACCGCCGCCGCGGCCGAAGCCGCCGATGCGGTGCTGCTGGTGGACCGCCTTGACCGCGTGGCGGATGCCATCGCGGCAGCGCGCCGGGCACGTGGGATCGCGCTGCAGTCGGTCGCGGCCGGCATGGGGCTCTCGGCCGCCGCCATGGGGGCAGCGGCGCTCGGCTACCTGCCGCCGGTCCTGGGCGCCCTACTGCAGGAGGCCATAGATGTCGCCGTGATCCTGAACGCGCTGCGGGTGCTCTCGGGCAGCACCCGGCCGCGGCCGCTGCCGGCCAGCGCCGACCTGCCCCGGGTCCTCGACGAGCATGTCCGGCTGCGCGCCCTGGCCGAGCGCATGCGCCACACCGCCGAACGCCTGCACCACCCGCGCGAGGTATCCGGCGAGGAGCTGCGCGGCATCGCCACCGAACTGCGGGCCCTGCTGCTGCCGCACCAGCAGGCGGAGGAGCGGCAGGTCTTCCCGGAACTCGCCCGCCGGCTCGGCGGCCGCGACCCGCTCGGGGCCATGGCACAGATGCATGACGATATCGCCGAGCACGCCACCCGCTTTGCCGAGCTGGTGGAGGGGCTGGGTGGGGAGACCGCGTCCCGCGCTGAGATGCGGGAGGCGCAGCGCCTGCTCTTCGTGCTGGATGCGGTGGTCAGCCTGCACCTCGCCGCGGAGGAGGCGCTGCTGGCCGAGGTGGAGGATGCCCCGGCCGAGCTGCCGTTCAGGGCGTGATCGCCACCTTCAGCACGCCGTCGTGCTGCTGGCTGAACAGGTCGTAGGCCTCCTCGATCCGGTCCAGCGGGAAGCGGTGCGTGACCAGAGGCTTCAGATCCACCCGGCCGGCGGCGATCACCTCCATCAGTCGGCGCATCCGCTCCTTGCCGCCCGGGCAGAGCGTGGTCACGATGCGGTGATCGCCGAGGCCGGCGGCGAAGGCATCGAGCGGGATGCGCAGGTCACCCGAATAGACGCCGAGCGAAGACAGCGTCCCGCCCGGCCGCAGCACGCGCAGGCAGGCCTCGAAGGTCGCCTGGGTGCCGAGCGCCTCGATCGCGACATCCACGCCGCGGCCATCGGTGATGCGCCGGATGGCCTGGACCGGGTCCTCCTTCGAGAAATCCACCACATGATCGGCGCCGAGGCGCCTGGCCATGTCCAGCCGCTCCGGCACCCGGTCCACGGCGATGATGGTGGTCGCCCCCTTCAGCTTCGCCCCGGCGGTGGCGCAAAGCCCGATCGGCCCCTGGGCGAAGACCGCCACCGCGTCGCCGATGCGGATCTGGCCGCTCTCCGCCCCGCCGAAGCCGGTGGACATGATGTCGGGGCACATCAGCACCTGCTCATCCGTCAACCCGTCCGGCACCAGAGCGAGATTGGCCATCGCGTCCGGCACCAGCACATATTCCGCCTGGCAGCCGTCGATGGTGTTGCCGAATTTCCAGCCGCCCATCGGCTTCCAGCCATGCGCGGTCCCGGCCCCGTCCTGGGAGCAGAAGCCGCAGAGACAGGCATTGCTGTGCCCGCTCGGCGTGATGGCGCCAGCGATCACCCGCTGGCCCTCCCGGTAGCCTTTTACCGAAGAGCCGAGCCGTTCGATCACCCCCACCGGCTCATGGCCGATGGTGAGGCCCTCGGCAACCGGATACTCGCCCTTCAGGATGTGCACATCGGTGCCGCAGATCGTCGTGGTCGTGACCCGCAGCAGGGCATCCAGCGGCCCGATCTCCGGCACCGGCTTCTCACGGAGTTCGATGCGCCCCGGCCGGACGAACACTGCCGCTTTCATGGTTCTGGCCATCGAACCCTCCATTCGTTGCCGGCCACACCGGCCTGACGCAAGCAGGCGCGCCGAGCACCTCAATGCGACATGAGGACCGGGACGGTCATCTCGCGCAGCAGGGTGCGGGTGACGCCGCCCAGGACCAGTTCCCGGAAGCGGGAATGACCATAGCCGCCGATCACCAGCAGATCGGCCGACAGGTCGGCGGCGTAGTTGAGCAGGACCTCGCCGTCGCTGACATCGGTGGCGGTGGTGTGCTCGACCCTCACCTTTACCCCGTGCCGTGCCAGGTGGCGGGCGATGTCGGCCCCCGGCTCCTCGCCATGCCCGTCCAGGCCACGGCGCGGATTGATGGCGAGCACCGTCGCGGTCTCCGCCTGGGCGATCAGTGGCAGGGCGTCATTGACGGCGCGCGCCGCCTCGCGGCTGGCATTCCAGCCGATCAGCACCTTGCGGCCAAGGGTATCGAAGCGGCCGGCATAGGGCACCAGCAGGACCGGGCGACCGGTGTTGAACAGCGCCTGTTCGATCACCGGGCCGGCTGCCGGCCGGCTGGCATCCGGATCCTCCTGCCCGAGCATCACCAGATCGGCATAACGGGCATGCAGGGCCACGATTTCCGGCGTGGGTCCCTCGACCTGCCGCCACTCCCCGGCGATGCCGTCGCGCCGCAACTGCTCGCGGAAGGCCGCCTCCACCTTGGCCGCGTCGGCCAGCGCATCCTGGCGCATCTGCTCCAGCAATTCGGCGAGCATGGCGCCACCGCCCATATCCGCCCCGGTGATGGCCGGGAGCATGACATCCACAACCAGCAGCCCGGTCAGATGCGCGTCATGCTGCCGCGCCAGATCGGCGGCCAGGCGGAGCCGGGTCCTGGCCTGCTCCGTCGCGTCGAGGTGAACCAGGATGTCCTTAAGCTGCATCATCACCTCCTACCTGGATAACCGGCTGCAGGCCGGCTGTTGCGCAGCATCTGCCGCAAGCGCGCCACAGGCTATGTCCCTGCGGCCGGGAGTGTCTTGATCGACGTCAATTCCACCGGAAGCAGCCGGGCCGACGCAAGCTTATTCGGCGACGCGACAGGACGGCGACCCGCGTCACCGCGCCGCGATTGAGGATGGCATGAGCGAATGCGACGAAATGGGTCGAGAGAAAGGCCCGCGCAGATACTCGCTCTGCATTCGATAGGGCATGCGCGTCGCATCGGCGTGCCAGGCCATAAGAAGCGGAGGACCTGCGCACGCAGCGCATCCCCTGCCCGGCGCTGGCGCTCGAGCGCTGGCGTCATCTCCGCGGCATACTCGCTTGCAGCGGAGCAGCAGGACGGTGAGCAGGCAGCGCTGCCGCTGGTCGCGCTCGAACCTGGTCAGGAATTCCTCGCTGGCCCTTGCAAGCGCAGCGAGCGAATCCGCTGAAATGCCAATAGAGGGCGCCACGGGCGACGCCGGCGGCCCGGGCGATCTGCACCAGGCTCGCACGCGCCACGCCGTGCTCGAAGAACACCTCCACGGCGGCATCCTGCACTGCCTGGCGTGTATGTCGCGCGCGGCTTTTCCCAGGCAGCCGGGACAATCCGGAGGCCGAGCCCCTGCAGCAGCGCCAAGGGGGTCGGCAGCGGATCAGGCCAGCCGGTCGGCGAGGAGGCCAACCGCCAGGGCGTAATTGATCGGCGAGTTGTAGCGCCGGATCACCCGCAGGTTCGGCAGGCCGAGGAAGACCTGCCCGGAGTTGCGCGTCGGCACGGCGAGATATGCTTCGGTATCCGTCGGCGGCAGAGGCGAGCCGTCGGCCTTGCGCCAGCCGAGGCGGCCCCAGTCGCGGATCGCGCGCCTGGTTTCGGTATCGGCACGCTGGATATCGAAGCCGCGCGGCGGGAGGACCTCCAGCGCCCAGCCCTTGCCCTCCTGCCAGCCGCTTCGCGCCAGGTAGTTGGCGATGGAGGCCAGCGCGTCGGCCCGGCCGTCCCAGATGTCCCGCCGCCCGTCTCCGTCGAAATCCACTGCCAGCCGCTCGAAGCTTGTCGGCATGAATTGCGGGTGGCCCATGGCACCGGCCCAGGAGCCGCGCATGCGCTCCGGCGTGATGTCGCCGGCATCGAGGATCCGCAGCGCGGCGAGGAGTTCCTTGCGGAAGAAGGCGGCGCGCCGGCCCTCCCAGGCCAGCGTCGCCAGGGCTTCGATGGTGTTGAAGCCGCCGGTATTCGCCCCGTAGCCGGTCTCCATGCCCCAGATCGCGACAACCACACGGGGCGAAACCCGATAGCGCGCGGCGATTGCCTGCAATAGCGGGCGGTTCTCGGCATAGGCGCGACGGCCGTTCTCAATCCGGGCCGGGGAAACGATCCGGTCGCGGTATTGCTCCCAGGTCAGGACGCTTTCGGGCTGCTTCCGGTCGAGTTCCAGGACCCGCGCCAGCGGGCGGATGCCGGAGAGGGCGCGCTGCACCGTTGCGGCCTTGATGCCGGAACGCAGCGCCTCATCGCGGACCCCCTGCAGGAAATCCTCGAAGCCGACGGTATCGGCCATAATCC